>Ga0268265_10001714_pt1 | contig 17774 bp, 14 predicted proteins | sample KBSSwiS52_FD_190355 | JGI IMG/M metagenome (GOLD analysis project Ga0268265, IMG submission 190355) | Switchgrass rhizosphere microbial communities from Kellogg Biological Station, Michigan, USA - KBS Switchgrass S5-2 (SPAdes) (version 2) | ecosystem: Host-associated > Plants > Roots >... | reverse complement strand
CGCCATTGGGTCACGATCGAGAGCCGGCCGTAATCCTTGGTGCGCGGCATCGCGGTCAGGCGGTCCGCGACTTCCTTCTGGAACATGAGAGTGAGCGAGGTGAATTGCTCGGCCTGCTCCAGCCAGTTCAGCAGCAAGGGTGTGGCGACGTTGTAGGGCAGGTTGGCGACGATGCGGCGCGGGGTTTCGCCGAGCTTCGCGGCATCGACCTTCAGCGCATCGCCTTCGACCACTTCGAGCCGGCCCGGATAGCGCGCGGCGACATCGGCGAGTGCGGGCAGGGCCCGCGCATCGCGTTCGATCGCGATCACCTTCCTCGCACCCTCCATCAGCAGCGCGCGGGTGAGACCGCCGGGGCCGGGGCCGACCTCGATGACCGTGCCTTCATCGATCTTGCCGGCAGCGCGGGCGATCTTCTGGGTGAGGTTGAGGTCGAACAGGAAGTTCTGGCCGAGCGCGCGCTTGGCCTCGATGCCGTGGCGGCGCAAGACCTCGCGCAGCGGCGGCAGGCCATCCTTGGCCAGCAGCTCGGTGGCATCATTCGTCATAGGCGGGGCCGCTCATAGCCGGATGTCGATATAGGCGGCGCGGCGCAGATCGCTCAAATAGCCGCGCGCGAGGGTTTCGAGGCGCTCAGAGGCGAGCCGGTCGGCGATCGCCACGCGTGAGATCTCGCCGCTGGAATCGCCGCGGTCGCAGACCACGAAGATCACAACACCGCCCGGACCCGGAATCGCGTTGCTCGGCTCGCCGACCGGCTGGGTCAGCACCATGCTGCGGATCTCCGCCGGCATGTCATCGACCTTCTGCGGGCCCATATCCTGGAACACCGCGGGCCGCGCATCGTCCGCAAGCCGCCGGAACTCCTCGCAACTATGCGCCTCTTTCCTGGAGAACGTGTCCGCCTGCTCCTGCGCCGCCTTGCGTTCGCCCTCGGATGCATTCGGGGTCAGCGGCCAAATCAGGCGGATCAAATGGACCGCGCCCGGCGCCACCACGGATTCATTGCCGGTCCGAACGTCCTCGATCCGGATCAGATAGTAGCCGCCGGTGCCCTGGATCGGCCCAATCACCTTGCCGCGCACGGCGTCGCCGCTGCCGAGCGGCGTGAGCTGCGCCGCGATCGCCGGATCGACCTGGTCGGGACGGCGCCAACCGATGTCGCCGCCATTGGAGGCAGTGGTGTCCTGCGAAAACTCCTGCGCCAGCGACCCGAAATCGGCGCCGTTGTTGAGCTGGTCGAGCAGGCGCTGGGTCGCCTGCTGCACCGCCGGCGCGTCCTTCGGCGAATCGATCGCCTGGAAGATCTGCGAAATCCGATACTCGGGCTTGCCCTGACCCGCCTTAGCCACCGCCAGCGCCTCATTGATCTCCGCGTCGGTGATGCGGATCGTGGCGCGGAGCTTGCGCTGCACCAGGCGAGTCCAGCCGATATCGGCGCGCATCCGGTCCATCAGGGCCGAGACCAGGATGCCGTTGCCCATGAGGTAGTTCTCGAACTCCTCGGTGGACATGTTGTTGCGCTTCGCCATGGCGCCGATCCGGCTGTTGATCTCGCCGTCACCGACGGCGACACCCTGGGCCTTGGCTTCCTGCGTTTTCAGGTGATCGTCGATCAGTGCGCGCATGATGTTCGGCAGCAGCTGCTGGCGCGTCTCCGGCGTGTCCTGCATCTGCGCCTCCAGCATCGCGGCGCGCAGGCGCGCGACGACGTCGAGCTGAGTGATCACATCGTCGTTGACCACGGCGGCGATCTTGAGCTCGTCCTGGGCCAGGGCCACCCGGCCGCCGGCCGCGACGGCAACCAGAAGGCAGAGCACGGCCAGAACCTTCAGCCACGCCGTCCGGCGGGCGCCCGGCGCTCCGTTCCGTGATTGAAAGCTAGCAGACAATCCGATCTCCCAATCCAACCCTGGCCAACCTCTGGCCGTCCAACGCGCTCGCTCCCGCCCAGTCCGCCAAGTCCCAGCCAGCCAAGTCCCAGTCAACCAATTCCCAGTCAACCAATTCGGGGACCATAGCGCAATCCGCTGACCGATCCTGGCCGAATCCGGCCCATCCTCGACGCCGCACTGGAGTCGCCACGAAATCTTGATCGGGTGCCATGGTCAGAAAGACGCCCCGATATCGCCGAGATTTTTGAAGGTGAAGGTCACGAAGGCGGCGAACTTGCCCGACGACAGATCGGTATCGCCGTCCGGGCTGTAAGACGCGTTGACGTTGAAGCCGAAACATTCGTCGTTGTAGCCGAAACCGCCGTAGAGGCTGTTCACCCGGTTCGCGACCAGGTCATAGCCGACGCCGACCTGGCCCGACCAATACTCGATCGGCTTGGTGCTGATCGCGCCATAGAGCTGCTCGCGGCTGTTGAAATCATCGCTGTCGGAGAGGTGCACGTAGTTGATCGCGGCGGAGAACTCCTGCGGACCGGCGCTGACGCTCACCTCCTGCCGCCGCATCACCGCGTCGTCGACATCGAAGCGAAATCGATAGGTCGCGTCCAGCAGCGGGGTGGGCTGCAGCGAAACCCGCCCGACGATGTCGGTGAGGTCGCTGCGGATGCCGCTTTCCTCCGGCTCGTCGTTGCTGCGGATGAACTGATAGCTCTGGCCCAGGAACACCTCGGCGTGACCGCCAGCGTTGGTATAGCCGGTCCATTCGAAGCCGTAGTTGACGCGCGACCCGGCATCGACGCGGTCGAGCCCGGCGAAGCGGTCGGCCGAGAACAGCTTGGTGTCGTCCCACTCGAAGGCCCGGCTGTCCTCGTTCGGGATCTTGCCGGAATTGCAGCAATCCGGCGACATCACCAGCTGCACGATCGGCTGCAGCACCTGGGTGAAGGTGGCACCCGGCTTCACGAAGGGATAGCGCCATTTCAAGCTGCCCTGCGGGAAGACACGGCCGGTGGCGCCGTCGAAGGTCGAGGTGCTGGAGGACGGATCGATATCGTCGCTGTCCGGATCGGTGTGGTTGGTGGCATATATGTCCGCCGCGACCGAAAGGTTCAGCTCCCAGACGTCGCCCCAGGAGCTGGTGTAGGGCAAGGTCCAGCTCGGATGCATCGAGAGACGGAAGGAATCGCGGCCTTCGCGGCGGACCAGGTTCACCAGGCCGAGATCGAGGCCCCAATGGCCGCCGCCGGCACCCGGCTCGCTGGTGAAGTTGTAGTTCAGCAGCGGCGTGATGATCGGCGCGGTATCGTCGCGCAGATCGTCGTCGGTGGTCTGCCAGCCGTAGCCACGGGCCTCGAAATAGCTGCGGCCGAAGAAACCTTCGCTCCAGAGCGTGTCTTCGAGCCAGCGGCGCGAACCCAGGTGATACTGCCGGAGATAATCCTTGTCGGTGGTGTTCTTGAAGTTGAAGCCCCAGCGCCAGTCGCGGCTGAGATCGAACAGGCCCTGGCCGGCGACATGGCCGCGGAGATCGCGACCGTCGCCGTCGTCGTCCTCCGGCTCGGCCTCATAGGTACCCGAAGCGCTCAAGGTGAACAGGCCGTTCGGGACGCGCTGCCGATATTCGCCCACCAGCACGCCGCCCGCCGGATCCGGCTGGCCGCGGACCCGCGCGATCGGGCTCAGGGTGACGTCCTTGTCGTCGTCCAGGACGATGAAATAAGGCTGGCGCACCTGCACGCCGGAGTCGCCCGACGAGTAGGAGAAGGTCGGGTTGAGCAGCCCGGACTGCCGCTTCACGCCGATGTCCGCATGGCGGAAATACGGCGTGTAGAAGACCGGCACGCCCCACATCTCCATCCAGGCATCGTGATAGGTGATGGTCTGCGTGGTCTCGTCGCGCACCACCTGATCGGCCTTGATCTGCCAGACCGGCTGGCGCTTGGGATCGCTCTTGCACGGAAGGCAGGGCGTGTAGACCGCCTTGTTCAGGATCTCCTTATTGCCGCCGACGCGGTGCGCCGAATAGGCGGCGAGGCGCGACTTGTCTTTGAGCAGCGCCCGGAAGCCCTTGATGACGCCGAACTTGAAGTCGTCGGAGAGATCGACGTAGTTGCCGAAGACGGTGTCGCCGCTCGGTTCCAGCAGCACCACGTTGCCGGACGCGCTGACCGTCTTCGAGCGCTCGTTGTAAGTGATGGTGTCGGCCATGACGACGCGGTCGTCCTGCGCCATCTCGACCCGGCCGCGCGCGACATAGACGCCGAGGTCCTGGTCGTAGCCGGCCTCGTCGGCGATCAGGTTGACCGGGCTGTCGCTGGCTTGCGCCGCGCCGAGCGTGAAATGCCAAAGGCAGAGCAGAGCGGTTGCGCCCAGCAGAAAACGCCGCAGCGCGCACCCGCGCCGCCTGCCCGACTGGTCGTCATTTGCTGCAAACCCGCTTGAAGGCTTGAGCCGCCTCACGCCGCCACCCCGAAGATCCCCATCTGGTCTTATTCGGCAGCCGGCAGCCCTTGGACTCGCCCCGGGCTTTCCCCGTTTCGCCGGCGGCCTCGAAGGGCCGGAATCCGGCCGCGCTCATTGGCCGGTAAACTAGCACGTTAAGCCCATTCGTCCACTGATTTCATGGACTTGCGAGTCGTCACGGCACGCGGTTCCCGGTTGGCGGCGTGCCCTTGCCTATGCTAACTCTTGAGCAGTTTCATAAAGAACGGATCTTCATTGGATTGACCGGGGCATCGCCGGTCGCAATCGCCGAGGAAAGCATGAAAATCGCATTCGCGAAGCCGGAATTGCCGGAGACCGGCAGTTTGGCCGTTGGCGTCATGGACGGCCGCAAGCTCGGATCCCATGCCGCGCAAGTCGAGAAACTGACCAAGGGCGCGGTCAACCGTGCGCTCGGCGCCAGCCGGTTCAAGGGCGGCACCGACGACCACCTCGCTCTGCTGGCGCCGTCCGGCGTGCAGGTCAACCGCGTGCTGCTGATCGGCCTCGGCACGGCGCAGAAGCTGGACGCGCTGGCGGCGCAGGCGATCGGCGGCCGGCTGGTCGCCGCCTTCAATGCGGTGGGCGAGAAGGAAGCGACGGTGCTGATCGAGGCGATCCCCGGCGCGCCGCTGAGCGAAGCCGAGCTCGCCGCCAACATCGCCTATGGCGCGCAGCTGCGCAGCTATCGATTCGACAAGTACAAGACCAAAGAGAAGCCGGAGCAGAAGCCGAGCCTCAAAAAGCTCACCATCGGCACGGCCGAATCCAGTGCGGCGAAGAAGGCGTATGACCCGCTGGAGAAGATCGGCGAAGGCATCTTCCTGACCCGCGATCTGGTTTCCGAGCCGGCCAACGTGATCTATCCGGAGACCTTGGCGCAACAGGCCAAGACGCTCTCGGAAGTCGGCGTCGAGGTGAAGGTGCTGGGCGTGCCCGAGATGAAGAAGCTCGGCATGGGCGCCCTGCTCGGCGTCGGACAGGGCAGCGAGCGCGAATCCAAGCTCGTCGTCATGCGCTGGAACGGCGCCGGGGATTCCAAGGCCAAGCCGATCGCCTTCGTCGGCAAGGGCGTCACCTTCGACACCGGCGGCATCTCGATCAAGCCGGCCGCCGGCATGGAAGACATGAAGTGGGACATGGCGGGGTCGGGCGTGGTGATCGGCCTGATGCAGGCACTGGCCGCGCGCAAGGCCAAGGTCAACGCGGTCGGCGTGGTCGGGCTGGTCGAGAACATGCCCGGCGGCAATGCGCAGCGGCCGGGCGACATCGTCACCTCGATGTCGGGCCAGACCATCGAAGTCCTGAACACCGACGCCGAAGGCCGCCTCGTGCTGGCCGATGCGCTCTGGTACACCCAGGAGAACTTCAAGCCGCAGGCGATCGTCGATCTCGCGACCTTGACCGGCGCCATCATGGTGGCGCTCGGCCAAGTGCATGCGGGCCTGTTCTGCAACGACGACACCTTCTCCGATCGCCTGATCGAGGCCGGCAAGTCGACCGGCGAGACCCTGTGGCGCATGCCGCTGGGTCCGGCCTATGACAAGCTGATCGACTCCCCCGCCGCCGATATGAAGAACATCGGCGGCCGCTACGGCGGCAGCATCACCGCCGCGCAGTTCCTGCAGCGCTTCATCCAGAAGGGCACGCCCTGGGCGCATCTCGACATCGCCGGCATGGCCTGGTCGGACAAGGACACGCCGACCGTGCCGAAGGGCGCCACCGCTTACGGCGTGCGCCTGCTCGACCGGCTGGTGGCCGATCACTACGAGGACAAGTGACCGAGGTCAGGTTCTATCATCTGCAACGCGCGCGGCTCGAGGAGGTCCTGCCGGTCATCCTCGAGCGGTGCCATCAGCGGGCTGAGCGCGTCCTGGTGCTCGCCGGATCCGCCGAGCGGGTCGAGGCCCTGGCCGCCCTGCTCTGGACCTACCGGCCGGACTCCTTCCTGCCCCACGGGACCGCGCGGGATGGCGAAGCCGCCCGGCAGCCGATCTTCCTGGCACCATCCGAAGGGGCCACGTCCCAGGGCGAAGGCGACAACCCGAACAGCGCCCCGGTGCTGATCCTCTCGGACGGCGCCCGGCATCCCCGGATCGGCGATTTCAAGCTGGTCTGCGAGCTGTTCGACGGCCATGACGAGGCGGCGGTCGCCGCCGCCCGGAGCCAATGGAAGGCCTGCAAGGAGGCCGGGCACGCGGTGGTCTATTTCCAGCAGGCCGAGACCGGCAAATGGCAGGAAACAGCCCGGGCCTGATCCCGCGCCGAGGCTCCAAGAGTTGAACGGGGGCTTACAAGCTGCGACCGACATCACATATCGGTGCAAGATTCGGCGTTTTTGCTTGGAAATTCAGGCCGCTAACTGGACTTTAAGCCCGCCGGGCCATAGATTGGCGGGATCAGTTTTCGGCTTTGCGACCGCGGGCAAGGGTCCATGAAAGGCCATCTCTCAGCAGCGAGATTGCGGCGGTTCGCCCGCCAGAGCGAGGGCGCGACCATCATCGAGTTCGCCCTGGTCTTCCCGATCGTGCTGATGATCACCTTCGGCATCATGGAAATCGGCCTCTGCATGGCGAGCCTGGTGACCCTGGAGGGCGGCCTCAAGGAAGCCTCGCGCTACGGCATCACCTCGCAGAGCACAGCGCCGCCCAACATGAGTCTGGTTCCGACCGCCTTCAAGGTCGGCAACGACAACCGCCTGATGACGATCGGCTACATCCTGAACGTCAACACGCTCGATCTCATCGACCTCAACACCGCCACCATCAACACCGCCGTCTACAGCAGCTTCAGCGCGGTCAAGGACGGCGAGCCCTTCACCGATCTCAACGGCAACGGCGTGTATGACGGCCCCGGCAGCCCGGGCGTGCCGCCCGCCGGCGAGCCCTATTCCGACATGAACTGCAACGGGACTCGGAACGGACCGGGCGCGTCGGGCGCGGGCGTGGGCGCCGCCGGCAACATCGTGGTCTACACCGTGAACTACAACTGGAAGATCCTGACGCCGATCATCGGCCAGTGGCTCGGCAAGCCCGATCCGCAGAATGCCGGTCGCTACATGATCCCGATGGGCGCCAGCATCGTGGTCAAGAACGAGCCGCAACTTTCCGGCAGCACCTTCTGCAAATGAGCATGTCCCTGAAGCGCTTCATCGCAAAACTGTTGCCGCCGCGGTTGCGCCGGTTCGTCGCCGTCGAGCAGGGCGCGACCGCGATCGAGTTCGCGCTGGTGCTGCCCGTCGTGCTGCTGATCATGCTCGGCAGCTTCGAAGTGCCGCGCTTCGTGCTGATCTGTCAGCGGATCGCCCGGACTTCGTCCGGCGTTGCCGACCTGGTGGCGCAGGCGGACGAGCCGATCACCGCGAACCAGATGACCGACATCTTCACCGCCGCCAAGATCATGATGCAGCCCTACGACATCGTGGCCAACGGGCGGATCTACGTCAGCTCGATCAACAATCCGAGCGGCAACGGCGTCACCCTCACCTGGCAGAAAACCAACGGCGGATTGCCGGGCGTGATGAACATCGACAGCAAGCTCGGGCTCCCCGGCTCGAATCCGAGCACCAAGATGCCCGCCACCCTGGTGCCGGGCTCCAATGAAGAAGTGCTGGCTTCCGAAGTCTACTTCAATTACACGCCGGTGTTCTCGAACTTGATCTATTCGGGCTCGCAGCTCTACCTGATCGCCTACACCCGGCCGCGCAACAAGAACCTGATGACCTCACCCTGATCACTGGGCCCTGATGCGACACCGGCGCCATCGACGTGGCACCGAGACGAAACACCCGGAATGAAAAACACCCGCCCGATTTCCATCGGGCGGGTGTTTCTCGTTTGGCCGAATGCCTTTACTGAACGATGCGCAGCGCGGAGAGGCTGGCGGCGATCTGGTCGAAGATCGAGTTGAGCGACGCCGAGTCGGGCGCGAAGTAGTAGTAGGGCGCCTGCGGCTGGGTCGCGACCGCCTTCAGCAAGGTGCTGAGATTGGGGTTATTCTCCTGATACTGGATCACGTAGATCTTCACCGAAGCCGGATCCAGCGGCGTGGTGGTCTTGATCTTCATCGCCAGCTGCAGCAGGCGATTGTTGAGGTTGTTCTTCACGCTGGTGCCGTCGGGCATCGTGATGTTGCCCTTGCTGGTCAGGGTACCCGCGTTCTCAGCGGCGCCGAACCAGCCGTGATAGGCATCGCCGTTGCCGCCGTAGTTCTGGCCGTCGGTCATGAACACGATCGCCTGCGCGCGCTGGAACGGCGGGTTCACCTTGGCCTCGTCGAAGGGCGCGCCCGGCATCAGCACTTCCCAGGCCCAGAACAGTCCCTGCGGCGCGTCGGTATTGCCGCCCGGCGACAGGCTGTTGATCATGTTCTTGACCGTGGTGGCGGTGGTTTGCAGCGGCAGGATGCCGACCGATGCGCAATCCGAGCAATTGTCACTGTGCTGCAGGCCGGGGGGCGGCAGCCACCAGCCGGGGTCCGGCATATCCAGGTCGGGGCCGGGGACGCTGGCCTTTTCATCGTTGTTCCAATATGACCCATAGCAGTCGCGGAAGGCGCTATAGGGCTCGCCTTCCTCATTCGGGATCGGCTCCCAGCCCTTCCAGGTGGCGTTGGTGCCGAGCGTGGTGTCCATGTCGTTCTCGATGTCATCGTCGGAGTAGCGCGCATAGACGCAGCCGCTCCACCCGCCCGGCACGTATGTGTTGCTGTCCGGATTGAGCAACAGAGGTACCTCGGAATTGGGCACCGTGTAGACGCCCGGCATAGTGGATGTGATGACCGTGCCGTTGAAGTACGCGCGGTTATAGGGGTGAGTGAATGTGCCGCCGGTCGGACCGCTGGCCGTTCCGGGGGTGGTGTTGGGATAGGTCAGCACATTGACCTTCGCGTTCCAGGGCACCACGCCGATGTTCAGCAGCGAGTAGTTGACGCCGTTGACGGTGACCGTCTGCGACTGGCCGCCGCTGGTGAAAGGCTTGAAGAGGGAATCGACCAAAGCCGTCGCGTTGCTCTTCAGCGCGTTGATCTTGGAGATCGGCGAACCCATCGAGCCCGAGACGTCGAAGGAGAACACGACGTCGAGGCCGCTCTGCGCCCGCGCCACGGTGCCGGCGGCGGCCATCGTCATGGTCTGGAAGCCCATCACCCGCATCAGGGTGGTCGGGATCGTGGCGGTCGACGAGACGGTGACCAGGGTGTTGTTGTTGGTGATGTTGATGACCGGCGCCACCACGTTGGCGCCCATCGCACCGTTCGGGAAATTCGCGTTGAAGAAGGCGAGCGCGTCGGCCTTCACTTTGTTGTTCTGCGGATCGTTGGCGGTTTGCAGCGCCTTGCCGCCGGCCAGGGCCGCGGCGTCGATCGCCTCGGAGAGCCGGGCCTTCACCAGGTAGCCGCGCGCGGCATCGACCGCGAGGCCGGCAACGCCGACAAAGACGATGCAGGAAAGGCCGAAGTAGATGGCGATGGCCCCGCTCTCGCCACGCATGTACCCGCGGAGCGTGACGCCCCGTGCCATGGCACCGCTCCAGGCGGCAAGCCGGGCTTTCAACTCAGACACAACACGACGTATCGACATGGTCCGATCCTCATTCGCCCCACACGGCAATCATACGAGCGAAACCGACCGCGGACAATGAGCCCCGGCGCGTTAAATCTTTGATTTTCCTCGAATTAATCGCAAGCGCTAACACCCTGGTATGCGCGGATGCGAATTCTGGAGCCCCGCGCCGGAGCCGCGGGCGCAGGCCACAACCGCGGATTACTGCTGGGTATCTTTTCTGCTGCTGTTGATGCTCTGGTTGACGTCGGCGCCGACGCTGTAGCTGCTTTCCGACGAGGAAGCCGACTTGGCGGCGTCGGTGTCGCTGCTCGTCGCGCTGCGCGAGCTGGACGAGAACTGGACGTCGGTCGGCGACAGGACACGGGTGCAGCGCTCGGTGCCGCAGGCATAGAGCACTTCGGCCGGCGCACCCTCACTGGTCGCGTTGACGATGCTGACATGGCGCGCCGTCACCGGCGATACCGTCACCGGCCAATCGAGCAGGAGCTCCTGATCGCCGGACAGCACCAGCATGTTGGTCTCGCCCGGCGTCTTGCCGAAGATGATCAGAGTGTCGGGCGTGTCCAGGGTGACGTCCGCGACGGTCGGATCGCCGATGACCACGCTGGTCGCCGGCTTGGCGAGCTTCACCACCCGCGCCTCGCGCCAATTGAGATTGAGCCCATCCGCCACCGCGGCTGCGCTGGTCAGGGCCAAAGCCGCCAGCATCGGCACCAGAACGAACAGACGGCGCATCTTCCCCTCCGCACCGGCCCCGCCCGTTCGACAACGGACTCAACCCACTAACCGGCATTTGTTAATCTTAGTCGAGAAGCGGCCCTGCGGCAATGCAGATTGCACAACTATGGGCCGATACGGGATGCGGCTTGCTGCACCGCCGCGAAAAATGTATAAGATCATCAAGTGGTTGCGGCCTGCCTCGGGGCCCGGAACTGTTCCGGGAGAATGGCCGGCCGCCCCTCGGGGAGAATGCCGTATGGCCGGTAAGACGCGGCGATTGGGCCCAGTCAGCCTGGCGGCCCGCAATGCACCACCCCTGAACCGGCGGCGCCCCGCCCTGTTGGCCACGGTCGGCGCCGCCCTGCTGCTGGCGGCCTGCGCGCAGGGGCCGGCCGGAGAAATGAAGCCGGATGCTGCCGCGCTCCAGGATGGCCAGCTGAAGGCCGCCAAGCAGGCGGAGACGACCTACAACTACGCCGATGCGGTGAACATCTATCAGGGCCTCCATTCCGCCAAGCCGGATGATCCGGAGCTGACGCTGGCGCTCGCCCGGAACATGCGGTTCGCCGGCCAGGCGCAGAACTCCATCGCCCTGCTCAACCAGCTGATGGGCAAGCAAGGCCGAACGCCGGCGCTGCTGACCGAACTCGGCAAAGCCTATCTCGCCGCCGACCAGGACAATCTCGCTCTGCCCACCCTGCTCGAGGCGAAGGGCCAGGCGCCGAACGACTGGGAGATTCTCTCGACGCTCGGGGTCGCTTACGACTATCAGGGCAACTATGCCGATGCGCGCGACGCCTATGCCCAGGCGCTGATCGCCTCGCCGAGCAACCCGACCGTGCTCAACAATCTGGCGCTGTCGCAGGCTTCGAGCGGCGACCTCGACGGCGCCATCGCCACATTGCAGCAGGCGACCGACCAGCCCGCCGCCTCCGCCCAGACCCGGCAGAATCTCGCTTTGCTGATGGCACTGAAGGGCGATCCGGACTCCGCCGAGCGGCTGGCGCGCAAGGATCTGCCGCCCGACGTGGCCGACAACAACAATGCCTATTTCCGGATGATCTCGGCCGCCGCCAAGGCCGCCGCCGCGCCGCCCGCAGCCGGGCAGCCGGGCGGTTCAGCCGTGCAATAGCGATCCCGGCCCGGAGCTATTTCGACCCGCGCGACGCGGGCCGGATCCACCTTACTTCATCAGCTCGGCGACCTGGATCCCGGCCGGTCCGGCGATCACGATGAACAGCACCGGCAGGAAGAAGATGATCATCGGCACGGTGAGCTGTGCCGGGAGCGCCGCGGCTTTCTTCTCCGCAGCGTTGAGGCGGGCGTCGCGATTTTCCTGAGCGATCACCCGCAAGCCGGTCGCGATCGGCGTACCGTACTTCTCCGACTGCAGCAGGGTCGTGGTCAGCGAGCGGAAGGTCGGAAGGCCGGTGCGCTCGGCGAGATTCTCATAAGCTGAGCGGCGATCGCCGAGATAGGCGAGCTCGGCCGCGGTCAGCCCCATCTCCTCGGCCATCAGCGGCGCGCTTTCCGCCATCTCCTCGGAGACCTTGGTGAAGGCGGCTTCGATCGACATGCCGGATTCGACGCAGATCACCATGAGATCGAGCGCGTCCGGCAAGGCGCGCATCAAGATCTTCTGACGCTTCTGGACGGCGTTGGTGAGGAAGATATTCGGCAGCAGGTAGCCGAGGGCGATGCCGAACAGCGCCGCCATTAGCTTGCCCTTCCAAGTCCAATCCGGGAACAGGGAGATGCTGTAGAAGAACGCGAGCACGCCCAGCGCGATCGGCATGGCCAGGCGCACGAAGGTGAAGGTGACCGGCGCCGACGAGGTGCGATAGCCGCCCTGGATCAGGCGGCGCTTCAAGTCCTTCTGCTCCATCATATCGCCGAGCCGAAGCTGCTTGATGACGTTCCGCATCGCGCTTTCCGAGCGCGTCGGCTGGAGGCGCCGGCGCGAATTGAACCCTTCGCGCTGCTGGATCTGCAACTCGTCGCGCTTGAAGGCGACGGCCTTGCGGCGCGCCGCGAACTTGTCGTTCTGCAGGAAGGGCGTCGCCACCGCCATCACCGACGCGAAAGCGGCAATGAAGGCGACGCAGATGATCACGGTCGGAAGATCGAACCCAAATTCCCAGTTTTCGAACAATGACATCCGAGGTCTCCGTGCGACGCGGCGCGCCCTGAACTACAGCGCGATCGCTACATGTCGAAATTGATCATCTTGCGCATCACCATCACGCCGGTGCCCATCACGACGACGCAGATGGCCAGCAAGAACCGGCCGGTCTCGGTGGTGAACAGCAACGCCACATACTCCGGCGCCAGGAACGACAGCGCGCCCATGACGAACAGCGGCAGCGAGCCGATGATGCCGGCGGAGGCCTTGGCCTCGCTCGACATCGCCTGCACCTTGTCCCTCATCTTCTTGCGCTGGCGCAGCACGTCGGAAAGCTTCGCCAGGGTCTCGGCCAAGTTGCCGCCGGTCTGCTGCTGCGTGCCGAGCACGATGGTGAAATAGCGGAATTCCGGGCTGGGCAGGCGATCGCTCATGCGCTGCAGGGCGTCGCTCATCGGCTGGCCCAGCTTGATCGCCTCGTTCACCAGGCGGAATTCCGGCCCGACCGGATCGGGTGATTCCTGCGCGACGATGCTCAAGCACTCGCCGACCGTCAGACCCGAACGCACGCCGCGGACGATGACGTCGATGGCATCGGGAAAAGCGGCGATGAATTTCTTCAGCCGCTTCTTGATCCGGTAATTCAGGACGAATTTCGGGATGCCGAGAAAGGCGACCAGGCCAACCGCCGGCAGAAGGATCGGGGGCAGCCCGAAGTAGAAAGCAATGCCCATGAGCACGCAGCCGCCGGCGATCGCGTACATGACGAATTGCTGCGGCGTGATCTTGAGGCCGGCGTAGACCAGCGTTTCGCGGAGCCGCGAGCCCCGGCGCTTCTGTCGCGCTTCCTCGGCCTGCTTCAGGCGATCCTGGATCTGCTTCTTGCGCTTCCCGGCGGCATTGACATCCCGGCGCGCGCTTCCAGGAAGGGCGAGCGCCGGCAGGGGATCGCCGACGACAGTGCTGATGCGGCGCTTGAGACGCGCTTGCGGCGCAGTTACGACGGCGTAGATCCCGAAACCCAACAACAGCATGGCAATCGCGGCCAGGCCCGCGATTCCATAGATCAGCAGCTGCGGGTTCGCAGCCAGATTAGGCACTGCCGGCCTCCATGGCCTCGGCCAGATCGCGTTCCTTGCCGAAGTAGCGGACGCGATCCCAGAAGCCGGGACGCAAACCGGTGAAGCGGTGCCGGCCGGTGATGCGGCCCTGCGCGTCCTCGCCGGTGATCTCGTAGACGAAGAGATCCTGCAGGGTCACGACCTCGCCTTCCATGCCCAGCACTTCCGAGACATGGGTGATCTTGCGCGAGCCGTCGCGCAGACGGGCCGCCTGGACCACCACCTGGATCGCGCCGGCGATGTGCTCGCGCACGGTCTTGGCGGGCAGGTTGTAGCCGCCCATCGCGATCATGTTCTCCATACGCGATATGCATTCGCGCGGATTGTTGGCGTGGATCGTGCCCATCGAGCCGTCATGGCCGGTGTTCATCGCCTGCAAGAGATCGAAGGCCTCGGGTCCGCGGACCTCGCCGACGATGATCCGCTCGGGGCGCATACGCAGGCAGTTGCGGACCAGGTCGCGCATGTTCACCGCGCCGACACCCTCGAGGTTGGGCGGGCGGGTTTCCAGCCGCACCACATGCGGCTGCTGCAGCTGCAGCTCGGCGGCGTCCTCGCAGGTGATGACGCGCTCGGTGCGATCAATGTAGTTGGTGAGGCAGTTCAGCAGCGTGGTCTTGCCGGAGCCGGTACCGCCGGAGACGATGGTGTTGATCCGGCAATGGCCGATGATCTCGAGCAGCCGGCCGCCGGCCGGCGTGATCGAGCCGAACTTCACCAGCTTGTCGAGGGTCAGGCGGTCGCGGCGAAACTTACGAATGGTGAGCGCGGGACCGTCGATCGAGAGCGGCGGCGCGATCACGTTCACGCGCGAGCCGTCGGCCAAGCGCGCGTCGCAGATCGGACTCGCTTCATCGACGCGCCGGCCGACCGCCGAGACGATGCGCTGACAGATGTTCATCAGCTGCTGATTGTCGCGGAACCGGATGTCGGTCAGCTCGATCTTGCCGTTGGTCTCGATGTAGACCTTGTCGGCGCCGTTGACCATGATGTCGGCGATGTCGTCGCGCGCCAGCAGCGGCTCCAAGGGGCCGAGGCCGAGCACGTCGTTGCAGATCTCCGTGATCACCATCTGCTGCTCGGCAGCCGACAGCGTCAGGTTCCGCATGTTGATGATTTCGGAGACGATCTCGCTGATCGCGTCACGGACCGACTTGTGGTCGAGCTTGGCGAATTCGCCGAGATCGACCGTCGCCATCAGGTCGTTGAACACGTTGAGCTTGATTTCCGCCAGACGGGAATCGAGCTCGCCGCCGCGGCCGCCGACGCCACCGGCCGGCGATCGGGGCGCCGGAGTGGGTGCCGGTGTGACCGGGGCTTCCGCGACTGCGGGTGTACGATTGCCGCCGCCGGTTGCCGGAGTATTGCTACGCTTGCCGAACATTCCTGTTCAGGCTCCTCGCTTCAAAAAGCCGTTCTGGCTCAAGCTTCGGGCCGGAAGCTTCGACTGTCAACTCGCCTGCTTTTTCGGCTTCTTCTTCAGCCAGCCGAGCAGTGAGTTGTCGCCACCGCCGCCACTGCCCGTCCTTGCAGCGGACGATTGCCGGGCGCCGAGGGTCGTCGCAATTTGCCGGAAGGTCGCGGCCGCCTTGTGCGAACGCGCCCCCTCTCCGAAAACCTGACCGTTATTCGAGAGCTGGCCGAAGATCTGCGGCTCCCAGGAGAGCACGCCGATCGGCACCAGACGCAGCGACTCCTGGAAATCCTTCACCGAGAGCTGGGTCTTCTTGCCGGCATCGAGCTTGTTCAAGACCAGTCGGACGTTGGCCTGCTCGCCGCGGCGGCTGCGCATCCAATCGACCAGCATCTTGGCGTCCCGCAGGTTGCTCAGGTCCGGCGCCGCGGTGATCACGACCTCGTCGGAAAGCACCAGCAGGTTGGACGTCCAGTCCGACCACTGCCGCGGCAGATCGACCAGCACGGTCGATGCCATCTGCCGCGTGAGGTCGATCAGACGCTCCACGCCTTCCGTGGACGGCCGGTAATGCTCCTTGACCGTTCCCGGGGTCGAAATGACGCTCAGATGCTCGTCATGCTCCATCAGGAGGCGCTCGACCAGCGTCGGGTCCAGCCGCTCGGTGTCGATCAAGGAATCGCCCACCGCCTGCTTCGGATCGAGATTGAGGGAGAGTGCCGCGGTTCCGAAATTGAGATCGAGATCGACCAGGATGGTTTCGTCCTTGGCGGTGTCGGCCAAGGTCCAGGCGGTGTTGCAGGCGACCGTCGTGTTGCCGACGCCGCCGCGCGCACCGATGAAGGAAATGAGCCGGCCCTGCTCCTTCTGCAAGGGATCGCGGATCGATTCCACGATCGCCTCGACGATCTCCTGGGTCGAGACCGGGCCGACCAGATACTCGGCAACGCCCTGGCTGACCAGACGGCGATAGACCTGGACGTCGTTGATCGAGCCGATGACGATGACCTTGCGGCCGGGTTCCACGACCTCGGCCATCTGCTCGAGGTTCTTCAGCAGTTGATCGATGCCGCTCGGATCCTCGACGATGATGACGCGCGGGCTCGGGTTGTCGGCGTAATGCTTCACCGCCCGCGGCAGGCCGCCGAACAGGATGGCGAGCTTGACCTTCGAGAACTCGCGCTCCGCGCGCAGCCCTTCCAGCGCCGCCTCGGTCTCCCGGCTCAGCGGAAACGCTTCGATGCTGAAGCGATGAATCACGCGGGCACTCCTATTCCGTTATTGCGCCCCGGTCGTCGTCGAGGTCGGCTCGGCTTCGATCGGGCTCGCGATGACTTGTCCGGATGCGTACTTGGTGACGACATCATAGCTGCGCTGACCCCAACGTCCGGACGGCGGCTGCATCTGCTCGAGATCGAGCGGATTGACCACCATCAGCGCCACGTTGCGTTCGGTCGAACAGCCTAAATTGCCCATGTTCTGATTGTAGAAGTTCACTTCCACGTTTTGGTTGGTCATGCCGCAGTCGGGGACTTCGGCAACATAGATCGGAAACATGACGGTCGCGCGATGCGCAGCGCCCGAGCTCCATTCCGGATGCAGCGTCACGTTGACGGCGGCAGCGGGGATGCCCTGGGCCGCGAAGGCGTCGCGGATATGGCCGGCGAAGGCCACCGCGGCCGGATCGACGGCCGAAGTGGCGCCGACGGCGATGCCGATCGGGCCGGCGTTGCGGTCGCGGAAGTCCTTGGCAAACTCGCTCAAGCGCGGACGATCGTCGTTGTGAACCGCGCCGTTCGGCGCCGGCTCAAGGAACAGCACGGCCGTCTTCTGCACCACATCCGCGCCGAACTTGACGTGCGAATCATAGGACGCGAGGTCCGGCGAATTGCACGCGCCAAGGACCGCCGCCAAGAGCAGCGCGGACGGGGTCAGCAATCGCGAAGCCGCCATCTTTGCCTCCTCACTGAATGATGTAGCCAATGGGCCCCTGCAGCGCGGGGGCGTTATGGCCGGTTGGCACGGGCTGCTTCACATAGATGTTCTGCAGATGACCGAGGAAATAGTTGTCGAGATCGCTGGCCGGCGCGAAGCCGTCGGTCGGAACCGACAGCAGCCTCGGCTGCACCGGCTTCACCAGCAGCGCCGTCACGGTGATGACCAGTTCGGTCTCGTTGTGAATGAACTGATTGGAGCGGAACAGCTGGCCGAGGATCGGCAGGTTCATGGCGCCCGGGATGCCCTGGAGCCCGGTGGTGATGTCGTTGGAGAGCAGGCCGCCCAGCATGATGCTGCCGCCGCTCGGCAATTCGACCACCGCGTTGGCCCGGCGCACCTTGAGGCCGCTGATCGGGCTGCAGCCGGGGCAGAGCGTCACCTGGTTGGTGGAGTCCAGCGCGCTCACTTCGGTGCCGACCTTGAGGCTGATACGGCCGGAGTCCAGCACCACCGGCAGGAA
>Ga0268265_10001713_pt1 | contig 17784 bp, 19 predicted proteins | sample KBSSwiS52_FD_190355 | JGI IMG/M metagenome (GOLD analysis project Ga0268265, IMG submission 190355) | Switchgrass rhizosphere microbial communities from Kellogg Biological Station, Michigan, USA - KBS Switchgrass S5-2 (SPAdes) (version 2) | ecosystem: Host-associated > Plants > Roots >... | reverse complement strand
CGACCGACATCGTCAACGGCTCGATCCAGTTCAAACCCGCCAACGAGCACTTCGACATCACCGTCGGCGGCACCAACCTGACCAACCAGCGCTACCTCGTCACCGGCCAGGCACAGATCGCCGGTGGTGCAATCTACGGCACCTACAACCGCCCGGCCGAGTGGTATGCCCGGCTCGGCGTGAAGTTCTGATCAAGTCATGAGGGAACGACGGCGCGGGGGCCGCGCCGTCGCTTCTCCGGTCATTGCCTCGGGCGAGCCCGGTGCGGATTGCAAGCTGAGGGATAAGTGATGCCCATCAACCTGAGCCAGATCAAGGCAATCGACGTCCACGTCCACGCCGAAGTCTCGTGCCACGATCCCGAGGATCCGGTGATGGGCCAGTTCTTCGATGCGGCCAGCGCCTATTTCAAGGCTCCGCGTGAACGGCCGAAGATGCCCGAGATTGTAGAAATCTACCGCGAACAGCAAATTGCCTTCTGCATGTTCACCGTCGATGCCGAATGCGGGATGGGCGCCAAACGCGTGTCGAACTACGAAATCGCCGAATTCGCAGGGCAGCATAGCGACATCTGCATCCCTTTCGCGTCGATCGACCCGCACAAGGGCAAGCTCGGCGCGCGCGAGGCGCGCGATCTGGTCGAGAATTATGGAGTGAGGGGCTTCAAGTTCCACAACATCGCCCAAAATGTCAGCCCCTCGGACCGGGTAGGTTACCCGATCTACGAGGTGATCGACCACTACAAGCTTCCGGCGATCTTCCACACCGGGCATTCGGGGATGGGCACCGGAATGCGCGGGGGCGGGGGGATACGATTGAAGTTCGGGCAGCCCATCCTGGTCGATGATGTCGCGGTCGATTTCCCCGACATGAAGATCATCCTTGCGCACCCGAGCTGGCCGTGGGTCGATGAAAGCCTGTCGATGGCGCTGCACAAGGACAATGTGTTCATCGACCTGTCCGGCTGGAGTCCCAAATATTTTGCGCCACAGATCATCCAGTACGCCAACACCCAGCTTAAGAAGAAAATGCTGTTCGGAAGCGATTTTCCGCTGATCCATCCCCAGAAATGGCTCGATGCGGCGCGGCAGGTCGGCTTCAAGGACGAAGTCCTCCCCGGCATCATGAAAGACAATGCCGCGCGCGTCCTCGGACTCAGCTGATCAAAGCTGACTGGCGAATAGCGCTTTCTCACAAAGCGGAACGGTTAAACTTTCGAACCAAGGAAACTGCGACTGTGAATGCCGGATGCCGCATGGATTGGTCGCGCGAGGAAATCGCAAAGCTGTTCGATCTGCCGTTCGATGAACTGCTGTTCGAGGCCCAATCGGTCCATCGCGCGCACCATCGCAGGGGCGAAGTCCAGCTTTGCACGCTGCTTTCGATCAAGACCGGCGGCTGTCCCGAAGATTGTGGCTATTGCAGCCAGTCGGTCAACGCCGATACCAACGTCAAGGCCGAAAAGCTGATGGACGCTGACGCTGTGCTGGCCCGCGCCATTGAGGCGAAAGCCGCCGGATCGCAGCGGTTCTGCATGGGCGCCGCGTGGCGCAATCCCAAGGACCGCGACATGCCCGTCTTGGTGCGAATGATCGAGGGCGTCCGCGCGCTTGGCATGGAAAGCTGCATGACCCTTGGCATGTTGAGCGAGCGCCAAGCCCTGACCCTCAAAGCGGCGGGGCTCGACTATTACAACCACAACATCGACACGAGCCCCGAGAACTATGCCAGCGTCATCACCACCCGAACCTTTCAGGACCGGCTCGACACGCTGGAGCATGTTCGCAATGCCGGGATCAATGTGTGCTGCGGCGGTATCGTCGGGATGGGCGAGACCCGCGCCGACCGCGTCGGCTTCATTCATGCCCTCGCCACCATGCCCCGCCACCCGGAAAGCGTGCCGGTCAATGCGCTGATTCCGATTCCGGGAACAGCCCTCGGCGATATGTTGGCTGGCACGCCGCTTTCCCGGATCGACGAAATCGAGTTCGTCCGCACCGTTGCGGTGGCGCGGGTCACCATGCCACGAAGCATGGTGCGCCTCTCGGCAGGCCGCGAGTCGATGTCCGATGCGGGCCAGGCGCTGGCCTTCATGGCTGGGGCGAACTCGATCTTCACCGGCGACCGGCTTCTGACCACCCCCAATGCGGGTGACAATCGCGATTCCGCGCTGTTCGCCCGGCTGGGCCTGGTTCCACTGGAAAGGGATGAATGCGGTCTTTCTTCCGGCGTATTAACGCCATGCAGCGAGTGATGAGGAAGTCGCCATGAAAGCCGTTATACTCCAGCCCCCGGCTGGGCTCGAGCAACTTGCACTCAGAGATCTGCCCGATCCCGGGCTACCGGGCCTGGGCGAGGTGCGCGTCCGTATTCATGCCAGTTCGCTCAATTACCATGATCTTGCTGTCGTGATGGGCATGCTGCCCACCCTGCCGGGGCGCATACCTCTGTCCGATGGCGCCGGTGTGGTGGAGGCGGTCGGTGCGGGTGTCGAGCGCTTCAGCGTGGGTGATCATGTCGTCTCGACTTTTTTCCCGATGTGGCACGCAGGCGATCCCATGACGGACGATTTCTCGACCACGCCTGGCGACGGGATCGACGGTTATGCGAGCGAAGTCGTGGTGGCGGCGGAAACCGCGTTCACACATGCGCCGATGGGCTATAGCCATGCCGAATCCGCGACGCTGACCACCGCCGGCGTCACCGCGTGGCGCGCCCTGGTCGTCAATGGTGCCTTGAAGGCGGGCGACACCGTGCTCGTACTGGGCACCGGAGGCGTGTCGATATTTGCGCTGCAGATCGCCAAGGCGCTGGGGGCGACCGTCATCGTTACATCATCGTCGGACGCCAAGCTTGAACGCGCTATGTTGCTGGGCGCGGACCACATAATCAATTACCGTCAGACCCCGGAATGGGGGGCGCGGGTCAGAGAATTGACCGGTGGGCGCGGGGTCGACCATGTCGTTGAAGTGGGCGGCGCAGGTACGCTGGCTCAGTCAATCGCGGCGGTGCGTACGGCCGGGCACATTGCACTGATCGGCGTGCTCGACGGCTTTGCAGGAATTGTGCCGACGGCGGCGTTGATCGGGCGGCAGATCAGGCTCCAGGGTTTGGTCGTCGGGCATCGTGGTCACCAGACCGAACTTGTCCAATGGCTGGAAAGGAACAGCATCCGCCCCGTGATAGACCGAAGATTCGGCCTCGAGGCCATCGCGGATGCATTCCGGCTGCAGGCTGGGTCCGGCCATTTCGGCAAGATTGCGCTGGAATTCTGACGGCTGCCAGACAATGGCATCAAGTTCCAAGCTGCTCTGCCAAATTCATGAGTTTTTTCGAGGCGCGGCGTTCGAGCTCGGCATCAAAGCGGGCGGTTGGTACGGCAACCGCTATGGCGCTGAGTTCAGGTCGCCCAATCGAGCAAGCGAGACCTACCACACCAAGCTGATCTTCATCTCTTGCGATGGCGTATCCTCTTCGGCGGGTGCGCGCAATATCGGCTCGAATCTCGCTTTCCTCTGTCAAAGTAGACGCGGTGAATTGCGATCTTGTTGTTTCGGCAAAATACTGCGTCAGCGCCCCTTCTGGCAAGGCCGCGAGAATAGCTTTGCCCGATGCCATGCTGTGCAACGGCTTGCGCTGGCCGACGTCGATTGCATAGCGAAGCGCTTGTTCACTTGGTTCAGTAATCTTGGCTACCACGTCCCAACCGTCGAGTACCATCAGAGAACATGTTTCATTAAGTTCAAATCGCAGGGAGCGGATCAGGATTTTTGCCATTGCAAGGAACGAGGGCGCCCGGGTGGGACCCGCGAGGCGCGCCAAACCGGGGCCAGGGACATATTGCCGGCCTTCGCGCGATAGGTAATCACGTTCAACAAGCGTCGAAAGCAGGTAGGAAAGGCTGCTTGCGGGAATCGCCAAAGCATCTGCTATATCCTGCGCGACAATCCTTTCGCGCGACGATACGACAAATTCAATGATGTCGAGCGTACGCATCGCCGACTTGACGGTGGTGGAGGACGAGGTGGCCGCCATCGCGATCAGAACGCCAGCGAACCGTGCCGCTCGGCGAAGCGCCAGCCGTCGGGGGTGAGGACGAAACGGTCATGGAATGAGCCGGCCAGCGGCGGACCATCGGCGGTGAACAGCACCATCGCGCTCTCCCCGCGGGCATCGGTCGAGGACAATATTTCGACGACCACGTTCGAACAGAGGTGCCGGGTCTTGCGCGGGGGGCGACCATGGAATGCCGCGAGGATTGCGGCGCGGCCCACGATCGGCGCGTCAGGGGCGGTGGGGCGGGTCATGATCCCGTCCTTCGTGTAGAGCGCGGCCACCTCCTCCCACCGTGCGGCGTCATTGAGGTTGGCGTACAGGGCGACCAGCCGGGCGCAGTCCCACTCGATGGCGCGGCGTTCGTCGGGCGTCACAGCAGGGCGCCCGCGATGTCGGCGCCCGCGCGCAGGTTGCGTAGCTTCTTCCAGGTCACCTCCGGATCGATCTTTCCATATCCAGCGAACGTGCCGAAGCCGCAGTCGGTGCTGGCGATGACCCGCTCGGGTCCGACGAATCCTGCGAAGCGCTCGATGCGTTGGGCAATCAGTTCTGGATGTTCGACGTAGTTCGAGCAGGTGTCGATCAAGCCCGGTGCCAGCACCTTCCAGTCTGGTAGCTTCGCTTCCTTCCACACTTTCCATTCGTGTTCGTGGCGCGGGTTCGCCGCCTCGAACAGCACCGTGGCCGGACGCGCGCCGATGACGATGTCGATCACCTTTTCAAGCGGGATATCATGGTCGTGCGGGCCTTCATAGTTGCCCCAGCACACGTGCATCCGCATTCGCTCGGGCGGAATGTTGGTGGTGGCTGCATTGAGCGCCTCGACATTGGCGGCCGCGACCTTGAGAAACTCCGCCTCGGACAGATCCTGATAGCCGGTGTGACGGCTCATCGCCAGGTCGGGGCAATCGAGCTGGAGGAAGAAACCCTCGCGCACGATAGTCTCATACTCCTCGCGCATCGCGTCGGCGAGGTCGGCGAGATATGCCTCGTGGCTGGGGTAGTGCTTGTTCACCTGGAATGCGGTGATGAGCCCGGGGGAGGCGGCGTTCATGAAAGCTTGGGTGGTCGGCTTGGCGCGGTTCGCCAGCGCCGCTTTGAACCGGCGAATATCCTCCCATAACGGCTCGAGCGTGACGAGGCGGACCTTGTCGACGCAGCTCGCGCGCACGAAGTCCTGACTGCCCATGATCGCCGAGAGCTTCTTTGACAGGTTCGGATGTTCAGCCAGATCTGCCGCAGGCTTGCGGTCGACATGTCCGCCGAAGCCGGACAATCGTTCGATCATGTAGGTCGAATAGCCGATTTTCCCGATCTCTCCGTCCGAGACGACATCGACCCCGCTTTCCACTTGCTTCATGACCGCCCGGTCGACTGCCGCCGACACCTTGGCGTCGAATTCCTCCGCGTCGTAAGCCTCGCCCGCATCACGCGCGCGCAGCAGCGGGGTTAGATCCTCGCCTCGCGGCATGGAACCCACATGAGTTGTATGGATATAGGGCATATTATTTAGTTCCGTTTGCTCGCTTACCGCTCAAGCTTTCGACAAGACTATTTCGACTCCCGCCTGCCCGCGCGTCAAGGCAAATGGCTTGTCGATTTGAACACGCGCGCAGGTTACGCCCTTCATATCCAGGCAATGCTTTGCCAGCTGCTGGCCGAACGTCTCAATAAGCGGTATGTGAGTAAGCGCCAAATTTTCCGCAGCCTTGGCCACCCGGCGATAGTCGACCGTTTGGTCAATTCCGTTGATCTCGTCTGCGTTCAGTTCCAGGTCAACGGAAATGACGAGTGGTTGTCGACGACCGACCTCGTCAGGATTGATGCCGATATCCGCGAGGAGAGGCAGTTCGCGAACTCTAACGACGTTTTTTATTCGAAACGGCTTGTTATTGCGCATGGTGGTGCATCCGTGCTGCCTGGACCGTGTTGGCAAGCAGGCAGGCGATGGTCATCGGACCCACGCCGCCCGGCACGGGCGTGACCGCATGCGCGTGTTCAAGTTCATGTGTTGCACAGTCGCCCACCAGACGCGTGGTCCCGTCGGGGTCAGTCACCCGAGTGATACCAACATCGACGACAATTGCTCCGGGTTTCACCCAATATCCTCGAACGAGGTGGGGGGCACCGGCTGCAGCAATGAGCACGTCCGCTTTTCTGGCTATGTCGTGCAGGTCGATGGTTTCGATGTGGGTAACCGTGACGGTTGCTTCGCGCTCAAGCAGCAACATGGAAACCGGCTTCCCGACGATGTTCGACTTGCCGATTACGACCACGTTCAAACCGCGATAATCGCTTATGAGGCTGTCGAGCAGTGTCATTATTCCGAGTGGTGTGCACGGGATCAGACCCCCCGTACCTGTCGATAGTCGACCAACGTTGACGGGATGGAACCCATCGACGTCTTTCGTCGGCGAAATGCGGTCCAATACGGATGTCGCATCGATGCCTTTGGGTAAGGGCAGCTGTGTGAGAATTCCATCGACCCGGGGGTCGTGGTTCAACTGATCGATCAATGTACAAAGTTCCTCCTGCGACGACTCGGCAGGAAGGCGGAATTCGATCGACTCAATTCCTACCTGGCGGCATCGCCGGATCTTGCGTGAAACATAGACTTCGCTGGCCGGGTCGTTCCCGACCAAAACGACCGCGAGGCCAGGGGGACGTCCGATCTCGGCAGTAAGATCCTTCACATCAGCCGTAACCTTGTCGGCGATCTGGTCAGCCAAGGCTTTGCCGTCCACAAGCTGTGCCATAACCGCTACGCCTTGAACACCACGGTGCGCGAGCCGTTCACGAAAACGCGCCCCTGGAGGTGATGGTGAACAGCCGTAGCCAGGACGCGTCTTTCGATGTCGCGGCCCTTGCGCACCAGATCTTCAGGAGTGTCGGAGTGGCTGATCGCCTCCACATCCTGGTGGATGATCGGGCCCTCATCGAGATCAGCCGTGACATAGTGTGCGGTGGCGCCAATCATCTTGACGCCACGATCGTGCGCCTGATGATAGGGTTTGGCGCCCTTGAAGCCGGGCAGGAAGGAGTGGTGGATGTTGATGCAGCGACCCGAGAGGAAGGCTGCCAGATCATCCGACAGGATTTGCATATACCGCGCAAGAACGACCAGGTCTGCCCCGGTTTCGTCGACGATTGCTTTGATCTGGGCTTCCTGCTCAAGCTTTGTGTCTTTCGTCACCGGCAGGTAGTGGAACGGAAGGTCGCCGATCATCGTCGTGTGAAGAACGTTCAACGGATGGTTTGATACGACACCGACGACGTCCATGTCGATTTCACCGATGCGGCGCCGATAGAGTAGATCGCCCAGGCAGTGATCGAACTTGCTGACGAGGAGCAGAACTTTCTGAGCGTTGCTCTTGCGGCGCACCTTCCATTGCATTGCATTGCCGGAGGCAACCCTCTCGAAGGCCGCGCTGAACTGTGCGATCTCATCCTGTTCGGCCAGTTCGAACTCGATGCGCATGAAAAAGAGGTTGGTCAGTCGGTCGTTGAACTGCTGGGCATCGACGATATTTCCGCCCGCGCCCTTCAGGCAGGTTGCGACATCCGCGACCAGGCCAGGTCGGTCCTCACATTGGAGGGTTAGGACGCATTGCTGAGGCATCATTAATCTCCCGATTTTCTAGTCTTCAGTGGCGGGCGTCATACTCGCGGATCCACTCGACCGTCGTTTCGAGGCCGCCGAAGGGGTAGAAGTGCAGGCGCACCGGCCCATGCTCGGCGCCAAGCCCCTGGGCCAAGGCATCTACAAGTTTGTCCGGTCCGGCGGTCCCGATCAGTTTCGTGATCGAAATGCCGTACCTGGCGAGCACCGATGCCGAAGCACCGACACCACATCGCGCTGCAAAGCGCATCAGGGTCTTGATTCCGGCTGGCCCGGGAACGCCGATCCGGACAGGGGCATCGATCCCGCGAGCACGCAACTGCTTGAGCCACTCAAGGAAGGGACGGGAATCGAAACCGAATTGCGTGACGATGAGCGGCGCCATCCCCCGGCTCTCGATGTCAGCGCATTTTGCTTCGAGCACCAGGAAGCATTGCTCGACGGACATGTTCGGATGGCCCTCGGGGTGGCCCCCAACGCCGATGGCTTTGATTCCCGCGCGCTCGAACGCTCCCGTCGAAATGAGTGCCGAGCTTTCCTCAAAAGGACCTTCAGCCTGAGATGGGTCACCGGCAATGACGAAGCACCGGCGGACGCCAGCGTCGCCGACCACGGCGTTCAAGTAAGTCTCGAATTCGTCGAAGGAGGCGATTCGCCGTGCCGAGAAATGGGGCATCGGCTCGAAGCCGAGCTCCCTCACTGCCTTTGTCGCAGCGATTCGGGCAGCCGGCTCTTCGCCAGGGAGAAAGGTGACCGCGATAGGCGTGTCACGCGGAAGCGATGAGGCGGCAAGCCTCAGCGAATCGACGTCCTTTGCCGTGATTTCGAGTGAGAACCCGTCGGTGATCCGATCTGGCCTGATGCTCCAGTTCGGGTGGATGATCGGCTTTGCCATTCCAGCACTCCCATGGGCCGTTGCCCGGTCTTGATGGCCAGTTGTTGGCCCATGCGAATTTCCATCTATACGTTCCTCAGAAATTCGGATAGATGAAAATTCATGAATATGAAGTTTTTTCGGGAACGGCCGGGGGAACCGCTCGTCGTGCTGCCAGGGTTGATGTGCGATTCCCGCATGTTCCCTGGCTTGGCAGCGAACATACACAAGGTCGTTTTCCCGGACCGATTCTATCCCAACACGACCACTATCGAAGCCATGGCGGAACTGGCGTTGAGCGGGCTGCCCCGGCGGTTCGCGCTGCTGGGGCATTCGATGGGGGCCCGGGTCGCACTCGAAATCTGGCGCCGATCACCAGAGCGAATATCCCGTCTGGCGCTGGTCGATACCGGCACCCATGACGTGCGAGCCGGCGAACGTGAGGCAAGATACGCCCTTCGTGATGCAGGCCGCGCTTTCGGGATCGATAGACTGGTCGATTCTTGGCTGCCGCCAATGGTGGCCCCTCGAAACCGCGGCGATGAGGCTCTCATGCATCACCTCCGCGCAATGGTACGGGAAGCCGGACAAGCCACCTTCGAAAGGCAGATCGAAGCGTTGCTCACGCGCCCTCCTGTTAGTGACGTTCTGCAGACAATTACCTGCCCGACATTCGTCGTGGTCGGAGAATGCGATGAATGGAGCCCGGTCGCACAACATGTTGCGATGACCGCTGAAATACAAAATTCCGAACTGCGGATCATTCCTTCGGCGGGCCATATGGCACCGGCCGAGCGTCCGGAAGAATTTCTGAAGATTGTACAAGAGTGGCTGGCTTGGCAGCCGCTATCCCCCGATGAATCAATTCGTTCGATTGCATAACCCAGAGGAGCCTGACGTGACCCTAACCCTCGATGACGTTCTCGGCCAACAGTCGGATTTGGTGGAATTTGTCCGCAATCAGCAAGTTGGTCCCAATGTGTACCCCGGTGTTCCGGCTGAGTATTCGAACTGGCGCTCTGAACAGTGGGCGTGGGCGCATACCGCGGTATTGTACAACCAGTCGTACCACATGGTAGATTTGGAGGTCCGCGGGCCGGACGCCTTCGCCATGCTTGAGCATCTTGCGATCAACAGCTTCAAAGGTTTCGTGCCCGATAAGGCCAAGCAATTCGTCCCGGTCACGCCATATGGCTACGTCATCGGGGACGTGATACTGTTCTACCTTGAGGAGAACCGGTTCAACCTGGTCGGCCGCGCACCGGCCATCGAATGGGTGGAATTCCACGCCGCCTCGGGCAAGTGGAACGTCAAGGTCGAGCGCGACGAGCGCTGGGCAATGCGCACCGACGGAAAGCGTAAGAACTACCGGTTCCAGATCCAGGGACCGAACGCCATGAAGATCATCGAGGTCGCGACGGGCACGACGCCGCCGGACCTGAAATTCTTCAACATCACTCATCTTACGATCGCCGGCAACACCGTCCACGCCCTGCGCCATGGCATGGCCGGCCAACCGGGATGGGAACTCTACGGTCCCTGGGAGGACTATGGTGCCGTTCACGGCGCCCTTGTCGAGGCCGGCAAGGGATACGGCATGGCGCTGGTGGGCGGTCGTACCTATTCCTCGAATACACTCGAATCCGGCTGGATCCCTTCGCCGTTCCCGGCGATCTACACCGGCGAGGAGTTGAAACCCTATCGCGAATGGCTGTCCGCCAATGCATATGAGGGGAAGTGCTCCGTTGGCGGCAGCTATGTGCCAGACTCGATCGAGGGCTACTACACGACGCCCTGGGATCTGGGATATGGGCCGTTCATCAAGTTCGACCATGATTTCATCGGCCGCGCCGCGCTGGAGAAGTTGGCAGCGGAGCCCCACCGCACCAAGGTGACGCTGGCGCTCGACAACGAAGACGTGATGCGTGTGCAAAGCTCCGCTCTGTCCAAGGGCGATCGCGCGAAGTTCATGGAGTACCCCAGTTCGGTCTACGCCATGCACCCGTTCGATCAGGTGCTGAGCGACGGCCAGATGGTCGGCCTGTCGACCTGGATCGGCTATTCCGCAAACGAGGGCAAGTTCTTGACGCTTGCGATGATGGACCAGGGATTTGCGGAGCCTGGCACGGAAGTATCATTGCTCTGGGGTGAACCGAATGGCGGTACATCCAAGCCCACCGTGGAGCCGCACGTACAAACCGAGATCAAGGCAGTTGTCTCCCCGGTGCCTTACTCGGAGGTCGCCCGGGATAGCTATGCCGACGGCTGGCGAACCAAGAAGTAGTGTTACGTCAAATGCCTGGGGCGCCGCTCGCGAGGGACGTTGCCCCAGGCCCACCCCAAGACGTGCGACAATGTCGAGGCACGGCGTCCTACACTCAGATCGGAGTGGACCGTATGAACACGCCAGCGGGCAAGAACATTCACGAGTATATTGCGCAGTTTGACGATATTCCGGGGACTCGCGTGTATACCGCGGCGCGGGCGCGTGCTGGGTATCACCTCAATCAATGTGCGATGAGCTTGATGAAGCCAGAGAATCGCGAGCGCTTCAAGGCCGACGAGCGAGCTTACCTCTTGGAATGGCCAATGTCTCCGGAGCAGAGGGAGGCACTGCTGGCGCGCGACTACAACCGAATGCTCGAATTAGGCGGCAACATATACTTCTTGGCGAAACTCATCTCCACTGATGGATTGAGCGTTGCTCAAGGCGTCTCCACGATGACCGACATGTCGTTCCCCGAGTATCAGGCCATGATGGCCGCGGGCGGGCGCTCTCCCGAAGGACAGCGTTCAATCCAGGGAGGCTATTGATATGGCCCGCATCAGCGCAGGCGTCGGCTCAAGCCATGTACCCTTGCTTGGCGTCGCGGTTGACCAGAGTAAGACCCGTGACGACTATTTCGGCCCTATTTTCCAGGGCTTTGAGTGGACCAAAGAATGGGAAAAGGTCGAGAAGCCTGACGTTGTCATCCTGGTGTACAATGATCACGCATCGGCCTTCGACGCCAACATCATCCCGACATTCGCCATCGGCTGCGGCGAGCACTATAGGAGCGCTGACGAAGGTTGGGGTCCGCGCCCTGTGCCCGACGTGGAAGGCCATGCCGACCTTGCCTGGCACATCGCGCAGAGCCTCATCCTCGAAGACTTCGACATGACGATCATCAACGAGATGGACGTGGATCACGGTCTGACCGTGCCGCTGTCGATGATGTTCGGCCAGCCAGCAAAGTGGCCGGTGAAGGTGGTGCCGCTGGCCGTCAATGTGGTGACCTATCCGGTGCCGTCCGGCAACCGCTGCTGGGCGCTGGGCGAGGCGATTGCCAGAGCCGTGGAAAGCTTTCCGGAAGACTTGAATGTGCAGATCTGGGGCACCGGCGGCATGAGCCACCAGTTGCAAGGTCAGCGGGCGGGGCTCCTTAATCGCCGGTGGGACAACATGTTCCTCGACTTGCTGGAAAAGGACAATGATGACGCTCGTCACATCGAGCACATCGAATACCTGCGCGAAACCGGTAGCGAGGGGATTGAGATGATCATGTGGCTGGTAATGCGCGGCGCTCTCGGTCGCAAGGTTAAGCGCCTTCATCGACACTATCATATCCCGTGCAGCAATACAGCGATCGGGCACCTCGTACTTGTTCCTGATTGATCGATATATTATTGCAATGGATCAATCCGGTCTTGTTATACCTAAATACCCATTTCGCCTGGAGCGCCGACCAGCACGACATGCTCGCGGTCGACCGGCGTTTCGAAGCGAACATAGCTCTCGCCATCGGGAAAGCGCCGGCTTTCGATCAGTCCGAGGGTGCGGCGCTCGCCGCCGTTGGTGAGGTGGAGTCGGCGCCCGGAGCGACGGCTTCGCTGTGCAATTGGGTCATCGGCCCCGATTATGAGGCCGCTTCGCCCGGCCCTATTGGGAAAGCTACCTAGCTGCTCGCGCGCCAAGGTCCGCCGGGAGGTTCGTACATATCCCTATATCGGCTTGCCGCTGAAGCGGGGAAAACCGAGCTGAGGGTCCCGGGACAGGGACCCCGATGCGGGGTTCCACCAGATGCTTCAGCTTGCCACCTCACGGCCCAATGCCGCACTCGATCAAGGACGCTGCACCGAGTGCAGCGTGCGCGCTTCGGCCATCTGCGGCTCGCTCGACGCCATCGGGCTCGAGGAACTCGGGCGGATGGGCCGCAAAGTTCATCTGTGCCCCGGCCAGACCCTGCTCTGGGAAGGCGACGAATCGGTGCTGGTCGGCAATGTGCTCGAAGGCATGCTCAAACTGTCGACGGTGACCGGCGATGGTCGCGAACAGATCGTCGGCATCGTGTTCCCGTCGGACTTTATCGGCCGGCCGTTCGGTAAGGACAGCCATCACAGCGTCACCGCACTGACCGAGGCACGGGTGTGCGTCTTCCGGCGCGGCGCCTTCGATGGCTTCGCGAGCAGCCATGCGGGGATCGAGGCGGCGCTGCTTCGGCGCACGTTCGACGAGCTCGATCGCGCGCGCCGCTGGATGTTGCTGCTCGGCCGGATGTCGGCGACCGAACGGGTGGCAAGCCTGCTGCTCGAGATGATCGACCGGCTCGGCGGCGTCTCAGGGACGCCGCTCTCGCTGCCGCTCAGCCGGCAGCAGATGGCCGACCTGCTCGGCCTCGCGATCGAGACGGTCAGCCGGACCATGACGCGCTTCGAACGGGAGGGGCTGATCGCTCTCCCCGGCGGACGCCGGGTGGTGCTCCGCGATCGGGCCGACCTCGAGCGGATCGCGACCGGCTGAAGATTTGACCTGGCGCAAAGCATCGCGTGGCCGTGCCGCGCATGGCGACCCCGGTTGATCAGGTGAGAATGGCCATGGATACAGTATTGATGAAGTCGGGCGCGTGGTTGATCGCCCTGCTGCTGGCGGTCGGCGCCGCCGCCTATGCCGTCGATGGCGGCTTCGCGGCGCAGATGTGGATCGTCGCCATAGCCGCGCTAGTGGGCCTGGCCGCCACCCTCGGGCGTACCGATTATGAGGCGGCGCTCGGCGTCACCACTCGCCCGAGGCCGACAGGCTATTATGACAACGTCATTCGTCTGGGTGTGATCGCGACGGTCTTCTGGGGTTTGACAGGACTCCTCGTTGGTTTCTACATCGCCCTCCAGCTCGCCTTCCCGCAGCTTAATCTCGGGCTCGAATATACGAGCTTCGGCCGGCTGCGCCCGCTCCATACGTCAGCGGTGATCTTCGCATTCGGCGGTAATGCGCTGATCGCGTCGAGCTTCTATATCGTCCAGCGCACCTGCCGGGCGCGGCTCGCCTTCCCGAAGCTCGCCGACTTCGTGTTCTGGGGCTACCAGCTGTTCATCGTCCTGGCGGCGACCGGCTATCTGCTCGGAATCACCGAAGGCCGCGAATATGCCGAGCCGGAATGGTATGTCGACATCTGGCTGACGATCATTTGGGTCAGCTATCTCGCCGTGTTTATCGGCACGATCGTCAAGCGCAACGAACCCCATATCTACGTCGCCAACTGGTTCTACCTGTCGTTCATCGTGACGATCGCGATGCTCCACCTCGTCAACAATCTGACGATCCCGGTGAGCCTCGTCGGCTCGAAAAGCTACTCGGCCTTCGCCGGCGTCCAGGATGCGCTGACCCAATGGTGGTACGGCCATAACGCCGTCGGCTTCTTCCTGACCGCGGGCTTTCTCGGCATGATGTATTATTTCGTGCCCAAGCAGGCCGAGCGGCCGATCTACAGCTATCGCCTGTCGATCGTCCATTTCTGGTCGCTGATCTTCCTCTACATCTGGGCCGGCCCTCACCACCTCCATTACACCGCGCTGCCCGACTGGGCGCAGACGCTCGGCATGGTGTTCTCGGTGATGCTGTGGATGCCGAGCTGGGACGGCATGATCAACGGCTTGATGACCCTCAACGGCGCCTGGGACAAGGTCCGCACCGACCCGATCATCCGTATGATGGTGCTGGCGCTCGCCTTCTACGGGATGAGCATTTCGACGGGCGGACCACCGAATAAGGCCTCGTCAGAGCTCGGCCTCGACGAGGACCAGGTTCTTGCCTCCCGGCATTGGCGTGATCGTGAAACCCATATCCTGCTCCACGGCGAGCGCGCCGCGGTCTCGGGCGCTCTCGATCGAGAGCAGCCGCTTAAATCCGTGCGATCGCGCGAAGCGCGCTACATGGGCCAACAGCGGCGGTGGCCGGCGCGACAGCCCGGACGCTATCGGCTGTGCGCCGAGCGCATCGCCCAGCCGATGTTGGCGAGTGCCGCTCCTTCGACCACGAGATCAAGCGTGATCGCAAAGGCCAGGGGCCATAGCGACATTTCGGGCAACCCGGCTTCGAGAATGGCGGCGACGCCGAGGGTGGTAATCCCGGAGTGGGCTTCCCAGCCGCGCAGCCTCGCGCCGAGCCGCGCGGCGGTAGCGAGGCGGCTGATCCCGGCCATGGCCAGCGATCCCACGAGGAGCAGCTCGATCTGAAAGTCGAGTCTCACTTGCTATGCGTAGATATCCTGACCGTGGATGGCGGAGCCGCTCAGATAGTCGTGAGGACGTTACAGCACTGGTCAGGCTCCGGTCACTTCCGAGGCGCCTTAATCGCATGCTAGCGTTCGATTGAATGTTCGGTGTATCCTCGTTATCCATCGGTGTAGAGCGAGCAATGCGGGTCGTTGGAACGAGGGAGAGATCATGCCGAGCCATCGACGTCCGATCTTGCAGCTGATCTCGCGGCGTTCGACGCTGCTCGACCTCCAGACCAAGCTGATCGGGGATGCCCGCCCATGATCCTCACGCGTCGCAGTGCCCTGACTGGCATCGGGCTCGCCGGCCTCAATCTTACTTCTTTCGCGCCCGCGTTGGCGCGCGGCGAGCGGGTGCGCGCCGCGGGCAACCCGATCATCCCGGGCCGCGGCGTCTGCGATCCGCAGATCCGCGTGTGGGACGGCGAGGCATGGCTCTACGCCACACATGATGCCGATCCCGCCGCCAAGGGCTTCGTGATGCGTGACTGGCAGGTCTGGTGTTCCCGCAACCTGATCGACTGGCGCCACGCGGGTACGCTGCGGCCCGAGCAGACCTATTGGGGCAAGCCCAGCGACCAGTGCTGGGCGACCGACGCGGCGCGTAAGGATGGGCGTTACTACCTGTATTTCTCGCGCGGGCCCAAGGAGATCGGAGTGGTCGTTGCCGACCATCCCGCGGGGCCATGGCGCGACCCGATCGGCAAGCCGCTGATCGCCGAAGGGCTGGTGAAAACCGAGGCGCGCGATCCCGGCATCCTTCAGGACGCGGATGGCGCGAACTACATCGTCTTCGGAACGTTCCAGTATTTCGTCGCGCGGCTCGGCGAAAACATGGTCTCGCTGGCCGAGCCGCCACGCCCGCTGAAGGTCGAAAAGGCGATCGGCCCCTATGCCAAGGGGCTGACCGACGACAAGCCGTTCCTTCACCGTCGCGGCGACTTCTACTATTTGTCGTGGGGAAGCTATTATGCGATCGGACGCAGCCCCTACGGCCCGTTCGAGACGCAAGGCTCGGTGCTGAGCACGGCCACGACCGACCCCGAACTGCGCCTCGTGCGCCCGGGCGCACGATACGATCTGCTGAATTACGACCGACACGGGAGCTTCTTCGAACTGAACGGCCAATGGTATTTCGCCTGCAACGACCAGGCGACGCCGGGGGCGACCGAGCATTACCGCAACAGCGTGATCTCCTATGTCCATTACCGTGCTGACGGCACGATCGCCCCGGTCCGGCTCGATACGGTCGGAGTCGGCCAATATGACGCGCGGCGAGGAATAGCGGCGGCGGACTTCTTCGACGCGCGCGGCGGCGCGGTGGCGCATCGCGGTGGTGACACCTTCGCGCTCGATCTCTCTCCCGGCGGGTTCGCCCGCTATCCCGACGTGCGCGGCGTCACCCCCGCGCTCACGATCCTGGCGGACGGGCCGCTGGAAATCCGGCGCGGGAACGCGCGGGGGCGCGTGCTGGGGCGCGGGAACGGGCGGGTTGCACTGGCCGGCGCCGGCGTTACCGAGGATCTATGCCTGGTCAACGCCGGGTCGGCTCCCGTCCGGGTCGGCCGACTCAGCTTTGAAGATGCATAACCCCCGTTCCTTGATCGTAAGCGGACGTTCCGGATGCCAGTAGAACCGGACGGCCAGCTATTAGGGAGTGCCGCCGAGCTCGGGATCGACGACAATGAGGCGCCATGCCGATGGTCCGTTTCGAAAAGCATGGTCGACAGCTTTCGGCGGGACCGAACCTTTCTCGGATCAAATGCGAATGGCCGGGTCTGGTCGTTCTGTGGACCGACCTCTGTGGATGGCTCCCGCGTTACAAGTGTAAAGTGATGATCTCAGGTTCTATCGGATCTGGTCGTCCGTTACCCTGTTAGACTGCTGGCTCTGGCCGCCTTTTCGAATGACAAGCAAATTGATCAGACGGTGAAATCGATCTCAATGGCTTCGATCAGCGGCACCAGCCAGCTCAGTAGCGCCTGATGTTCCGGCGCGTCACTATAGGCTTCGAACGCTGCCTGATCAGTGAACTTCATAACGCCGCCCAGCGCATAACCGCCGCCGCGCGGGGATTGATTCACCCCCAATGCGGTTTCGATCAGCCCGGCGATCTGCCCCTGGAAAGCCTGAATATCGGCTAGGGCGCGATCCTTCTGCGCCGGCGACGCTTCAGGCTTCCAACGAAAGGCGAACATATGAATGAACATGAAGGTCAGTTCCTCTTTTCAGGCAGAGCGAAGACGACGAACTTCGGATAGGTTAAGATGTGGGAGAGGCGAGTTGAGGCAAGATCCATAGCACGGACAGCGGCAGAGTTCTTATGTGGAGCGCGGGGCCAGTGGCTCTCGCGACGTTCGCGGCACGTGGCTCCCCGCAGGCCAGAGCCCATTGATTTGACGGGCATGGTCCTCGCGCGCCGCGGTGCCCTGAGCATCTCGGCAGGAGCGCCGCAAGCGCTCATGCTCGATGGGCCCGCGCTATGGAACCTAGATGATAGGCGCTCGGTTTTGGGGTTCGCTTGAAGGTCGCTCGATCGACGGCGACCGGGCCGAAGGTCGGCGCATACCCGGACGTCCATTCGAAATTGTCGAGCAGCGACCAGTGGAGATAACCGAGGACGGGCACGCCGTCCCCGATGGCGCTCAGCACACCTTCGAGCCCGCCGCGGTCCACTTCAAGGCTACGGGGCCGCAAGCAAA
>Ga0268265_10001709_pt1 | contig 17843 bp, 14 predicted proteins | sample KBSSwiS52_FD_190355 | JGI IMG/M metagenome (GOLD analysis project Ga0268265, IMG submission 190355) | Switchgrass rhizosphere microbial communities from Kellogg Biological Station, Michigan, USA - KBS Switchgrass S5-2 (SPAdes) (version 2) | ecosystem: Host-associated > Plants > Roots >... | reverse complement strand
CGGGTCGAGGCCGGCCGAGTTGTAGATGTGCGCGATCAGCGACGTGGTGGTGGTCTTGCCGTGGGTGCCGGTGACAGACACGGTTGCATAGAGCCGCATCAGCTCGGCCAGCATCTCTGCGCGGCGGATGATGGGAAGGCCTTTGGCACGCGCCGCCTCAAGCTCCGGGTTGCCCGTCCGCACGGCCGTGGATATGACGACATTGCGCGCGCCCACCAGGTTCACGGCATCGTGCCCCACGAACACGCGCATGCCCTTGGCACGCAGTCGCCTGACGTTGGCACTGTCCTTCTGGTCGCTGCCCTGCACGGTGTAGCCCCTGGAATGCAGGATCTCGGCGATCGCGCTCATGCCGATCCCGCCGATACCGAGGATATGCACGGGGCCCATGTCGGCAGGCATTTGCATGATGATCAGGTTTCCCTCGCTGGCGGTGCGCACCGCATTCTTTGTTGGCGCGGATGTTACGCGCTTTGCTGCCGGCGGCCTACCAGCTCTTCGACAAGATCCGCCAAACGGGTTACTGCATCGGGGCGGCCCTGCGCCCTGGCGGCGGCGGCGGCCTGTTCCAGCCTGTCCGGCGAGGTGAGGAGATCGGCCAGCGCTCCGGCGAGGAACTCCGGCGTATAGTTCTTCTGCTCCAGGCACCAGGCGGCGCCGGCGTCGGACAGCCTGAGTGCGTTCTGCAACTGATCGTTATCCAAGGCGTGGGGCAGGGGCACCAGGATGGCGGGGCGGCCCATCACGGTCAGCTCGGCCACCGTGGAGGCGCCGGCACGGCCGATGACGAGGTGCGTCTTGGCCATCTGCTCCGGCAGATTGGGAAAGAAGGTGGCGAGCTGCGCTCTGACGCCCGTCCGCCAGTAGGCCTCCTTGACTCGGCCCAAATCCTCCTCGCGGCACTGTTGCACGACAAGCAGGCGGGAGCGCACCTGCTCGGGCACCAGGGCCAGCGCCTCCGGCAGCGCGTCGGCGAAGAAGCGCGCGCCCTGGCTGCCGCCGAACACGAGGAGGCTGCAGGGTCCGCCGTCCGGCGGCGGGTGATAGGGCTCGGAGGCCCAGGTAACGACCAGGTCGCGCACCGGATTGCCCGTCATCCGGGCCTTGCCCTGGGTGCGGCCGTCGAGGAACCTCGTCTGCTCGAAGGAGGTGGCGATGGCGGTCACGTATCTGGCGAGCGCGCGGTTGGCGCGCCCCAGCACGGCGTTCTGCTCGTGCAGCGCGGTGGGCACGCCCATGAGCCGCGCAGCCACCAGCGGCGGGAAGGCCGGATAGCCGCCGAAGCCGACGACGGCGGCGGGCTTCACCTGCCGCAGCAGCTTGAGCGAGGCGGCAACGCCGCGCGACAGCGACCACGCTGCGCGCCCCAGGGCCGCCGCCGATTTGCCCGTCGGGCTGGCGGACGGCACCCGGTGGACGGCACGCGCGGGGAAGCCCGCGTCGTAGCGGTCGGCGCGCATGTCGGTGACGAGGTCGACGGCGATGCCGCGCCGCCCCAGCTCCTCGGCGAGCGCGAAGGCCGGGAACAGGTGGCCGCCGGTGCCGCCGGCTGCGAGCATGACAGAATGAGTCATCGAAGAGGGCCGGTCGGGCATCGTCGTCAGATCGATTCGGAGCCAGCGCCCATAGGCGCGAATGCGGGCTTTTTCGTGTGGCCAGGCTGCGTGTGGCCGAGCCCGGCCCCGGGCGCGGCCCTGCGTCGCGTCAGGGCGAGCAGCATGCCGAGCCCCAAGCTGGTGGCGATCGTCGATGAGCCGCCGATGGAGATGAAGGGCAGCGTCATGCCCTTGGTCGGCAGGAGGCCGGTGTTGACCGCCATGTTGATGATGGCTTGCAGCCCGAACAGCAGCGCGAGGCCCATCGCCCCAAGCCGCCGGAAGTCGTCGTCCTCGCCCATCTGCCGGGCGAAGGCGCGCACCACGACGAGCGCGAACAGCCCCAGCAGCACCAGGCAGATCAGCGCGCCGTACTCCTCGGCGATCACGGCAAAGATGAAATCGTTGTGAGCGTCGGGCAGCGCGCTCTTGATGGTGCCTTCGCCCGGCCCGCGGCCGAACAGTCCTCCCTCGATGAAGGACTGGCGCGCCCGGCCGGTCTGGTAGCTCTCGCCGGCGCCCGAGAGGAACCGATCGACGCGCAGGCGTACGTAGCCGATGCTGTAGTAGGCGGCGGCAAACCCCGAGGCCAGCATCGCCAGGAAGGCCGCGAACCACGTCACCCGGCCGCCGGCGAGGAAGAACAGCGCGCACCACACGAGGCTCACCAGCAGCGCCTGGCCCACGTCGGGCTGCAGTGCCAGGAGCCCGGCGAGGAGCAGGTAGAGGCCGAACGCCGCGGGCAGCGCCGGCATGTCGGGCCGGCGCCGGCCTTCGGCGAGGAACCAGGCGCAGAGCACGACGAAGGCGGGCTTGGCGAGCTCGGACGGCTGGACCGAATAGCCGCCGAGGTGCAGCCAGCGGCGCGCGCCGTTGATCTCGGCCCCCGTTGTCAGGACGAGCAGCAGGCCGGCGAGGCAGACGACGAGCACGGCGAGCGCCAGCCTGCGCACCCGCTCCGGCGACAGCAGCGATATGGCCAGCATGAGGACGATGCCGAGGGCCATGAAGAGCAGCTGTCGCTCCACGAAGTAGTAGATCGGCAGGCCTCGCTTGATGGCAATGGCCGGGCTCGCCGCCAGCGACAGCACCACGCCGGCGCCGGCGATGGCCAGGATCGACGCCAGCAGCATCCGATCGACCGTGAACCACCAGTCCGTCAGCACGCTCTTCTCGGCGCGGGAGAGGGTCATGTTCAAGCACCTGTCATCCCGGAAGCCGAGCCGCAGGCGAGGCTGTCCGGGACCTCGTGCCGCGAGTCGAGCCGCCCGAGGTCCCGGATCGGAGCGCTGCTCGCCTGCGGCTCGCATCGCTCCGTCCGGGATGACGGGTGGATGGGCTGTGCGCAATCACGCTCCGCGCCCTCCCCGCAATTCGATGCCAGGCAGGGCGGCGACGAGGGCGCGGAAGGCGTCGCCGCGCACCTCGAAGTTGCGGTAGTGGTCGAACGAGGCACAGGCGGGCGAGAGCAGCACGATGGGCTCCGGCGCGTCGCCCGCCGCCGCATCCGCCGAGGCCGCGGCGACCGCCTTGTCCAGGGTGCCGCAGCGCACGAAGGGCACACGGCCGTCGAGCGTCGCCGCGAACGCCTCGGTGGCCTCCCCGATCAGGTAGGCCTTGGCGACGCGCGGGAAGAACGCCGTGAGCGGCGTGATGCCGCCCGCCTTCGGCCGTCCGCCGAGGATCCAGAGCACGTCGCGGTCGAAGGCGGCCAGCGCGGTGGCGGCACTGTCGGCGTTGGTGGCCTTGCTGTCGTTGATGAACAGGGTGCGCCCGATCCGGCCGATCTCCTCCAGCCGATGCGGCAGGCCGGGGAAGGTCTTGAGCGCCGCGGCCATTTGTGCCGGCGTCACGCCGAGGTGCATGGCCGCCGCGCTCGCCGCCAGGGCGTTCTGGATGTTGTGCCGGCCGCGCAGCGACCCGATGCCGGCGAGATCGGCGAAGGCCCCCGCCGGTCCCGTCCAGGGCGCGCCGCTCACAAGCGTGCTGTCATTTGCATACCAGCCGCGGCGCACGCGCGAGTGCGCCGAGAGGATATCGACCCACCCTCGGTCGGCCAGCCGCAGGCGCTCGGTGATGTCGCGGCACCAGTCGTCGTCGTCGCCGACGACGGGGTGCAGGGCGTCCTGAACCAGCCGCGCCTTGAGGCCGGCATAGGCCTCCATGGTGCCGTGGCGGTCGAGATGGTCGGGCGTGACGTTGAGCAGGATGCCGACGGTGGGCGCCAGCGTCGGTGTCAGCTCGATCTGGAACGACGACATCTCGATCACGTGGCAGCGTCCGGGCGCCGGCGGCTCCAGCGCCAGCACCGCGGTGCCGATGTTGCCGCCCGTCTGCACGTCGCGTCCGGCCGACTTGAGGATATGCGCCGTCAGAGCCGTGGTCGTCGACTTGCCGTTAGTGCCCGTGATGGCGACGAACGGCGCCTCGGGGGCGCGGCGCGCCCGCTCGCGGGCGTAGAGCTCAATGTCGCCGATGACCTCGACGCCCGTTTCCCTGGCCTTGCGCACTACCCAATGCGGCTCGGGGTGGGTGAGCGGCACGCCCGGCGCCAGCACCAGGGCGGCGAAGCGGCTCCAGTCCGCCTGCGTCAGGTCCTCGACGGCCGCACCCATCCGCGCCGCCGTCTCGCGTCCAGCCGGGCTGTCGTCCCCGGCTACGACGCCTGCGCCGCCGGCAATGAGCGCGCGGCAGCTCGCGAGCCCCGACTTGCCGAGCCCGAATACGGCCACAGTGCGTCCGGCGAAGGTGGTGACGGGTGTCATGGGGCGAATCTTAGGTGAGTCGGAAACGGTCTAGGGAGTAGGGAGTGGGGAGTGGGGAGTGGGGAGTGGTCTCACGCTTTTCTGCCCTACTCCCTACTCCCCATTCCCTACTCCCCGGTGTCAGACCCGGAGGGTCTGACACCAATTCACCGCAACTTCAACGTCGCAAGGCTGACGAGGGCCAGCACCACCGAGATGATCCAGAACCGCACCACCACGGTCGACTCGCGCCAGCCCTTCTCCTCGAAGTGGTGGTGCAGCGGCGCCATGCGAACACGCGCTTGCCCGTCAGCTTGAACGACATCACCTGGATGATGACCGACATGGTCTCCAGCACGAACAGCCCGCCGACGATGGCGAGCACGATCTCGTGCTTGCTGGCGACGGCGATGGCGCCCAGCGCGCCGCCGAGCGCCAGCGAGCCGGTGTCGCCCATGAAGATCATGGCAGGGGGCGCGTTGAACCACAGGAAGCCGAGCCCGGCGCCTATCAGCGCGCCGCAGATGATGGCGAGCTCCCCGACGCCGGCGACATAGTGGATCTGGAGATAGCGGGCGAACACGACGTGGCCCGTGGCATAGGCGAACACGCCGAAGGTGGCGGCGGCGATGATCACCGGCACAATGGCGAGGCCGTCGAGGCCGTCGGTGAGGTTGACGGCGTTGCCGGCGCCGACGATCACGAGCACGCCGACGAGAACGAACAGGACGCCGAGCGGGATGACGACAGTCTTGAACAGCGGCACCGTCAGCGACGAGGAGAACCCCGGGCTGCCGAGACGCATCACGGCAATGGTGGCGATGGCGGCGACGGCCACCTCGGCGGCAAGCCGCATCCTGCCCGAGAAGCCCGCGGCCTTCGCCTCGGTGACCTTGAGGTAGTCGTCATAGAAGCCGATGGCGCCGAAGCTCAGCGTCACGAACAGCACGACCCACACGTACCAGTTCGACAGGTTCGCCCACAGCAGGGTCGCCACCACGATGCCGCCGAGGATCATGAGCCCGCCCATGGTGGGGGTGCCGCGCTTGGCGAAGTGCGACTGCGGCCCGTCCTCGCGGATCGGCTGGCCCCTGCCCTGCTTGACGCGCAGCAGGTCGATCATGGCCGGGCCGAACAGGAACACGAACAGCAGCCCCGTCATGATGGCGCCGCCGGTGCGGAACGTGATGTAGCGAAATACGTTCAGCGGCGCGATCTGATCGCTGAGCGTCGCCAGCATGTAAAGCATTGCGAAGTCTCCGCCTCCAGCCTCAGCCGCCCGCCACCGGGAAGCGTGCCCGCATCGCCTCGGCCACCGGCCCCATCCTGGATGCCAGCGAGCCCTTGATCATCACCACGTCGCCCGCCTGCACGGCGTCGAGCAGGCGGGACGCCAGCTCGGCGGAGTTGGGCATCCACGCCCCCTGCTGCGCCGGCTTGAGCTGGCCGAAGAGCAGCCTCATCATCGGTCCGCAGGCAAAGACCAGATCGACGCCGGCCGCGTCAACCGCTTCTTTGAGGCCGCGATGCAGGTCTGCCGAGGCGTCGCCCAGCTCCAGCATGTCGCCCAGCGCCGCGACGCGGCGGGGGAAGTCGGCGCGCGGCACCGTGGCCATGGCGGCGAGCGCCGCGCGCACCGAGGCCGGGTTGGCATTGTAGCTCTCGTCGATCAGCAGAATGCGCCCGTCCCGGGCTGCGAGTGTCGTGCGCGCGCCACGCCCCGGCGGCGCCGCCACTTTGACCAGCGCGTTGAGGCAGCGCATGGGATCGGCGCCCAGCGCCATCAGCACGGCGAGCACGGCGAGCGAGTTCTTCACGTAGTGCTCGCCCGGAGCGCCGATGCGGTAGGGGAAGCGCTGCGTATCGACGCCGGCAATGACGGAGGAGCCCCTGGCATTCATGTTGGCCTGGATGCCGCGCACGTCCGCGCCTTCCGCATATCCGAAGCTCACGACCGTGGCGCCGACGGCCTCGGCGCGCTGCCTGAGGAGCGCGCAATGCGGGTTGTCGTAGGGCAGCACGGCGGTGCCGCCCGGCACCAGGCCCTCGAAGATCTCCGCCTTCGCCTCGGCGATGGCCTCGACCGAGGGGAAGTGCTCCAGGTGCACCGGCTCGACCGTGGTGACGACGGCCGCGTGCGGGCGCACCTGCCGCGTGAGCGGCGCGATCTCGCCCGCATGGTTCATGCCGATCTCGAACACACCGTAGGCGGCGCTCCTGGGCATGCAAGCCAGCGTCAGCGGCACACCCCAATGGTTGTTGTATGACTTCTCCGAGGCGTGCGTGGCGCCGGCGTCGGTGAGGCACAGGCGCAGCATCTCCTTGGTGCCGGTCTTGCCGGCGCTGCCCGTCACCGCCACGATCCGGGCGGTGCTGCGCGTGCGCGCCGCGCGGCCGATGGCCTCCAGCGCCGCCAGAGGATCGGCCGCGCGCAGCAGCGCGCCGTCGCCATCACCGCCGATTTGGGCGCGGGAATAGTCGTCCGACACCAGGGCAGCTGCGGCTCCGGCCGCGAAGGCATTGGAGACAAAATCGTGCCCGTCGCGCGCGGCCTTCAGCGCCACGAACACGTCGCCCGGCCGAAGGGTGCGGGTGTCGATGGAGAAGCCCGTGATCGGCGCAGCCGGAGTGCCGTCCGGCCGTCCCTGGGCCGCGGCAACCAATTCGTCCCACTGCCACAGCGGCTCCGTCATGCGACCCTCGGCTCGGTGAGAAGCGCGCGCACCACCTCGTGGTCGGAGAACGGGATGACCGTGTCGCCCACGATCTGACCGGTCTCGTGGCCCTTGCCGGCCACCAGCAGGACGTCGCCGGCACCGAGCAGCCGCGAGCCGGCCAGGATGGCCTCGGCACGGTCGCCGATCTCGCGCGCGTTGTGGGCGCCGGCCAGGATCTGCGCACGGATCGCCGCGGGGTCCTCGCCGCGCGGGTTGTCGTCGGTGACGATGACGCTGTCGGCCAGCCGGCTGGCGATCTCGCCCATGATCGGCCGCTTGGCCTTGTCGCGATCGCCGCCGCAGCCGAGCACGCAGACCAGGCGACCCGGCGCGAACGGGCGCAACGCCTGCAAAGCCGCCGCGAGGGCATCGGGCTTGTGGGCGTAGTCGATCACCGCCAGCCCGCCGCGCACCAGCCCCATCACCTCGAGCCGCCCCCTGACGCCTTCCAGCTTCTCGAGCGCCGGCAGCACGCGATCCGGCGCCTCGCCGACGGCCATGCCGAGACCCGCAGCGACGAGCGCATTGCCGGCCTGATAGGCGCCGAGAAGCGGCAGTCGGACGTCGGTAGCGCCCCCCGCATGCCGCACCTGCAGGCGCTGCGAGAACCGCTCCGCCTCCAGGGCCTCCAGCGTCAGCGACTCGCCGGCCCTGCCGACGGTTAGGACGCGACGGCCGGCCTTGCGGGCGGTCGCGATGACATCGCTCGCATGCTCGGCGTCGGCGTTGACCACCGCCACGCCGTCCGGCGGCAGCACCTCGGTGAAGAGGCGCAGCTTGGCCGCCAGATAGGCCTCGACGCTGGGGTGGTAGTCGAGGTGGTCGTGGCCGAGGTTGGTGAAGGCCGCGGCCTTGAGGCGCAACCCGTCCAGTCGGTGCTGGTCGAGGCCGTGCGAGGAGGCCTCGAGTGCCAGATGCGTGATGCCGTCCTGGGCCAGCTCGGCCAGCGTCCTGTGCAGCGTGACCGGATCGGGGCTGGTGAGACTGCCATAACGCCGCTCACCCGACGTGATGAGGCCGATGGTGCCCAGCGAGGCCGCCCCGTGCCCCAGCGCGGCGAAAATCTGGCGCGTGAAATCGGCCACCGAGGTCTTGCCGCTGGTGCCCGTCACCGCAACCGCGGTCTCCGGTTGGGTGCCATAGAAACGCGCCGCCATCAGCGCCAGCGCCCGGCGCGGCTCGGCCGATACGAGCAGTGGAACCCGCGCCGGGACCTCGACTTGCGTCCCAGCCTCGGTCAGCACCGCCGCCACGCCCTTGGCCACGGCCTCGGCCACGAAGCGGCTGCCGTCGGCCTTGGAACCACGCAGCGCCGCGAACAGCCATCCCGGCCGCACCTCGCGGCTGTCGGCCGTGAGGCCGGCGATCGAGACCTGATCGTAACCGGAGGGAGCGGCGGTCTCCGGGCCGACAAGCTTATCCAGGTTCATTGCGCCTCGATCGGCTCCCTCGCAGGGTGATCCACTGCCGGCCCGCGCGGCTGCTTCTTATTGCGCCTCCGGCGGGGCGTCAAACGCGGGCGTTCCCGGCGCCGCCTGATGCGCCTGCACCAGGCGCGGAAGCACGCCCAGCAAGGGAGCGATGCGCTCCACAACGCGCGCCGTCACCGGGGCGGCATTGACGCCGGCCGTGATGCGGCCCCGGGTCTCGCCGGTGCCCTGTGGCTCGAACAGCATCACCAGGGTGACGTAGCGCGGCGCCTCCATGGGAAACGCGCCGAGGAACGAGGAAATCACCGACTTCTCGCGGTAGCCGCCGCGGCCCGGCATCTCCGCCGTACCGGTCTTGCCACCGACGCCGTAGCCCTCCGCCTCGGCCCTCCGCCCGGTACCCGCCTTGTGCGTTACGCCCAGCCGCATCAGCTCGCGCAGGCCGGCGCTGGTGGTCTCGCTCACGACGCGCTCCGCCTTCGGCGGCGCATCGGCGCGCAGCAGCAGCGTGGGCGTCAGCTTCTCGCCGCCGTTGACCACGGCGGCAGCGGCCGCCGCGAACTGCAGCGGCGCCACCGCCAGGCCATGGCCGTAGGCGATGGTGATGGTCTCGGCACGCCCCCAGGAGTCCGGCAGTTGCGGCGGCGCCACGCTGCCGGCCTCGGTGCGCATGGGCTCCAGCAGCCCCAGCTTCGCCAGGAAACTGCGCTGCCGCTCGGTGCCGGCCTGCAGCGCCAGCATGCCGGCGCCGACGTTGGAGGAATAGAGGAACACCTCGCGCACGGTGAGCGGCCGTCCTTGCGGGTAGTGGTCCTTGATGACATGGCTCCCCACCCGCAGCGGCTGGCGCACATCCAGGACCGTATCGAGATCGGCGAGGCCGAGCTCCAGCGCCAGCGCAACGGTCAGGATCTTGTAGACCGAGCCCAGCTCGAAGGTCCCGTTGGTGAGCCGGTCGATCAGCTCCGCGTCGAGCAGGTCCGCGGCCCGGTTGGGGTCGACCTCGGGCAGTGACACGGCCGCCACGATCTCCCCGGTGCGGGCGTCGAGCACCAGCCCGACCGCCGCCACCGCGCCGAACTGCGCGAGCCCGCGCCGCAGCTCCTCGGCAACGGCGTGCTCAACGCCGATATCGAGCGCCAGCCGCACCGCTGGCCGCAAATTGCGCTCCGCGCCCCGCGCCGGCTCCGCCAGGCCCTCCTCGTCGATCATGCGCTCGATGCCGGCGAGGCCGCGATTGTCCACGCTGACTGCGCCCAGCACGTGGCCGCCCAGCGGACCCAGCGGGTAGAAGCGCCGCAGCTCGGTGCGGAACCCCAGGCCCGGCAGGCCCAGCTCGTGCACCGTCTGCGCCTCCCTTGAGCCGAGACCGCGCGCCAGCCAGACGAAGCGCCGGCTCCGGTCGGCGAGCGTCCTGCGCAGCTCGGCCGCGTTGAGGCCGGGGAGCACGCCGGTGAGCTTCTCGATGACCTCGTCGAGATCGAGAATGATCTGCGGATCGGCGAACAGCGAGTTGACGGCGCGGTCGGTGGCCATCAGCCGGCCGTTGCGGTCGACGATATCCGGCCTTGCCCACGCGGTCGGCGCCGCCTCCGCCATCGTCAACCGCAGCCGCGGGGCGCTCTGCAGCGCCAGCCGGACGAGCTGGGCCGCAACCGCGGCGAAGGCGAGAAGCAGCGCCGTCAGCGCCAGCAGCGCACGCACCCGCAGCGCACGCGCCCGCAGCCCCGGGGCCGCCGGGCGCCGCGCGGGGCGCACCACGCCATCGAAGCCGGGGCCGATGCTGTCGCTGGAACGCATCGGCGCCTCACCGCTGACGGGTGGCCGCGACCGGAGCCTCCGCCACGGCGGGCGGGCTCGCGCCAAGGCGCAGGTACTGGCGTGGGCCGATGGGGGCGAGGCCGAGAGCGCGGGCCATGGGCTCGATACGCTCGGGGCGCGAGAGGTGCGCGTGCTCGCCGTTCAACCGCGCGATCTCGCCTTCCAGCTTGTCTACGCTGCGCTGCAGCCCCTGCACGCGCGCCTCCATGCGCCGCGTATCGTACTTCAGGACGTAGAGGGCAAAGGCGCTGGCGAGGGCGAGGAGGAGCAGGATGAGGTTGAGCGTCCGATGCATGTTCGCGACGGGGTCGGACCCCTCGCCTCCGCCGTTCGAAAGGGGTCAGACCCCTCGCCTCCAGGCTTCAATCCAGACTCAGCCGTCCGATGCGAGGGGTCTGACCCCGCCTGACCGCCGTTCGAAGGGTCAGACCCCATTCCCGCTTACCTCACCGCGTCCAACGGCCAGGGTGGCGCGGAGGTCCGCACCGCCCCGCGCAGCCGCGCCGACCGCGCGCGCGGGTTGGCGGCGATCTCGGTCTCGGCCGGGCTTACCGGCTTCGGGTTAACGAAGCGGAAACTGGGCTCGCGCTCCGGCGGCGCACCTGGCGGCAGGTGGCGCGAGCCCCCTTCCCGCCTGCCCGCCCGCGCCTGCAGGAACCGCTTCACCACGGCGTCCTCCAACGAATGGAACGTCACGACGGCGAGCCGCCCCTCGGGCCTGAGGACCCGCTCCGCCGCAGCCAGGCCCTGCGCCAGCTCGCCCAGCTCATCGTTCACATGGATGCGCAACGCCTGGAAGGTGCGCGTGGCCGGATGCCGTCCGCCGACCTTGCCGCGCCCCAGCACCCGCTCCACGGTCTCGGCCAGCTCCAGGGTGCGCGTGTACGGCCGCTCGCGCCGCCGCGCCACGATGGCCCGCGCAATCGCGCGCGAGCGGCGCTCCTCGCCGAGCTGGAACAGGATGTCGGCAATGTCGGCCTCCTCGGCCTCGTTGACGATGTCGGCGGCGGTCGGGCCGGTGCCGGACATGCGCATGTCGAGCGGGCCGTCGGATTGGAAGGAGAAGCCGCGCTCCGGGTCGTCCAGCTGCATGGACGAGACGCCGATATCGAGCACCACGCCGTCGGCGGGCGCGAAGCCGGCGTCCCCGGCCAGGCGCTCCAGCTCGCTGAATCGGCCTTCCACCAGGGTCAGCCGCCCGGCGCTCTTCTCCGCAAGGGAACGGCCCCCGGCCACGGCCGCCGGGTCGCGGTCGATGGCGAGCACGCGCACGCCGGGCGCCGCCTTCAGCAGCGCCGCGGTATAGCCGCCGGCGCCGAACGTACCGTCTATGACGCATTGACCGTCCTGGGGCGCCAGCGCCGCCAGCACCTCCGCCAGCAGCACGGGAACATGCGCCCGCGCTCCCCCGCGGCTCCCCTCGGGCCTCGGGGTGCCGCCGCGCGCCGTCATTTCCGCGCCGCTCCCGCGCCGCCGCTTCCCGGCTCGGGGGCAGTGCCAGCCTCGGGCGCAGATTCAGGGGCAGATTCAAGTTCAGACTGGCGGCGCGTGGCGCCAAACAGCCGGCGGTGGTCTCTCACCTTCTCGCGGGCGGCGGTGCGCCGGGCCTCGAAGCGCGCGGGCTCCCACATCTGAAACTTCTGTCCGAGGCCCACGAAAGCAACGTGGGTCGAAAGGCCGGCGTGGGCGCGAAGCGTCTCAGGAAGCACGATACGTCCGTCCTGGTCGATGGCGAGCGTGTGCACGTCACCATAGAGCGCGACAGACAGCTCGTCCCGCTCGTCCGAATAATCCGGCAGGCCGTCGAGAAGCCGGTCGATATTGTGCGCAAGCCTTTGGCCGCCAGCATCCAGGGCCGGAGCGTCGAGCGAGGGGTAGCAGTAGATGCCGCCCCCGGCATAGCCGTCGCGATCGAGGACCGCCCGGAAGGGCGCAGGCACGGACACACGCCCCTTGGCGTCGATCTTGTTGATGAATGTTGAAACAAAGCGGTCCATCCCCGTTGCTCGAGCTTGCCCCGACGCCGACCAGCTACGCTCTGCTTCTGCGACCCGACGCGCCTGACCGTCCGCTCCCCCTCGAGCGCCTCAACGATTCCGGCATGGTTACGCTGGGTAGTGGCGGGATGACATGGGCTAGTATGGGTGTCAATGGGCTGTTCTGGGTAAATGCGGCGAGACTGTGGAGAGGCTGTGGAGAACGACGATGGACCGATTGATATTGCCTGGACACCATCGGGACACCATCCGGCCCGCCGCCACAGTTGGGGGGCAGGGTGGCGGCAACTCGACGAACCATGGGGGAAACGCATGTCGCGTCTGATTGCGCTCACGGCCTTGCTGCTGGTGGGCGTGCTGCCGGCCCAGACACCGGCCTGGGCCCAGGAGCTGATCGCCAAGAAGCAGGCCTTCGAGCTGGCGTCGTTCACGACCCAGTCCGGGCGTTCGCTGAAGAACGTGAAGGTAGGCTGGGAGGGCTACGGCACGCTCAACGCCGACAAGTCCAACGCCATCCTCATCTGCCATTTCTTCTCCGGCAACGGACACGCCGCCGGCAAGTACGCGGAGGCCGACAAGGCGGCTGGATACTGGGACGCCATCATCGGTCCCGGCAAGGCGATCGACACGAACAAGTACTTCGTGCTCTCCAGCGATACGCTGGTGAACCTCAGCCCTGCCGATCCCAGCGTGATCACCACGGGGCCCGCCTCCATCGATCCCGACACCGGCAAGCCCTACGGCTACCTGAGCGCCCAGAACGAGAAGGGCTTCCCCATCGTCAGCATCCGTGACTTCGTCGAGGTGCAGAAGCGCCTGGTCGACAGCCTCGGCATCAAGAAGCTCGTCATGGTGGCCGGCGCCTCCATGGGTGGCCTGCAGACCTACGAATGGGCGGCGACCTATCCGGACATGGTGGGCCGGATCATGGCCGTGGTTGCCTCCGCCGAGGCCGACGCCGGGCTCTCGGAATGGGTCGACATCTGGGGCATGCCGATCCGCCTCGACCCCAAGTGGAACGGCGGCGACTACTACGGCAAGGAGCCGCCGCTCGCGGGGCTCGCGCAGTCGCTCAAGATCGTGACGCTGCACGCGCAGACCAATGCCTGGGCCACGGCTGCCTTCGGCTCCAAGTGGGCCAAGGACGGCGAGAGCCCGCGCGCGTCGTTCTCCAACCGCTACCTGGTGGAGGCGGCGCTCGAAGCCGCCGGCGCCGGGCGCGCCAAGACCTCCGATGCCAACAGCTTCCTCTACCTGGTGCGCGCCAACCAGCTGTTCGCCGAGGGCGCCGCCGACCGCCTCAAGGCCATCAAGGCACCCGCGCTCATGCTCTACAGCCCCGGCGACCTGGTGTTCCCCGCCGACAGCGTGAAGCGCACCGCCGAGGCCATCAAGTCCAGCGGCACCCCGGTCGAGCTGATCGCGCTGGAAGGCAACCGCGGCCACCTCGACGGCGTGGTCAGCCTGAAGCAGGCCGAGAAGCCCATCTCCGCGTTCCTGGCGAAGTAGGGCGATGGCGCCCCTCAGGGGCGCCGTGCAGGTCCCTCTCCCCGCGAAACGGGGAGAGGGAGGCGCGCGGTGGTCGCCGACACCTAATACCTGAACTGCTCCGACAGGATGCGCTCGTCGAGGTTGTGGCCGGGGTCGAACATGAGAAACAGGTCGATGCCGCTGGCCTGCTCGACCTCCACGCGCGTCACCGCGCGCGTCTCGGTGTGGTCGGCCACGGCGCTGACGGGGCGCTTGTCGGCCTCCAGCACGTCGAACTGGATCTTGGCCTCGTTGGGCAGCAGCGCGCCGTGCCAGCGCCGCGGCCGAAACGCGCTGATCGGCGTCAGCGCCAGCAGCGGCGCGTTGATCGGCAGGATCGGCCCGGCCACCGACAGGTTGTAGGCCGTGGAGCCGGCCGGTGTCGCCACCAGCGCGCCGTCGCAGATCAGCTCCTCGAGCCGCACCTTGCCGTCGATGGAGATGCGGAGCTTGGCGGCCTGGTGCGTCGCGCGGAACAGGTGCACCTCGTTGATGGCGAGGCCAACGTGCACCTTGCCAGCCCGGTCGACGGCGCGCATCGCGAGCGGGTGGATGATGCTGGCCTCGGCGCGGGCCAGGCAGCCTCTGAGGTCGTCCTCGTGGTAGTCGTTGGTGAGAAATCCGACCGATCCGCGGTTCATGCCGTAGACCGGGATGCGGTCGTGCAGATGAGCATGCAGGGTCTGCAGCATCAAGCCGTCGCCGCCCAAGGCCACGATGGCGTCGGCCGATGCGGCCGGCGCGTTGCCGTAGACCTTGGTCAGCCGCTCCAGCGCCTCGCGCGCCTCCGGCACGTCGCTGCAAACGAAGGCGATCTTCTCGAACGTTCGCGATGTTGCCATATATTGGCTTCAGAGGGGTCACCCCCTCGCCTCCTCGGACTCAGTAGTACCCCGGACCCTGGGCTGCGAGGGGGTCAGCCCCCTTCTGCATGAGGCTCGCTCAGTTGGACCAAGACGACAAGCCCGTTCTGATCTACTCGACCTACCCGTCCCTTGCGGAGGCCGAGCGGATCGGCGGCGCCCTGGTGGACCGCGGCCTCGCCGCGTGCGTCAACATCCTTCCCGGCATGACCTCGATCTACGTGTGGGAGGGCAAGCGCCAGCGCGACAGCGAGGCCGCCATGATCATCAAGACGCGCAGCCACCTTGCCGACACGGCCGTCGCCGAGGCGCGCAAGCTGCATCCCTATGCCAACCCGGCGTTCGTGGTGCTGCCCATCGACGGCGGCTCGGACGACTTCCTGCGCTGGATCGTGGAGCAGACCGCGAAGCCGATGCAAAAGCCTGTCGGCTGAGTCGCGCATGCAATAGGGAATCGAAAAACGCACATTAAGATTCCGTGCCGGTGGATAAATGGTGGATAGTTTCACGGAAACCACAGCCGGAACGTCCGACGTCTAATTCACGTCCAAATCGGTAGCCTGGGATATGCAAATTGATTTTCCAGAGTCTTTACGATAGGTAAATGAGTCGAGGGGGCTGCGTTTGGTGCCGCGTCGCTTGGGTCAGGGCCTCGAGGGCATGTGCATGAACGCGGTTCGTTTCGAGTACCCCACCTGTGCACAACTCTTCCAGGCCTGATCGCTTCCGCCGCCGACCGGATGAGCACTGAGCGAAGTCGCGGGCAGCAATGCCGCGCCGGCGCGCTCTGAGGGACAGTGCTCGATGGGCCGACAGCCCATGCCGGACGGTCCGAAGGCAGTGCTGGCGCCGAATGCTATGCGCCCCCCGGAAGGGGGCTAAGTGAGACATATTCTCGGAATCCTCGGTGTGCTCGCCGCGAGCGTGCTGCTGCTCGTTTCGGCGATGATGAACTACCAGTTCGGCTACAGTCTCGGCAGGACGCCGGCCGACTCGCACATCTACGGCATGGCATCGGCCGCCGCGGACTGCTTCAAGGCGCTGGCACCGTTCTTCTTCTTTGCGGCGCTGCGCAGTCGCGTGTGGTCGCAGGCCCTGGCCGCCGCCCTGGTCTGGGTGGTGGTGACGGGCTACGCCTTCACCTCGGCCCTGGGCCACGCGGCCCTCAACCGGTTCGCCACCAGCGGCGAGCGCGTCGTCGCCAGCGCCAACTACAAGGACCTGCGCGCCGAACGCGAGCGCGCCGAGGACCAGCTGAAGTGGATTCCCCCGCACCGGCCGCCGGCCACGGTGGAGGCCGAGCTCAACGTGCTCAAGGCCCAGCGCGCGTGGATGACCTCGAAAGAGTGCACCGACGCCACGATCAAGGCCAGCCGGGAGTTCTGCCAGCAGTACTTCAAGCTCTCCGCGGAGCACGCCTCCGGCCAGGAGACCGAGAAGCTCAGGGCCAAGATCGCCCAGCTCGGCGCCCAGTCCGCCAAGGTGACCGGCGCCGCCGTCATGGGCGAGGCCGACCCGCAGGCGGGTGTGATCTCCCGCCTGACGGGGTTCGAGATCGGCACGGTGCAGACCGGCCTCATGCTGTTCGTGGCGCTCCTGATCGAGATCGGCTCGGGCTTCGGCATGTACGTGGCCTTCGCCTACTGGCGTCCGAACCAGAGCCTGCACGGCGGCGAGCACAAGCCGGCGAGCAGGTCGACCGAGGTGCAGCCGGCGCGCAGGGAGGAGGAGGCACAGCCGGCAAGGAAGGAGGAGGAGGCTCAGCCCACCGGCAAGGCCGACCCGATCTGGTCGAGCGAGCCGGCCGCAAGCGCGGCGGGCGGCGAGATGGACGCGTCCGGGCCTCCGCCGGCACGGCCCTTCGGCGACAACGACAACAGCAACAAGACCGCGCCGAAGTGGATCATGCCGGAGAACGACGTGGAGCTGTTCTACAAGCAGGGTGTGGTTCTCGCCGAGAGGGACACCATCGTCTCGCAGGACCTCTACGACGGCTACAAGCTGTGGGCCAGGACCAGGGACAAGCGCCCGCTGAACCACTCCAGGTTCTCCGGGGACTTCGAGAAGCTCGGCTACAAGACGGTGCAGATTGCCGGCCGCCAGCGCTACGTCGGCATCACGCTGGCGGCGGACTTGGTGGCGGAGCTGGAGAAAAAGGCCTCCTTTCGCAAGCGCAAGTCCCAGCCGGTCCAGGACCCCGCCGGAGAGCAGCCGCGACCTCATGTAGACGAGACCGCGGCGGCAGCCGAGAAGCTGCGGGCGAAAGCGGGCGAGATGCAGGCCGCCCTGGACCAGTCCGGCACCTCGCCCGACAAGGCTAAAGCGGCGTAGCTGCAACGACACAACCACTCCTGACACCCAACCTGCGGGGGCCGCGCAAGCGGCCCTTTCTTTTGACATAGGCGGTGCCTACATCACCGCGGTGCGGCCATAGAGGGACCCCCCAGGACATGCAGAAGCCTGCGCCGAGCGCCGATCCAGTCATCTCCATCGCCGGCGTCTCGAAGACCTACGCCTCGGGCCACTGCGCTCTCAAGGGCATCGACCTCGACATCCGCCGCGGCGAGATCTTCGCGCTGCTCGGCCCCAACGGCGCCGGCAAGACCACGCTGATCGGCATCGTCTGCGGCATCGTCAACCCCAGCGAAGGCTGCGTCACGGTGGACGGCCACGACATCGTGGCGGACTACCGCGCCGCCCGCTCGCTGATCGGCCTGGTGCCGCAGGAGCTCACCACCGACGCCTTCGAAACGGTCTGGGCCACGACCAGCCTCAGCCGCGGCCTGTGGGGCAAGCCGCGCGACGCCGCGCATATCGAGAAAGTCCTGAAGTCGCTCTCCCTCTGGGACAGGCGGAACAGCAAGATCATGACGCTGTCCGGCGGCATGAAGCGCCGCGTCATGATCGCCAAGGCCCTGGCCCACGAGCCGCAGATCCTGTTCCTCGACGAGCCCAGCGCCGGCGTCGACGTGGAACTGCGCCGCGACATGTGGAACCTGGTGCGGGCGCTGCGGGACTCCGGCGTCACCATCATCCTCACCACCCACTACATCGAGGAGGCGGAGGAGATGGCGGACCGCATCGGGGTCATCAACAAGGGCGAGCTGATCCTGGTGGAGGACAAGGCCACGCTCATGCGCAAGCTC
>Ga0268265_10001705_pt1 | contig 17883 bp, 21 predicted proteins | sample KBSSwiS52_FD_190355 | JGI IMG/M metagenome (GOLD analysis project Ga0268265, IMG submission 190355) | Switchgrass rhizosphere microbial communities from Kellogg Biological Station, Michigan, USA - KBS Switchgrass S5-2 (SPAdes) (version 2) | ecosystem: Host-associated > Plants > Roots >... | reverse complement strand
TCGAAGAATTCGTCGATCGCCTTGTCGATCTCGGCTTCGGAGCGGCCTTCCGCGAGCGCATCGACGATCAGCGTGTCGAGCTTGGCGTGCTGCGCCTCTTCCATCCAGTGATGCTTCATCAGGCTCTTGAACAGCGGGTCGATGTCGCCGTTGTCGCGGATCGAGCCGATGTAATGCTGCTGCGTCATCCACTCGATCATCAGGATCACCAGGCCGACCGCGAGCGGGTCATGCTTGAGGATCTCCGCGCCGATCGCCTCGGAGGGTCCGATCACCTGACATTCCACCGGGAAGCCGCGGACGAACGCCTGGTGATAGCGCTTGAACAAATGGATGTGCTTCGCCTCCTCGCTGGCGAAGTTGATCAGCGCGCGGATCCGCCAGTCGTCGCCACGTAGCGCCGGGCGCGCGTGGTCGAACAGGAAGGGTAGAATGAACTCTTCGACGACGCCGAAGATACTAAGGTACTGATGCGCGCTGATCTGATTGAGGATGCGCTGCTCGAACGGGTTCAGGTCAGTGACCGCCGCCGTCCGGGCAAGGCTTTCCGGCATGAAGTTCCGCGCGAAGTCCAGCTCCTGGTCTTCGCGCAGGACGTCATCGAGCTGCCACTGCGCGCGGAGCGAGGAAGCGAGCGTCGCTTCGTAGTTGAAGTCGTGGTACATGATCGGAACCCCTTTTTTCTTAAATGTGCAGGACGCCGGGAAGCACCGCCGTAGAAACAGCGGAGATACCGGACACTAATGCAAAGAACACTGCCATCAGCTGGCGTGATTTTAGATCATTCCCAACTTCGAACATTTCCAATCTCCCTTTATCACCGAGACAAGTTCTCTCTTTCTCGAAAGCGTGATTGCTTTCGAGCCGGAATCGTCTGCGGATTTGATGGATTGGATGTAGCTAAAGGACCCGTTTGCCAAAATGACCCACATGCCGGATAAATTGACCGAAACGCCGCATACGTATGCAAACTGGGGCCGCGGAATGGACGTTCTCGACGAGATTTTGGGCTCGCTGCGCCTCACTGGCGGGGTCGTCATCGACGCAGAATTGACGGGCGATTACTGTCTGTTAGCCCAGTTCACCCCGGACCATTGCGCACCATTCTTCCCAGTGCCCGAGACGATGATCAGCTATCATTACGTCCGCTCGGGCAAGGCAATCGTCGAGATTGATGGCCAGCCGCCGGTGGTGCTCGGACCGGGCGGAATTGCGATTTTGCCGCGCAACGACCCACACCTACTGTCCAGCCGCACGGGCCTCGAAGCGGCAGAGGTCAGCGAAATCGCGTGGACCACGGCGGCCGGCGTGCACAAGGTCTCCAGTGGCACGCCTGGCGAGAGAGCCGAAGTCTGGTGCGGCTTCCTCGGGACCAACAGGAGCAGTGCGCATCCTTTGCTCGACGCACTGCCTGGGCTGCTGACTCTCGACGTGTCGGGCGGCGAGGCGGAATGGCTCGACAGCTCGATGCGGTTCCTTGCGCAGCAGAATGCGTCGCCCGAGATGGTCGCGCGGCTGGCCGAACTGTTCCTCAGCCAAGCGATCCGCGAATATGTCGACAAGCTGCCGGCCGGATCGAAAGGCTGGCTGCGCGGCCTTGCCGACCCCGCGGTGTCGAAGGCGTTGTCGATCATTCACACGCGCTACGCCGAAGAGCTCGACATCGAACAGCTGGCGCGTGAGGCGGGCGTCTCGCGCACGGTGCTGGGTGAGCGGTTCAGCGAGCTGATCGGCGAGCCGCCGATGCGTTATTGCGCGCACTGGCGGATGCGGGTCGCGGCGAACATGCTGCGCGATGGCAAGCAGAACACCGCCAGCATCGCCCATGCGGTCGGATTCCAGAGCGAAGCCGCGTTCAACCGCGCGTTCAAGCGCGAGTACGACACTCCGCCGGCGGCCTGGCGGCGGCGGGTCGAGGCCGAAGATCAGGCGCGGGCCAATGCGCTGCAGCGCCGCGAGCTGCCGCCGCAGCAGGTTCGCTACGCCAGCGCGGGCGACGGTACGCGGCTGGCCTACTCGGTCACCGGCAGCGGGCCGCCGCTGGTCAAGACCGCCAACTGGCTCAACCATATCCAGCACGACTGGGACAGCCCGCTGTGGCGCCACTGGATCGACGAGTTCACACGCGGCCGCTCGTTGGTCCGGTACGACGAGCGTGGCAACGGTCTCAGCGACTGGGACACGCCCGACCTGTCGTTCGAGGCGTTCGTCGACGACCTCGAGACGGTGGTCGATCACCTGGGGCTGGAGACGTTCGATCTGCTGGCCATCAGCCAGGGCGCGGCGGTAGCGGTCGCTTACGCGGTGCGCCATCCCGAGCGCGTCCGCCGGCTGATCATCATCAACGGCTATGCAGCGGGATGGGCGACCCGGGCGGACAGCGCAGAAGTTGCGCGGCGCGAGGCCATGATGACCCTCACCGAGGTCGGCTGGGGCGCCGACAATTCCGCCTATCGCCAGCTATTCACGAACATCTACGTGCCCGAGGCGACGCCCAAGCAGATGGGTTGGTTTAATGAAATGCAGCGGTTGTCGGCGTCGCCGGAAAATGCCGTGAAGCTGCAACGCGTGCTGGCCCAGATCGACGTGCGCGAACTGCTGGCGCAAATGCATACGCCGACCTTGATCTTCCATTCGCGCAACGATCAGGCGGTGCCCTTCGCGCAGGGCGCCGAGCTGGCCGCTGGCATTCCCGATGCGCAATTCATTGCGCTCGAAAGCCGCAATCACATCCTGCTCGAATCCGAGCCGGCGTGGAAGACGTTCATCGACAACAGCCGCGCCTTTCTCGATGGGGGCCAGGAGGCGACGGCATTCCGAAAGCCCGCGCTGCCGCGACCGATCGCACCTGCCACCCAATATTGTGCCGGCCACGACGGCACCAAGCTTGCCTACGCCACGAGCGGGGAGGGCTTCCCGCTGGTCAAGGTCCCCAACTGGTTCAACCACGTCGAACGCGATTGCGACAGCCCGATCTGGGGCGATTGGTTCAGCGAACTGAGCAAGGACCGGCGCCTGTTGTGGTTCGACGGCCGCGGCCATGGCGGATCGGAGTGGGAGGCGGAGATCACGCCGGACAGCTTTGCTGCCGACCTCGCCGCGGTGGTTGATGCGGCCGGGCTGGAGCGCTTCGACCTGATGGGTATCGGCCATGGCGCCGCGGTATCGCTGGCTTATGCGGTCGCCCATCCGGAGCGGGTGCGGCGGATCGTCATGTGCAACGGCTGGTCGACCGGCTGGGCACGGCGCGGCGACCCCGAGGACGTCGAGCGGCGGAAAGCGATCATCAAGCTCAGCGGGATCGGCTGGGATGCGCAGACTCCGCTGTATCGGGAGATCTACACGAAGCTCTACATCCCCGACGGGACCCACGAGCAGAAGGAATGGCTCAACGAAGCGCAGCGGCTGTGCACGACTCCCGAGAACGCGGTGTCGATCCAGATGGCGATGGGCGAGATCGATGTTTCCGCGCAAGTCGGCAATGTCGCCGCGCCATGCCTGTTGTTTCACGCGCGGGGCGATCAAGCGGTCCCGTTCCAATCCGGCGAGCAACTCGCCGGGCAGCTACAGGATGTGCAATTCGTACCGCTTGAGAGCGACAATCACATCTATCTGCCGACGGACCGCACCTGGCCCGAGTTCATCGGTCAGGTACGAGGCTTCCTGAAGCTTTAGCGAACGCGCGGCCCACCAAAGGGCAGCGGCGGGGGTGGGCGGCGGTCGCGGCGCGGCAGCTGCGCCTGATAGGCTACGCCGCAATGCTGGACGCAATAAGGGAAGCCGGGGTTCGACTGCTCACCGCAGAAATGGAAATCAGGCTCGCCCGGGTGACCCATCGGCCACTTGCAGATGCGGTCGTTGAGATCGAGCAGGCCGGTCTTGTCAGCGACCTCGGGGCTCGGCTTGGCCGGGACCAGGCGGCGCGGCGGCGCGGGCGGGATTGGCGCTTGTTGTTCGCCGGGACCCTGGCGGATGAAGCCGCCGGGGCCGATCGAACGATATTGCAGCTCTTGCGGAGTTAGCTGCCGCTGGCGGAAATTGCTGTGCGGAGGAGCGGGCGCCGGCGTTTCGGGCTCGGTTGACGCCTCGGCCTTGGGCGCTGCCTTTGCCGCTGCTGCGGCGGGCGCAGCGGCCGAGGCCGGCTTCTTGGCTTCCTTTTCCTCGCCTGGCTTGACCGGGGAGGGGCGCTGCTCGAGCCCGAGGCGGTGGGCCTTGCCGATCACCGCGTTGCGGCTGACGCCGCCCAACTCGTCGGCGATCTGGCTCGCGGTCGAGCCATCGTGCCACATCTTCTTCAGGCGCTCGATGCGCTCTTCGGTCCAGGACATTCTTTTGTCTTCGCTCCAAACTTGCCCGGCTGGCAACCAGCCGATAGGCGCCTTCCTTGTGAACGACCAGTCTCAGAGCTGGCTGCGCAACGCGCCGGGAGACCCGGTGCTGCGCGGCGTCAATTGGGGAGGCCTCAGGACCCTCTATATCAAGGAGGTGCGCCGGTTCTTCAAGGTGCAGATGCAGACGGTGTGGGCGCCGGCCATCACCACCTTGCTTTATCTTGCCATCTTCACCGTCGCGCTGGGTCGCGGCGGGCGGACCGTGGACATCGGCACGACGCACGTGCCGTTCGCGAATTTCATCGGGCCCGGCCTGATCGTCATGGCGATGCTCCAGAACGCCTTCGCCAATTCTTCCTTCTCGCTGCTGGTCGGCAAGATCCAGGGGAACATCGTCGATTATCTGATGCCGCCGCTGTCGACCGGAGAGCTGATCGCCGGGCTGGTCGGGGCGTCGGTGACGCGGGCCGTGCTTGTCGGCTTCGCGGTGTGGCTGGCGATGCTGCTGTGGCCCGGCGTGTCGGTCGCGATTCACCGGCCCGAGCTAGTGATCTGGTTCGGGCTGATGGGCGCGCTGCTCCTGTCATTCCTCGGCCTCCTGACCTCGATTTGGGCGGAGAAGTTCGACCACGCCGCGGCGGTGAGCAATTTCGTGGTGACGCCGCTGTCGCTGCTGTCGGGCACTTTCTATTCGGTCCACCAGCTGGCCCCGAAATTCCAGGCGGTGAGCCATGCCAATCCGTTCTTCTACGTCATTTCTGGCTTCCGCGCGGGCTTCCTCGGGGTCAGCGACTCCCCGCTGTGGGTCGGCGGGCTGACGCTGCTCGGGCTGAACCTGATCCTGTGGGCGGCCTGCTACCGGCTGCTGAAAAGCGGCTGGAAGATCAAGAATTAGGAAGGTCGTTAAGGACCGTGAACGCCGGATAACACCGGCGTTCAGCCGCGCCTCAACCGAATCGGCGCAGAACAGCATCACAACCAGTGCTCAAAGGAGAGCCGTGATGCGTAAAGTTCTTATTTCTCTTGCCGCCGCCAGTGCGGCGCTGGCCGTCGCGGCTCCGGCCTCGGCGCAATATTACCAGGGCCAGCCCTACGGCAACGGCTACAACAACGGCTATAACAATGGCTATGGCTACAACAACGGCTACGGCCAGGTGCGTTCGCTCCAGGTGCGGATCGACAACATCGAGCGGCAGATCAACCAGCTCGATCGCCGCGACCGCATCCGCGACCGGAGCGCCGATCGCCTCCGCGACGATGCGAACAGGCTCGAACAGCGCCTGCGTCATGCGGCCCGCGATGGCATGAGCCCGTGGGAAGCGCAGGACATCAATGTCCGTCTCGCGCGTCTCGAGCAGCGGGTGCAGGCCTCGTTCCGCGGTGGCCGCTACGGCTACCAGAACGGTTACGGCAATGGCGGTTACGATCGTGACCGCGATGGCCGCGACGACCGTTACGAAGACGACCAAGGTTACCGCCACGACCGCTAGGGTCGATGGCTAAAGCCTAAGGGAAGGGCGCTCCGGCAACGGGGCGCCCTTTTCGTTTCGGAGCCGTCTGGCTATAGGCGCCCTCAGCGGCCGGCGCGCCGCTTTTTAGACATTCATCCGCGAAGAGGACTTCATGGCCATCACGCCGCTTATGCCCGTCTACCCGCGTTCACCCGTCCGGCCGGTGCGCGGCGAGGGGGTCTATCTGTATGGCGAGAATGGCGAGAAGTACCTCGACTTCGCGGCCGGCATCGCGGTCAATCTGCTGGGCCATGGCCACCCGCACCTGACCAAGGCGATCCAGGACCAGGCCGCAACGCTGATGCACGTCTCCAACCTCTACGGCTCACCCCAGGGCGAGGCGTTCGCCAAGCGGCTGTGCGAGAATACGTTCGCCGACACGGTGTTCTTCACCAATTCGGGCGTCGAGGCGGTCGAGTGCGCGATCAAGACCGCGCGCCGTTACCACCATGCCAAGGGCAATCCGCACAAGCACGACCTGATCACCTTCTCCAACGCCTTCCACGGGCGGACGATGGCGACGATCAGCGCGACCGACCAGCCGAAGATGATCGACGGCTTCGCCCCGCTGCTGCCGGGCTTTAAGGTCGTGCCGTTCGACGATCTCGATGCGGCGCTTGCCGCGGTCGACGACAATACCGCCGGTTTCCTGCTCGAGCCGGTCCAGGGCGAGGGCGGCATCCGCCCGGCCAGCCAGGAATTCCTCGCGGGGCTGCGCGCCAAGTGCGACGAGCTCGACCTGCTGCTGGTGTTCGACGAAGTGCAGTGCGGCGTCGCCCGCACCGGCCAGCTCTATGCCTACCAGCATTACGGCGTGACGCCGGATATCATGGCCTCGGCCAAGGGCATCGGCGGCGGATTCCCGATGGGCGCTTGCCTCGCGACCGAGAAAGCCGCGGCGGGCATGGTCATCGGTACGCACGGCTCGACCTACGGCGGCAACCCGCTGGCGATGGCCGCGGGCCAGGCGGTGTTCGACATCGTCGCCAACGAAGAGTTCCTTGCTGAGGTGCGGTCCAAGGGCGAGCGGCTGCGCTCGGCGCTTGAGCAGATGATCCCCAACCACGACCACATCTTCGACAGCGTCCGCGGCGTCGGCCTGATGCTCGGGGTCAAGATGAAGACCGACAGCCGGGCGTTCGTGACCTACCTGCGGACACGCGGCATCCTGTGCGTCGCGGCCGGTGACAACGTCGTCCGCGTGCTCCCGCCGCTGACCATCACCGAAGAGGATATCCGCGAATTTGTCGACGGCCTCTCGGCGGGCGGCGGCGGACTATGGGTGCCGGCGGCGGCCTAGTCAGCGAGCACGCGGGCTACAATAGGTTCGTTTGGCTGAAGTCTCCGTCGTCGTCGGGATTAAAATCGAGCTTGGGCGGCACGGTGCCATGGCGGCGAATCTGCCATAGGGTAACGGCGATGATCGCCGTCCCCAACGACGCTCCAATGATCTGCAGCAGGTTCATTACATCGCCTCAGACTACAGACCTCAAAATACACGGTTCACGTGACTTCGGGAATGGCGCCTATCCATCCGCGACCAGCGCCCATGTTGAGTAGCGGTACCACGCTTCCTATCTCCCTTTCATGCCCACAACCGAACTCACGACCGACGTCGCGCTTGGCGTTACGATTCCGGCGCGCGATGCGCGCGGCCGCGTCGCCCGTCTGGGGCCGGTGGTCGACGCCGTGCTCGCCAATCATGATTATCCGCCGCTGATCGAGCGGCTGCTGGCCGAAGCGCTGACGCTTACCGCGTTGCTCGGCTCGCTGCTCAAGGACAGCGGCGGGCAGCTGACGATGCAGGCGCAGACGCAGGGCGGGATCGTCGACCTGATGGTCTGCGACTTCCTCGGCGGGGCACTGCGCGGATACGTTCGCTACGACCGCGAGAGGCTGGCCGACGCGTCGCGCAACCCGGCGCTGAAGGAGCTGTTCGGCGACGGTTACCTGGCCATCACCTTCGACCAGCCGGGCAACGAACGCTACCAGGGCATTGTCCCGCTCGAGGGCAAGAACCTTGGCGAAGCGGCGCAGAGCTATTTCGCGCAGTCGGAGCAGATCCCGAGCCTGGTTCGCCTTGCGGCCGAGAAGCGCGACGGACATTGGTCGGCCGGCGGACTGCTGTTCCAGCATTTGCCCGAGGGGGAGGAAGGCCGCGAGCGGCTGCACACCCGGCTCGACCATCCCGACTGGCCGCATGTTGCGGTGCTGGCGGGCTCGGTGAAGGCGGAGGAGCTGACCGACGCCGGCCTGCCACTCGCGGACCTCGTCTGGCGGCTATTCCACGAGGAGGACGAGGTGCGGACGCTGCCGGCGATCGCGCTGAGCAAGGGCTGCCGCTGCGACCCCGACTATGTTCGCTCGGTCATCCGCCGTTTCCCTGAGGAAGAGCGTGCGGCGATGGTCGGCGACGACGGGCTGATCCGGGTCGACTGCGCCTTTTGCTCGATGAGCTTCCCGATCGAGCCGGCCGAGGTCAGCTGAGGCCGGCTCACGGGCGGTATCCAACGATTAACGGCTGTATGATAAAACGCAGTTGATGACTCGCTTGAGGACCCTCCTGGCCTGGACGGCAGGCGTGGCCGCTGCGCTGACGTTGACCGCGGCCCAGCGTCCGGCGGCGCTTGCCCAGGTGAGCGGCGGGCTGTGGGAGATTGACCTGCTCGGGCCCGGGGCGCGACCGCGCGTGTGCGTCGCCGATCCCCTGACGCTGGCGCAATATGAGCACCGCAACGGGATGTGCACGCGAGTCGTGATCAGCGACACGCCGCCCTCGACGGTGATCCACTACACCTGCCCCGGCCAAGGGTTCGGGCGGAGCAAGATGACGGCGATTACCCCGCGTTCGATCCGCATCGAGACGCAGGGCATCTCGGGCGGTTATCCGTTCAATTATGTGCTGCAGGCGCGCCGCGTCGGCGAATGCGCGCCGCACCAGGCGATGCGCACTCATTAAGGCCCTGTTTAACCATTGCGAGCTAAAGGAGTTGTGTGCCGGATTTGGCACGCTTTCCTCCCAATCGGGCGTAACCGTCCGATCACTGGGCCGCTCCTCTCAACGATGAGCGGCCCTTCTTTTATCTGAAGCGACGCCTTAAGGGCGCGCCCGTGCTCTACCTGCTGATCAAGGCCGCCATTTCGGGCGCCATCGTTGCCGCGGTGTCGGAAATCGCCCGGCGCTATCCCGGCTGGGGCGGGCTGGTTGCGTCGTTGCCGCTGACCTCCCTGCTGGCGATGACCTGGCTCTACCGCGACACGAGTAATGCCGCGCGAGTCGCCGACCTGTCGGCCAGCACCTTCTGGTTCTTCCTGCCGTCGATGCCGCTGTTCGTCGCGCTGCCGCTGCTGTTGCGCAACGGCGTCGGGTTCTGGGCGAGCATGGCGATCGTCGTGACCATGACGCTCGCGCTTTATGCGCTGATGTTCTGGGCCGCGCCGAGGCTTGGCCTGAAGCTGTGAAGACGGCGGTCGTCCTCCTGTCCGGCGGCCTCGACTCGATGGTCTGCGCCGCGCTGGCGCGCGAGGCGGGCTTTGCGGTCGTGGCGCTGACGGTCGATTACGGTCAGCGCCACCGGGTCGAGCTGGAAGCAGCGGCGCGAATCGCGGTCGATCTTGCCGATCGTCACATCGTCCTGCCGCTGGACCTCAGGGCGTTCGGCGGGTCCGCGCTGACCAGCGACGTTGCGGTGCCCAAGGACGGCGTCGGTGAGGGCATCCCGGTGACCTATGTGCCGGCGCGCAACACGATCTTCCTCAGCCTTGCGCTCGGGCTCGCCGAGGCGAGCGGCGCGCGTGACATCTTCATCGGGGTCAACGCGCTCGACTATTCGGGCTATCCCGACTGCCGTCCGGAATTCATCGCCGGCTTCCAAAGGCTTGCAGACGTCGCGACCAAAGCCGGGGTCGAAGGCGCGGGCTTCACCATCCACACGCCGCTGCTCGATCTGACCAAGGCCGACATTGCGCGGGAAGCGCAGCGCCTCAGGCTCGACTCGGGGCTCAGCCACAGCTGTTACGACCCGGCGCCGGACGGACGGGCGTGCGGGCAATGCGATGCGTGCCGGCTGCGCGCCAAGGGCTTCGCCGACGCGGGCATTGCGGATCCAACGGCTTACGCCCCCCGCGGGAGCGCGAATGGATGAGCTACGCGGTCAAGGAAGCGTTCCTGACCCTTCAGGGCGAGGGCGTGCAGGCGGGCAGCCGGGCGGTGTTCCTGCGCTTCGCGGGCTGCAACCTGTGGTCGGGACGGGAAGCGGATCGGGCGACCGCGCAATGCAATTTCTGCGATACCGACTTCGTCGGCACCGACGGCGAGGGCGGCGGCAAGTTCGCGGATGCCGACACGCTGGCGGGTCATATTGCGGCGTTGTGGGGTGAGGGCGAAGAGCGGCGCCTCGTCGTGATCACCGGCGGCGAGCCGATGCTGCAGCTTGATTCCGCGCTTGTCGACGCGTTGCACGCGCGCCGCTTCCGAGTCGCGGTGGAGAGCAACGGAACGCTACCGGCAGCCGATGGGATCGACTGGCTGTGCGTCAGCCCCAAGGCCGGAACCGACGTTGTCCAGCGCAGTGGGGACGAATTGAAACTGGTATGGCCGCAGGCCGGCATCGACCCGGCTGCGCTTGAGGGATGGGCGTTCGATCACTTTTTGGTGCAGCCGATGGACTGCGCGGAGCGCGACGCGGCCATCGGGGCCGCGATTGCGCTCGCAATGGCGCGGCCGAAGTGGCGCCTGACGCTGCAGGCGCACAAGGTGGTGGGCCTGGCCTAGGTCGCGTTGTTGGCCGTCGCCGTCGCCGGCGCGGTTGCGTTCTGGACCGGCTGAGTCGCGGTGGCCGCGTTGTTCTCGGAAGAGCTGTTCGATTGCGACCGGTGCTGGCTGTTCGATGCGCCGCCGCTCGATTCGGTGCTGTTATCGGTTGTCGGGAGGTAATTGACGTCGGCCGCCATATTCGCGTCGGCGCCGGTGACCGCGTCGATCGCGGTGACGTCGTTAGAGGTGATCGATTCCGCGCTGAGGCCGTCGGCGGCGTTGGCCGCGTTGTCGACCGGGCCGGACTTGTTGCACGCGGCAAGCGACAGCGCCGCCAAAACAGTCAGAATCAAAGCGCGCATCGCTTACTCCAAAAAAAGAGGCTGCCGGCAAATACCGGCAGCCTCTTCAAACTCCAACGCCTCCGTTTGCACGGAGGCGTCGAAATTACATCGCGTTGTTCGCCGCGCTGTTCGCCGTGTTGGCGGCAGCGTTGGCGGTGTCGGCAGCGGCATTGGCCGTGTCGGCAGCATTCGTCGCATTCATGTCAGCGTTCATGTCGGCCGGAGCGTTCATGTCGGCGTTCATGTCAGCCGGCGCCGTGAGGTTTTCATCGGCGTTCATCGTGTTGTTGGCTGCGTCGTTGCTGCTGCAAGCCGCAACCGCCAGGGCCGCACCAGCGACCAGGATAAGAGCACGCATTCAAGACTCCCTAGTTATTGCGATCTGCAGCGGAAGTTCCCGCTTCGCAAATCGCGTGCACAATAGTCTGAGACGCGAGTTCCCATCAAGAGACTTTGCAGCCTGCACTCAAGCTGTTGAGAAACTGATGGAACTCACCCCTCAAGGCGGCATCAACACCTGTCACGGGCATTTGTTTCCCCAATTCGGCGAGGCTGGTTACCCCGAATTCAGCGATCCCGCAGGGCACGATGCCTGAAAAATGCGACAAGTCGGGGTCAACGTTGATGGCGAAGCCGTGCAGTGTGACCCAGCGCTTGATGCGCACCCCGAGCGCGCCGATTTTTGCCTCTCCAGGACCCTCGCCGACCCAGATCCCGATGCGGCCTTCTGAGCGGTGCGCATTTACGCCGAAACGAGCCAGAGCGTCGATTACCCACTGTTCCAGCGAATTAACGAAGCGACGAATGTCCTTTCCGCGCCGCTCGAGGTCGAGCATGACATAGCCGACGCGCTGGCCGGGCCCGTGATAGGTATAGCGTCCGCCGCGCCCGGCCTCGAACACCGGAAAGCCCAGCGGATTGAACAGCTCGGTCGGGTCGGCGCTGGTCCCTGCGGTGAACAACGGCGGGTGTTCGAGCAGCCAGATGCATTCCGGCGCCGTGCCGGCGCGGATCGCCGCCGCGCGCTGGTCCATGAAGGCGAGCGCCTCCGCGTAGTCGACCGGGCCGTCGCTGACCCGCCATTCGATGCCGTCGATCTGATCCATCGTCGTCGCTCGAAATGGCGCGCGTGTGCGGTTCCGGCAAGCGCCGTTGCGCAGCGGCGCGCGCCTCCGCATAACGGGGCTGAAGCTTGCAAGGACGCGCGATGACGGAATTGTCGATTTCCAAGGCCTGGGACGAAACGCGCGCGGTCATTGCGCGCGACGGGCGGTTGATCATCAGCGTCGCCCTGGCACTGATCCTGTTCCCGGAAGCCGTCGCCGGGGTCATCGGCCCGCCGCCGACCCTCTCGGGCGAACAGGGCCCGTCGTGGCTACCGGTCGTCAATCTGATCGTTGGGTTACTCGGGATAGCCGCACAGATCGCCGTCATGCGCCTGGCGATCGGCCCAGCGACCAGCGTCGGTGAGGCGATCGGCCATGCGTTCCGGCGCTTGCCCTCGGCGCTGGCCGCGCTGATGATTTTTGCGCTGCCCCTCGCGGTGGTATTGGTTGTGCTGATCGTTGCGATCGCCGGGCCGGACGCGATGAATGCGCTGATGGCCGGGACTGTCGAGCCGCGGCTGGCGAGCGCGGTTGGCCTGTTCGTGATCGCAGCACTGCTGATTTCGGTGCGGTTCCAAATGGTGATTCCGGTTGCGACAGCGGAGCCGCCGCGCCCGCTTGAGACCGTCCGCCGCAGCTTCGCACTGACCGCCGGCCATTATTGGCGGCTGCTCGCGGTCCTATTGCTGGCGGGTACGGTGGCGCTGGTCCTGCTGACGTTTGCCCAGCTCGTTGGCGGCATCATTGCCAAGCTGCTGTTCGGCGACATCAAGCCGTTCAGCGTTGGTGCCCTGCTGATCGCGTTGTTGACCGGCACGGCGCAGGCCGCGTTCGCCGCGACCTTCTCCGTGCTCCTGGCGCGAATTTACGTGCAGTTGGCGGGGTCACCCAAGAGCGGAATCTGAGGCGCGCAATCGCGCGGGAGGTGGCCGAGCAGGCGCGGGTCGGCGAAGCGCTCGATCGCGCGCCCGAACGGCACGAAGCCGGCGCGGCGATACGCGCTCAACGCAGCCGGGTGATCGAGCGTGCAAGTATGGACGTGGACCCGCTCGACGCCGTTCCGCCAGGCACGATGCACGGCCTCGGCGAGCAGCCATTTGCCGTGGCCCTTGCCTGACATTTCCGGCACCAGCCCGACGAAGGCGAGCTCGCATTGGCCCGGCTCGCGGTAATCGAGTTCGAGAAAGCCGACCTCGGCGCCGTCCGAATCCACCACCGCCAAAACGTCGACTGCGGGGTCGTTCACAATCGCGCCCAGCGATTCATCGTCACGCAGCAGGCGCGAGAACCACAGCCAGTGCGCGCCAACGAGGCGGTAGAGGCGTCGGTAATGATCCAGGTCGACGGGCTTCAGTTCGCGCAGCGTAAGCGGGCCCTCGGGAAGCGACTCGGCCGGGGGCGCGCGCATTTCCAGGTAGGTGACGAGCGCCGCAAGCTCGCCGTCCGCGACCGTTTCGTAGCCCAAGCCGGGACCTACTTCCATTTCGCGAGCGGCGGCAGGCTCATGAGGATCGCATCGACATTGCCGCCCGTCTTGAGCCCAAACAAGGTGCCCCGGTCGTAGAGGAGGTTGAACTCGACGTAGCGTCCGCGGAATTCGAGCAGGCGCTCGAGGTCGACATCGGTGAATGGCGTATCCATGCGCTTGCGGATCAGCTGCGGGACGACGTCGAGGAACGCTTCGCCAACGTCGCGGGTGAAGGCGAAATGCGCGTCGAAATGGTCTTCGAGATAATCATAGAAGATGCCGCCGACGCCGCGCGCGACGCCCCGGTGCGGTAGCCAGAAATAATCCTCGGCCCACTTCGAAAAGCGCGGATAGAAGGTCGGGTCGTGCGCGGCGCAAGCGGCGCGGAAGCGGGCATGAAAGGCTTCCGTGTCTTCATCGTAAGGGATGGCGGGGTTGAGGTCGCCGCCGCCGCCGAACCAGCGTTTCGTCGTGCACAGGAAGCGCGTGTTCATGTGCACTGCTGGAACGTGCGGGTTGGCCATGTGCGCGACGAGGCTGATCCCGGTGGCGAAAAACGTCGGGTCGTCCCCGGCGCCGGGGATCGACTTGGCGAACTCGGGCGAGAACTGCCCGCCGACGGTCGAGACGTTGACGCCGACCTTCTCGAACACCTTGCCGATCATCTGGCCGCGGACCCCGCCGCCGCCGGGTTCGCCCGACGGATCGGTGCGGTCCCACGGCGTATAGGTGAAGGCGGCGTTTGAACCGGCCTCGCTTTCGATCGCCTCAAACGCCGCACAGATGCGGTCGCGGAGCGATTCGAACCAGTCGCGGGCAGCCTGTTGCTGGTCGTCGAGGGTGAGCATCGGCGGCGTCATTGCGAGATGCGGGCGCAACGTGCAAGGTGAGGGAAGGGGATAGGGGGCGTGCCGATGTCTTCGATGCTGATTGCGCTGGTCGTACCGATCGCGCTTGCGACTCTGGTGTTCACCTGGGTGCTGGTGAAGGCGGCGATCGAGAAGCGCGCCTGGCCTAGCATCGAGACGCTCTTGCTCGGGGCCGTGGTCAATTTCTTCGACACGCTCGGCATCGGCTCATTCGCGCCAACCACCGCCTGGCTGAAGTTCCGGCGGCTGACTCCGGACCGGCTAATCCCGCCGACCATCCTCGTCGGCCTGACGGTCGGGGCGGTGATCGAATCAATCATCTTCCTGGTGCGGCTCGGCGTGAGGGTGGACCCGGTGCTTCTCGCGGGATGCATCATCGCCTGCACGACCGGTGGTTTGATCGGCGCACCGCTGGTTCACAAGACGCGCGTCTGGATCGTCCAGATGATCGTTGCGATCGGTCTGACGCTGGCAGCAATCGCTTACGGGTTGGATGCCTTGAAGGCGGTGCACATCCAGATAATACCGGGGAGTGGCACGGCGACGTCGCTGCCGCTGGCGCTAACAATCCTGGCTATCGCCGCGAACTTCGTCTTCGGGGTTCTCCTGAATTACGGTGTCGGTAACTATGCGCCGACCCTCGTCGCCTTGAGCCTGATGGGAATGGATCCGAAGCTGTCCTTCCCGATCATGGCTGGGGCGGCGGCGCTGATGGGATCGACCGCCAGCATTCGCCACATCAACACCGGCAACCTCGACTTGAAAGTCGTCATGGGCCTGACCATCGGCGGCATTCCCGCGGTGTTCGCCGCCGCCTATCTCGTTGTGGCCATGCCTATCGAAATCCTGCGCATATTGGTGATCTTCGTCGTGCTCTACGCCGCCGCGATCATGCTCCGCGCGGCGATTCTGGGCCGGCGCGAGCATCATGGGGAGCCAGGGACCGCGGCCGTCGCCGACTAGGCTGAAAGGAACCGTTGCGCCGGCGGCTCATTGTTCGCGCGGTGGGGCCTCACGCGGAGGTGCAAGTCATGCGTTCCATCCTGTTGTACGTCATTGGAATCCCGATCCCGATCATCCTCCTGCTGGCGTTTTGCACGCACCATCTCTGATCAGGAGTCGGCCCACTCCTTGGTCTTGTCGAGGATATTGAACTCGCGCAGCAGCGCATCGACGCTCTTGGTCAGCTCGGGCAGGAAGGTCACCTGGTGGCGGGCACCGCGGTACGCCTCCGCGATGAGGATCGCGTCGAGCAGGATCGGCACCACGACGCCTTCCGGGTCGTCGAGCTGGGCCAAGCCTTGCAGCCGCTCCAGCACCTTCTTCCGCGCCCGCTCGGGGTTGGCCATCGCTTCGGTCCGGCCAATGAACCAGGTCATTCCGCATCACTCCTACGCAAAGACGTAAGGATAGTGCGTGACTGGAAAGCCGGTAGTTCGCCCGGTCGCGAGGAGCGGGCGCTTGGGCGCAGCGATTTGGTTATTCGTGGGCAGGGAGCGGGATAAGCGGCTGTTCTTCCCAGCGCTTGAGCTTGCGGTCGCCCTGCCACAGCTCCATCGGGTTGCCCTCAGACCAGCCCTCGGCGATCGCGATGGCCGCGGCATCGCTGTCCGCGCCAAACTCGCGGCGATGGTCGATGTGGCCGCTGAAGCGGTCCATGAAGTACAGGCGGTACCCTACCATTCCCTGCCACCCCCCGATGGCGACTCGCTTTTATCACTTTTCCGAGCGCGGAACGATTCTTCGAGGCACGGGACGGAAATGGCCCGAATTCCAGCCTTGGCAGCAGGAATATGCCTCGCTATCAGGCCCGCCAATCGCGCCGGCGTCCTTGCCGGAGCGGCGTCGCTTATGCCCGCTCCGGGCATGTCCTAAAGACAAGCGTCAAAAAGGGTGAAGATGGCCACGAAGGCATCCGCTGAAGGTACCGAACAGTCAGGCGGGGGCGAAATCCGTCGCCGCGACTTTTTGAACGTCGCCGCGGTCAGCTTTGCCGGGGTCGGCACGGTTGCCGCGCTGGTGCCGCTCGTCGTCCAGATGAGCCCGTCGGCGGACGTGCTCGCGCTGTCGACCACCGAAGTCGACATTTCGAAGGTCCAGCCGGGGCAGGGGATCAAGGTCAGCTGGCGCAAGCAGCCGGTGTTCGTCCGCAACCTGACCTCGAAGGAAATCGCCGAGGCCAATGCGGTGCCCGTGTCATCGCTGCGCGATCCGCAGACGCTGGCCCAGCGGACCCAGCCGGGCAAGACCAACTGGCTGATCACGCTCGGCGTCTGCACGCACCTCGGCTGCGTCCCGCTCGGCATTGGCGAGGGCGAGAACAAGGGGCCGTACGGCGGCTATTTCTGCCCGTGCCACGGGTCGATGTACGACACGGCGGCGCGCATCCGGCAGGGCCCGGCGCCGAAGAATCTCGAGGTTCCGGAATATAAATTCACGTCGCCGACGACGGTCCAGATCGGCTGAGGGGGTTAGCGGACACATGAGCTTTTCCTGGGCCAAGCCCTACGAACCCACGACCCCGTTCATGAAGTGGCTTGACGAGCGGCTGCCGCTCCCGCGCCTCGTCTATGGTGCGACTGGTCCCGGCTATCCGGTGCCCCGCAACCTCAATGCGTGGTGGAACTTCGGCGTCCTGTCGGCGATCTTCCTCGGCATCCAGATCGTCACCGGCATCGTTCTGGCGATGCATTATTATGCGACCGGCGACGGCGCGTTCAATTCGGTCAATCAGCTGATCATGCGCGACGTCAACGGCGGCTGGTTCCTCCGCTACGCGCATATGAACGGCGCCAGCTTCTTCTTCATCGTTGTCTACATCCACATCTTTCGCGGCCTGTTCTACGGTTCGTACAAAGCGCCGCGCGAACTGGTGTGGATGCTCGGGCTGGTCATCTACCTGCTGATGATGGCGACCGCGTTCATGGGCTACGTCCTGCCATGGGGGCAGATGAGCTACTGGGGCGCGCAGGTCATCACCGGCTTCTTCTCGGCGTTCCCGGTGGTCGGCGATCCGATCCGCATCTGGCTGCTCGGCGGCTATGCGCCCGACCAGGCCGCGCTGACCCGCTTCTTCTCGCTCCACTATCTGCTGCCATTCGTGATCGCCGGCGTCGTCATCCTGCACATCTGGGCGCTGCACATTCCTGGATCGGGCAACCCGACCGGCGTCGACGTCAAGAGCGAGAAAGACACGCTGCCGTTCCACCCGTTCTACACGGCCAAGGACGGCTGGTTCGCCGCCTTCTTCCTGCTGCTCTACGCGCTGGTCACCTTCTTCGTGCCCAACTACCTCGGGCACCCGGACAATTACATTCCGGCCAATCCGCTGGCGACGCCGGCGCACATCGTCCCCGAATGGTATTTCTGGCCGTTCTACGCGATCCTCCGCTCGTTCACGCTGGACTTCATCCTCCCGGCGAAGCTGTGGGGCGTGCTGGCGATGTTCAGCTCGATCCTGCTGCTGTTCTTCCTGCCGTGGCTCGACAAGTCGCCGGT
>Ga0268265_10001703_pt1 | contig 17889 bp, 18 predicted proteins | sample KBSSwiS52_FD_190355 | JGI IMG/M metagenome (GOLD analysis project Ga0268265, IMG submission 190355) | Switchgrass rhizosphere microbial communities from Kellogg Biological Station, Michigan, USA - KBS Switchgrass S5-2 (SPAdes) (version 2) | ecosystem: Host-associated > Plants > Roots >... | reverse complement strand
ATCGATGTCGCGCAATGAACTGCTCGCGCCGCGATGCATTCCGCTGCTGAGGTAGATCACCCGCTGTGGGCGCTCGATCAGTGCAGTAAGCATGTAAGGCGCCAGCGTGTTCACAGCGAGAACTGTCGCGTGACCTTCAGAAGTCGAGCCGCGGCCGCGTTGCAGATAGATGCCGGCATTGTGGATGACGGCGTTCATGCGTCCGATTCTGTTGACCTGATCGGCGATCGCACGCGTTTCCGTGGCGCTGGCAAGGTCGCCGATGACGACACCCGCCGAGCGCGGCGCTACATCCGTGAGAGCAGAAGCGCGTTGCGATGAGCGTGCGTGCAGAACGACCTCATGGCCCTCGGTCATGAGTGTCCGGGCAGCGGCGAGCCCAAGGCCGTCAGTCGAACCTGTGATGAAGATGCGACTCATAAGCGATGATAACGCGCTCACGTGTCGTGATTGGGCTGAACAATCCGATCCCCTATTAGGGGCCCCAACGCCTCCACGACTTGCTTTGTGTGAGGCCTATGATGAGCGCAATCCCATCGACGTTGGCGAGCACGCCGACCAGCCCTGTTGCAGCGACCGCCGCGCCGGCATCCGATCGGCGGGGCTACCGAATGTCATCGCTCGATCTCCTGCGGGGGCTCGTGATCGTGGTGATGGCTCTCGACCACGTGCGCGACTCCTTCATGTTCGGCGCCGTACAGGATCCGACGGCGGATCCGAACGTCAGCCCGCTGCTGTTTGCCACGCGGTGGATCACTCACTTCTGCGCCCCGACCTTCGTATTCCTTGCCGGGACGAGCGCGGGACTGATGGCACGCCGCAGGAGTCCCGCGGAGCTGGCGTCATTTCTGTTGACCCGCGGTCTGTGGCTGATCGTCCTGGAGGTCCTCGTCATCTCCACCGCCACGTCCTTCGCCCCGACAGGCGTCGAGGGGTTCGGCGGCCGAATCTACATCCACTTGCAGGTGATCTGGGTGATTGGCGCCAGCATGGTGATCCTGGCGGGTGCGCAATTTCTGGGTCGGCGCGCGTGTCTCGCCATCGGTGCGGCGATCGTGCTGGGTCACAATCTATTGGATGCGATCTGGCCGGCAGCGATGACCAGCGCCAGCACTGCGCCGCTGTGGGCGGCACTGCATTCGCGACAGTTTTACGACGTCGGCCCGTTCGCGATCTACTTCAACTACTCGTTGCTGCCCTGGGCCGGCGTCATGTTCCTCGGCTACGGCGCCGCCGGTCTTTTTGAGCTACCGCCGCAACAGCGGGACCAGCGGTTGCTGCGCATCGGCGTGAGCCTGGTCATCGCGTTCATTCTGCTGCGTGCTCTGAATGTCTACGGTGATCCGCACCCGTGGGCAATCAACCCGAGCAGAACTGCAGCGTCGATCATGTCGTTTCTTGCTGCGACCAAATACCCGCCGAGTCTTCTCTATCTCCTGATGACACTGGGCCCGGCCGCGATTCTGTGCGCGTTTGCCGATCGCTGGCGCGGTCCGATCAAGGATGCATTAGTGACGCTCGGGCGCGCGCCGCTCGCGTTCTACGTGACGCATTTCTATCTCATTCATACCGGGGCCATCCTGGTTGGCATCGCGCAGGGCTTCACGGCGCAGCAGTTCCTGACTCCGTACCGGTTCTTTCCAAAGGGCTACGGTGTCAGCCTGTGGGGCGTGTACCTGATCTGGATCGCGCTTGTCCTCGTCCTGTACCCGCTTTGCCGATGGGTCGCAGCGGTCAAGGCACGCAGACAGGATTGGTGGCTCAGCTACGTTTGAAGCCGCACCTCAGCCGTCGGACTTGCGTACCTGCAGCGAGTTCTTCACGTCCTTCACGCCGCCCACGTTCTTGGCCAACTCGGTGGCGCGCAGGCGAGCCTCTTCCGAGTCGACGGAGCCGCTCAGCTGCACGGTCCCTTTGAACGTTTCCACGTTGATCTGGTAGGCCTTGGTGACCGCATCATCCACCAACCTTGCTTTCACCTTCGCAGTCACGACAGCGTCGTCGACTTCCTCTCCGGCCGTTTGCTGACCAGCCGCGGCAGGCTGGCCTGCGGGCGCCGGCGCCGGGTGACGAGCGGTCGCCGACTCGTGAGGAGTTGCTCGCTCACTATCGGCTGCACATCCTGCCATCAAGGTGGAACCCAATGCTGCGGCTACGAGCAATGCTCTGGTGAGAAGTTGCGTCACGGTGGAGTCTCCTATTGGTTCGTCTTCGCCGTCTGCTTGGCCTGATCGAGCGCTCTATCCGCGTTGTCCTTGCAGTCCTTCTGCGCCGAGCCGGCGAGGGCGTCGCACTTCTCGACAGCGACTTTGTGGTCGGCTTCCGCCTGCGCGATCACGATCTTCGACTTGCCCTGGTCGAACGCTTCGTTGGCATCGTGTGCCTGCTTGGCCACATCATCGTCATCATGGTCGGCGATGGCGTCGGCCACCTGCTTGTCGGCGTCCGCAGCGGCTTCCTGCGCGTCCGCACGTGCATCGGCAACGTCACGCTGACCCTCTGCTCGGGCCTTCTCCACATCGCGCGCTACTTCGGCCGGCGTTTCGGCTTTGTTGCAAGCGGTCATGACGAATGCTGCGACTGCAAGCGCGCACAGTGCCTTGAGATGCATAGCTAAGCCCTCAGTGAACCTGGCGAAGTAACGCTGGTTGCTAGTGGGCGGTTCCAGCGGACATCCCGGGACTCCCTCTACACGTATAGAGAAGGGAGGCCATCGGTCGCTAGGCTGCGGCATTGTTCGCCGCTCCAGGACCCGCCGTCATGATCCGAACTACCCGCATGCAGCTGTTGGTTTCGAGTTTAGGTATGTGTGCATTCTTTGCAGGTCAGGCGTTGGCCGCAGACGTCTACCAGGGCACTGCAAAATTCAAGAACGCGAAGGGTAAACAGGTCACTACTACAGTCACGGTCACTCTGGAAGGGACCACGCCGGAAGAGGAGCGATCGGCCATCGCGGAGCAGGTGAAGAGCAACCCGGATTCCGCGAAAAGCGTCCTCGCCGCCAAGCCGCAACTTGGCGTCATCGAAGCCGGCGACCATCGCGTACCGATTCGATTTGCGTCTGTTTATGCCCTCGACCAGGGTCAGAACGTGGTCGTCGTCAGTGACGAGCCGATGGGTTTCATCGGCGGATCGAACAAATCGAAGAAAGGATTCGACCTGACCTACGCGATGATCTCGGTCAATGCTGCGGGCGAGGGCAAGGGTGAAATCGGACCCGCTGCCAAGATCAAGTGGATGGAGTCGGGTGCCCCCGCTCCCGTCAGGTACGACAACCAGATCGTCTGGATCGAAAACGTAACGAAGACGACTACGGGAAACTGAAGAGGGTTGAGAGGCGTCCGCGAAACACTTGCGCGAACGTGTGACGCGATCGACGCGAGTCTGTCCTTACGGACGATCGGGATCAGGCTGCCTCCGTGGCATTGTTGTTTCGAGGAACGAGCGCGAGTCAGTGCCCACTGAGTGCCCGCGGCAGCGCGCGCAGAAATCGGTCGACCTCTTCGTGCAGTCCGATCGTGACACGCGCCCACGTGTCATAGCCGTCGAAGTGGCGACCGACCTTCATACCCTCGGCGAGCATCCGATCCTGGAATCGCTGCAAAGGCCCGCCGGTATCGAAGAACACGAAGTTGCCCTGTGCATTGGCCCGGTGCAGTCCCAAGCGATCCAGCGTTGCATGCACCTTCGCGCGGTCGCCGGTCAGTGCAGCGCGCGTCGTCTTCAGAAAGTCGTGATCGTTGAAGCTCGCGATCGCAGCCGAGAGTCCCGTGGCGTTCGGCCAGGTGAGTGAAAGCGCGGCGAGGCGTTGCGCGAGTCCCGCCGGGGCGATTGCGTAACCGATGCGAAGTCCCGCAAGTCCATGCAGCTTCGAGAACGTTCGCAATACGACCACATTCGGGACGTCATTCACGAGTGCTGCGACGGTTGCGACCCCCGGTTGATCGGCGAGATCGATGTAAGCCTCATCGACGATGACAGTGCAACTGACCGGCACCGACCGGATGAACGTCTCGAGCGCAGCGCGCGTGACCGCAGCCCCGGTCGGGTTGTTGGGGTTGCAAACGTAGACCAGGCGCGTGAGCTGCGTGATGGCTCCGCGCATGGCCGAAAGATCGTGCCGATGCTCGGTGTCCGCTGCGACCCACCGCACCTTCAGCCCAAGCGTCTGGGCGAACACCGGCAGCTCTTCATACGTCGGTCGTGAGGCGACAACCTCGGCGCCGGGTGTCGCGACCGCCAGGAGACCGGCCATCTTGAGTAGTTCACCGGAGCCCGCGCCGATCACGATCTGGGAAGGTGCGACGCCCTCGTGCGCAGCGAGCTGATTCGTCAACGTCTCGATCGTGGTGTCCGCATAACGCGGCGCCTCGCTGACACTCGCGAGAATCGCCTGACGAGCGGCGGGGGAGGGGCCATAGGGATTCTCGTTGCCGTCGAGCTTGATCAGGCTCGTCTTGCTTGGCGAAGGATTCGGCGCTGCCAGCAGGATCTTCGGAGTGAGCGGGGCCAGGAACGCGGCGGCTCCGATCAGTGCAGCACGACGTGTCAGATGATCTGCGCTCATGGGCGTCTCCTCGGGACTCGCCGCGACGCTATCACGTTGCGGATTGCCTCTGCTACGCATGGGCGGGACACGCAGGTGCCGGATACCGTCCAGTCGATGTTTCAGACCCGTTGGTTCCTCATTGCGGCTGCGTGGACCTGCTTGCCGACGCCATCCCTGGCGCAGACGCCCTCGGACGACATCGCTACGGAACCCAATCAGCAGAGCGAGCTGCCGCCGATCGAGATCGAAGCAAGGAAACCGCTCAAATTCCTCGCCGGCACGCAGTTCATCGTCAAGCCCCGTGCCTACTACATGGATCGCGACCGCGACAAGAACCAGGACAACGTCGGATTCGCGCTGGGCGGCGCGGTTCAATACTTGTCGGGCTGGGCCTTCGATCGGCTGCAGTTGCGTGCCACGGGCTACACCTCACAGGACATCTACGGGCCGAGCGACAAGGACGGCACGCAGTTGTTTCTTCCGGGGCCGGAGGGCTTCAGCGTCCTGGGCGAAGCGAATGCAGTGTTTCGCTTCACTGAAAACGATGTGTTGCGTGCGGGGCGACAGCTCTTCGAGCTCCCCTACCTCAACAGCAGCGACAGCCGCATGGTGCCGAATACGTTCGAAGCGATTGCAGTCGGCAATGCCTCGCCGAGCGGCCTGGCTTACGTCGTCGGTTACGTCGACAAGATCAAGAAGAAGAACGCCGACGAGTTCATTTCAATGTCCGAGGCTGCCGGTGTTGCGAACGGCAATGGCGGCGTGATGATGGCGGGCGCGCGCTATGTCTTCGCCGACGGTACCGAGATCGTCGCGCTCGAGCAGCAAACCGCCGATGTCTTCAACACGCTCTTTGCAAAGGTCGAGCACAAGTGGGTGCTCGCGAACGAACGGTCGCTCAAGGGCTTTGTGCAGTACACGGATCAGCGCAGCGTCGGCGACGAGTCGATCGGGGAGTTCGCAACGGGATTGCTCTCGGCCAAAGTCGAGTATGCCGCCGGGAACGCGACCTTGCGGCTCGGCGCGAGCACGACCGGCAGCGAAAAGGGAATACAGAAGCCCTATGGAAGCGCCGCCAACTATCTCTCGATCATGGCCGAGGATTTCGACCGCGCCGGCGAAGATGCCTGGATGATCGGCGGCAATTACAATTTCCAGCGCGTAGGACGCGGCGATCTCAGCATGTTCGCGAACATCGTGAGCGGCAATACGCCGGATACCGGGCCCAACGCCAGCGCCGACGAAACCGAGTACGACTTGACGGTGGACTACAGGATCAAGGAAGGGCCGACGAAGAATCTCTGGGTCCGTCTGCGCGCAGGCTTCATCGATCAGGATGAAGCCGTGGGCGGAGACGATTTCCTCGATCTGCGCCTCATCGTGAATTGGGACTTCAGCGTTCGCTGAGTTCGGGAAATCAATACCATCGTGCAATTTATGTGCAGCTCTGCGTGTGCTCTAGTCCAGCAGTTGCGAAGGGTTCGTCTTCAGAAAGGAGCTGGCCATGAATGTCGAAGTGCGACCGTTTCGTGTGGATGTTCCGGAAGCGGAGCTTGACGACCTGCGCCGGCGCATCAAGGCCACGCGGTTTCCTGAGAAAGAGGCCGTCGCCGATTTCTCGCAAGGCGTGCAGCTCGCCCTCATTCAAGAGATCGCGCGGTATTGGGCGAGCGATTACGACTGGCGCAAGGTCGAGACCAAGTTGAACTCCTATCCGCAGTTCATCACCGAGATCGATGGACTGGACATCCACTTCATCCATGTCCGCTCGAAGCATGAAGATGCGATGCCGCTCATCATCACGCACGGCTGGCCCGGCTCGCCGATCGAGCAGCTGAAGATCATCGATCCGCTGACCAACCCCACGGCTCACGGTGGCAGCGCGTCGGACGCGTTCCACGTGGTGATTCCGTCGATGGCCGGCTACGGGTTTTCAGGCAAGCCCACGACTCCCGGTTGGGACCCCGCTCGCATGGCACGCGCATGGGTGGAGCTGATGAAGCGCCTCGGCTACAGCCGCTTCGCGGCGCAAGGCGGCGATTGGGGTGGGTTCGTCACGAACTTGATGGCGCAACAGGCACCGCCGGAGCTGATCGGCATCCATGTGAACTTCTCCGGTGCCGCGCCTCCTGAGGTCTCCAAGGCTCTTCAGTCAGGCGGGCCGCCGCCGGCCGGTCTCTCGGCAGAGGAGCAGCGGGCATACGACCAGATGGCGTTCCTCTATCGGCACGTCCCGACGCAAATCATGATGGCCGCACACCCGCAGACCCTGTACGGGTTGGCGGACTCGCCCGTCGCCCTGGCGGCCTGGATGATCGACCACGACGTGGCCAGCTACGGGCACATCGTGAAACTCTTTGTCGATGGCGAGCCCTACGGCGACCTGACCCGCGACGACATCCTCGACAACATCACCCTCTCGTGGTTGACGAACACAGGCGTGTCCAGCGCTCGTCTCTACGTGGAATACAAGGGCGCCTTCTTCAACGACTACGACATCTCCGTTCCGGCCGCGGTAAGCGTCTTCCCTGAGGAGGTCTACCAGGCTCCGCGGAGCTGGACCGAGCGCTCCTACCACAATCTCATCCACTTCAACGAGCTCCCCAAAGGCGGCCACTTTGCCGCCTGGGAACAGCCGAAGATCTTCACGGAGGAGCTGCGCGCGGGATTGCGACCGCTGCGTACCCAGCCGGCGAACTAGGCTGCATTCCAGATTCCCACACGGGTGGGGCCCACGCGTATTAGACTGCCAGGGACCGGGCCTGGCAGCCTGCGCTCACCCCTCCCTCACCTGGAAGACTCAATTGCCTAGACCACCCAACTACAAGCAGGAAAAGAAACGCCGCGAGGAACAGCAGAAGAAGAAAAACGAAGAGAAGCAGCGCGAAATCGCTGAACGCAGGAAGCCTCCCGCTGATCCGCAGCCGCCTTGAGCGAGATGCACGGCCCGGCGGGTAGCGTGCCGGACTCCGCCGAGCACCCCGATCAAGTCATCGCAGCGACCCGAAAGTGGCTCGAAAGGGCCGTCATCGGTCTGCAGTTATGTCCGTTCGCCGCAGTCCCGCATCTGCATGATCGCGTGCGCTACTGCGTCAGTGCGCAACGCTCCGGCGTCGGACTGCTCGAACAGCTGGCTGACGAGCTGCGGGCGCTGCAGGATGCAGACCCGCTGAAGTGCGAGACGACGCTGCTCATCCATCCGCATGTCTTGACTGACTTTCTCGAATACAACGATTTTCTCGGCGCATGCGAAGCCGCGGTAGCAGAGCTTGGATTCGAGGGTGAACTGCAGGTCGCGAGCTTTCACCCGCGTTACCAGTTCGCCGGCACCGAGGTGCAGGACATCGAGAACTACTCCAACCGATCTCCCTACCCGATGCTCCACCTGCTGCGCGAGGCCAGCGTCGCACGTGCGGTCGCGAATTTTCCGCACATCGAGCGGATCGGCAGCATGAACAAGGAGACGTTACGCAGGCTGGGCCACGAAGGGTGGCGGCAGCTGTGGCTCAGCTGAAGCGTTGGTCAGGTGGTTTCGGCCGCGATCGGGACTAGCACATCGCCGCCGACATCGTGCAGCCGCAATGGAGTGCCGGTGAGAAACCGAGCGCAGTTCTCAGCCTCTGTCGGACGGGCCAACAGAAATCCCTGGGCAAACCGGCAACCCAGGCCACGCAGCATTTCGAGCTGCGGCCATCCCTCGACGCCCTCGACGATGATCCTGATTCGCAGATGCTTCGCCATCGCGAAAATGGCCGCGACGATGGCGTAGTCGTTCGAGTCGCTGGCCAGGTCGCGGATGAAGCTGCGATCGATCTTCAGGCTGTCCACTCGCAGCTGCTTCAGGTAACCGAGGCTGGAGTAGCCCACGCCGAAGTCATCGATGGAGATCCGCACGCCGAGGCTGCGGACGTCGTTGATGACCGCCTCGCTCGATCTGCCGGTGCGGTGATCGACCTTCTGCAGCATCGCGCCTTCCGTGAGCTCGATCTGCAGCATCGAAGGATCTATGTCGTGAGCCTGGGTCACCTCGACGATGAGCGCGCGCAGGTCACTGCGCATCAGTTGACCCGCGGACAAGTTGACCGCGATGGGCACCAGCGTCAGTTTCTGCTCACGCCAGTGCGCCATGTCGGCCGCAACGTGCCGCCACACGAACTGGCCGATGGGCTCGATGAGCCCGGATTCTTCCGCAACGGGCAGGAATCTTGCGGGCGCAATGAATCCTTCCTCGGGGTCTTTCCACCGGATCAACGCCTCGAGTGCAACGACTCTCTGTGTTTCGATGTCGAAGATCGGTTGATAGTGCACGTCGAACTGCTCGAGCTCGATCGCTGCTCTGAGCCGCGCCTCGACATTGACCCGCTCCTGGAGCTTTCGATCCATGACGGGGCTGAAGATCTGCAGGTTGTTACGGCCGCAGTCCTTGGCCTGATACATGGCGGTATCCGAATGTCGCAGCAGCGCTCCGACATCGTCACCGTCACGCGGGTACAAGCTGAGACCGATACTGACAGTGGTGACGAGCGGCTTGCCGGCGACGACCAGGGGCACGGTGAGATTCGCAAGGATGCGCGCTGCGGTTTCGTTGGCTTGCTCGACCGTCGCGACCTTGTTCAGGATCACCACGAACTCATCGCCGCCCATGCGGATGACGATGTCATCCGCGCGCACCGACGTCTGGATGCGCTGCGCAACTTCCTGCAAAAGCTTGTCGCCGACCTCATGACCGTGCGTGTCGTTGACGTGCTTGAAACGATCGAGATCGAGGAACAGCACCGCGAGCGGCGTTCGCGTCTTGCGGGCTTCCTCCAAGGCGAGCGGCAGGTGCACCGCGAGAAAATGCCGGTTCGGCAGGCCAGTGAGCTGATCGTGATGAGCCAAGCGATCCAATCGTTGTTGCTTGTCGAGCAACTGCGCTTCGACCTTGCGCTGAATTGCGCGCGCGTAGTTGGCCTGTTCGAGAAACTCTTCGTGCTTCGACTCGACTTCCTGCAGCCGCGCGGTGAGCGCATGCGTTTGACGGCGCACGAGCAGCAAGGAAGCGGCACTTGCTACCAGCGCGATCGACAGACAGACGATCAGCAGGATCAAAGCTGCGGCTCGGGTTTTGAGATGCCGCAAGAGTGTCATTTACCGGAATCTGGCGGAGGGCGTGGAACACAGTTCGAGGGCTTGGTTCCAGCGGGCGGTTCGAAGATGTGAAGTACGGCCGGGGATTTTGACAGAAGGTGGCGCGTAAGCGATCCGTAAGCGGCGACAGCGCAGTCTTGCATCGTCACACCACGCGTGCGGAGCGATGCCAATGCTGCAGGAGTCGGATCGGATCACCACAAGTACGCGCCTGCTGGCGCTGATTCTGAGCATCGCCGCAGTAGGCGGTTGCGGGGGAGGAGGGGGAGGAGGTTCGTCGCCTGGCGTGAGCAGTGCACCTCCGCCCAGCGCGCCTCCGCCACCCAGTGCTCCGCCGCCGCCAACCGGCGGCGCGCAGTTCACGAAGATGCTGGTGCTCGGTGGATCGACGGCGGCCGGGTTTCAATCCGCCGGTATCAGCGCAGCGACGCAGAGACAGACCTACGGTGCGCTCTTGGCGACGATGGCAGGTGCACCATTTGCGATTCCCGAACTGGGGGGCAGTGGTTGTCCGGCTCCCGTGACGACACCGCTCGCCCCATCGAACTCCACGGCGAACTGTGCGCGGGCGGGCGCGCTACCTGCAGCGACGATCGGACAGCTTGCTGCCGTTCCGCTGACGCGAGTTGGCGAGGCACTCGTCGTCGCGACCGGCAACTTCGCCGCGTTTGATTCCTTGTTCATCGGCTCGCGCTCGCAGGTGCAGGTGGCTCAGGAGGTGCGCCCGACGTTCCTCATCGTGCATCTCGGCGACGACGATGTGTTGCCCGCAGCGATGAGCGGCGTGCTTGGGCCGCTCTCGCCAGGCAGCGATCCAAATCTCACCGACCAGTCGACCTTCAGCACTCAGTACGACCAGCTCATCGGCGATGTCGCTTCGGCGAGCATCGCGGGCGGTGTGTTGATCGGTGTGACGAACCCGGTGCTCTATACGCCGTTGCTGCAGCCCGGCGGGTTCTTTTTCCTCGCTCGAGATACGTCGAACCGGTTCGAGGGCAAACTGGTCAATGCCAATTGCTCCCCAGTCACCGCGCTGGGAACGCCGAATCCGCTGAGCAACAACCTCGTCTCGATGCGGATTCTCATCGAGGCCTTACCGCCGGAGATCAACTGCGATCCGGCGGCTGCCGCCGCAGGCAGTCCTTTCCTGCTCGATGCGACGGAGCAGGCCACGATTGCCGCGCGCGTCGATCAATTCAACTCCGTGATCTCCAGCATCGCGACGGCCCGCAACTGGGTCTACCTGGATGTGAACGCGTTTCTCGCGCCGCTGCGCGCCGAAACCGCATCGGGTCGCAATGATCGGCTGCGCAAATGCCAGCAGGTGCCAGGTGCCACGAACGCGGGTCAATTTCAGAATGCGGTGCTGTCTTCGTGCCCCGTCCCGGGCGGCTTGACCGTCGCGCCCAATCGATTCGGCTCGCTGTCATCGCTGGATGCGCTGCATCCGGGCGCGGAGTTCCATCGGTTGCTGGCCGTGAAGCTGGCGACTGAGATCAATGCGAAGTACGGGACGACGGTGAGCACGACGCCGCCATAGATTCACGCGCAAGGTCCATTTGACCGCGCTTGCGGTGCCGCGTAGCTTCCGGCCCATGAGGAATCTGTTGAGGCTCCTTGTAGCGGCAATCTGCTGGACGTGGACGACCGGCGCTGCGCACGCATGTTCATGCGATCCCATCTCTCCCCAAGCAGGCTTCGATCACGCGCAATTTGTGTTCAGCGGGAAGGTTGTGCAGGCAGAGAACCACGTATGGTTCGTTGACGTCGAACGCGTGTGGAAGGGCCGCGAAAAGATCCGTCACAGGGTCAAGTTGATGGACGTCTATGCCAGGATGGATTGCGAGTTCTATTTTGAACTTGGGCAGCGCTATCTGTTCTTCGCCGTTCTGGCGAAGGGCAGTCGAGAAATCTTCTTTCACCCGCAAGCCTGCAATTGGACGCGACCGTTGCCATCGACGCGGGTCCTCGGGCCCAACAATGAGTCTCTATGGGTCGAGGACTTGATCATTCGCGAGCACGGACCGGGAGAACCGCCAGAGCCGGAATGAAGCTGGTGCCCACCAGCGACCGGACGAACGATCAAACGACCACCGGCGCTCTTTGCTAACGTGCGCCCGATCGGCACTTCAGAGATCTCGCATGTCAGTCGTGGATAGAGCGTTGTGGGTCATCGAGCGCAACTCGTCAGGTGAGCTCAACTTGCCGGCGGTCGCGCAAGCCTGCGGCGTATCGCGCTCGCATCTGGCCTCCGCGTTTGGAAGTACCACCGGGTGGCCGGTGATGAAATATTTGCGGGCGCGACGCCTGACGCAGGCCGCGCAGATGCTGGCGCGAGGCGCGCCTGACATCCTGGCTGTTGCGTTGGACTTCGGCTATGGCTCGCATGAAGCATTCACCCGGGCCTTTCGCGATCAGTTCGGCGTGCCGCCAGAAAGCGTGCGCGAACGGGCCAGCACGCGAGGGCTGGCGCTGGTCGCACCGCTCGATCTGGCAGCACGCGAACGGCCGGTGCTAGCGCCGCCGTGGCTGACCGAAGCAGTGGCAGTGCGTGCAGTCGGGCTGTCGCTTCGACACAGCTTCGACAAGGCCATTGGCATTCCCATCCAATGGCAGACCTTCATGGCCACGGAATACGGCCGCATCCCGTATCGGGTTGACGGCATTCCGATCGGAATCCAGAAGCCGGCGGATGACGAGGGCGAATTCGAATACATCTGCGCCGCCGAAGTGAGCAAGTTCGGCGACCCGTTGCCCGAGTTGGTGCGGATCGAGATCCCGTCGCGCCGCTGCGCCGTGTTCGAACACCGCGGCCATGTCTCGACCGTGGGCGACACCTATGCCGCGATCTGGAATGAAGCGCTGTACGAGCGTGGATGGGCGCCGGCCAACGCCCCTGTCATTGAGCGGCATTCGCCCTCGTTCGATCCAGAAACCGGCGACGGTGGACTCTCCCTCTGGATTCCACTGGCCGACTAAGACCAACAGGAAGTAACGATGCCGAATGCACACGACAGCAACGGCCGCACCGTTGCGGCCTATGAAAACTACGCGCGGCGCTATGCCGCCAACGTCTCGCAACAGCCCTCGGAGTCCGGAGCTTCAGCATTGCGACGACTGACAGACATGCTGCCTTCCACCGCCCACGTGCTCGAGATCGGTTCCGGGCCTGGATGGGATGCCGACTTCCTCGAGGGACTCGGTGTGCGGGTTCACCGCACTGACGTCACTGCCGCGTTCCGTGAATTCCAGACTGAGCGTGGGCGGCGCGTCGATGCGCTCGACGTGCTCAAGGACAAGATCGTCGGGACCTACGACGGCATCCTCATGCTATGCGTGCTGCAGCACTTCGAACGCACTGAGCTGGACGGCGTGCTGCACAAGCTCGTCAATGCACTGAGGGACGAGGGAGCGTTACTGCTGTCGTACCCGGTAGGGGAGGACGAGTCCTGGGAGAACACGAGTTCCGGTGACTACCGTGTGGTGCGCTGGTCGAGCGCGACGATGGACGATCGCTTGCAACGCGCGGGCTTGACCGTCGTTTGGGACAGATGCGACGACGGAGACGAAGGTCCTTGGCGCGCAGTGCTCGCGCGGAAGACGTCGTGAGGCCGCGTGCTTGGGGATCAAATCCTTCCCCGCACGCAGTCACATGCGGGGAAGGACATTGCTCTCACTTCGACACGAGGCGATCGGCGAGCGTGTCGTGGTGGAACGAGGAGTGGTCCCGCACGGAGCCCCAGCTCGGATCGTTTGCAAACGTGGACGCGTCCGTCGCCAGGTCCTGCCAGGAACCGTACCGGTCGATGCTCACGAAGTTCCAGGGCCCGCCCTCGAGATGCGTGAACACGACGTTGGAGATCGGCGTCTTCGCATTCGGACTCGGCTCCTTCAGCACCTTCTCGAGCTGCCCGCGGTGTCCCGGAATTGCCCGATGCACGGCCACCACGTAAACCGGGTTCGACGACTTGCCGTCACTCGCTGCAGGCATCATGAGCCGCGTCAACTCGCCCCACGAAGGACCAGCCGCGTACGAGTCTGTGTGCCACGCCATCGTCGGCGGCGGATTCGGGATCGCGTTCGTGAGCTCGACTGACGCCTTCGTCCCGAGATGCTGGATCAGGCAGTAATCCCAGTCGTCGCCCCATTGGTGTCGCAGCAGCAGAAAGTGGGAACCCATCGGATCCTTCGGGTCCACCTCCTGGAGCTCCTTCGCTAGCGCTGCGGCCTGGCCGGGGGCGGCCTTCGCAAAGAGCACGTGATACACATCCGTGCCGGATACCGTCGCAGGCGTCTGTGCCTGCGTTGTTGACAACGTCAACGTAGAAGACAGCGCCAGCGCAATGAGCGCCGTGCGATGTGGACGTTTCATAGAGCCCCCTTTGTGGTTGTTGATGTGAGGACACGAGCGTGGGGGCACTACTACTCCTGCCAGCAGGCGTGTCAATTCGCACATGAAGCAGGACGGCGGATGTGCGATGCGATTTGACACGGAGATGTGGTAAACCACGCCAAGGCGGATTCACGGGCTCCGAGCGAGGTGTGTCCCATGAGCGAGATCGATAGAGACGGTGTCATCGGCGTGCTCAACCGCATCCTGGAGGCGGAGCTCGCTGGTGTCGTGCGCTACACCCACTACTCATTCCTCGTCTTTGGATTTGGGCGAATTCCCATCGTCTCCTGGCTTCGGGGGCAGGCTAGCGAATCGCTGTTGCATGCTCAGCAAGCTGGTGAATGGATCACGACCCTGGGTGCCTACCCCTCATTGGGTATAGGAGCGTTGCTCGACTCGCACAAGCAAGATGTCGGTTCGATGCTGCGCGAGTCGCTGGAGGAAGAGCGACGAACACTGGCGTTGTACCGCGAACTGTTGGCTCTCGTTGCTGATCGGTCGGTGGCCCTCGAGGAGTACGCCCGCGAGATGATTCAGGCAGAAGAGCTGCATGCTGCCGAAGTGGAGAAGATGCTGCGGAAGCCCGGCGGCTAGACGGCGGGGACCCGCAGATATCACACGTAGAACGTAGCGAGCCAGCCGGTGAACTCGTTCCATGCCTGAGTGTCGCGGAGCCATGCGCGGCCGAACTTCATGAGAAGTACGAGGCCGATGCCGACCAGGTAGACCGGGTGAACGATCCGCCGGCGGAGGTAGTCATGGGTCATCCCCAGCAGGATCGGGGACAACCAGATCGCGAGAAGCGGAAGCACAGGTCGCGGAGGGCCGCCGAGAAACGCCATGCGGTGCACGGCCGCGACCAGCAGGACTGTCGTTGCAACTACGATCAACCGCTTGTGAATCTCAGGTCTGCGCCGATAGCTCCACGCAGCCCATAGCACCGGCCCGAAGAAAAGCATGTCGGTGAGCGGGGCGATCAGGCGGCTTCGAGCTTCCTCCAAGTTGCCCGCCTCCACGCGTTCGCCGAATACGACGAAGGCTGTGGTCCAGCCTACGAGAATGACGATGATCCCCCATGACATTGCGTACTTGCCCACTTCCATGTGCAGGGCCACGCGCCCGCGCGCTGCCAGCCACGACTGCCAAATCAGGAAGAACAGCCATCCCATGAAGACGGCAGCGTGCACATGAATGATGCGAGACGGATGAGGAATCGCTTTCAGCAGCAAGGGGCCGAAGTAGCTCGGCCAGAAGCCCAGCAAGGCGATGATGACGCACGCAAACCCGACGGGTAGGTAGATCCGGCTCGCTGACCGCGCCCGCACATCTACCGTCTGCGCCAGTATGGTCTCCATGCAGGGAGCTAATACCACCTTCACGCAGAAGTCGAAATGGGACCCATGGCCAACCGCTCTTCAATCGACTCTCCGTCCGCTCATGACTTCTCCGCTATCGCGAATATCGAGCCGTGTGACCTGCGACCCTTCCTTCACGAAGGTCAGCGTCCATGTTGGCCGGATCTTCAGGAAGAACTGCGAGGACGTTTCGGCGAACAGCTCGCTCCGGTCGCCCTGGGGCACGTCGATGTACAGGTGGCCATTTTCCTCGGTGACGGTGACCACGCGGTGGGGCAGCTGGTAGCGGCCCACGTACGTTGCAACCAGCTTCGAGTCCAGCGGTATGGCCTTGCGCGCCTTGGCATGGCGGTCGGCGATCCATTTTTCCAATGCCGCGCGGGAGCTGAGCTCGCAGTCCTTGGCCGGACCCGTCGACGGGATGTCGGCCGGTGACGCCGGTGCGTCGGTGCGGTTCGCTACATCGGGAACGAACACGTTGAGGAAGGCACAGGTGAAGACGTCATTGGTGATGTCTTCTCCCACCTGGTAATGGTGGTCTGCGAGCGCCTCGCTGTTGGCCAGCGCGATGAGCGTGAGACGCCGCGCCGGCACCTTGACGTAGATCGCGGAGAAGCCGGTGCCCCAGTGGCCGAAGTGCCAGACGAGCCGCGCGCCGCGGTAGTCAGTGACGAACCAGCCCAGACCATGGGCGAGCGGTTGGCCGGCGTTCGAGAAGAAGGGCGTCCAGGCGCGCGCCAACGTCTCGGCTTTCAGCAGCTCGTGGCGATCGACCGCCACGTCGTACTTCGCGAGGTCGCGGACGGTGGACAGCAGTCCTGCCGACGCCCAGAGATCGCGGGGCGGGTAGCCGGAATACACCGTTTCACCGTCGCCCCAGTACGTGTAGGGCCGAGCGAATTTCTTCAGGCTCCGCCGGTAGCGCGCGAGGTTGTCTTTGCCCAGCACCGCCCACGTCTTGTCGTCGTCGGCGACGTCGGGGCCCGGCACGCTGTCACGCATCGCGAGCGGGTCGAGAAATGTCTCGACGAACAGCTGACGCAACGGCTTGCCGGTCTTCTTCTCGAGGATCGCCTTGAGGTACTCGAAGCGGTCGGGGTTGTAGCTGAACTTCTCGCCGGGCGTGCCTTCCGACGTATGGCTGAGCAGATGCTTGATCTTGACCGAGTCGTCCTTGAAATCGTCCGAGTACCGCGACACCGGCTCGTCGAGGTCGAGCTTGCCCTGTTCCACGAGTTGCAGGACCAGGATCGCCGTGAACGTCTTGGTCAAGGAGGCGATGTGGTAGAGCGTGTCGGGCGTGGCCGGAATGCGCTGCTCGACGTCCGCATAGCCGAAGCCTCGGGCCGAGAGCACTTCGCCATTCTGGATCACGATGATGGACAGGCCGGGGATCTTGAGAGCGTTGCGGTCGGCTTCGACCCGGCGTTCGAAGGATGGCACGTTCGGGGTTTGCGCTTGGGCGGCGCTTGCGCCGATCGCAAGAAGGACAACGAGCGCGCGACGAACCGCAGTCGGGAGGTTCATGCCTGCCCCTCATGTCGACTCCGATCAAGCTGAGATGCTACCGGAGCCCGACGTGTTTGCGGTAGCCTGACCACTGCTGTATGCGCGCGCTACTGCTCTTGTTGCTGTTCTGCGCTTGGCATGTGAGTGCTGCCGCGACGCAGCCCGCGCGCCTGACCGAAGGTCCTGACTCCATCGAAAGCCACCTTCGAATTCCGGAGGGAGTACCGCCGGGCCGCTACGTCGTCCAATGCGAAGCCTGGCTGCGCAGAAGCGGGAAGGTTCGAACGTTCCTGTGCTACTCCGCGGAAAAGAAGCACGGTCCTCTCGTCACTGCCGTCGCACTGGCCGGGAGGCAAGCCAGATTCGTCGCCGCGACGCGCGATGGTAAGCCGGCCGAGGTATCCATGCAGGTCATGGTGCGCATCGACATCACGTCGCAGGGACCTCTGGTGCTGGCCGTGCCGAACAATGGCGTCGAGGCAGAGCGGTACGGGCTGTTCTACACCGCACCTCAGCGCTTCAACGAATTCATCTGGCACGGTAATCACGATCCGCTCAAGTCGAGCGATATCCTGCTATGGCGCAAGCTGCGGATCGATGAGCTCGGCAAAGTGATCGAGTACCGGCTCGAGAACGTGGGTAACGTACCTCAATGGTTCGTGGATGACCTGGCGAAGCAGGTCGAGCGGATGGAATTCATGCCCGGCTACTACGAAGGCAAACCGGTGCCGATGGCGTACATCGAGCCCTGGCTCGAATGAGCCGGCACGATCGAGAAGCCAGTGCTTCCCCGCACGTTTCATCCCATGCGGGGAAGGCAAAGCACTAGCCTCGACGTTTCGTCTACTGGAACGGCGGCGCGAGCGGTTGCCGCGGCGTTCCTCCTCCACCCACATGGGTCGGGTCGTTGTTGTTCACGACCTTCAACAACGGGCGAATGATTTGCAGGTCGC
>Ga0268265_10001694_pt1 | contig 17945 bp, 20 predicted proteins | sample KBSSwiS52_FD_190355 | JGI IMG/M metagenome (GOLD analysis project Ga0268265, IMG submission 190355) | Switchgrass rhizosphere microbial communities from Kellogg Biological Station, Michigan, USA - KBS Switchgrass S5-2 (SPAdes) (version 2) | ecosystem: Host-associated > Plants > Roots >... | reverse complement strand
GCTCGGTCGGCGAATGGTCGACCAGCCGGGCCACCATTGGGAGGAGGCCATAAATGCCGAGCAGTCCCACGGCCCGCATGACGTAGAGCCGCGCCAGCGACACTTCCTGGTCGCCGCGTTGCCAGAAGCTCGGCCAGGCTGCGGTCGGCGCCATCTCAGCTCCACCGCGCGCCAGGGCGCTTCACATAGTGCCGCCAAACATAGCCCCACGGGATGATCACCAGCAGCACCGCGCCGAACGCGATGTTGAAGGAATCTTCGGCGAAGGTCGGCGGACGCTGCCCCGACAGCCACTGCGGCAGCCCATAGAAGGCCATCCAGATCAGCTTCCACGCAAACTCGAACAGGAGCAGCGGAAGCATTTCGAGCGGATAGCGAAGGCCGACGAAGGCCAGCAGCCAGACCGCACCGAGCAGGCTGGCGATGACTCCGCGGCTGGCCGGCTCGTGGCTGAGAATTTCGGGCACGATCATTGCACCGAGCCCGATCACCAGCACCAGGTACATGGCGCGGAGAATGTACAGGCGGACGAGCGAGACGGTTCCGATGGGGCTCGTTTCGTCAGGCGTTGCGGTAATCGAAGCCATGGCGGAACCCCTATTCAGGCGGCTTGCGGTTGTTCGTCGGCGCCCTCGTCGGGTGCGAACTCGAGCAGGTCGCCGGGCTGGCAGTCGAGCGCAGTGCAGATCGCCTCGAGCGTCGAAAAGCGGATGGCGCGCGCCTTGCCGGTCTTGAGGATCGACAGATTGGCGAGCGTGATGTCGATCCGTTCGGCGAGCTCGGTCAGGGTCATCCGCCGCGCGTGGAGCAGATCGTCGAGTTTGACCGCGATCGCCATCACACCGTTCCGTCCAAATCTTCGCGCATCAGCGTGCCTTCGGCGAACACCCGCGCCAAAACGAAGGTCAGCAGGATCGCAACCCAGCTGTTGAGCGAGAAGCCGGCGTCGAGGTGGAACGGGTGCTCGGGCGTCGAAATTGCCTTGCCGATGCCGCCGATGGTGATGCTGATGAGCTGCAGCGCGACCATCAGCCAGGCGATTGCCTGCAGGCGATAGGCATTGGCGGCGACGAACGGGTTACCGGCGCGCACCGTCTGGACCATCGCCAGCAGCCGCTTGAGGATCAGGTAGTTGAGCGGGCCGGCGATGACCCCAAGCGCCGCGACGCCGCGCATCGACCACATCACCTGCTGGGCGTCAGAATAGCCCGCGACTCCAAGCGCCTTCATCGTCCACGGTTCGTTGACGAAGGTGTAGAGGAGCAAGGCGAGGATGCAGGCGCAGAAGAACCAGTTGAGGATGACGAGGATGCGCAAAGTCACCCAGGCGATTGGCAGCGCGGCGGAAAAGGGCCGGGACATTGGGAACTCCAGACGAATCATTTATCGATAAACGATAATACACTTATCGTTTTACAACAAGAAAAATCGTCCAGGCTCGCCTTGCTCCGTTTTGGATCGGTCTCGGATTGGCACGCACCCTGTGGATAAGTGAGTCTTTCGGGCGACATCATCCCCAGTTTTTTGGTCTGCGTTAACATTTTCCCTTGGCAGGGGACTCGCGATGATTCAAAGATTCCCCGTGAAGGCTCAACGCGTTGTCGCGAGGGGGATTGTTTCATGAGCATTGATTTCATCCGGCCGGAAGTCGACGAGCTCCGCCCGCGCATTGGCGTGATCGGGGTCGGGGGCGCAGGCGGCAATGCCATTGCCAATATGATGCGGGCCGACGTCCAGGGCGTCGACTTCATCGTCGCCAACACCGACGCCCAGGCGCTCAACAATTCGACCGCCGACCGCCGGATCCAGCTTGGCCTCAAGATTACCCAGGGCCTGGGCGCCGGATCGCGGCCCGAAATCGGCCGCGCCGCAGCCGAGGAAACCCTCGAAGAGATCATCAACGCGCTCGACGGCGCGCACATGTGCTTCATCGCCGCAGGCATGGGCGGCGGCACCGGCACCGGCGCTGCGCCGGTCATCGCAAAGGCCGCCCGCGACAAGGGCATCCTCACCGTCGGCGTGGTCACCAAGCCGTTCGCGTTCGAGGGCGCTCGCCGCGCCCGTTCGGCTGAAGCCGGCATCTCCGAGCTGCAGCAGCACGTCGACACGCTGATCGTCATCCCGAACCAGAACCTATTCCGCCTCGCCAATTCGGAAACGACCTTCAAGGAAGCGTTCGAAATGGCCGACGAGGTTCTCCAACAGGGCGTCCGCGGCATCACCGATTTGATGGTCATGCCCGGCCTCATCAACCTCGACTTCGCCGACGTCCGCTCGGTGATGAGCGAAATGGGCAAGGCAATGATGGGCACCGGCGAGGCCGAGGGCGACAACCGCGCCATCGAAGCCGCCGAAAAGGCCATTTCCAACCCGCTGCTCGACGGGGTCAGCATGAAGGGCGCCAAGGGCGTCATCATCTCGATCACCGGCGGCGAGGACATGCGCCTGATGGAAGTCGACGAGGCTGCCAGCCACATCAAGGAACTGGTCGACCCCGACGCCAACATCATCTGGGGCTCGGCGTTCAACAACGACATCGGCGGCAAGATCCGCGTGTCGGTGGTTGCCACCGGCATCGAGGCGGACGCCCTTGCCGCGCCGCAACCCGGCAAGGTCTTCACCTTCCCGGCGACGCGCACCGCGACGGCCACCCCCAAGGTGGTTGAGGAAACCGAAGTCGAGATCGTCGAGGCGGAGGATACCCCGCTCGATCTGACCACGGCCACCGAGGAAACGACGGCCGAGGACGAAGGCGACGAGCTGCTGCTCGGCGATGACGACATCCTGACCACGCCGGTCGGCAAGCCGCCGATCGCGCCGCCGGTCGACGGGGAAACGACGACGGAGGATCAGCCGGCGACGACGACGGCCGCGACGACGTCCGGCGGGACCTTGTTTGAGCGCATGTCGAATATCGCCCGCGGCGCGTCCAAGGCGCAGATCGACGAGGACGAGACCGACACCGAGGTGAAGCGCGAGCCGATCGACATTCCGCGCTTCCTCAACCGCCAGAACAACCAGTAGCTGGCGGGCAAGAATGAAAGGGGCGGTCCGGCGACGGGCCGCCCTTTTTCTTTGCCTTTGTTAGGGAAAACGGCCCGCTCAACCCCCTCTCGGCACGGCTCACCGTAAAGCCCCTAGGCAGAAAGCTCTCGGTAAGATTCTGTCTCCAACGGGGAGGATCATGCGGGGAATTGTGACTTTGCGACTGCTTTTTGCGTGCGCCGGAGCGCTGGCCATTGCCGTTCCGGCCTCGGCGCAATCCACTTATTCGGCTTATGCCGAGACCCCGTCGGCCGCACTCGTTCGGCATATCCACACGCTTACCTCCGACCCCAAGGATTTCGGCGCGTTGATCGGCGCCGGCAAAGCCTCGCTCGACATCGGCGACCCCCAGGCCGCGGCGGGCTTCTTTGCCCGGGCTGACGAAGTGAGTCCCAGGAGCCCGTTGCCGCAAGCCGGCATGGGTTCGGTTTCGGTCGCCAACGGTGAAGCCGGCGCGGCGATGGCCTATTTCTCTCGCGCGCTGCAGCTCGGTGCCCCGCTCTCGACCATCGCCTGCGACCGCGGCCTTGCCTACGACTTGCTCGGCCAGCAGCGCCAGGCGCAGGCTGATTACCGCGCGGCCCTGAACGGTCCCGACGCGACCGAGGCCCGGCGCCGCCTTGCGCTGAGCCTGGCGATCAGCGGCGACAAGGCCGGCGCGATCCAGACGCTGGCCCCGCTCTCGGCCCGTGGCGACGCGGCGGTGAACCGCGTTCGCGCCTTCGTCCTCGCTTTGACCGGCGATTCGCGCGGTGCGATGGTCGCCATCGACGCTGCCATGCCGGGCAGCTGGTCGCGGGTGTCGCCGTTCCTCCAGCAACTTCCCACTCTTCGGCCCGAGCAAAAGGCCGCCGCGGTCAACCTCGGGATTTTCCCCGATGCCAATGCCCCCGCGCTCGCCTCGGCTTCCGCTTCATCTCCTTATGCAGCGTCGGTGACCACCGACCGCCTCGCCTCGATCGACGAACTGTTGCGCGGCTCGACGCCGCAGAGCACGCCGACCTGGCAGTCCGCTCCGGCGCCGCAGCAGGTGGCCTATGTCGCCCCGCCGGCACGCAAATCGACGCCGGTCGCGACGACTGCGGGACAGCGCAAGATTTGGCTGCAGCTCGCCAGCGGGTCGAACTCGGCCGCGTTGCCGACCGAGTTTCGCCGGCTCAAGTCGCGCAATCGCGACCTGTTTGACGGCATCAGCGGCTATGTCGCCCACAGTCCCGGCCGCGCGCGGCTGGTCATCGGCCCGTTCCGCGGAGCGACCGACGCCGAGACCTTCAAGGCGGATCTCGAGACCGTCGGCATCGACGCTTTCAACTGGACCAATTCCGAATCCGACAAGATTGTGCCACTCGGCACACAATGAGCCTTCCCAGCGGCGTCGCCGCGCAGCCGTCGCAATCGCGCGGACGTTTTCACCCTGAGGTCGACGCCGGCCCGCGCGGGCCGCGCGACATCTTCCAGCGCGACCGTGACCGCATCGTCCATTCGGTCGCCTTCCGCCGCCTCCGCCACAAAACCCAGGTGTTTGTGGCGCCCGACGGCGATCATTTCCGGGTCCGGCTGACCCACAGCATCGAGGTCGCTCAGATCGGCCGCACCATCGCCCGGGCGCTCGGCCTCAACGAGGATCTGACCGAGGCGCTGAGCCTCGCCCACGATCTCGGCCATCCGCCGTTCGGCCATGCCGGGGAGGAGGGTCTCAACGTCTCCCTCGCCGAGGCCGGCGGGTTCGATCACAACGCCCACAGCATCCGGCTCGTCACCAAATTGGAAGCGCCTTATCCCGGGTTCGACGGGCTTAATCTCAGCTGGGAAGCGCTCGAAGGGCTGGCCAAGCACAACGGCCCCATCACCGGACCGTCCTGGGCCATGGCCGAAGCCAATGCCGAATGGGACCTGGAGCTCGGCACCTGGCCGGGGCTGGAAGCCCAGGTCGCGGCGATCGCCGACGACATCGCCTATGACAATCACGACATCGACGATGGCCTGCGCGCCGGGATCCTCGATCTCGACGAGCTGGTCGAGCTGCCGATCATCGCGCGCCATTGGGCGGCGATCGACGAGCGGCATCCGGGCATCAGCGCCGACAAGCGCCAGCGCGCCCTGGTCCGCGACATGATCGGTTCGATGGTCGGTGACGTGCTTGCCGAGACCGAGCGCCGAGCCGGCGAAGCTGGCATTACGACGATCGACGACGTCCGCGCTGCCGGCGGCCCCCTGGTCGGCTTCTCGGCCGACCTCGCCGCCGAAGAACGCGACCTCAAGCGCTTCTTATATTCGCGCCTCTACGAATCCGCCGAGCTCGAGAAGGTCCGCAAGGAGGCCGTCCGCGTCGTCTCGAGCCTCGCCGGCGCCTATCGCGCCGATCCCGGGCTCCTCCCGGACGACTGGCGCGGCGGCGATGACGAGGTCGAGCGGCTGCGGACCATTGGCGATTTCATCGCCGGCATGACCGACCGCTTCGCCATCCGCCGCCATCAGGAACTGGTCGGCCCGGTCGATCTCGCCACCGACCGCTTCTGATCCTCTGCGGCGAGGGTGACGAGCCGCGCCGGGCACGATAGAGGCGCGGGCGATGTCCCTTTACGCTCAATATGCCGCGCTTCTCGACGGAGTGCTCGACGACCTCGTTGCTGACGGCGCGCTGCCGGCGGGGATCGACCGCAAGAATGTGACGGTGGAGCCGCCACGCGATCCGTCGCATGGCGACCTCGCGACCAATGCGGCGATGGTGCTGGCCAAGGCCGCCGGCACCAACCCGCGCGCGCTCGCCGAGGCGATCAAGCCGAAGCTCGAGGCGCTGCCGCCGGTGACCTCGGTCGAGATTGCCGGGCCGGGCTTCATCAATCTCCGCCTGACGCCCGAGGCGTGGCGCGACGAACTCAAGACCATCCTTCGCGAAGGCGACGAATACGGCCTGTCGACCATCGGCAACAACGAGCGGGTCAATGTCGAATATGTCTCGGCCAACCCGACGGGGCCGATGCATGTCGGGCATTGCCGCGGCGCGGTGGTCGGCGACAGCCTCGCCCGGCTGCTCGAGGCCGCGGGCTTCCGCGTCACCAAGGAATATTACGTCAACGATGCCGGGGCCCAGGTCGATACGCTCGCCCGCTCGGTGCACCTCCGCTACCGCGAGGCGCTCGGCGAAGACATCGGCGAGATACCGGAAGGGCTCTATCCCGGCGACTATCTGAAGCCGGTCGCGGCCGAACTCGCGGCGGAGTTTGGCGACCAATATGCGGCGGTGCCCGAAGCCGAGTGGCTCGACCTGTTTCGTCAGCGGGCGATCGCCGCGATGCTCAACCTCATCCGTCACGACCTCGGCCTGCTCGGCATCCACCACGATTTGTTTTCGTCGGAGGCCAAGCTGCAGCGCGACGGCGCGGTCGACGAGGCGATGGGCGTGCTGCGCGGCAAGGGCCTCGTCTACGAGGGCGAGCTCGAGCGGCCCAAGAGCCTCGACCCGCACGACGAATGGGAACCGGTCGAGCTGACCCTGTTCCGCTCATCGCAATTCGGCGACGACCAGGACCGGCCGATGAAGAAGTCCGACGGCAGCTGGACCTATTTCGGCGCCGACGCCGCTTACCATTGGCAAAAGGCCCAGACCGCCGACCATTTGGTCAACATCTGGGGCGCCGACCATGCCGGGACCGTCAAGCGGGTCCAGTCGGCGGTCAATGCGCTGACCGACGGCCGCGTCGACCTCGACGTCAAGCTGATCAACATGGTCCGGCTGTTCCGCGCCGGCGAGCCGGTCAAGATGAGCAAGCGCGCGGGCGATTTCGTCACGCTGGCTGATGTCGTCAACGAAGTCGGCAAGGACGTCGTCCGCTTCATGATGCTGACAAAACGGGCGGATACTCCGCTCGACTTCGACTTTGCCAAGGTGGTCGAAGCGTCGAAGGACAATCCGGTTTTTTACGTCCAGTACGCCCACGCCCGGATCAGCTCGTTGAAGCGCAAGGCGGCCGAGGCCGGGGTCGATCTCGACACCCCCGCCGACCTCGATCTGCTCGACGAGGAGGAGCTCGGGCTGGTCAAGCGCGCGGCGCAATATCAGCGTGTCGTCGAGAGCGCGGCAATGGCTCACGAGCCGCATCGCATCGCTTTCTATCTCTATGATCTGGCGTCGGATTTTCACGCTTTGTGGAATCGCGGCAACGACGATTCGGAGCGCCGCTTCCTCATTGAAAATAATCCACAACTTTCGCGGGCGCGGCTGGAACTTGCGCTCGGAATCGCGCAGATCATCAAGAGCGGTCTGGCACTCATGGGGGTCGCCGCGACCGAGGAGATGCGCTGAATATGACCGACAGCCGGGTGGCGCTCGGCATGGACCGGCTTCCATGGCTTCCTGACGAACCGGCGCGCACGCGCCAGTCCTCCGGCAATATGCTCGGCTGGGCCGCGTTCGTGATCCTGCTCGTCGCGGGCCTGGCTTATTGGCTCGGGCAGCGGAGCGCCGAAGTTGCACCGCCCGCGCCCGAATCGTCGCTGACCCGCCCGGAAGCCACGATCCGGCTGCCTGACGCCGCGGGGCCAGCCCGCCCGGCCGACGTCCAGCCGGTCACGCCGCCCAGGGCCGAGCCGATCGCCGCGCCGCCGATTCCGATCATGGAATCGCAACCAGCACCTCGCCGGGCCGCGGTTGAGCGGGTCCGCCCCAGGCCCGAGGCTGTGGTGGAGGAAACGCCTGGCGACGCCGAGGCCGAGTCGCAGCTCAACCAGACCATTGCCGCGCAGGAAGCGCCCAAAAAACCGGTTGCGACGGGCCCGTGGCCGGTGCGCGCCGTCGAAGGCGCCTCGGGCCGGCTGGTCCGCGTCGGCGCCTTCCGCACGGCTCGGCAGGCGAAAAAGGGCTGGTGGGCGATCGTCAAGGTGAACCCCACGCTCAAGCGACTCCCGGCGCTGGTCGTCCCGGTGCAATCGCAGCGCAACGGCAACGTCTATTACCGGCTGCAGATGGGGACGACGTCGCAAGCGCATTCGGCGGTGCTGTGCCAGCGCATGCGGATGATCGCGCAAAGCTGCGTGGTGATCGACGATCGCACGGTCGGCATGTGACCGACGACCAGGCGGATTATGACGACGGCCAATTGCCGTGGCTCGCGGCGGTCGACGACGAGGATGAGCCGCGCGGCGTATCCGCGCGCAAGATGCTTGCGGCGTTGCTCGTGGTGCTGCTCGCCGGCGCGCTTGTCGCCGCGACCTTCTTCTGGATCGGACGGCGCGATGCTGGCCTCAACCAGCCGCCGCAGCTGATCCGCGCCGAGCCCGGGCCGTACAAGGTCAAGCCGCCCAACCCGGGCGGGCTCGACGTCGCCGGGGAAAGTCAGACCGCCTTCGAAACCAGCGCGGGCGAGGACAAGGATGCGCAGCTCGACATGAGCAAGGTCGGCGAGAAAGCCACCGCGCCGCCCAAAGACGAGCCCAAGCGCATTCCGCCGAATGAGACCAAGGAACCGGTCCCGGCGCCGCCAAAACCGGCGCCAGCGCCGGCCGGCGCCAAGGGCAGCGTCATCCAGCTCGGCGCGTTCGCCAACACCGCGCAGGCCGAGCGCGCCTGGGCCGCGCTGTCGGCGCGCTTCTCGTCGATCGCGGCGATGAACAAGCTGATCGTCCCGTTCCCGGGCGGCATTCGGCTGCGCGCCGCTGCCGCGTCGCCGGGCGAGGCGAAGGCGGCCTGCCAGGCGCTGCGGGCGGCGGGCGAGAATTGCTTCGTGGCGCAATAATGCAGGCGGCGATCTACGGGCTGGAAGAGTTTGAGCTGAGCGCCGACGAGCGGGGCTTCTTTCGCGACGCCGAGCCTGCCGGCTTCATCCTGTTCAAGCGCAATTGCGACAATCCCGAACAGCTGCTGCGGCTGACCGATTCGCTGCGCGACCTGACCGGCCGCCCGGATGTTCCGATCCTGATCGACCAGGAGGGCGGCCGCGTCGCCCGGATGAAGCCGCCGGCCTGGCCAGCGTTCCCCGCGGCCGAACGCTTCGCCCAGCTTTACGCGCTGGCGCCATCGGCGGCGCTCGAAGCGGCGCGGTCGAACGCTCGCGCGCTCGCGCTGAGCCTGCGCGCCTGCGGCATCAACGTGAACGCGCTGCCCCTGCTCGACGTCCGCCAGGAAGGCGCCACCGACATCATCGGCGACCGCGCTTTGGGCTCGGAGCCGATGCAGGTCGCCGCGCTCGGCCGGGTGGTGCTCGACGGCATGGCTTCGGCCGGCGTGGTCGGGATCATCAAGCACATGCCGGGGCACGGCCGCGCCCTGGTCGACAGCCACAAGGAGCTGCCGGTCGTGTCCGCCGACGCGGAGGCGCTCGAGATCGATCTCGAACCGTTCGAGCGGCTGGCGTCGGCGCCGATGGGGATGACCGCGCACGTCATTTACGACGCGTGGGATCCCGAACGGCCGGCGAGCCTGTCGCCGACCGTCATCGGCGAGATCATCCGCGGCCGCATCGGCTTCAACGGCTTCCTCATGAGCGACGATCTCGGGATGGAAGCGCTGACCGGCGATTTCGGCGCCCGCGCGTCCGGCGTGGTCGCGGCGGGGTGCGATGTCGCGCTCCATTGCTCGGGCAAGATGGACGAGATGATCGCGGTCGCCGGCGCGGCTCCGGCGCTAACCGCGGAAGGCGAGGAGCGGCTGGCGCGGGCGATGGCGATCACCCTGGTCGATGGCGATGGCCTCAACTTCGCCGAAGCGATCGCCAAGCGCGACTCATTGCTGGCCCTTGCCTGACCGGCTAGTTGCGGGCGCCTGATGGTGAACCGCCTTCCCGCCAAATCCAGCCGCAACAAGAAGGTCGGCGCGGCGGCCGTCGGCGCCGGCGCGGTGGGGACGCTGGCGACGGGCGCGCTGGCTGTTGGGGCGTTGGCGATCGGCGCGATCGCGATCGGCAGCCTGGCGATCGGCAGGATCTTCGTCGGCCGCGGCCGGATCAAGAAATTGCAGATCGACGAACTCGAAATCGGCCGGATTGTGATCCGCGACCCGGGCGAGCAGTAGCCCAGAGCCGTTCGCCCTGAGCTTGTCGAAGGGCTGTCGTTTCTTTCCACAGATTTGAAGGACAGGGCTTCGACAGGCTCAGCCCGAACGGTTAGAGTTTTGAGCGTGCAGGAAGAGGATTTCGAAGAGCGGCCGATCCGCCAGTCCGACGAGCTCAATCTCACGCTCGACGGCTGGGAGGGCCCGCTCGACCTGCTGCTGAGCCTGGCGCGGGTCCAGAAGGTCGACCTCGCGCAAATTTCGATCCTTCAGCTCGTCGAGCAATATCTCGCTTATCTGAACGAAGCGCGCGCGCTGAAGCTCGAGATCGCCGCCGATTATCTGGTGATGGCGGCGTGGCTCGCTTACCTCAAATCCTGCCTGCTGCTGCCGTCGGACCCGGAGGCCGATCCGAGCCCCGAAGAGATCGCGCTGCGGCTGCAGATGCGGCTGCAGCGGCTCGATGCGATGCGCGAGGCCGGTGCCCGGCTGCTCGGCCGCGACCGCGTCGGCCGCGACGTCTTCCTCCGCGGCGCGCCGGAGGGCCTCCGGCTGGTGCGCAAGGCCGACTGGCAGGTCCGCGATTTCGACCTGTTCGCATCGTACGGCGCGGTTCGCGCGCGCTCGGCCCCGGCGATGCACGTCATCCACCCACGCGCGGTGATGACGCTCGAGGAAGCGCTCGACCGGGTCGGCCGGATGATCGGCGCGGCGCTCGACTGGACCATGCTCGAAAGCTTCCTGCCATCGACCCAGGATCCGCAGTTCCGCCGCTCGTCGCTGGCCTCGAGCTTCCTCGCCGCGCTCGAACTCGCCCGGCGCGGCAAGCTCGACATCGCGCAGGATGAGCCGTTCGCTCCCATTCGACTGAGAGCCGCGTGATGGACGAATTCACCCGCGCCATCGAAGCGACCCTGTTCGCGTCCGCCAGCCCGCTCTCGGTCGAGGAAATCGGCCAGCACGTCGGCGAGGGCCCGATCGAAATCGCCCTCGGCGAACTCTCGGTTCAATATGAGGGGCGGGGCATTCAACTGGTCGAGCGTGGCGGCCGCTGGCACTTCCAGACCGCGCCTGATCTCGCCCATTTGCTTCGCCGCACCCGCGAGGAGCCGCGCCGGCTGTCGCGCGCGGCGACCGAGACGCTGGCGATCATCGCTTATCATGAGCCGGTCAGCCGCGCCGAGATCGAGGCGATCCGCGGCGTGCAAATCTCCAAGGGCACGCTCGACGTGCTGATGGATGCCGGCTGGGTACGGCCCGCCGGACGGCGCGAAGGGCCGGGGCGGCCGTTGCTTTATGCGACCACGCACGAGTTCCTGACCCACTTCGGCCTGGCCTCGCGCCGCAACTTGCCGGGCATCGACGACCTCAAGGCCGCCGGGTTGCTCGACCCCCTCGACGAGTCGGTGTTCCAGCTTCAACTGGAAAGCGAAGGCGAGGAAGACTAGGAAGCCTCGTAAAGGAGTTTCTCATGGGCGGTTTCAGCCTCATTCACTGGATCATTCTCGGCCTGTTCCTGCTGTTGCTGTTCGGCGGCAATCGCTTCTCGAACATGATGAAGGACGTCGCCAAGGGCATGAAGAGCTTCAAGGAAGGCATGACCGACGAGGATGACGACGCGCGCAAGCGTTACGACGAGCAGCGCCGCGCTGATCCGACGCGTCTGCCCAAGGATCAGGACCCGATCGACGTGGCGCCGCGCTCCGCCGATCCGACATCCGCCCCATCGCGGGACGACGAAACGGGCTAGAAGCGATAGAGAGCCGGCATGTTCGGCGTTGATTCAACGGAATTCATCATTGTCGCGGTCCTGGCGCTCGTCTTCATCGGGCCCAAGGACCTGCCCAAAGTCATGCGCACCATCGGCTATTGGGTCGGGCGCATGCGCGGCATGGCGCGCCATTTCACCTCGGGCATCGAGAATATGATGCGCGAAGCCGAGCTCGAGGAAATGGAGAAGAAGTGGCGCGAGGAGAATGAGCGCATCATGAGGCTCCATCCCGCGAACGCCGAATATCCGGAGCCCGGCAAACCCGACGAAATGCCGCCGGTGGCCAATCCGGAGGCCGATGCCGACAGCACCCTCCCGCCCGAAAAACGGCCGCTGCCGTGAAGGACATCGACGAGACCAAGCAACCTTTGCTCGACCATTTGATCGAGCTCAGGCGCCGTTTGCTGTGGTGCCTGGCAGCGCTGGCCGTCGCCTTCTTCATCTGCCTCTATTTCGCTCGGCGCATCTTCGGCATCCTGGTCCAGCCGTTGCTCAAGGCGGGGCAGGGCAAGCTCATCTACACCGATATTTTCGAAGCCTTCTTCGTCGAGGTGAAGGTTGCCCTCTTCGCGGCATTGATGATCAGCTTTCCGGTGCTCGCGATCCAGCTGTGGCGGTTCATCGCCCCCGGCCTCTATGCCAAGGAAAAGAACGCGTTCCTGCCGTTCCTGCTGATGACTCCGATCTTCTTCGGGGCCGGCGCCAGCTTTGCCTATTTCGTCGCCATGCCGTGGGCGCTGCATTTCCTCTTGAGCTACCAGGGCAATGTCGGCGGAGTCAGCCAGGAGGCGCTGCCCGGCGTCGGCAATTACTTAACCTTCGTGACCCGCTTCCTGTTCGGGTTCGGCGCGGCATTCCTGCTGCCGATCCTGCTCATGATCCTCGAGCGCGCGGGCCTGGTGACCCGCGAGCAGCTGGCCAAGTCGCGGCGCTACGCCATCGTCGGTGCGGCCGCGATCTCGGCCGTGCTCACGCCGCCCGATGCAGTGTCGATGCTGATGCTGATGGTGCCGCTCTACGGCCTGTACGAGTTCGCGATTCTGGCCATTCGGCTGACCCACTGGCGCGCAGCGCGTCGCGCCAGTCGCTCAACCTCTTCGGATTCGGAGCCCCAGACAGAAGGGGGCCCGGAAGCGCCACCGGGGGGGGGGAGGGTTGGCGGTTCCGGGCCCATTTAAGCGGATAGCGGGAGGGGGGGGGCAAAAGGTCACTATCCGAATTGCACAACGCCGCTTCTTCGCGAACAGTTCCGAACCCCTAAATTATTTTTTTGGCTGTAGCCGTAACGACCTTCCGGCCTGCTAGGGGGAAGGAAATACAGGCAAATCAACGCTATAGCGTCCAAGTTTGCGCTCCAGCGTCGACCTTAGCTGCTTGGCGAGCCCCTCGATAATGCGTTCAAATTGCATTTTTTCGGGTTGGTCTGCGGCGTCGGGCACCAGCACCGGGCTGCTCAGCGTCATCCGCGCGGTCAGTTCGCTGGTCCGGCGGAGCGAAATTTCGACCGGATCGAGCGGCTGGTTGAGCATCGCATATTCGACGATCTCGGTGACCAGGAAGGCGATCGCGACTGCGACGTCCTGGGTGGTGTTGACCGATTCCAGCTCGAGGTCGATGCGCAGCTTGCGGGCCGGCTCCGGGGCGCCGGCACGAAGTTCGGCGGCGAGTTCGGCAAGCAGCGGCCGCACGGCAATCCCGCGATTTTCCTCCATCTCCGCGAAATGGTTGCGGTGGACGATCGACAGTGCCCCGACGCGACGGCCGATGCCGGCATAAGCGGCCCGGGCGTCGAGCGTCTCGGCGCTTCGCCCATGGATGTTGAGCAGTGACGCCACGACCTGCAGATTGTTCTTCACGCGGTGGTGGACTTCGCGCACCAGCCGCCGCTGCCCCTCGAGCGCGCCGGTCATCTCGCGTTCGGATTCGTCGACGCGCGCCACCGCCCGGCCGAAAGCGTCGCGCAATTCCTGGATTTCGGTCGACGGGCCGAGCTTCTGGGGGAGGTTGAGCTCCTCGCCCGGGGTGTAGCGGATGACCGCGCGCTGCAATTGCTTGAGCGGGCGGATCAGCAGCCGGGTGACCAGCACCCACGCAACCAGTGCCGCCAGCACCCACATCAGCACCGGCAGCAGCAGCACCAGCTTGTCGGCAGTGGTGATCGCCGTCACCGGAAAGCCGATCCGCGCGGTCAAGGCGCGGTTGGTAATCGGGACGTCCAGATAGGTTTGAGAATCGTCGGTTGCGGTCGAGCCGATCAATTGGAGCGCGGTGCTGCCGTCCAGCAACTGGAGCGATCGAATGCCATTGCTGGCATCGCGTGCCGCGGTCTGCAGCTCCTTTCCGGCCACGCTAGCGGTGGCCATTCCCCCGACCACGCCGACGCGGATGTCGACTTGCTCGCCATTGGGGTCGATCCACAGCCGAATGTCCCCCGGCGCCACCAGCGGTATGCCATCGCGCGGAACGAACCCCTCGGTCGTGCACAGCAGCGTTCCATTGGTGTCGCGCAACGAGAAGCTCCGCGTGATCGCCGGCGCGGTGGCGAGCGCCTTGAGCACTTCGTCGCAAGCGTTGCGGCTGCCGTTCTGGAGCGAACCGGCGGCGGCGACCCTGAGCGCCAGCGCATTGCGCGCAACCAGGCTCTCGATTGCCCGCGCCGCGGCTCGCGCCTCGTTGGCGCTGCGTTCTCGCAGCATCGTGTTGGCGTCGCGAATTCCCGAGGCGGCAATCAGGCTGAGTGCGACCCCGATGGGCAGCAGCAGCGCCGTCAGGATCAGCAATAGCTTGGCGGCGGTCGGAAGCCCGGCGAAACGGCGAATGGCTGCGCTTAGCATGCCGCCGCGCCTACCAGCACTGGCTCAGCTGAGCTTTCCGAGCAGGTCGATGAATTCGTCGGGCACGTTTTCGCGCAGCGTGTCATCGTAGACCGATCGCAGCGCGCGGCCGAGATCCGCCGACCGCTTCTTCCGGGGGGGATTGGGCGGCGTGCCGGAGCCTTCGGCCCCTTTGTGCTTGCCGCGTTTCGTACCACTCAACCTCTCGTCCCCCTCGCGTGGGTCCACGCGCCTCATACAAACCTCGACTTTACGCGCAACGGGTTCGCCAGGCGGCTGTCCCCATCTGACACTTCACGCACACGGACAGGGTGGGTGCTGTATGCCCGCCTCCGCGAGGTGGAAACCAAATCGGCTGTGCTTGGTTCCACCCGTGCGTCACTTCTTCGGGGAAGGGCAGTGCTGATAGGGGAACAGTCCTTCCAGGGTTGCAACAATCAGGGCGCGCGGCCAAAGACGCTGCAAATCGAATTCGAGGGAGACCCTTGTATTATGTCGCTGGGCCAGGAACTTGCTCCGCATCTGCCATTTTTGCGGCGCTACGCACGCGCACTGACCGGAAGCCAGACGCACGGCGACGCGTTCGTTCGCGCCACGCTCGAAGCGATCGTCGCCAAGCCGGATGAATTTCCGCGCGACGTCGATCCGCGTCTCGGCCTGTACAAAACGTTTCACGCGATCTGGTCGACGGCGAACATCGAGGAAGGCGAGGAGCCGCCGCGCGGTCCCGCCGGTCCCGAAAGCATTGCTCATGCGCGCCTGTCGCGGATCACGCCGCTGTCGCGCCAGGCGCTGCTGCTGACGTCGCTGGAAGGCTTCTCGTCCGAGGACGCGGCCTTTTTGATCGGCGCCAACCCCGCCGACGTCGACTCGCTGGTCGCCGAAGCGCTCGAAGAGATCGAGCGGCAGACCCTTGCCGACGTGCTGATTATCGAGGACGAGCCGATCATCGCGATGGACATCGAGACCATCGTCCGGGATCTCGGCCATAACGTCACCGGCGTTGCGGTGACCCGCGACGAAGCGGTGTCGCAGGCACGCCAGAATCCCCCCGGCCTGGTCCTCGCTGACATCCAGCTGGCGGACGATTCGAGCGGCATCGATGCGGTCAAAGATATCCTCGCCGAATTTTCAGTGCCGGTGATCTTCATCACCGCCTTCCCCGAGCGGCTGCTCACCGGGACCCGGCCCGAACCGACGTTCCTGATCACCAAGCCGTTCCAGCGCTCGACCGTGAAGGCGGCGATCGCTCAGGCCTTGTTCTTCGACGCGGCGACGGTTCCTGCCGGCTGATTGACTGTCGGCGGGAACACTGCCGGTAAAGGCGCGTTGGCCTCTCCGAACAGTGATTGGTGCGGAAGAGCAACTTTGCCCGAAATTGACCGAGACAGTGGGTCGATAAGAGAGACCACGACCGAGGCGCGGGCCGGCTCAACTCCGCACATGACTCGTTACGTACTGACGATCGGGCTGCTTTTGGTGATCGTAATATTCGCGATCATCATCTTGGTTGGCCGGCCCTGAGTACTTAGCTCCTGTCACAATCGCTGTTCATCTTGAGGCAAAGGGTGCGCCCGCATGGGTCGCGTCCGCAACGGGTGGGGTGAGCTTGGTCGACGATCGTGACGAGGAAACCGCGGTGGACGCTTCGTTCGAGACTGTCCCGCTGTCTGATCCTGAGTTCAAGGATCAGCTCGCTGCGGTCATCCCGCACCTGCGCGCCTTTGGCCGATCCCTTTCCGGCAGCCGCGATCTCGCCGACGATCTGGTCCAGGAAACCCTGCTCAAGGCGTGGGCGGCGCGTAAGCGGTTCCAGGCCGGCACCAACATGCGCGCCTGGACCTTCATCATCCTTCGCAACCTGTTCCTCAGCCAGATGCGCCGGGCGCGCTTCAAGGGTGAGTGGGATGAGATCACCGCGTCCAAGATTCTCGCTGCTCCGGCGAGCCAGGACCGGCACATCGAGTTGGCCGACATGCAGCGCGCGCTGATGCATTTGCCGCAGCCGCAGCGCGAGGCGCTGATCCTCGTCGGTGCGGGCGGTTTTGCCTATGAGGAGGCTGCGGAAATCTGCGGCTGCGCGGTCGGTACGATCAAAAGCCGCGTGGCGCGGGGCCGGGTCGCGCTCGAACAATTGCTGTCGAGCGGCAAGCTGCCCTCACGTCGCCAGCACAGGACCAATCCCGACAAGTCTGCACTGCAGACGATCATGGGCGAAGTCGACGAGCTCAGCCGCGATCACGGCGGCTAACCCTTAGTTGAGCTGCCGCAGCAGCTCCGCAAAATCTCGGTCGCACGGTTCCACCGCCGCCGCTTCAAACGCACGGCGGAGGGCAATCATGATGCCGGCATGCGAGGGTGGCACATCGATTCGGATAATCCGCCGATCCATTCTTCCACTTCCCGCCACCTCAGGGGTGTCGTGTTCCTTGTTCATTCCCTGAGCAAACGACCGAGTGGTCAGGGAAGTTTCGTGACGCAGCGAATTGCTGCATGGAATCGGCGATGGATTCGCAGCAGCTCTCCGAAAAACGGCGCGACGCCATCTCCCGAGCTGAGCGATTCTCCCCGTTTCTGCGCGAGGCGCTGCTGGCGCGTCCGGACATCGCCGAGACGTTCGAGCGTGACGGCGCACAGCGGGCCGCGGACCTCGCGCTGAGCGCAACCGACGCCGAGCTCGACGTCGAGCTCCGGCGGCAGCGGCTCGGCCTGGCGCTGGCGATCGCGCTGGGCGACCTCGCCGGGGAATTCCCGCTCGAGACAGTGACCGGCCTGCTCAGCACATTCGCCGACCGCGCCATCCACCGCGCGATCCAGGCCGCGATCCGCGAGCGCGTCCCCGACGCTGACGTCGAGGGCTTCGCCGTCATCGCCATGGGCAAGCTCGGCAGCCGCGAGCTCAATTACTCGTCCGACGTCGATTTGCTGCTGCTGTTCGATCCGGAGCGACTGCCCAAGCGCGAGCGCGACGATGCCGGCGAGGCCGCCGTACGCATCGGCCGCCGCCTGATCGAACTGCTGCAGAAACGGACCGCCGACGGCTATGTCGTGCGCGTCGATCTGCGCCTGCGCCCGTCGCCCGAAGTCACGCCGATTGCGCTGCCGGTCAACGCCGCTATCTCGCATTACGAATCGTCCGCGCTGCCGTGGGAGCGCGCCGCCTTCATCCGCGCCGAGGCCTGCGCCGGCGACATTGTCCTGGGGCAGCGATTCCTCGACGCCATCGCGCCGTTCGTGTGGCGGCGCTCGCTCGATTTCGGGGTGATCGACGAAGTGCGCCAGATTTCGGCGCGCATTCGCGACCATT
>Ga0268265_10001693_pt1 | contig 17947 bp, 12 predicted proteins | sample KBSSwiS52_FD_190355 | JGI IMG/M metagenome (GOLD analysis project Ga0268265, IMG submission 190355) | Switchgrass rhizosphere microbial communities from Kellogg Biological Station, Michigan, USA - KBS Switchgrass S5-2 (SPAdes) (version 2) | ecosystem: Host-associated > Plants > Roots >... | reverse complement strand
TCACCATCGCTTTCTACGGCGTGTTCCCGATCGGCGAACTCCTCCTCGGCCAGATGCTGGCCAAGGTCGTGCTGTCCGCGATCCTCGTCCCGCCGACGGTCTATGCCTTCGTCGCGTTCGGCCGGGCCCTCGACGCGCGCAAATAAGAATCTCGCTCCCCCACTTGATTGACTCGCCAGTAAGTGCTGCTTTCACAGCGAGTCGCGGGGGCGACGAAACGGGGAAGCGTGTTCAAATAGCAACGGTTTCGTGGATTCACCGGAGTCCAGTTAACGGCTGTCACGGAACTGTCTTTCGGTCGCTATAGCCGCCCCAGCATTCCAGTTTTCCTGCGTATTAGCCGGGGGGTTATTTCCGTGAAAAAAGCCGCATTGTTCCTTTGCTCGACAGCCGTTTTCATGCCGTCGATTGCCTACGCCCAGTCGACCGGTTCGGTTGAAGCCGAAAAAGCGATCGTCATCACCGGCACCCGCGCCAAGGATGTCGGCGGCGTCCAGACGCCCGACACGCCCAAGGCCAAGGTGGTGATTTCGCAGGAACTGATCTCGCGCAACAATCCCGGCCAGACCATCCTCGACACGATCAACTCGGTCCCCGGCGTCAGCTTCCAGAACAACGATGCGTACGGCTCGTCCGGCGGCACGCTCACCATCCGCGGCTTCGATTCGACCCGCATCAGCCTGACCTTCGACGGCATCCAGCTCAACGACAGCGGCAACTATGCGATCTTCTCCAACCAGCAGATCGACCCCGAGCTGATCGAGCAGGTCAACGTCAACCTTGGCTCGACCGACGTCGACTCGCCGACGGCCTCGGCGGTTGGCGGAACCGTGAACCTGCGGACGCTGACCCCGACCAAGGATATCGGCTTCCGCGGCGTCGCCTCGATCGGCGACTGGGATTACTGGCGGTTGTTCGGCATGTTCAACACCGGCGAGATCGGCCCGTTCAATACGCGCGCGTTCTTCGCCGCCTCGCGGAGCAAGAACAATCTGCCGTTCAACCAGTACGGCAAGGTCAGCAAGCAGCAGTATAACGCCAAGATCTGGCAGCCGATCGGCTCAAATGGCGACTTCGTTTCGATCGCCGGCCACTACAACCAGAACCGCAACAATTTCTTCGGCTCGCTGCCGCTCCGCAACGATCTCGACATCGGGATCACCAACAGCCCGGGCGATCGTCTCGACCGGCTCGTCGGGCCCAACGCGAACAACCGCTACCCGCGTAACGGCGACGAACGTTTCTATCAGATCAACTTCCCGTGCACGATGGATGCGGCGCAGGCTGGCGTCGCCGATGCGCCGGCGCCGGCCCCGTTTGCCCAGGCCAGCTGCGGCACCGAATTCGACCGCCGCTACAATCCCTCGAACACCGGCAACATCCGCGGTGCGTCGAAATTCACGCTCGCCGACAGGCTCGTCCTGACGGTCGACCCGAGCTACCAATATGTGAAGGCCAATGGCGGCGGCACGGTTAGTGGCTTCGAAGGCCGGCGTGACGTCAACCCGGCTGGCGGCACGGCGACGCCGACTGCATGTATGGCGGTGGTTCCGCCCGCCAACAGCACCTGTCTCACCGGCTTCTTCGGCAACGGCGCCTACTTCGGCCGTGACGTCAATGGCGATGGCGATACGCTCGACACGCTCAACGTGCTGTCGCCGAGCCAGACGCACACCGACCGCTATGGCCTGATCGCCGGCCTGCGCTGGGATTTCGCCCAGGGCCAGATGGTCCGTGTCGGCTATACGCTGGACGACGCGCACCACACGCAGACGGGCGAGGTCGGAATTCTTGAGGCGGACGGCGAGCCGTCTGACGTCTTCCCGATCAACGATCCGCAGCAAGAGGCGACCGGCGCTTTGCTTGAAAAGCGCGACCGCAAGTCGATTGCCCGGCTTCACCAGTTCTCGGCTGAGTATCGGGGTGACTTCCTGGACAGCAAACTGACGGTCAACGTCGGCATTCGCGCGCCGTTCTTCGTCCGCAAGCTGCACAATTTCTGCTTCACCTCGAGCGCGTCGGGATTTGTCGAATGCTTCGGCCGGGATCCAGCGCGCGAGGCTGCAATCGCGTTGGCGCAACCCTATACGTTCGATCCGGTCACCGGCCGCGTGCTGACCGGCTGGTCGCCGCCGCAGAAGCGCACGTTCAAATATGACAAGCTGCTGCCGAGCTTCGGCCTGATCTACGACGTCACCAGCCAGCTGAGCGTCTTTGGCAACTATACCAAGGGTCTGTCGGTCCCGAGCACCGACAACCTCTACAACAGCTTCTTCTTCCCGCTGATCGCCGATGCGGCGAAGCCGAAGCCCGAACTGACCGACAGCTTCGACGGTGGCCTCCGCTTCCGCCGGGCCAACCTCCAGGCACAGATCAGCGGCTGGTACACGCACTTCACCAACCGCCAGGCGTCGGCGTTCGATCCGGAACTCAACGTGTCGGTGTTCCGCAACCTTGGTACGGTCAACAAATGGGGCATCGACGGCTCGATCGCCTATGAGCCGATCCGCCAGGTGACGCTCTATGCGTTCGGTTCGTGGAACAAGAGCAAGATCCAGGACAACATCCAGACGGGCACCCTGCCGGGCACCACCACCTGCGATACGATCAGCCCGACTGATCCGAACGCCTTCCGCTCTTGCGCCTTCACCAAGGGCAACCGTGAATCGGGCTCGCCGAAATACACTTATGGCGTGTCGGCGACTGGCGACATCGGCCCGGTTACGCTCGGGTTCCAGGCCAAGCGTACCGGTCCGCGTTTCATCTTCGACAACAACCAGGCGATGTTCCGTGGCGATGTCGATTGCCCGGGAACGGTGGCAGCGGGCTGCCCGGCGACGACTCCGGTCGCCACGCCGCAGCAGATTTTCGGTCGCACCGCCCCGGCGTACTGGCTGATCAACCTCGACGCCCGGGTGAAGCTCGAGCCTTTCTCGCCGGCGCTCAAGCAGACCTACCTGCAGCTCAACGTCTATAACCTGTTCGACAAATTCTATGTCGGCGGATTCGGCGGTGGCCTCAGCCAGTCGATCAACGCGGGCACCGGCGTGTGGGGCAACCCGCCGTTCGTCCAGATCGGCGCGCCGCGCACGGTCTCCGCGTCGATCAACGTTCAGTTCTAACCGGGGAGTATCGGTCGGGCAGGCGGCGCTCCTTCGGGGCGCCGCCTTTGCTTTGTTCGCCGACTTTGGCAAAGGCGCCGTCCATGACCGAAGATGCTCAGCCGCCGCGCGGCAATCTCAAAATGATCCGGATTCTTTTGTGGGTACTGGTTGCTCTGGCCGTGGCCGGAACGGCGGCACTCCTCCTCTCGCCCAAAACGCCGAGCGATAGCGTCACGCTCACCGCCAAAAGCGATAGCACCGGGTTCGGCGGGCCGTTCTCGCTGACCGGCGGCGACGGCAAGCCATTCTCCAGCAGCACACTCGCCGGCAAACCCTACGCCATCTATTTCGGCTTCACCCGCTGCGGCCCCGTCTGTCCGACGACGCTCGCGCGGTTGGTCAAGCTGCGCAAGGAAGCCGGCGGCGATAACGCCCTCAGTATCCTGTTCATCACGATCGATCCGGCGAACGACGGCCCCAAGGAAGTCGGCCAATATGAGAAAGCGTTCAACGCGCCGATCATCGGCCTGACCGGCTCCCAGGCCCAGATCGACCAAGTCAAGAAACAGTACGGCATTTACGCCAAGCCCTCGCCGCACCCGACGCCGGGGATGGAGATGGAGCATACCGCGACCGTGCTGCTGTTCGACCGCCATGGGCAGCTTGCCGGCACCATCGCGACCGACGAGCCGGACACGACGGCACTGGCGAAAATGAAGCGCCTCACCGCCTGACCTCGTGAGCGACTATCGCCCCGACCCGAAAATCCTCGAGCTCGGGACGGAATATTACGACGCGGTTGAACCGGCGGCCTTCCCCAAAGCGATCCCGCGCTTCCTCAATCAGCGCTGGGCCGAACGCGTTGGCCTCGATCTCGACGAGGCCGGGTGGACCGCGCATTTCTGCCGCTTCGAGCCGCTGCCCGGGAACCTCAGCGAGCCGCTCGCCCTTCGCTATCACGGCCATCAGTTCCGCGTGTACAATCCCGATATCGGCGATGGCCGCGGCTTCCTCTTCGCGCAGCTTCGTGACGACCAAGGCCGCCTGCTCGACCTCGGCACCAAGGGCTCGGGCCAGACGCCCTACAGCCGCCACGCCGACGGCCGCCTGACCTTGAAGGGCGGGGTGCGTGAGGTGCTCGCCACCGAAATGCTCGAAGCCCTCGGGGTCAACACCTCGAAGACCTTCGCTTTGTTCGAGACCGGCGAGGAGCTTGAGCGGGGCGACGAGCCGTCGCCGACCCGCTCGGCGGTGCTGACCCGGCTCAGCCACGGCCACATCCGCATCGGCACGTTCCAGCGCCTCGCCTTCTTCGGCCAGGACGACAACATCCGGAAGCTTGTCAGTTACTGTCTCGCCAATCTCTACGACGAGCAACCCGCGGCCGACGACCGGGCCAATGCGCTCCGCCTCTTCGACCTCGTCGCCCAGGCGACCGCGACTCTCGCCGCGTCCTATCTCGCCGCCGGCTTCGTCCACGGCGTGCTCAACAGCGACAATATCAACGTCACCGGCGAGAGCTTCGATTACGGCCCATGGCGCTTCGCCCCCGAATGGGATCCCGGGTTCACCGCGGCTTACTTCGACCATTACGGTCTCTACGCCTTCGGGCGGCAGCCCGAAGCGATCCACTGGGACCTCGCGCAATTCGCCGGCTGCCTGTCGCTCGTCACCGATGCGCCGCAATTGTCCGACCTGCTTGCCGGCTGGGGCGCGCGTTTCGAGTCGGCGCTGGCCGAGGCGATGTTGCGGCGTCTTGGCGTCACCGGCGATGGCGAGGTCGCCGCCGCGTTGATCGCCGCCCTCGCCACCCGTGAAGTACCCATCGACCGTGTCTTCTTCGACCGGCGCGGCGGCCGCGATCCCGGCGCCGACAAATATCCGTCCGATTCCTTCCGCGGTTTGGCCAAAGCGCTCGAGGGTCGCGATCGTAAGCATTCGCACCCATATTGGGCGGATGCCGCGCCCTGCTCGATGCACATCGACGAAGTCGAAGCCATCTGGTCGGCGATCGCTGATGGTGACAATTGGCAGCCGTTCAACGACAAGGTTACAGCCATACGCCGGATGGGGGAGGCGATGAGGGCGGATGCACCGCAAGCTTGACGCAGACGCAGACGTGGTAAAGCCCGCACCGATGGTGAGGGAGCTGGTCTCGAACGATCCGACGACGGGCAAGAAGGTCTGGTCGGGTCCGATCGGCGATGTCGCGACCGAGGTCGCGACGGCGCGCGCGGCCTGGGCCGGCTGGGCGGCGCATTCGGTCGCCTTCCGGATCGAGGCGCTGCGCCGCTTCGCCAATGTCGTGCGCAAGGCCGAGGAGGAATTCGCGACGCTGATCGCGAAGGAAACCGGCAAGCCCTTGTGGGAAGCCAAGACCGAAATCGCCGCGGTCATCAACAAGGTCGACATTTCGATCGACGCTTATGCCGAGCGGACGCCGCAGCGCCGGCTCGAAGCGGCGCTCGGCAACAAGGTCGCGGTGCGCCACAAGCCGCACGGCGTGCTCGCCGTGCTCGGGCCCTATAATTTTCCGGCGCATCTCCCCAACGGCCACATCGTGCCCGCGCTGCTCGCCGGCAATGCGGTGGTGTTCAAACCGTCGGAGAAGGCTCCGGGGACCGGCGCTTTCCTCGTCGATTGCCTGCACCAGGCCGGCATTCCCGAAGGTGTCGTGCGTCTGCTGATCGGCGGCCCTGAACAGGGCAAGGCTCTGGCCTCCGAACCCGGCATCGATGGCCTGCTGTTCACCGGTTCGGCCCGCGCCGGCATGTCGCTCCACCGCCAGTTCGCCGATATGCCGCACAAGATCCTCGCGCTCGAACTCGGCGGCAACAATCCCTTGGTGGTGTGGAAGGCGAAGGACATCGCGGCGGCGGCGGCGATCGTCATCCAGTCGGCCTATCTTTCCGCCGGCCAGCGCTGCACCGCGGCGCGCCGCCTGATCGTCGAGGATGGCGAGCATCAGGAACTGATCGACGCGGTCCAGTCGCTGATCGGGCGGATCATCGTCGACCAGCCGTTCGCCGACCCGCCGCCGTTCATGGGCCCGGTGGTCGACAACGCCTCCGCCGATCATGTCCAGGAACAATGGCTCGAATTGATGATGAAGGGCGGCAAGCCGCTCTGCCGCCTCGACCGGCCGACCAAGGACCGCCCCTTCCTGACCCCGGCGCTGATCGACGTGACCGACGTCAAGGACCGCCCGGACGAGGAGATTTTCGGGCCGGTGCTGCAACTCATCCGGGTCAAGGACTTCGACGCCGCCATCAACGAGGCCAACAACACCCGCTTCGGCCTCGCCGCCAGCCTGATCGGCGGCAGCCCCGAACTCTACGACAAATTCTGGGCCAACGTTCGCGCCGGGGTGATCAACTGGAACAAGCCGACCAACGGCGCCCCGTCCAACGCCCCGTTCGGCGGCGTCGGGCTCTCCGGCAACCACCGCCCGAGCGCCTTCTACGCCGCCGATTATTGCGCCTACCCGGTGACCAGCAGCGAGGCGGATAGCCTGCGCGGCGTCATCGGCCAGGGCCTGCGCGATCCCAACGAACTGGAGAACTGACGTTCTGCCCGGTTGATGCTGCAGCGCGGCATCGCTAACCGCCTCTGAGTGTCAGAGCTGCCCAAAACCTTCGACCCGAGGGCGATCGAGGATCGCTGGTACGCCCATTGGGAGGAACGCGGCCTGTTCCGGCCCGACCGGCCCGACGCCACGCCGTGGACCATCGTCATGCCGCCGCCCAACGTCACCGGCTCGCTGCACATCGGCCACGCGCTCGATAATACGCTGCAGGACGTGCTCACCCGGCGTGAACGCATGCTCGGCAAGGACGCGCTGTGGGTGGTCGGCACGGACCATGCCGGCATCGCCACCCAAATGGTGGTCGAACGCAACCTCGACAGCCAGGGCATCAAGCGCGCCGATATCGGCCGCGAGGCGTTCCTCGAACATGTGTGGGAATGGAAGGCGCAATCAGGCGGCGCGATCACCCGCCAGCTCCGCCGCCTCGGTGCCAGCTGTGACTGGGCGCATGAGCGCTTCACGATGGACGAGCGCTACCAGCGCGCCGTCACCCACACCTTCGTCGAGCTCCACAAGCGCGGCCTGATCTACCGCGACAAACGGCTGGTGAACTGGGACCCGCAATTCCAGACTGCGATCAGCGACCTCGAAGTCGATAATCGCGAAGTCGCGGGCCACATGTGGCACTTCAAATATCCGCTCGAGGGCGGCCGCACCTATACCTATGTCGAGCGCGACGAGGACGGGAACGTCACTCTTCAGGAAGAGCGCGACTATATCTCGATCGCCACCACCCGGCCCGAAACGATGCTCGGCGACGGCGCCGTCGCGGTCCACCCGGACGACGAACGCTACCGCCCGATCGTCGGCAGCTTCTGCGAAATCCCGGTCGGGCCCAAGGCGCACCGCCGGCTGATCCCGATCATCACCGACACTTACCCCGACCCGCATTTCGGCTCGGGCGCGGTCAAGATCACCGGCGCTCACGACCTCAACGATTATGGCGTCGCCCAGCGCAACAACATCCCGATGTACCGGCTGATGGACAACCAGGCGCACATGCGCGCCGACGGCCCGTCTTATGCCGAATCCTCGGAACGGGCGAAGGCCATCGCCCACGGCGAAGCGGCGAGCGCAAACGAGGTCGATGCCCTCAATCTCGTGCCCGAAGCCTATCGCGGACTCGACCGCTACGCTGCACGCAAGGCGGTGGTCGCCGACATCGACGCCGACGGCCTGATGATCATGGTCGAGGACAAGCCGATCATGCAGCCGTTCGGCGACCGCTCGAACGTGGTGATCGAGCCGATGCTGACCGACCAATGGTATGTCGACGCCGCGACCCTCGCCAAGCCGGCGATCGCCGCGACCCGCGACGGCACCATCCGCGTCGTCCCCGAGACGTGGAAGAAGACCTGGTACAATTGGCTCGAGAACATCCAGCCGTGGTGCGTCTCGCGCCAGCTCTGGTGGGGTCACCGCGTCCCGGTTTGGTATGGGCCGAAGAAAACCGACACCGGCCTCATTCTTGGGCCAGTCTCGCCTGAAGGTCGTGAGTTTTTCGTCGCTGAAAGCGCTGATGAAGCTGTCGAAATGGCGCAGAAACTCTACGGCGCTGAGTGGGAAATTCGGGTTTCGAAACACCCCGCGACTGAGGGGCGTACCAGCTACGTTGCAGAGATGTCGACGGGGAAAGTCGTGTCGCTGAACCAAGATGGAGACGTGCTCGACACCTGGTTTTCGTCCGGGCTGTGGCCGTTCGCCACTCTCGGCTGGCCCGAGGAAACCGAGGACCTCAAACGCCATTACCCCAATGATGTGCTCATCTCGGGCTTCGACATCCTGTTCTTCTGGGACGCGCGGATGGCGATGCAGGGCTTCGAGCTGATGGGCCAGGCGCCGTGGAAGACGCTCTACCTCCACGGACTGGTCCGCGACGCCCACGGCCGCAAGATGTCCAAGACGCTCGGCAACGTTGTCGATCCGCTAATTTTCATCGACAAATATGGCGCCGACGCCTTGCGCTTCACCCTCGCGGCGATGGAAAGCCAGGGCCGCGACATCAAGCTCGATGAGAAACGCGTCGAGGGCTACCGCAACTTCGCGACCAAGCTGTGGAACGCCGCGCGCTTCCTCCAGATGAACGGCGTCGGCGCCTCGGCCAGCATCGCCGCGCCGGCCGCCGAGCTGCCGGTCAATCGCTGGATCATCGGCGAGGTCGTCGAGACCCTCGCCAAACTCAACCGCGCCTATGACGACCTGCGCTACGACGACATGGCCGACGCCATCTATCACTTCGTCTGGGGCACGTTCTGCGACTGGTATGTCGAGCTGGTGAAGGGCGCGTTCGACGCCGAGACCAAGGCCGTCGCCGCCTGGGCGTTCGATCAGATTTTGGTGATGCTGCATCCGCTGATGCCGTTCATCACCGAGGAATTGTGGAATGCGAACGACCGCCCGTACGAACTGATCGTCGCCCGCTGGCCGGAGCCCGAAGCACAGGTCGATCCGCACGCCAAGGCCGAGCTCGACTGGTTGGTGCGGCTGGTCGGCGAAGTGCGCTCGGCCCGCACCGAATTGAACGTCCCGCCCTCGGCCAAGCTGCATCTGTTCGCCGCCGGCGCGTCGGATGAAACCGCCGCCCGCCTCGATCGCCAATATGCAACCATCATGCGTCTCGCCCGGCTGGAATCGATCCAGCTGTCGGCCTTCCCCGGGACCGGCGCGGCGCAGGTCGTGGTCGATGAAACGACCTTCGCCTTGCCGCTCGAAGGCGTGATCGACCTCGATGGCGAGAAAGTGCGCCTGGCCAAGGGCGTCGAAGCCGCGGAGAAGGAACGCGACTCCCTCGCGGCACGCCTCGCCAACTCCAATTTCACCGAGCGCGCCAAGCCCGAAGCGGTCGAAAAAGCCCGCGCCGACCACGATTCCAAAGCTGCCGAGGCCGAGCGCCTCCGCGCGGCGTTGGAACGTCTGGGATAATGGCCGGCAAGGCCCAGCACGGCGGCGATCTCACCCAGGGACCGATCGGCAAGACCCTGCTCGCCTTCGCGCTGCCGACGCTGGCCAGCTCGATCCTCCAGTCGCTCAACGGCACGGTCAACGCCATCTGGGTCGGCCGCTTCCTCGGCGAAGGCGCATTGGCCGCGACCTCCAACGCCAACATGGTGATGTTCCTGCTGACGTCGTTCGTGTTCGGCTTCGGCATGGCGTCGACCATCCTCATCGGCCAGGCCTGGGGACGGAAAGACGTCGATCAGGCGCGCAAGATCTTCGGCACGGCGACCGGCGCGCTGCTGGTCGCCAGCGTCCTCATCGCCATCGCTGGCTATTTTCTGTCGAACTCGATCCTGTCGCTGCTCCAGACTCCGGCCGAGGCCGAGCCGCTGGCGCGGGCCTATCTGCAGGTCATCTTCCTCGCCATGCCGGCGCTGCTGCTGCTGACCGTGCTGATGATGGCGCTGCGCGGGGCGGGGGACAGCGTGACCCCCTTGTGGTTCATGATTGTCGCCGTGGTGCTCGATATCGGGCTGAACCCGGTGTTCATCCTCGGGCTCGGCCCGGCGCCAAAGCTGGGAATTGCCGGCGCCGCGACCGCGACGCTGATCGCCAATTACACCGCAGTGCTGGCCCTGTTCGGCTACATCTACCTCAAGGATTTGCCGCTGCGCCTGCGTGGCCGCGAACTTCACTATCTGTGGTGCGACCGCGGGATCCTCCGGACCATGCTGGTCAAGGGCCTGCCGATGGGGCTCCAGATGATCATGATCTCGCTGTCTGCCCTGGTCCTCATCGGGCTGGTCAACCGGGAGGGCGTCGACACCACCGCGGCCTTCGGCGTGGCGCTGCAACTGTGGACCTATGTCCAGATGCCGGCGATGGCCCTGGCCGCCGCGGTCAGCGCGATGGCGGCGCAGAATATCGGCGCCGGCAAGTGGGACCGCATCGGCCAGATCACCCGCATGGGCATCCTCCAGTCGCTGCTGATCACCGGCGCGACGATCATCATCCTGACCCTCGCCGACCGCGCCGTGCTCGCCTTGTTCATGGGCGGCGACAGCCCGGCGTTGCCGATCGCCCGCCACATTCATCTCGTCGCGACCTGGAACTTCCTGCTGTTCGGGGTGATGATGGTGCTGATCGCCACGGTGCGCGCCAACGGTGCCGTCTGGGCGCCGCTGGTGATCCTGACCGTCGGCCTGGTCCCGGTCCGCTTCGGCTACATCTACGCGACCTATGGCTGGCTCGGCGCCGACGCCATCTGGACCAGCTTCCCCGCCTCCTCGACGATCAACTTCCTCCTCGCCGCGGCTTATTATTGGCACGGCGGGTGGAAGAAGGCGCGGATGACGGTCCAGCCCAGCGCCGACGAAGCGATCGAGGAAGCCGAAGCGACGATGGAGCCGGGCGGGCGGCTTAACCCTAGCGGCTGACCTTTCCCCTCCCTGCAGGGAGGGGTGAAGGGGTGGGTAGCTCGGAGCAGGCTCGATGCCTGCGATGAGCTTTCTGGCCCCTCCCTTGCAGGGAGGGGGGCTCTCGGGGCTATAGGCGCACCCATGTCATCCTTTCCCTACCTTCGCATGCGCCGCGGCCGAGTGGCCCCGTGGATGCGCGAAATGCTCGCCGAGCACCGCCTCCACCCGAGCGATTTCATCTGGCCCCTGTTCGTCTGCGACGGCGCGGATTGCGAAGAACCGATCGGCTCGCTCCCCGGCGTCAGCCGCTGGAGCGTCGACAAGCTTCCCGGCCGCGTCCGCCTCGCCGCCGAACTCGGCATTCCGTGCGTGGCCCTCTTCCCCAACACGCCCAACGACCTCAGGACCGAGGACGCGCGCGAGGCGCTCAATTCCGACAACCTCATCTGCCGCGCGATCAAGGCGATCAAGGATGCCGTGCCCGACATCGGCGTCCTCACCGATGTCGCGCTCGATCCTTACACCGCCCACGGCCACGACGGCCTGACCGACGAAGCCGGCAACGTCATCAACGACGACACCGTCAAAATCCTCGCCGACCAGGCTCTGGTCCAGGCCGCGGCCGGGGCCGACATCGTTGCGCCATCGGACATGATGGACGGCCGCGTCGCCGCGATCCGCGAGGCGCTCGAGAGCGCCGGGCACCAGAATGTCGCGATCATGGCCTATGCCGCCAAATATGCCTCGGCCTTCTACGGCCCGTTCCGCGAGGCGGTTGGCAGCCAGGGCCGGCTCAAGGGCGACAAGCGCGGCTATCAGATGGATCCGGCCAACATCGAGGAGGCGCTGCGCGAAGTCGAACTTGACCTCGCCGAGGGCGCCGACTTCGTCATGGTCAAGCCGGGGCTGCCCTATCTCGATGTCGTCGCGCGGGTGAAGGACACCTTCGGCGTGCCGACCTTCGTTTACCAGGTGAGCGGCGAGTATGCGATGATCGAGGCCGCGGCGGCGGCCGGCGCCGGCGACCGCGATGCCCTGATCCTCGAGACCCTGCTCGGCTTCAAGCGGGCCGGGGCGACCGGCGTCCTCACTTACCACGCGCTCGATGCCGCGCGCCTGATCGCCAAATGATCGACCAGCTGCGCGGGGAGATCGAGGCGCTGCGCGCGCAAACGCGCCCGCTCGAGCCAGATTCCGATCAACGCCGCGCGCTCGGCGGACAGGCGCTCGATCATGCTCTGTCGTTCCTTGACGGGCTCGAGGACGCGCCGAGCCTGCGCCCCGCGACCGAGGCCTTCAGCCAGCGGCTGGATCCGGAGTTTCCGGAAGGCGGCCGCGATCCGGCTGCGGTCCTCGCCTACATCGGCGCCTGCATCGAAAATCCGGGAATTACGACGACCTCACCGCGCTTCATGGGCTATGTCCCCGGCGGCGGACTGTTCCATTCGGCGCTCGGCGATTTGATCGCCGCAACGTCGAACAAATATGCCGGCCACCCGCCGGCCGCGCCGGGCGCGGTCCGCCTCGAAAACGCCTGCACGCAGTGGCTCGCCAGCGCCATCGATTATCCCGCGACCGCCGCCGGGACGCTGACCTCGGGCGGCAGCCTCGCCAATCTCACCGCGATCGTCGCCGCGCGAGAGGCCCGCGACCCTGAAGGCGGCGGCGCGGTCTATCTCACCCGCTTCGCCCACCATTGCGTCGACAAGGCGCTGCACATCGCCGGGCGTGGCCGCGCGCCACGGCGGATGATCGCCACCGACGAGCGCTACCGCATGTCGCTCGACGCGCTCGAACAAGCGCTGGAGGAGGACCGCCGCAACGGCGTCCGCCCGTGGCTGGTGGTGGCATCGGCCGGCACGGTCGACACCGGCTCGATCGACCCGCTGCCCGAGATTGCCGAACTGTGCCGGCGCTACGGCGCCTGGTTTCACGTCGACGGCGCTTACGGCGGGCTGTTCAAGCTGTGCGACGAGGGCCGGGCGCGCCTCCGCGGGCTCGAGCAGACCGACAGCGTCGCGCTCGATCCGCACAAGACCCTGTTCCTGCCCTACGGCACCGGCGCGGCGCTGGTCCGCGAGGGCCAGCATCTGCTCGACGCGTTCAGTGCCGACGCGGCCTACATGCACCAGCCCGTCGGTGCCGACGTCGGCCCGTCGCCGGGCGACCTGTCGACCGAGCTCACCCGGCATTTCCGCGCGCTGCGCCTGTGGCTGCCGCTGCAGCTTGCCGGCATCGGCGCGTTCCGCGCCGCCCAGGCCGAGAAGCTCGCGCTCGCCCGTTACTTCCATGCCCGCCTGTCGCAGCTCGACGGTTGGGACCCGGGGCCGGAGCCCGACCTGTCGGTGGTCGCGTTCCGCTATCTGCCCAAAAGCGGCGACGTCGACGATTTCAACGAGCGGCTGATGCACCACATCCAGCAGGAAGGCCGGGTGATGCTGAGCGGCACGCGGATCGACGGCAGCTACCGCCTGCGCTGCGCGATCCTCTGCTTCCGCACCCACCTCGAACATGTCGACGAATGCGTCGACGCCATCCTCCGCGGGGTTGCCGCGCTCGATGGCTGATCTGGTCGCGGAGACCGGCCGGCTCCGCTTGCGCACCTGGGATGTCGCCGACCGCGCCGAGTTCAACCGACAGCTCAATACGCCCGCGGTGATGCGCTGGCTCGGCGGCGTCGCCGATGACGCTTTCTCCAACGCCGCGTTCGAGCGCATCGACCTCTATCAGCGCGAGTTCGGCTTCACCTTCTGGATCGTCGAGCGCAAGTCGGACGCCGCTCTGCTCGGCTTCTGCGGGCTCAAGCGCGCCAATGCTCCCGGCGGCGAGGCCTTCGCCGGCGAGATCGAAATCGGTTGGCGGCTGCGCGAAGATGCCTGGGGGCAGGGCTATGCGCAGGAAGCGGCGATCGCATCGCTCGATCTCGCCTTCGGCCGGTTCGCCGCGCCGCGGGTGGTCGCGGTCACCGCACACGGCAATGAACCGAGCCAGAAATTGATGGTCCGCCTCGGCATGGTCCGCCGGGCGGAGCTCGATTTCGTCGACCAGCGCTTCCCGCCCGGCAGCGACGTCAATCCGCAGGTGGTGTTCGCGATCGAGGCCGCCGACTGGCCGGCCGCGAGGGCCGCCATCCGCGCGTGATTGCGCGGGCCGCAGCGTCGGCTAATGTCCCCGGCGGGGGTGGGTGATGGCGACAGTCGCAGACGACAGCAAATCGGCAACGGGCTCGGCCACCTGGCCGTTCGTGGCGACGATCTTCGTCGGTTCGTTCCTGCTGTTCCTGGTCCAGCCGATGGTCGCGCGCATGGCCTTGCCGCGGCTCGGCGGCGCGCCGAGCGTGTGGAACTCGGCGATGCTCGTCTATCAGGCGCTGCTGCTCGCCGGTTACGCTTATGCCCACTGGCTCGGGCGCCTGGCCTTGCGCCGCCAGGCCGCCGTCCACCTGATCCTGTTTGCGCTCGCCGCTTTGGCGCTGCCGATTGGCCTGATCGCGGCCGAGCCGTCGGTCGGCGCCAATCCCTTTTTGTGGGTGCCGTGGCTGCTGATCATTTCGATCGGGCCGCTGTTCTTCGTCGTCTCAGCGCAGGCCCCGCTGATCCAGCGCTGGTACGCCCACGCCGGGACGCGGGACCCTTACCCGCTCTACGCCGCGTCCAATTTCGGCAGCTTCGCCGGCCTGCTCGCTTACCCCCTGGTGGTCGAGCCGCTGATCCCGATCCACGAGCAGCGCTGGCTGTGGAGTGTCGGCTACGCGTTGCTCGCTTTGCTGGTCGCCTGGATTGCGCTCAAGCTGCCCAAGCACGAAGCCGCGCTGCAGTCCGTCCAGCCCGCCACCCCGGCGCCCAGCTGGCGCCAATGCGCGACCTGGATCATCCTTGCCGCGGTGCCGTCGGGACTGATTCTCTCGACCACGCTGCACATTACCACCGACCTCGTCGCCATGCCCTTGCTGTGGGTGTTGCCGCTCGGCGCGTACCTGCTCAGCTTCACCATCGCCTTCGCCGCGCGGCGCGGCCCGGCCGAGGCCATCGCCAAGCTCGCGCCGCTGATGCTGCTGCTGTCCGGCTTCGCCATCTACTTCAACCAGAATTGGCTCGCCTTGGTCTTTTGCGCGGTCGCCATCGTCAATTTGCTAACCGTCGGCGTCTCGTTGCACAGCCGGCTGTTCGATTCCCGCCCCGATGCGTCCCACCTCACCCTGTTCTACCTGATGTTGTCGGTCGGCGGCGTGCTCGGCGGCATTTTCTGCGCCTTGGTCGCGCCGCTGATTTTCGACTGGACCTACGAACATCTGCTGCTGCTCGTCGCCGCCGCCTGGCTGATGCCGGGGCGCAGCCCGTTCAGCCGCTTCGCCAATTTGTGGGATGGCGACCCGCTGGCCAAAAAGCTGACCGTCGCCGGCATTATCCTGGTCGCCGTCCTTGCCCTGGGCGCCAAGGATTTGTTCGGCCTGGTCGAGCCGTGGCAGGCGACTCGCGTCGCGGTCGTCGCCATCCTCGCGATTGCCATCGTCGCGATCGGCAATCGGGCGCTGTTCACCTGCGCCGTCGCCGCCTTCCTGCTCGCCGCCGGCGGCCGCGACCAGCTCGAGCTCAGCGCCAGCCCGGGCAAGACCACGCGCAGCTTCTTCGGCATCTATTCGGTCCGCACCGGCAATGACGCGCGGACGCTGGTCCACGGCACCACCATGCACGGCGTCCAGAACCTCGGCAGCCCCGAGCGCGAGCGGATGGCGACGACCTATTACGCACGGCAATCGGGCGTCGGCCTCGCCATGCAGGCCGCGCCGGCATTGTTCGGGCCGGGCGCGCGGATCGACGTTGTCGGCCTCGGCTCCGGGACCCTCGCTTGCTACGCCCGCCCGGGCGAAAGCTGGACCTTCTACGAAATCGACCCGGCGATCGTCGGCATCGCCCGCAATCCCGCCCAGTTCACCTTCCTCGCCCGCTGCCTGCCCAACGTCCCGATCGTGATCGGCGATGCCCGGCTGACCCTCGCCCGGGCGCCGGCCGGCGGCGCGGACCTGCTCGTGGTCGATGCCTTCTCGTCCGACGCGATTCCGATCCACTTGCTGACCCGCGAGGCGTTTGCGGTCTACGGCCGCCGCCTGGCGCCCAACGGCCTGCTCCTGGTCCACATCTCCAACCGCTTTCTCGACCTGCAGCCAGTGGTCGCCGCCGATGCCGCGGCGCAGGGCTGGCAGGCGATGGAGCGCTGGTACACGCCATCAGCCGAGGCGCTCGCCCTGCACGAAAGCCAGTCGCAATGGATTGCCCTGTCGCGCGATCCGGCGATGCTGAAACGGCTGGCGACCGATTTCCCCAGCTGGACCCCGCTCAAGCCGCGCCCCGGCTTTCCCGCCTGGTCGGACGACCATGCGTCGGTCCTGCCGTTGTTCCACTGGCGCTAGGTCCAGCTAGCTAGCTACCCAGCCGCGCCTTGATCGCCGCGACCCGCGCCGCCTGGCGCTGGTCGATCGCCCCGACTTCCTCGCTCGCCGCCTTGATCGCCGCGAGATCGCTCGGCGCCAGCCCGCCCTGCGCCTGCAATTTGTCCGCGCCGAGCGCATCGATCGCCCCCAGCGCGAGCGCGGTCGGGGATCGCGCCGCGATCGCCGCCGACAGCGCCACTTCGGCTGCCACCCAGCTCTCGCTGTGCGCCGCGCCCGCCACCCCGGCCAGCCGCTCGGCCTCGGCCACCGCCGGCCCGAACGCCGCGTCGCCGCTGCGCGCCTGCACCACCAGCTCGGCCAGCCGCGCCGCCAGCGCCGCATTCACCGGCCGATCGTTCATTGGCCGTTCGACCGGCAGCCGCGGATCGATCTTCTCCGCCGCGCGCGGTTGTAGCGACGGGTACGGCCCACCTGGCGTCGAACACGCGCTCGTCGCGGCAATCGCGATCAGCATCAGCGGAAAAGCGTCGGTGTGGCGCATTGCTTCGCGGCTTAGATAGCCGCCGCCCGCTCGGCAACCGCAAGGCTTGCCTGATCCGAGGCATCCCCCTATGTCGCGCCCCTGCCGCCCAGCGGCACCAGGCGCCCGTAGCTCAGCTGGATAGAGCACCAGACTACGAATCTGGGGGCCGGAGGTTCGAATCCTTCCGGGCGCGCCATTTCCTGCAGCGCCGCGCTTAGCGAAGCAGCCGCGCAGCGGCTGTTAGCTAAGCAAGAGACGCGGAAGGTCGGCCGACGGGTCGCGGAGCGAGCCCGATCGACGTCACGGGATTTACTCCCGTGACGGCCCTTGCATGGCAATCGCGAGCTTATGTCGAGAGATGGCTTGGGTCGGCCGGCGGGGCAGGCGGCCTAGAGCCGACTGAGCCCGTCCGACGCGGTCACGCGATTCACTCGCGTGACCCTCCCTACATCCGCCCCTGCATTTGCGGGGGAGGGGGACCACCGTAGGTGGTGGAGGGGCCTTCTTCCCCTAAACCCAGCCCTTCACTTTTCCCGCCCCGCCCGCCAAGGTGCGACTGCTCGGGGAAGGGGGCTCCATGACATTGTATGCGTTGTTTGTAGCCGCGGTTGTGGCTCAAGTGATCGTCGGCCGCACACATTTGCTCGCTGTTCGTGGACACATCGTCGATAGGACCGGAGTCGTCGCAAGCCTGATCGGCATCGCTGCTGGACTGTCGTTCTTTGCGGTCGTCGTCTGGGGCTTCGCTGCATTCCACTGGTATTACGTAATACCAACGCTGTTGGTGATGGGGCTCATTTCCGGGATGATTGTGACCCGGACTTCGTGGGCGTTTTGGTATCAAGCGAAAGCTGTGGTCGATTTTGTCGCCGTCGCGCTCACAGTCTTTCTTTGGTGGGCGCACTGGCCGTTTTGATTTTGGTCTTCAGTGCTTCGCTATGCTTCCATCCGTCGATGCGACCACATGTGCGCGGCGAATAACCCAAT
>Ga0268265_10001682_pt1 | contig 18039 bp, 20 predicted proteins | sample KBSSwiS52_FD_190355 | JGI IMG/M metagenome (GOLD analysis project Ga0268265, IMG submission 190355) | Switchgrass rhizosphere microbial communities from Kellogg Biological Station, Michigan, USA - KBS Switchgrass S5-2 (SPAdes) (version 2) | ecosystem: Host-associated > Plants > Roots >... | reverse complement strand
TGGAAAGGCCGGATGCTCGACCGTCGGCGAATAGACCCGAACGTTGACGCCCTGCCGGAGCAAATAGCCGACGAGGCGGTTCAGCGCCTGGTTGGCGCCATCCCGGACATAATTATAGTTGCCCGAGAAGAGGGCCACGCGGAGGTCTTTGGGGTTCACCCGGCGCGGCTGTAGGACTTTTGCCGTGAGCGTCAAATTTGGCCTGCCCCCGATTGCCCGTCCCGACACGCGGCTGTTCATCCTCGGCAGCCTGCCCGGCGACGCCTCGCTCGCGGCCGAAAGTTACTACGCGCATCCGACCAACCAGTTCTGGCGCCTGCTCGGCAGCGCGATCAGCGAAGAGCTGCATCCGCTGGCCTATGACGCGCGGCTCGACCGCCTTGCGGCACGCGGCGTCGGGCTGTGGGACGTGATCGCTTCGGCCAGCCGCAGCGGCAGCCTCGACCAGGCGATCCGCGCCGCCGATCACAACCCGTTGGAGCGGCTGATCGACGACTACCCGGAGGTCCGCGCTATCGCGTTCAACGGCACCACCTCGGCCACGATCGGACGCCGGTTGATTGGCTCCCATGACCTGGCCCTGATCGACTTGCCCTCGTCGAGCGCGGCGAACACGACGTCCTTCGCAAAGAAAGCGACGGCGTGGTCGAGGCTTGCCGAATTCGCGCTGCCACCTTTAAGGAATGAGCGATGAGTCCCGAAACCGAAGCTGAGACCGAAGACCTCGAGGGTGAGGACAAGAGCCTGTCGATGGTCGACGAGGCGCTCGTCGCGGGCACGATCGCCAACACCAATGGGCTATTGGTGATTCTTGCGAAGCTGGTCGCCCGCGGGGTGTTCGACCGCGACGATCTGCAATCCTTCTCGGACAGCTATTCCAAGCCGCTCGACCATGTCGGCATGCGCGAGAATGAGCTGGTCGGGCAGATGCAGGACCAGATGGAGAGCACGCTCGCGGAGTTGATGCACTTCCTTGCCGAACGCGATCGCGACTGACGATGGCGCGCTTCATCCGGCTCTTCACGCTCCTCGCCCTGCTGCTGATGCCACTGGCGATGGCGCCGGCCGCGCAGGCCCATTCGACTGCGGCTGCGCATTGTTCGGACCAGATGCCGAAGCCCGACTCGAAGCATCAGGCCACGGAATGCGCGATGCCATGCTCGGCTGCCCTGCCGGCGACGATGACGCCGACCTTTGAACATGCGGCGATCGCGCCTGTCGCGGCGCAGGTTTCCTTGCTGCCCATGCTCCATGGCATTCACCGCGACATCGCGACCCCACCCCCACGAGGCTTCTGAGAACTCATTCGATTTCGCGAGTTCCAGGAGAGTTTCAATGAATATCTATCTAGCGGCGGGCGCGCTTGCGCTCGCCACCGCGTCCATGCCCGCAATGGCGCAGTCGATGCCCGGTATGGACATGCCGATGCCGGCGAAACAAGCCGCGCCGAAGAAGACCGTTGCCAAGAAAGCGCCGGCAAAGGAGTCGGCGACGAACAAGCCGGCGGCCAAGCCGGCCGACCATTCGCAAATGAACCATGGCCCGACGTCGGCGCCTGCACCTGCTGCACCCGCCGGCGAAATGAAGATCGACCATTCGCTGATGGGCCAAATGCCCATGGACCATGGTTCGATGCAGATGGGCGGGCATGCCGATCACGCGATGGCGATGACGGGCGTGCTTGGCTCCTATCCCATGGAGCGCGAGAGTTCGGGCACGGCGTGGCAGCCGGACACGTCCGAGCACGCTGGCCTGCACATCATGAGCGGTGACTGGACGCTGATGGCGCACGGGGTGGTGAACCTGGTCTACGACCATCAGTCCGGGCGGCGCGGAGACGACAAGCTGTTCGCGAGCGGCATGCTGATGGGCATGGCGCGGCGCCCGCTCGGCAACGGGACGCTCCAGTTCAAGGCGATGGTCAGCCCCGACCCGCTGATGGGCAAAAGCGGCTATCCGCTGCTGCTCGCCAGCGGCGAGACCGCGAACGGCACCGACCGGCTGATCGACCGCCAGCACCCGCATGACCTGTTCATGGAACTGTCGGCCTCGCTGTCGCAGAACATCGGACCGAACAGCAGCCTGTTCGTCTACGCCGGCCTGCCGGGAGAGCCGGCCTTCGGGCCGCCGGCGTTCATGCACCGCGAGGCGATCCTCGACTCCCCGGAAGCGCCGATCAGCCACCACTGGCTGGACTCGACGCACATCAGCTTCGGCGTCGTAACAGCGGGTGTGGTGGTTAACCGGGTGAAGCTCGAAGTCAGCCGGTTCAACGGCCGTGAGCCCGACCAGCACCGCTGGAACTTCGAAACCGGACCGCTCGATTCGACCGCGATCCGCGTCTCGTGGAATCCGACGCGGACGCTCGCGCTCCAGGGCAGCTGGGGCCATTTCGTCGATCCCGAGCAGCTCGAGCCGGGCGTCGACCAGAAGCGCTGGTCGGCGAGCGCGCTCTACGCGCGGGAGGTTTCGCCCGGCTGGAAGTTGGCAGGAACGCTCGCGTGGGGCCGCAAGAGTGCGCACGGCCATAACGACGATGCGTTGGCCGGGGAGGCTTCGCTGAAACACGCCGGCTGGACGCTGTTCGCCCGCGGCGAAATGACCGAAAACCGCGAACTGACCGACGTCGAAGATGGGCCAGCTTATCGCGTCGGCAAGGTTTCGCTTGGCGCGGTGCGCGACTTCGTGATTGCCGAGCATTTCTCGCTTGGCCTCGGCGGGTTGTTTGCGGTCAATTTCGTGCCGGATGCGCTGGCCCCGTCATATGGCGGGCACAATCCAACGGGAGCGATGGGCTTTGTTCGCCTGAAGCTCGATTGAGGGGGGAATGATGATACGAATTGCAATGGTCGCTCTGTTGGCGATGACGGCCGCTCCCTTCCCGTTATCGGCGCACACGCCGCCAAAACAGGAAACTGGAGCGAATGCGCTGCCGCAATCGGCAAGAGACGCGGCGGCGACGGTCGATGGATTCCACGACGCCCTGCGCCGCGGCGACACACGTTCAGCCGCCGGCATGCTTGCCGACGATGCCCTGATTTTCGAAGAAGGCGGCGTCGAACGAACCAAGGCGGAATATGTCGCCCATCATTTGCCGGCGGATGCGGCTTTCTCCAGGGTCGTCACCTCAACTGTCACCCGGCGAACGGGTGGATCGAGCGGTCCGCTCGCGTGGATCGCGACCGAGGGCCGGATGACGGGAGCCTACAAGGGGAAGGCCGTCGATAGAGCGACAACGGAAACCGTTCTGCTTCGTCGCGTCGGACGGAACTGGAAAATCATCCACGTCCACTGGTCGTCGGGCGCAGCGACATGAGAAATTTGGATCTTCGGCGGCACCTGCCAAGCGCTACCTTCGTCCTGATCCTGCTGCTGGTGATCGCTGGTTTCGCGGGCGTCTTCATTTACGTCGGCGCCTACAATATCGGGGCGGACGCGCCGCATTCGAGGTTGGTCTACAACATGCTCGATGCGCTCCGCGAGCAGTCGATCGCGCGCAATGCCCGAGGCATTAAAGCGCCAGTGGACCTCACCGATCCCAAGCGCATCGCTGCGGGCGCAGGCCTTTACAACGAGATGTGCACCGGCTGCCATTTGGGGCCGGGACTCGAAAGGTCGGAGATGAGCCAGGGTCTCTACCCACCGGCACCCGAACTTGCTCTCGGCAACAGACACACGCCGGAACAGCAGTTCTGGATCGTCAAGCACGGTGTGAAACTCTCTGCGATGCCGGCTTGGGGCAAGACTCACGATGATCAGCTCATCTGGGACATGGTCGCGTTCATCCGGCAGCTGCCGAAGATGTCACCGCAGGAATACAAGATGGCAGTTGCCAGTGCGCCGGAAAGCCACGCGGACATGATGAAGGGCATGGACGGCACCGCAGCGGAACACGACACCGCGTCACAGCGCCCGCATTCCCACGCACATTGAGCGCTTGACGGGTGATTGACGAACCAGCCTTCCGCTCACATATGGCGCCCTCGCTTCAGCGATGGCCCCTTCGTCTAGCGGTCTAGGACGTCGCCCTCTCACGGCGAAAACACGGGTTCGAGTCCCGTAGGGGTCACCAGCGCCCGCCGGCGCTGGTGATAGGCTCAGTCGGTCGCGTTTTCGCGGCGCCAGTAGAAATAGAGCAGGATTGCCATCGCGCCCGAGAAGGTGTGCCAGATAAGGCCGTGCGGCTGGAACCAACTGTGGCCGTCGTCGAAGCAGAGCGGCCCGCCGTCGCCGGCTAATGCCCGGAACAGGGTCGCGATCAGGAATGCGCCCAGCCCGCACAGCCAAAAGATGCGCGCCTTGACGTCGCGCCAGCCGAGCCAGCCGGCGAAGAAATCGCCCTTGCCGATCAGGCCGATGAACACCTCGAGCAGGACGTAGATGCCGACGAGGATGCCGATGAACAGTTCGGACGGCAGGTGCGATGCGCTGAGGTCGGTGAAGATGATCGCGTTGACCGGCCAGCCGATCCAGAAAACGAGATTGCGGACGGCGTCGGACACGCCCTTCATCACCAGCAGCCGGTCGATCGTGTAGAACACCAGGTAACCGGAGAAGACGTACATCGAGAAACCGTCCATCCACGACACCGCGCTTGAGATGGAGGCGTGGAACCACATGCTGCCAAGGCCGAGGAACAGCACGGCGAAGACGCAAGCGTCGGCGATCGGCGACGTCGAGCGCATGGTGTTGATCGCCGAACCTTCCTGGCGGTCGCGCATCATCCGGCACGCGACCCACGCGGCGGTGACCAGCGCGTAGAGGTTGGACCAGGTGTTGACCGGCTGGCGGAAGCCGGTCGCGCCGGCCGCGACCAGCGCCTTGTCGAACCACTCGCAATAGCAGTTCCCGCCAACGATGCAGCTGTCCGGCGTTGCCGGCCAGCCGGTGCCGTAGCCGATGAAGATGATCTCCCCGAGCAGGAGGATGGTACCAAGGCCATAGACCAGCCAGGGCCGATAGGTTGGGCTCATTGCTCCCTCCAATCCGCGCGGTTTTCGGAAATATCCATAAAGTCACCCCCCAAATGACAAGACAATAGGACGCGTCACGAGTAAGTCCTCGACGCGTTTTGATCGCTCCTCATTGCACTCTATTCTTCGCTTAACCTCCACCCAAGTTCGTGATAGCGAATGAACGGGACAGTGACGTCAGCAAATTGGAGCAGGCTGACCGCAATGGGGATGGATCGATGACTTCGATCGTGTCGGAGCTGATCTTTATCGGTGCTTTGCGCGCCGAATGCGCGCGCGCGGGGCATTCCTGATGGAGCTGCGCCTGCCATTCTTCATCGGCGCGTGCGTCTGCCTGCTGCTTGCTCTCCTCATCGAGATCGCCGGCGGCCAGGCGTTCACCGCTATCTTCTTCGCGGCCAAGGACACGCCTGGTCACGCGATCAACGCCCTCGCGCTGGTCGACGGCGTTCTGCTCTACAGCCTGTTCTGGATGCTGCTGTCGATCGTCGTGCCGCGCGGCATCACCGGCCGCGCGCAAGGGTGTGTCACGCTGATCGTGTCGTTTTTCGGCTGCCTCGGGACCTTGGTGCTGATCTACATCGCCTTCGCGCTGCTGATGCTGATGCTCGCCTTGCTCGTCGCGGTGCCCTTCGGGACGATTGTCTATCTCGCCGCGTGGGGACATTTCGCGCGCGGCGCGGCGGCCAGCACGCTCGCGCTGGTGATGATCCTCAAGATCGTGTTCCTGATCCTGCTGGTCGTCGCCCACCAGCGCTTCCTGCAAAATAAGGGACTGCTCGTGCTGGTCGGCTTGTCGCTCGGACTGACGTGGCTGACGGCCTTCGTCCACGCGCTGCTGCCGATCATCCTGGTCAGCATTGGCGACCAGCTGATGGCGCTGATCATTTGCGTCGTCGCGGCCTTGTGGCTGCTGCTGTTGCTGATCGGCGCGCTGATTGCGACGATCAAGGCGATCCTGAGCCTGCGCAAGATTGCCTGAGCCGACGGTCACTTGACCTCGATCTTGGCTGACGGGCCGTGGGTGAAGGTGAGCCGCGCTCCGCTCCATTCGACGGGAATCGTGCCGCCCTTGTCCGCCGGCTGGCAGATCGGGCCGGACTTGGCGTGGTCGCGCTGCCAATTGACCCCGCAGGTTCCGTCGAGCAGCGGCCCGGCTAGCGAGGATTTGGGTTCGCACAGGCAGACGATCGCGTGGTCGGGGCCTTTCACGATCGCATAATTTCCATCCACCAGCGTCAGCTTCGCCGCGCGATGCTTGTCCGTATCGGCAATTGCCGGGACGTCGAAGAAAACGTCCTGCTGAACGTTGGTCTCGCGCATCACCTTGCCCGGCTTCGGCAGGTCGAGGCCGGGGGCGAACTTGGCCTGGAGCCAGCGCGTCGATTTGGCGACGCCGGGCGGGCACCAGTCGTCGGGAACGGTCCAATCGTCCCCATCCTTCTTGATCTGCTGGCAAGCCCGCTTGGGCTCCGGACTGCGGCCTTCGCCGTAGATCAGGAGCCCAATGAAGCTCACCCCGACGAGCGCCAGGATGATGATCAGCGCCTTCACGCCGTCAGCACCGGTGATCGCGGACGTTGGGACGTGCCGGGTCGATCTTCACCGCGCAGGTCGGTCGAGGAACGCGCGTTCCAACGCGCGTGAAGACTGTCCCCTCAATCCGCGTGGGGCGCTGTGGGATTCTGATCGGCGGCCGCGGTTGCGGCGTCCCCGGGTCGTAGGTCAGCTTGATCTCGGCGCCGGGCAGGACTGGTGATTTGGGCGCCGGATCCTGCGCGATGATGGTCCCGGCCGGCTTGGTGCCCGGCTGTCCGGCAATGCCGGTGAGCTTGAAGCCCTTCGGCTCCGCCTTCGCCTGATCGAACGTTTCGCCGTTCTTGGTGAAGTCCGGAGCTTCGACCGTCTTGGGTCCTTTATCGCGCAGGAAGGCGAACCATATGCCGCCCGCGATCAGCGCCAGGACCAAAAGTCCGATCAGGACCCACAGCCACCACAGCGACTTCTTCCCCACCGGGGGCGCGGTTGGCGCCGCCACCTTGGCGGTGACCACCGGACCTTCGGCATGGTCGTTGTCGGGGTCGTTGACCGCGACGGCCCGGAGCTTGAAGGCATAGTCGCCGGCGGCGGTGTTCGCTGGCGCGCTGATGTTGATTTTCGCCGTCTGCGTCTCGCCCGCGGCGAAGGTCCGCTCGCGATCACCATCGATGGTGAACCATTCCTCTTTCGCCGATCCTGCCGGGACAACGCTTAGCCGGCCGGCGCAGCTGTCCGTCGACTTGTTGGTGACGTTGAACACGACCGACCCCGTGGCGGGCGCCGGTGGCGCGCCGGGCGCGCCTGTCGGGGCTTTCAGCTCGACAGTGGTGGGGCCGTCCGGGATCTCGAAGGTCGGCATGGCTCACTCCTTTTTGTTCGGGCCTCGGGAAGCATCGGGAAGCGTACGGATTTCCCACGTTGCATGGGCTGGCCGCTCACCCGCGATGATCCGGTCGACCAGGTCGAGCAGGGGGGTTGCGGCAGCTGGAACGTGAACCAGGATGTGAAAGGCGAGGCCAGCGGCCGCCCCGTCTTCGATGACGAAGCCGTGGACGCCGGTGGCAACCTCGAGAAAGCGGGTCAGCGACCGGTGGGTGCCGCGGCTGCGGACGAGGTGCGGAAACTCGGCGATAAGCAACCGCAACTGATCGGTCCCGGCGGGATAGCGGGCGTCGCCGACGCCCGGACTGCCGCCCGACCAGTCGAAATACCGGTCGAGGCCCAGCCAGCTCGCCTGCAGCAGCACGAACGGCTCAGGTGCGCGAAACGGGTCGAAATAGGAATCGATCGATCGCAGCAGCCGGTCGACCGGTGCGTGCATGCCCTCCATGACGCCGAGCATCGCCGCCAGCACGCCACCGGGATCGACCGCCGCCAGCTGGTAATTTTCCGGGAGGTAGCGGAGGATTCGGGCGCGCTCCACGTCAGGCCTTCACGTCGGCTTCGCGCACGACTTCGAGCTGATGGTCGGCGGAGGCATAGAGCCAGCCGCGCGGCAACGGCACCTTGTCGAAGTACAGGACATCGGAAATGCACTCGAACGTGACGCCCCCATCGAGGCTGCGATGGACACCGCGCGGGCCACCGCTGAAGACGATTGGCGGCTGGCCGGGACGCGGCGCTGCGGCCACCGCGTCGACCGTCTCGAGCAGCCGCACCGCGTCGCCGCGCAGGGGCAGGCCCGCATCCAGTTTAACGGGTCGCCAGGACGGGTTGTTCTGGGTGACGTCGAGCGCCAGGACGCCGGCTCGGTTGGACGCGCCGTAGGCAATTGAATCGGCGAACGCGATCGCTTCGCACGACCCGCCCTGCCAGCCGACATTCTGCTTCACGAAGCCGCCCGGATCGTCCTCGCCGCTGGCGCGCAGCTCAATCCTGAACGCGCCGTCACCCTGCTCCTCGGCCTCCGCCGATGCGGTGGCCCAGAGAAAATCGCGCGCTCCCGTCGATTGAACGGCCAGGTGGCGAATGTCGCTGTCCTTGAGCCCGATCAGGCGGAAGGTGTTGGACAGGCCGCCGAGCGACGAGAGATAGATGCCACCGCCACCGCCACCGCCGCCCTTGGCAACGACGGCAACCGCGATGATCCCGGACGGCGAGACCTTGCTGACAATCGAATAGAAGCCGCGCTTGTCCGGATCGGCGCCCACGACGACAGGCGCCGGTCCGCCATCGCCGCCCGGCGTGAACTGGCGGAGGCCCTCGGCGGTCGCGAGCAACAGGGTCGGGCTGCCACTGCGATCGACCCAGGTTGCATCGTACAGGTCGCTGTTGAACTGGGCGACCGGATCGCCCCAGGTCTCGGCCAGGTCGGACGAGACGAAGACCGCGCTGCCTTTTGGCTTGGCGCGGACTGCGCCGAGCATCATCAGCCCCGGCAGCGACGGATGCCTCCGGACGAACGATGGCGTGAATCCGTCGCGCTGGAACTCGATCGACCAGCTGTCGCCGTCGTCGAGGCTGCGGTGCAGCGCTTCCGCGGTGACCGCGAACCAGCAGCGGTCCTGGTGCGGATCGCGCAGGAGGTCGTTGACGTCGGCCTTGGGTGTGCCGTCGATGGTGAACTTCAGCCCGTCGGCATAACGCACGCCCGGCTCGGCGAGGATCTGCTCATAGACTTCGGAGGCGCGCACCTGCTGCCCGAGCGGGCGTTCGTTGAGCGGCGACAGCATCGTATTGAGGCGGCGCTGAATGCCGCGCTCGACCTCGACCAGGTCCGCGCCCGGCGCGGCAATGACGCGCGCCGCGACCGCCACCGCCCGGACCTTGATCCAGTCGACCCGGGTGAGGATGCCGAGTGGCCGGCGCTCCTCGAGCGCGGCCTCGGCCCGTTCCTTGAGCGCGGCGACCCGGTTGTCGCGGACGATCGCCTCGGTGATCGCGCCATTGGTCAGCGCGCCGGTGTCGATCTCCGGCATGATGCGGACCGCGACGACGCCGCGCTGGGCGTGCTTCCACAGCTCGGCATCGGCCACCGCCGACGCCCGGGCGATACCGCCGGCCGACATCACCACCTGCTCGTAATCGCGCGCGGTGACGGCGATGCGCAGCGAGTACAGGCACGACGGCGCGCGGCGGATCAGCCCGTCGAGCGTCTCTGCGTCCGCGCCCCCGGCCGCGCGCTCCGGGTTGGTCACCGCGACGCCGGGAATGTTGGGCTTGAGCTCGGTCAGGCTGCCCGCTGCGACATTGCCGGAGCGGCCGCCGCCCCGGCGATACCATGCGCGAATGACCTTGCCCGCGGCCGGAACTGCACCACCGCCACCCTGGCTTGCCGAGGGCGAGAATTGCACGCGGCCGGTCGCGCGATCGAGCGTGTAGACCTTGGCCCCGGCCTCGCAGTCGGCGAAGTTCGCGGCTTCCGCCCACAGTTCGTACGACTTGCCCTCGACCTCGCGGATGGTGCGCCCGGCGCCCTGCTCGTCCGACTGGACGCCGAGCATGAAGTCGAGCCCGTCGAGCGACGGGGCGATCACCGGCGGCCGCTGGACGGTGAAGGACTGGCCCGGAATGCCGCTGCTCTCGCCCAGCTGCTCGGCCTCGATCACCTGGCAGTGGAGCGCGCGGGCGGTGACGTCGGCGGCTCCCGCGGCAAGGGTAATGGCGACCGGAAGCACGAATTCGGCGCTGCCGTCGGCGGTGGCCACCGTGCTGCCTGCGGGAATGCCATAGGCTTGCTTGGGGTCGCCGTTCTGTGCCCGGCGGAAAACCAGGTCGACGCTGGCCGCGGACGGCGGCTGGAGGTCGACTCCGACAAGATTGAGCAGCGCGAGCTGGAGCTTGGGCGGGACGCGATTGAGCCGGTAGAGCAAGGCGTCGGTGATGAAGGCAAACACCTCGACCAGGGTGACACCGGGGTCGCCGGCGGTGAAGTCGGTCCACTCGGGGCAGGCCTCGCGCGCGTGGGCAATGCCGTCGCGCACCAAATCGTCGAAGCGGCGATCGTCGAGGCGGGGCAGCGGGATCGGCATCAGGCGGCTCCCGGCTGCAGTGCGAGGGTGGTTTCGATGGTCCCGGTCGTGCCCGTCTCGCGGACCCGATATTCAAGGCTGATCAGCAAGATCGCGGGATCGAGCGGATGCGCCCCGGCGTCGAGGCGGACGATCTGGACGCGCGGTTCGAAGCGGCGGAGCGCCTGGCGGACGTAATGGATTGCAAGGCCCGCCGTGGTCGCATCATTGGGCCAGAACACTAGGCGGTGCAGGGGGCAGCCATAGTCCGGCCGCATCACGCGTTCGCCGGGGATGGTCGTCAGCAGCAGCATGATCGACTGGCGGATGGCGGCGTCGCCGGTGACCAGCTGGATCCCACCCGCCGCCGAAGGCAGGGGCCCGGTCTTGGCGCCGCTGCCCATCTGGCCGGCGAGCCCTGCTCCGGAGAAGAGGATGGCGCTCGACCGCATCAGCTTGCCGCCACGACGAGGGCCTGGCCGGGGGTCAGCACCTTGTAATTGACGAGGCCCGGCGGGGTCCCGTCGGTCAGTCCCTGGACGGTTGATAGGCAAACCTTGCAGCCGCCGATCTTCACGAAAGTGGAATAACCGACCACGACCTTGAGACAGGTCTTGCACGGGCGCATGCCCATCATCACGTCGGCGTTGGGGCAGCCGTTGATGTCGCGGCCTTCGGGGTCGGTCGACACGAGCACGACCCGGTCGGCGATGCGCACCCAGTCCTGGCTGTTCTTGTTCTTCACATTCCCGCCGTGGTCGCAGGCGAGCCGGGCATCGATGGTCAGCCACTGCATCATGCCTGCTCGAACTCCACATGCGCGGCGCGGATCTTGATGGTCCGGCCCGGGGCTTCGATGGTCATGTCCTGCTTGGCCCGGAACAATGTCGCCTCGGGTGTCATCTCGATTGTGTCGCCGGCCCCGGTTTCCAGGCGCATCGTCTTCTCGCAGCCGTCGAGCGTCAGCTTCGGCCCGGACGGCGACAGCAGGACGAACGCGCGCGGACCGTCCGCCGAACGCTCGCCGGGTGCGGTCTTGGCGCCATAGAGGCCGCCCAAAACAATGCCGTTGGCCGGGTCACCGTCGGGAAACAGGACGAGTACTTCATCGTCCGGCTCGGGCACGACGGAAAAGCCCTTCGATGCGCCGGCACCGAGGCCGAGCACCGGCATCCACGCGCTGAGCGTATCGCCGAGCGCCGGGAAGCGGGCCTTCACGCGATAGCGGCTGTCGGGATCGTCAGTGTCGGTGACGATGCCCAGGGTCACGGCAACGCCGCTGCTGCCCGACGGTCGTGGCGGCGGGTCGGTCGCGATGCGCGTCGTATAACCGGCCTGCGCGTCGAAGCGATGCACGGCCCGAGTGACGACGAACGGCCCGTCCGTCTCCGGGCCGAGTCCGTCGATTTCAACCACGCGGCCGGGCCGAAGGCTTGGGTCCCCCTCGCACAAGGCGTCGATCGACAATCCGCGCGCGGTCGCGCGGTCGATGTCGCCTTGGGCGAGACGTTTCATGGAATCGCTTGAAGCCGCGAGTCGATTGACCAGCGTCCGGTCACCGAGCCCGTCGAACGCCGCAACGGCGTCCATGCGCATTTCGAGGGCGTCCTGCGCGGCCATGCCCGCGCGCTCGGTCTTGACCTCGTTCCCGGCGAGGCCCCAGCCGATCGCCTGGCTGCTCTTGCGCATCGGTTCCGCGGAGATGTCGGACGTGACTTCAAGGATCTGCTGATTGACCGTCAGGCGCACGCTGTCGCCACCATCCCCGCCAAGCGACATCAGCTTGAGCGTCTCGCCGTCGAGCCAGAAAGCGAGGCCGCCGGCGTCCGCCAGTTCGGCCAGCAATTCGAGATCGCTCTGCCCGTGCTGGACGATCAGCGTTCGGGCTGCGGGACTTTCACCGGCGGTCTCGGCGCTCAGCCCGAGGTCGCCAGCAATCGTCGATGCGATATCCGCGACGCTGGTGTCCGCGAACTGCCGCAGGTGCTGGCTCTTTCGCGCGCGGTGCAATTTGTCATAAGCGCGGACCTCAAGCTCGCGCTCGCGCCCGCCGCCTGCGAACCGGCGGATCGCCGTGATCTCGCCGTTGAACAATTGGGTATCGTCGGGCGCACGGAGGCTGACGCTCGCACCGATTGCGACCCCGCCCGTCTGATTGGCTGGGGGATCGAAAAAGGTCAGGACCGCGAGCGCCGGCGCGTTGAAGCTTTGATGGATTTCGAGCTGGCGAATGGCCGCCGTCAGCTCGGCCGATGCGCTGCCGCCCAGGTCGAGGGTGATCCCGGCCATCAGGCGGCCACCACCGCGCTCGCCGGCGGCAGCCGGATGGCCTGCCCCTGCTCAAGCTCGAGCAGGTCGTCGAGGTCGTTATACTCGGCGATCGCGCGATCGTAATAGGGATCGCCGTAGCGGTCCGCCGCAACCAGGTAGAGCGGGGTCAGCGCGGTCCCGTCCTCGTCGACCGGAAGCATGACGCTGTCGTCGCCGGCCTCGTCGCCCCCCGCATCCGACGGGTTGACCTCGAACTGGCGCGAGGTCGGGGGCGCGGGCGCGTTGCCGGCTTCGAGTTGCTCCTCGACCCGGCGCATCAGCAAGCTGAGCCACGAGCGCTTGGGGACCCCGTGCGGATCGAAACATTCGAGCCGCTCGGCGACCGCGAGGATGACTCCCGGGACGTTCCACGAGCACCCCCAGATGAGCCGAACGACGGGCAAGGCGAGGTTGCCCGCGATCGGATCGCCATTCTCGGCCAGCGCCCACAGCGGCTGGGTCAGGGTGCGCACGTCGATCGAAGGCGGCGCGGCCGGGGCCGGGGGCGGCTCGGGCGCAGGTTCCTCGGCTGACGGCTCGGTCGCCGGCTCTTCGGCCGTTGCCTCGTCCGCTCCCGCCGCGTCCTGGCCGTCGTCGCCGGTGAGCGCGGTCAGGGCGGTTTCGCTGGGCACCGGAGTCGGCGCCGCGAGTGGGGCGATCGCGCCCGATTCCGAGCTGCCGGGCATCAGGTCGACGTCGAACAGCAGTTTCAACTCATATTCGGTGACGCCGCCGCCGGTCGCGATCAGGGGGTCGTCGGTGCGGGGGTTGCCAATCACGGCGCCGCCAACGCCGCGCCGGCGGGCGATCCCGGCCGAGCGGCGCACTTCGAGACTCTCCGGATTGAGCAGGCACGGGATGCGTTCGCCCGTGCGCTCGACGAGGAAGGTCACGCGCTCCATGTGCCGCCCACCTGTTCGGCCCGGAGCGCCGCCTCGTCGCGCGCGGAAAGGAGCGGGGCGGGGTCGTCGGGGATCGCTGGCAGGTCGGGCCAGCGCGGGTCGGTTCCGGCGAAGCGCGGGTCAGGCCGATGCCGGCCAGGCTGATCCGGCCAGGATGTTTCGGCCGAAGCGCGCATCAGCACGGGCCAGCGAAGGTCGACGGTCGGGTGGGGCGGGGGCTCGGCTGGTTCGGCCCAGGCCGGCCGCGCCGGCGCATGAACCGCCGGGTCAGGGAAGATCGGGTGCGCCTCGCGGCCGATCCATTCCCTGTTCTCGGGGAGTAACGGGTCGGCGGCGCGGCGTTCGTCCGGAGTCTCGAAATGCAGCAGGTCGAGGTGCGGCTCGCGCCGGTCCAGCCTGAACAAGCGTGCGAGCGGATTGCGCAGCCGGCGCGGCGCGAAGACGATCGACGGCCGGTCCGATCGCCGGTCGGCGGTGGGGAGCGGCGCTGCGTCGCGTTCGCTTGCGCCAATCGCGACCGCCGCGATTGCCGGGCGCGCACGGCGGTCGAAGCCGCGGAAGAAAACGGGCCGCAGGCGCGCCGTCGGGCGTCGCTGCGGCGCCACTGCTGGCCCGTCGGCATGGGCTGGATCCGTGACCGGAAATTGCGGCTCGTTCGCATAGGCGCGCGGCGGCTCGTCGGGTTCGGGCGGCGCGGCGGCCCTAATTGTTGCGCGCTGGGCGATCAGCTTCAGCCAATGATCGGGCGCGCCGGGGTAGCGCTGCCGGAGCGCCGCCATGCGCTCGGTCACCGTCCACGCGGCCGCGGGAGTTATCGCGGGGTCGAGACGGCGCGCGACCCGCACGAGAAATCGCGCGAACCTGCCGAGGATCGCGCGGAGCACACTCATGCACGCTCCAGCCGGTTAAAGGCGAGGCGGACCTCCTCAATCGCGGCTTCGCGGCCGAGTGCATCCCACGGCACCGCGCTCCACTGGCACGGCCACGCGTCGATCAAGTTCCAGCTGATCTTTTGCGCGGCGCCGTCATTGCCGAGCTGGGCAATGGTCACATGTTTGCGCGTGACGTTCCCTTCGGCGGCATTCTTGAGCCACGTCCACAGGTCGAGCGAGTCGGTCACGCCGTAGCGCAGGATGACCTCGGAATAAGCGACCGGGCCCGGCAGGCTGCGGACGATCGCGCGCTGGCCGGACTCGCGGTACCGGATCGGCTCGATGCGCATGCCGAGGCCGATGCATTCGGTGAAGCGGATTTCCGCCGACTCGACGCGCAGCAGGAAGTTGTAATTGCGGTACATTTCCGACTGGACGAGCGGGCCGGCTGCGGGCGCGGCGCCGCCGGCGGGCGGAGTGGCAGGAGGGGCGGCGGTGGCCATGGTCTAGGCTCCCTTGGGCTCAGAGGGTTTCGACGGTGGTTCCGGCCGACGATTGGCCGATACGGATGATGAGGAATTCGGCCGGCTTCACCGGGGCAATGCCGATGACCACGACGACCTGGCCAAGATCGACGATCTCCGGCGGGTTGGTCTCGCGGTCGCACTTCACGAAGAAGGCCTGCTCCGGCTTGTCGCCGGCCAGCGCGCCCTGGCTGTGGAGGACGCGCAAGAAGTTGCCGATGTCGCGCTTGAGGTCGTTCCACAGCGGCTTTTCGTTGGGTTCGAAAATCGCCCAGCGGGTGCTGATTGCGATCGACTCCTCGATCATTGCGAACAGCCGGCGGACGTTGAGGTATTTCCAATTGCTGGCGCTCGGCGCGACGGTGCGGCCGCCCCACACGCGGATGCCTTCGCGGCTGAACACCCGGATGACGTTGACCCCGGCCGGGTTGAGCACGTCATGCTCGGCGCGCGAGACGACCTTCGTCAGGCCGTTGGCAATGCCCCTGATGGCCATGTTGGCCGGGGCCTTGTGGACGCCCCGGGTCGCATCGGACTGCGCCCACAGCCCGGCCATGAAGCCGGACGGGGGCGCGGGGATGAGCGGGACCTGGTCGCCCGGTTTCACCACCGCGAGCAGGTCGGGGACCAGCACCCACGGGAAATAGAAGGCGCCGTAGCCGCCATCGCTGTTGCGGCAGCGCATGCCCGGCTTCTGCTTCTTGCCGCCACTGTCGCCGGGGGCGCTGACGGTGCCGACGCGGGTCAGCTGCTCGACATCGTCGACCGTCTGCGGCCCGTCGAGGATCGCGACGCGGTCCTTCATGCTCTCGGCAGCGTCGAGAAGGGCGTTGTAGGATTGCTGGTCGATGCGCCCCGGCGCGGCGATGATCGCGATTTCATCGATCAGGTTGAGCGCGTCGAGGCCGGCGTTGATTGGCTCGCCGTCGCCGATGTTGGCGATGTAGCAACGGGTGCCCTGGTTATCGAAGAAGCCTTTGACCGCAGTGACCAGGTCGGTCGACTTCTTGCTGTCGCCGACGAACAGCTTGAGGAACTGCGTGTAATTGTCGACCGGAATGGCGTCGCCTTTGCCATAGTCCGTCGGTGCGGTGCCGACGAAGCCGGCGGTCGAGGTGCCGACCTGCTCGATCGGCCGCGCGCCGCTGTCCTGTTCCTCAACGAAAACGCCTGGGCTGAGATACGAAGGCATGGTCAGGGCTCCATATTGAGGGTGATGATGTTGGGATCGCCGGGCTTGAGCTCGACGTCGGTGGTGCGGCCCTTGGCGCTGACCGTCGCGCGGACGGTCATCCCGTCGGGCGCGGCGAACGCGAATGCGCCGTCACTGCCGGTCACGATCAGCCGGTCGCTGTCGCGGACCTGCAGGCGGGCGCGGGGAATGGGGCAGCCGTTCTCGGCGCGGACCACGCCGGCGACGCGCGCTTGCGGATGGAGGTCGATGACCCGCTCGCGCACCGGCTTGGCGCGCGGCAGGTCGCGGCGGCGGGTGAGGGCGAAGCTCGCCGAGAGCGAGCCGTCGGTGCCGCGCACGACCTCGCTGCGCTGGTCGAGGTCATCGCGCTCGAGCATGGCGAAGGCGAGGTCGGCGAGCGCCTGGTGGCCGGCGACCGGGTCGGCGAAGGCGATGTCGAAGCGATAATCGAGCTGCAAGCGGCCGGAGACGGCGTCGCCCGAGCGCGGGCCGTTCGTCGCTTCGACCCCGACGAGGCGAATGAGGACGGCTTTGTCGGGCGGGGACTTCGACTGGGCACCGGCGACGGCCGGAGCAACGATGACGGTGGCGTCCGGGCATACGGTGCGGGTCCAGTCGACGAGACTGTTGGTCAGATCAGCAGCGTCGTGCGTGCCCGCCATGCACCCCCTCAACAGCGCAAAACCCGCTCAACCCCGCGAAGACATTACTTCGCGAGCCCAACACGAGGCTAAATACCAATCGAGTGCACCCCTTTTAGCGAGGAGCCCTGTTCTGCTCCACGCATAAGTCGACGACTCGACCAACGGTCAGACTATATTGAAACAACTGCTGTGTTGCGAGTCACGCAAGGCTCGCCCGTAACAGTTTGGGATTCACCACAATGACTCACAAGTTAGGCGCGATTTACTTTGAGTTAAATTGCAGTCGATCGTCGTTCGGCTTGTCCCGGATACGGTATGTGATACTTTTGCAGATTGTGCCGATTCTCTCGGGGGCGAAAGATGACGAACCTCTTTCGCGGTCGGCCGACCGTGTTTTTAGCTCGTGTCTACGCGGTGGCATGGCCCGTCAGGACTAACGCTGCCGCGGCAGCAAACGGCGTCTGTCGTTGACGGCGCGTGCCGCCCGCCATGATCTCGCGCTGCGATTGGTCGCGGGCGTTGCGGCCGCCGCGTTCCTCGCCACCGGTTATTTTCTGATCGCCTCCCCGGCGGCCGATACGCTGTCCGGGTCGAGCGACCGGCTGACGGCGAGCGCACCGAATGCGATGGCGCTTTACAACCTGCGCGCTGCAGCGGTGATGGATTTTGCCGGCCCGCCGGGCGCGGGACTGGAGGTCGCCGCGACCACCGCCCGCTTGGCACCAACGACGCGCAATGCGCTGTTCGCGCGGCGAGTTATGATCCCGAATGTCAAAGGTGCGTCATTCGCCTGGTCGGCCGCCGCCGCCCCGGGGCAGAGCGTGCGCATCCGCTTCGGTAACCAGCGGCAGGACGCGATTGCCGGGCTGATGCTTGAGCCCGGGCCGGCGGGCGACAAGCCGCTGCTGCGGATTCGCGCGATCGACACCAACCTTACCGCCGAGATCATGGGCGCACCCGCGACGGCTTCCTTCGGCGGCGTCACCTTCGCTGATCCGGCCAACCCGTCGGCGCCGATGCAGATCGAGGTCCCGACCGGGGAGACGCTGACGCTGGCGTTTGACGGCGCGGACGCGGTGCAACGGGCACGGCTGATTCCGGGGGAAACGCTCGACCGCGGCCATACGCCG
>Ga0268265_10001681_pt1 | contig 18046 bp, 12 predicted proteins | sample KBSSwiS52_FD_190355 | JGI IMG/M metagenome (GOLD analysis project Ga0268265, IMG submission 190355) | Switchgrass rhizosphere microbial communities from Kellogg Biological Station, Michigan, USA - KBS Switchgrass S5-2 (SPAdes) (version 2) | ecosystem: Host-associated > Plants > Roots >... | reverse complement strand
CTCGAATTCAAGGGCTCTGACCCCCTTGAAACCGACGCCTTGAAAATCCGGTCCACTAGTCCGACCGGAGCACCGTATTCGGGTCCACCCTCGTCGCTCGGCGGGCAGGGATCGAGCTCGCGAGCACCGCAACCGCCACGAGCACACCGCCAACCGCGCCGAAGATCCGAACATCCGTTGCCGACTGCTCGAACAGGAGCGGCTGCACCCACCGCGCCGCGCCGATCGCGAGGACGGTCCCGACCGTAACACCCAGGACCGCGAACCGCACGCCCTGCCCGACCACGAGCCTGACGACGTCCGACGGCTGGGCGCCGAGGGCGACCCGGACGCCCAGCTCCTGCATGCGCTGCGCGACGTTGTACGCGATCACGCCGTACAGCCCCACCGCCGCCACCGCCAGCGCGAGCACGCCGAACGCGACGAACATCGTCGCGCCGACGCGCCATGACCGGCGCTCACCATCCACGACGTCACGCATCGGGCGAACGATCACGTACGCTTGCCCAGGCATCACCGTCTGCAGGGCGGCGCGGACGCGCTCCACCGCGGCTACCGGATCGCCGCGCATGCGGACCATCACGGCATAACCGTTCTCCGGACGGAACTGCTCGATCGGCAGGTAGTAGCGGTAGCGCTGCGCCTCGGTGAGGCTGTTGTGCGCGACGTCCTCCGCCACGCCGACGACTGTGGTACACGGCGCCGTGTCGGCGCCCACGCGGATGCACTTGCCTAACGGGTCGACACCGGGCCAGAGGACGCGAGCCATGCTCGCGCTCACGACGACCACGGCCGGCGCGTTGGCCCGGTCCTCCTTCGAGAAGCCGCGTCCCTTGAGAATGCGCGTGCCCATCGTCGCGAAGTAATCGGTCGTTCCCTGCTGGTACGTGAACTCTCCGAGACGCGCGACGGAGTCGATGCCGGGCACGGACAGCCGCGCGGTCGATGTGATCATGAACGGAATGTCGCTGACCCACGCCGCGCGCTCGACGCCGGGAATTGCCTGCGCCGTCTCGAGCATCCGCCGCCCGAGACGCACCTGATCGCTGTCGCTCACCTGGGCGCCACGAAAGTCGCGGCGGACGAGCAGGATGCGGTCAGCGTCGAAGCCCAGGCGCGTATCGCGCACGTGCTGCAGGCTGGTCACGAACAGACCGGCGCCCACCAGCAGCGTCATGGAGAGCGCGCCCTGCGTGATGAGCAGCGCAGTGCGGGCGGGCGAGCGATGATACGTGCCCTCGCGCTGCCCAACCTTGAGCGCCGACGCGAGACCGCCTCGCGTGCCGAACATGACCGGCGCGATCCCCGTGATCATCCCGGCGAACAGGGCGGCCGCGAGCGCTACGAGGAGCGTGCGCACATCCGTCACCAGATCGAGCCGCGACGTGTCGTCGAGGAACAGTCGCCTGAGCGCGACACCGCCCCACTGCGCGACGGCGACGCCGACGACGCAGCCAGCCAGCGATAGCACGATGCTCTCCGTGAGCGACTGGGCGATGAGTCGGCCACGGCTCACTCCGAGCGCGACGCGCATCGCCACCTCGCGACGCCGGCGAAGCGCGCGGGCCAGAAACAGATTCGCGACGTTGGCGCAGGCGATGAGCAGCACGATGACGGCGACTCCGGATACCCAGCGCAGCGTGCGCGCCTCGAGTCCGGGGTCCGGCCCCGCCGCACTTCGCAATGCCGACGCGACGGCCCTCGGTCGCGCGACGTCGACCGGCGGACGCCAGGCGACGAGCGCACGCTCGGCGTTCCAGCTGCGCGCGTGCGCGGCCGAGAGATCGGCGTTGGCGGCGGCGATGGTGACGCCGGGCTTCCGCCGCACCATCATGTCCATCCATCCCCAGTCGTAGCTCAGGAAATACTGTCTGGACGTGGCACGCGACCGCGCGGCGGCGAACGTGGTGATCGGAATGTAGACGGCGGGGTTGGCGCCCTCCGACACGCCACTGAACCCTTCCGGTGCCACGCCGATGATCGTGTACATGTCGCTCCCGATCTGCAGCGGCTGGCCCAGCACGTTCCGGCCCGCGTACTCTGTTTTCCAGAAGCCATGATCGAGCACGACGACGCTCGCGCCGACCGGCGTCGAGTCTTCTGCCGCCTGGAAATACCTGCCTAACGTTGGCCGAGCGTCGAAGAAGTCGAAGAAGCTGGCGCTGACGGCGGCGAAGCGGCGCTCGCGTGCCACGTCGCCGGTGCCGACGGCGAGCGTGGCGTGGTAGTACGCGGCGTAGCCGGCGAACGATGTCGTCCAGCGGCGAAGGTCCAGGTACCGCGTGTACTCCATCCCATCGCGCGTATGCTCGCGCTCGCGGTCCGTGTACTGGAGGTATACCCGATGCACGCGCCCGGCGTCGCGCAGATACGCGTGCGGGCGAAACATGAGGCGATCGATGACGCCGAACATCGCCGCGTTCGCACCGATCCCGAGGCCTAGCGTGACGACGACGCTGAGCGTGAACGCGGGCGATCGGCGAAGGCCGCGGAGCGCGTAGCGGACGTCCTGCTGCAGGTGGTCCAGCCATGGCACGGACCACCGCTCGCGCGCGTCCTCGCGCACGCGCGTGGCGTTGCCGAGCTGGCGTCGGGCAGCCCAGGCTGCGTCGTCAGCCGACGCGCCTTCCAGGCGAGCGTCGCGCTCGAGCAGGGTTCGATGAAACGCGAGCTCGTCGTCGAGCTCCGCCTGGAGTCGATCGCGTCGTACCCAATCAATGATTCTGGCGAGCCATTCGTGCATGGCGGTCTCGCGGAAGCGGGAAAGCAGCGGGCGTCATGGCAAACGCCATGACGCGCGTGTCAGACAGGACGCATGACGCGAGCGATGGCATCGAGCAGCTCGGCGAAGCTCGTCTCCTGCTCTCCAAGCTGTCGTTGCCCCAGCACGGTGATCGTGTAGTAGCGCGCGCGCTGATTGTTCGGCGTCTGGCCCCACTGCGCCTTGATCCACCCTTTCTGTCGCATGCGCTGCAATGCGGGATACAGCGAGCCCTCCTCGACACGGAGCTTGTCCTGCGAGAGGCGCTGAATGTGCTGCGCGATCCCGTAGCCGTGCATGGACTGTACGCTCAGCGAGCTCAGGATGAGCATGTCGAGCGTGCCTGGGAGCAGGTCGCGTTTGGCGGGAGGCATGGCGAGGCCAGTAGAATGTCTAGGGCATAGACATTCTATGTCCTTGCAGCCGTTCCGCGCAAGGCCGGCGTCGAACGGATTGCGAAGCTCGTGCATCAGTTGAGCTGGGATCGCGGCACAGTCGTCAGGTCAGCCGACGCTGACGAAGCGCGTGATGTGACGCTTCACGTATCGAGCACCCGCTGGAAGTATTTGGGGATATCCAGCGTGAACGGCGTCACAGCGCCGGCGGGATGCCACACGAGCGTATCGGTCACCAGTTCCGGTCGGGCGTCATCCGGCACCCAGTGCTCGATGAGGCGTGCATCGAGATCGACGATCCAGTAGTCAGACACATGGCGCTGATAGAGCGGGCGCTTTCGAACGCGGTCGTGCCGTGCACTGGACGGAGACAGGATTTCGCTCGCGAGCAACAGCGCGTGAACGATCTTGTCGTCATCGTTCTTGAGCCGGCGCCACTCGGCCATCGGAACGACATAGACATCCGGCTGCGTGACGAACTCCAGCTCGAGCTCGACGTCCGAAGGGGACGCCAAGACGTATCCGATCGGCTCGATTTGGAGATAGGCGTTGAGTGCCACAATGAGCTCGACGACCGCGCGCTGGTGCAACGGGCTCGGCCCCGGCGTCACGAGCACTTCCCCGTCGACCAACTCGTAACGCGGGGTCGCGAGCGGGGCGGCGGCGATGAGCTCGCGGACCTCGCGCGCGGTCCAGCGGCGTCCAATTTCTGCAGGCATAGCCATAGTCTACGCTCGGCTCGGCAATGGGGGCAACGATCCATCCTCCACGATGCCGCCACAGGTCCCAACGACCGCAACCGAAGCGTGGCACGTCAATCCCTTCTGCCGCGTCGTGCGATCATCTCGACGCGAAGCAGCCGCGATTTGCTACACGAACGTCCCTTCCGTCGGCCCCCGCGCGGACGAAGCGATCTGCCGCATCGCGCCGAGGTGATACGCGAGATGCGCGATGCTCGCGATCATCCCGCTCAGCTCTACCGTCTCAACGTCACGAGGTGAGCCGAGCGCCTGTAACCATTGATGGGACTCGTCGCGGAGACCTGCACGGATCTCGCTCCATTCGCGTTCGCTCACGACCGACGTCTTCCACGCTTCATCCCACTTCGCGTCGGCGAACGGGTTGCCACCTTCTCTCGCCCATCGATTCATCAGCGACAACCCGTACCTGACGTGCTGAGCGTGCGCGGCGATCGTCGCGCCTCCGCTCGTGGAGCGCGACGCTTCGCTGGCGGACAGCGTGTCGAGTGAACGCAGGAGGCCACGTCACCCGAATTGAGCACGAATGCGCCACCGCCGCTCGGGGCGCCGTCGACGAGCTCCGCGAACAAAGTCGTGAGGGACACGGTGAGGTCGCGCGTATGCATGGGTCCGAGTGGGCGTTAGGTGGTCAGTCGATCCTGATGTTCTTTCAGCAGCCTGCGCGGTGCACCGCGACGCCAGGCGTCCGCCAGAAGCTCCTCGAGCACGCGAGCCGAGACACCCGCGAGACGGATCAGAAGCGTCGGATAGTTGCGGTAATGATCGGTCGTGAAGAACACACCCGGTTCGCTCTCGATGAGATGGTCTCGGTCCTCGAACGACCGGAGGTGCACGACGAGCACGGTGTCGTCGTCACGCAGACGCGCCAGGAACTTGCCAGCCAACTTGAAGGACGGCATGCCATAGCTCGTGCCTTCTTCGACCCCCGGCAGTGCGAGGATCAGCCGCTGCACGGTCTGCGGAGAGACTCCCACCTTGCTCGAGGCGTTCGCGCGTCGGGTCATGGGGCCGGTCTCGCGTTCACACGCCGCCAAAGAAGCGTCGTGGATTGTCGATGGTGATCGTCCGGATCTGGGCCTCCGTGACGCCAAGCTGCTTGAAATACGGAATGATCTTTCGCGTGACGAAGAGCATGCCGTCGGGATTCAGCTTGTCCATGGTGTCCATCGCTCCCGTGACGGCAATCGTCACGGCAAAATACCAATCGTTCGACAGGAAGAGCTTCTCGGTGAATCCCGCGTCGATCAATTGCTTCACGGCCGCCGCGCGCTGCTGCCACGAGGGGAGCCCCGCGGCCGGAGGCCGTCGCCCTTGCGGCATGTGGTCCATGCCGATCGTGTAGCCACGCCTAACGAGACCGGTGAGATAGTCCATGTCGGTTGTCTCGTCGCTGTGTCCGAGGCATACGGATGTGGGACGCAAACCTTCCGCCTCGAAGATCTCGACCTGCTTCTCGCCTCCGCGGCCGACTGCGTAGGTATGGGTCGTAACGGGAATCCCGGTCGCCCTGCTTGCTCGCGCGGCAGCGCGCAGCACTTTCTCGAGAAATGGCGTCACGCCGTCACGATCGGTCGCGATGGGATCCCCGTTCCTACCACGTGTGAATGATCCGGTAGGCGGGGTCGTGCGTGGATGCGCTGGCCCGAGGCTGTGCCCAGGTCAAGACGGAATCAGGAGCTCGTGTTACGGGGTCGTACGCGGTGCGTCGGTGCTGTCTCGCCACTGTTCGAGTGCCGCGATGCGAGCCTCGAGCGCAGCCACCCGATCAGCCGGCACGGGCGTGATCGCCTGCTTCGCCTTCCCCGACCCGTTCGATACGACGCGCGCCGCGGTTGGTGCTGTCACGCCCGGGACACTCGTGCCGGTCGCGCGCTTCGCGACGCCGCGCGCCGATACCCGGACGAATCCGCGGCCCACCGGTCCGAGCCAGACGAGGCGGAACATTCGCTCATCCATCGGCATCCGGAACGGGCTCCGCGCGAACAACAACAGGCTGACACCGAGCAGCGCGAGCCCCGACCCCGCCATGGCCAGCGTCCCCGGCGTCGAGCGCACGGATTGTGGCGGCGCGTCTCCGGGTTGCCTGCCGCCGACCTTCCATTGCGGCTTGAGCGAGATCTGGAGCAGCGCGAGCGCGACCGGGAGCTGAATGATCGCCATAATCAGTGTCCTGCGCCGACGTCGCCGCGTATCGGGATCGGCGCGCAGCTGTTGGCGCATCGTCTCACGCTCGTCCACCGTGGCGCGCAGCCCGTTCGCCACCTCCTGCGGCTGGAAGCCGAGCACGGCGAGCCGCCGCGCGGCCGCCGATGCCTGCAGCACGCGCGTGAACCCGATCGCCGCCAGAAAGACGCCGGGGATCGCCGCCCACGCCGTGCCAACCTTGTCGCTGAACGTGTTCACCAGGAGCAAGCTGATGATCGTGAGGAACACGAGAACCAGGCCGAGCGTCCCCACCTCCTGCGCGAAGAGGCGGATGGGCAGCGGAATCTCGGGCGCCGCGAGCCGCGCCTCATCGATCGCTTCGACGAGAGCTTCCGCGGTGGCGAATCGTGCCGACGGCTCCTTTGCGACGCACCGATCGATCGCCGCCGCGAGCGACTCGGGAAGGTCCGGGCGCAGCGACGCCGCCGGCGGCAGCGCTTCCGTCAACTGCTTCACGAGGATCTGCTGTGTGGACGTGCCGGTGATCGCCGGCTTGCCGGTGAGCGCGAACAGCGCCACGAGACCTAACGAGTAGAGATCACTCCGGCCATCCACCACGTCCCCCGACGCCTGCTCGGGACTCATGTATTCGGCCGTCCCGACGACTTCGCCGACGCGGGTGAGCCCCTGCGTGAAGCCCTTCGGCTCCACCTTCGCCACGATGGACCGCGAGATCCCGAAATCCATCAGCAGCGCGCGGCCCGTGGCGCGCTCGAGCATGATGTTGTCCGGCTTGATGTCGCGATGCACGACACCGCGTCCGTGCGCATACGCGAGCGCATAGCCGATGTCCTGAAGGAGCCGCACCATGCTGCGCACATCGAGCGGGCCGGCTCGCCGCACGCGCTCCGCGACGCTTTCGCCTTCGACGAACCCCATCGCGAAGGCCAGCAGACCGTCCCGCTCCTCGACCGCGTGGACCGGCACGATGTTCGGATGCGAGAACGACGCGGCCGTGCGCGTCTCGCGCAGAAATCGCTCGCGGAGCGCGGAGTCACCGGCAAACTCGGACGGCAGGACCTTGAGCGCCACCGGCCGGTCGAGGCGAAGGTCACGCGCGAGGTACACGGCGCCCATCCCGCCGCGTCCGAGCTCGCGCTCGATCGCGTAGCGGTCGCCGAGTTGCTGGCGGATGTCGGAGAGAGCGGTGGGTGCCGTCACGGAGGACCGGTGCGGGAAGTCGTGCGTTCCAAGATGGGGGTCCGTCGTCCGATCCGCACGGCCTTCGACGCTGAGCATCACCGACGAGACGCCTTCCGCTTCGACGATCGGGCGCAGGAGCCGCGGCGACGGGTGAAGGCTGGAAGCGCGTGCTCGAGTGGCTCGGGACTTCACCACCGCTCGTCCCGCCTAACGAGATCCGACGTGTCATCCCGAGCGGCAGCGAGGGATCTTCTGTCAGGTTCTCGTGGCAGGCCGGGCCGCGGGGATCACACACGGGATCCCTCGCTGCCGCTACGCTGCCGCTCGGGATGACACGTGAAGGAGTCGTCACGGTTATGTCAGACGGCCCGCGGGTGGTATCTTGAGGAGTCGGGGCTCTACACCTTTCCCGCTCCCGAGGCCACCCGATGCCCGAGCGCATGCCGCCCGACGACGATCCGATCATCCGCAGCCTTCGCGATGCGGGGATCCGGCCATTGCATCCGGCCGGCGGTGGGCCCGGCACGCGGGTCCCCCGCTCGGTGCTCGTGCTCATCGCGGGCGTGTTCGTCCTCCTCCTGCTCGTGCCCTTCGTGGCCGGACGGCTCGCCGACTGGCTCTGGTATCGGGAGATCGGGTTCGAGCGCGTCTTCTTCACGAAGATTGTCGCCCAGTGGGTGCTGGGGCTGCCAACGGCCCTGATCGCGTTCGCCGTGCTCTACGGGAACGCACGGTTCGCATTGCGCGGTGTGCCGCGCCAGCAGCGGTCGCCCATCGCCGAGGTCCGATCGGGCGCTGACCTGCGTGACGTCGCGCAAGCACTGCTCAGACGCGGTATCGATTGGCTCGCACTCCCCGCGTCGCTGCTGCTGGGATTGCTCGTCGCACTGGCCACGGCCGGCCAATGGCGCCTGCTCCTGCAGGCAGCGTACGCGACGCCGTTCGGTGTCACCGATCCCGTGTTTGGGCGGGATGCAGGCTACTACGTGTTCACGCTTCCGGCCATCGACCTGGTCACGAGCGTGCTGTTCGGGCTGCTGATGATCGCGCTCGTCGCTATCGCGGTGCCAATCCACCTTTTTCGCGGGGAGATCTCGCGGTCCGCACGAGGCTTCTTCGTAGGCGCGCGCGCACAGACCCACCTCGCCGTGCTCGCCGGGCTGCTGCTGCTGATCACGGCGGCGCGCATCCACTTCGTGCGGATCCCGGGCCTGCTTTACGGCGAGCACCTGCCGCTCACGGGTGCCAACTACGTCGACCTTCACGCCCGGTTGCCCGCGCTGCACGTGTTGAGCGTGGTGGCGCTCGCCGGCGCGGGGCTCATCCTCTGGGGTGGGCTGCGCGGGCGTCTGGTGCCGGTAGCCACGAGAGTCGTCATCGGCTACCTCGCGGCAACGGCGCTCGGGGCGCTCATCCCCGCGGCATATCAGCGACTCGTGGTGCAGCCTAACGAGCTCGCGCGCGAGACGCCCCAGATCACCCATCACATCCGGGCCACGCGGCAGGCCTGGGGGCTGGAAGGCATCGAGGAGCGCGAGCTCGCGACGGACACGCGCCTGACGCCCGCGCTCGTCGCGGCGAACCGCGCGACCATCGACAACGTGCGACTGTGGGATCGTGAGCCGCTGCTGCAGACGTTCGGGCAGATCCAGTCGATCCGCACGTACTACGACTTCCTCGCCGTCGACGATGACCGCTACCACATCGGCGGTCAGCTGCGACAGGTGATGCTCTCGGCCCGCGAGATGAATACCGCGTCGCTCCCGACGCGCGGCTTCATCAACGAGCACCTCACGTACACGCACGGCATGGGCCTGACGCTCGGGCCGTCGAACGCCGTGACGAGCGAGGGCCTGCCAGTCCTGTTCATCAAGGATCTCCCGCCGGCGTCGAGCGTCGACCTGCAGATCGCGCGGCCACAGATCTACTACGGCGAGATGTCGAACGACTTCGTCCTGGCGCCGAGTCACCAGCGGGAGTTCGACTATCCGGCGGGCGAGGGGGATGCTGCCGCGTATTCGACGTACGATGGCCGCGGCGGCGTGAGCGTGGCGTCCTTCGCGCGGCGCCTGCTGTACGCGGTTCGCTTCGGCTCGCTCAACATCCTCCTCTCGAACGACCTCACGGATCGCACGCGCATCCTCTACTACCGCAACGTGCGCGAACGCGCCGCGCGGGCGCTGCCGTTTCTGGCGCTGGACCGCGACCCGTACGTGGTGATCACCGGAGACGGCAAGCTCGTGTGGATGCTGGACGGCTACACGGTCTCATCGCGGTACCCGTACGCACGGTCGGTGAGCGACGGCGTGAATTACATGCGCAACAGCGTGAAGGTGACGATCGATGCGTACGGCGGCGAGATTCGCGCCTACCTCGCTGCGCCGACCGATCCGATCGTCCGCACGTTCGCGCGGATTTACCCGGGGCTGCTGCATCCGCTCGACTCCATGCCGGCGGACCTGCGTGCGCACATACGGTATCCGGAGGACCTGTTCCGGCTGCAGACCGCGCTGTTCGCGACGTATCACATGGCGAACCCGGAGACGTTCTATCACCGGGAGGACCAGTGGCAGGTGCCTAACGTCCCGTCAGCCGGTGGCACCTCGGGCGACGAGCGCCCGGCGAGCGGCGAGATGTTCATGCGGCACATGGTGATGCGGCTGCCCGGCGAGCGCACGCCGGAGTTCATCCTGATGCGTCCCTTCACGCCCCGGCAGAAGGACAACCTCGCGGCGTGGATGGTGGCGCGAAACGACGGGGAGAACTACGGCAAGCTCGCGGTCTACCGGTTCCCCCGGCAGAGCCTCGTGTTCGGGCCGAACCAGATCGTCAATCGCATCAATCAGGATACCGAGGTGGCGCGGCAGATCACGCTCTGGGATCAGCGCGGGTCGGAAGTGGTGCGCGGCGAGCTGCTCGTGCTGCCGATCGAGGGTGCACTGATCTACGTGCAGCCGTTGTACCTGCGTGCGCAGGGCGGGCGCATCCCGGAGCTCAAGCGCGTCGTGGCAGCGCATGAGGGTCGGGTCTCGATGGCCGAGACGCTGGATGGCGCGTTGACGGCGCTGTTGGCGGGTGGGCCGGTAGCGGCAGATACGACGGAGATCGTGACCGAGTCGCCGTCGGCCACCGACACGACGGTGCGCGCGCCCACCGGGACCGCCGTGCCCGCAGCGACCGCGCAGCTCGCGCAGCGGGCCCGCGACCACTACGACCGCGCGCGAGCCGCGCAACGCAACGACGACTGGGCGACCTACGGCATCGAGATGCGGAAGCTCGGCGAAGTGTTGCGCCAGCTCGAGTCGGCCCGCCCCGCACGTCCGTAGCGCGCGATTCCGAGTACGTCGGCCACGGTTGCGGCGACGTTACGAGCCGGCCCGCCCACCTCTCCGAGCACGCACCGGTTCGACGCCGTGACGACGTCCGACCAGAGCCGGCGGCCGCTTCGACCGTCGAACAGCGATGATGAGATGAGCAGGTCGGTCCCGTTATGCGATTCACGGACGTCGCCCATCAGTACGGCGTCCGCCCGGGCATGTCGCGCGAACCGGTCCATCGAGCACTCGAGCTCCGTTTCGAACGCACTGTCCGGCGCGACGACGAGACCGTCGATGTCACGGAGCGCCGTCGCGATCTCCTCCCCGACGCCGTCGCTGACGGTATCGATGTCGGGCTCACCGGTCACGTTCGTGAACGGCACGACGGCGATGCACTGTCCGCGCACGCGCGTGCGCGGCGCACCGGCGAGCAGGGTCGATACGAGGGCGCCGACGCTCGGGTAACGGGCGTGTGGTGCCTTCTGCAGCGATCGTGTCAGCGCGGCGCCGATCTGCGGTGGTACATGGCAGACGGAGGCGAGCGACCGTGGCCGATCGACGAGATGGTGCCGCATGACCGCGTTCGGTGTCCCGGTGAACGGCGGCCGGCCGCACAGCATCTCGTACGCGACACACGCGAGGCTGTACTGGTCGCTGCGCCCATCGAGCTCGGTCGTTCCGTCCACCTGCTCGGGGCTCATGTAGTGAATCGTCCCCAGCGTCAGGCCGGGCAGCGTGCGACGGCAGAACTCGACGGTGTCGAGCGCGTCCAGCGCCAGCGCGATCCCGAAGTCGAGGACCAGGGCGCGTCCACGATCGAGCATCACGTTCTCGGGCTTGATGTCCCGGTGCACGACGTGGTGGCGGTGCGCGAAATCGAGCGCGCGCGCGATGTCTTCGGTGATGCGAAGCGCGTCGGTCAGCGGGAGACGTCCGAGGCGCGAGAGTCGCGCCCGCAGTGTCTCGCCTTCGATGAACGGCATGACGTAGTACGGCAGCCCGTCGATGTCGCCTGAGTCGAGGACGGGAACGATGTTCGGGTGACGCAACCGGCCGACGAGGCCGATCTCGGCCATGAAGCGGTCGGCGTTCGCGGTCGCGCTCATCTCCTCGCGAAGCACCTTCACGGCGACGCGACGACCCGACGCGGAGTCGTGGGCGAGAAAGACGTAAGCCATGGCGCCGCTCTGCAGCAGGCGTTCGAGCCGGTACCGCGGGCTGAGCGCATTGGCGATCGTGGCGAAGTGTTCGCTGATCATGTCCACCGTCCGTGAGCACTCGAGTCGCCATCGCGGCGCGGTGCGTCGCGAGGACGCGTGGGTCGGGCGCCACGAGTGCCATGTCCCGGAAGCCCAGCTGCGGATCGTTCGATCTGCGCCGATCTCCCGGACCCCAGGAATTAGACGGATGTGTTTCGCGGTTTCTCGCGCCGTGGGCGCGCGGCGGGGTTACGCTCGGCCGGTGAGCTGCCGCTCGCGTGCGAGCTCGACCGCGCGAGCAACGTCTGGACGGCCGAAGCCGTAGAGCGGGCTGTGCCCGCGCTCGTCGTAGGTGCCGCTCGCGAGGTCGATCTTCTCACAGGAGTCGCGCAGCACGTCCTTCACCTGCTGATAGGTGAGATCGGGGTTCGCGCTCACGATCAGCGCGCAGATCCCCGCGACGGCGGCGGTGGCAGCGGAGGTGAAGCCGAAGCGCGTCGTGTAGTAAGCCTCGCCCTGGTCCAGCGACCCGGCGGGCACGGTCGTCGTGTAGGTCTGCCACGCACCCACCGGGTCTCGCGGGTCGTTACTCGGGTAAACACACCAGAGCGCATCACCCGACGCGCTGTAGGCGGGATGGCGGCCATGGCAGTTGCAGGCACCAACAGCGATGATGCCGGGGTGGCTGGCGTAGCCGTTGAACGCCAGGTCGGAGCCGTCGTTGCCGGCCGAGAATACGATGACGCAGCCCTTGCCGTCTCGGCCAAACGCTAGGCAGTCGTCGATCGCCTCGCGCGAATGCTGCGGGAGCGCACCGCTTTCGCCGTCGGGATTCGGAGGAGACCAGGCGCAGCAGATCACGTCCGCTCCGTGGTCGGCGGCCCAACGCAGCCCGGCCGCTTCGGAGGGGTGGCCGATCATGCGCGAGAGGGCCGGCACCTCCACAGGCAGCAGAAGCGCTCGAGGGGCGATGCCGGTCACGTGCGATCCGCCCGCGAGCGCCAGACCAGCGACCTTGACACCGTGCGGCCGCCTAACGCGCGACCAGTCGACGGACAACGACTCCTCCCGGTGCATCTGCAGCACGCGACCAGCAAACTCCGGGTGCTCGCCGACGTCGACGCCCTCGTCGACGACGGCGAGCACGACGCCTTCACCACCCGTTACCTGACAGTCACCTCGTGAGGCATGCACGGTCACGAGCGGGGGCGCGTCCTCACGGTCCGCCAATCGCTGGCACACACACCGGTCGGCTATCGATGTCGTTCAACGGTTTCATCGATCGGTTTACTACAAAGGGATTCCTTTCCTCGGCAATGTACGGGAATGGTCGACCGTCTTGTCCTCGATCCATCAACTCCAGCCAGTCTTCATCGAAAAGGTTTCGTTCGAAGCGCGTAGCGAAGGTCTGGAAGGCAGCGAATTCGTCGGTGGGGAGGGCCGTCACTGGATATCCGGCGGTGGCGAACAACCATTGAAAATCCATCCCCCACGGCGTCGGCCTCCCGCGCGGCGCCTCGTAGTTGGTGACCAAAAGCTCCACCGCATCATTGCCGCCCGGCCGGTTGGGGCGGTGGTCAGCCTCGTCGTAATCCTCTTTGAGCCTTGGACCCCGGAGGGACAGGTGAGCGACATCGGGAATATCGATGACGCATTCATTCGCCATGTGCCCCTCCTTCTCGCTGCCCAGGAACTTCAAAACGGTCGGGAGCGATGGAAGGATGCCGTCGGGCCCCCCACCGTTGAGGGGGAAACCGCCAGCGTCCCAGATAACCACGTCCTTCACTCGAATCTGTCCGCGGTCGACTACGACCGTGTTACGAACGTAGTTCATATCCCGCACGCCTCGGGGCAGCTGCCGGATCGCGTCGGTCGTCCCTGCCGCCAACACTTCCGACAGACGCGGAACGTACTGATCGAAGCTGGCCGAGCGGGTCACGGGAGGCACGAGCTTGGGGCCTCGCACCGTAATGTCGATGCGACCCTCGTCCACGCCGTTCGGAGGGATGTTGCGCACTCCCCCCTTGGCGGTGATTTCCTGAATCTCGGCGCGGTGCTCGTGTGGCCTACCAGGCCTTTGCAACCTGCGTGGATCGCTGATCAGCTCAGCGACAAGCTTGCCGGCGTCGGCCCCGTCCTCGGGAAACCAGAACAACACGAGCCCGCGAAAATGGATTCGTATCCTCACGTCGCACCTCCTGGGTCATGCTGCGTGGATTCCAATGCCTGCTGGTACAACGCCGGGACCGAACTCCGTCCACACACGATGCTGCTTGCATTCGCGCGGCGACTCGACAGGCCGGAACGTCAGCGACCGCTTTTTTTTGGGGATGGTTCGGTCCTGACTACACTGTTTGACGACCGCGAAATGCGCTTTTCGGAAATAACGTCGCGCAATCCGGGTGCGGTGGCCGCACCAAAGATCTGGAACGCCGCCCACGTCTGGGCGGTCCGCCACGGATCGCCCTGCTCGATCCACTGGATCTGCGTGCGCCGCAACGCTGCGGCAGGGTCCTGATGCTGTGAGAGATCGGCGTGGAAAGTGGCGAAGAATGCCTCCGTGCTCCGGTCGTCCACCGACCAGAGGCCCGCAATGACCGCCGGAACACCCGCCGCAAACAGCGCACGCGCCAACGACGACGCGCCCTCAGTGCCCGATAGCGCACCGTCCGCCGTTCTGCACCCGGAAAGAATCGCGAGCCGCGTGATCGGTAGTGACAGGTCGAACAGGTCTCTGGCGTAGAGCGCTCCGCTCGATCCCGGGAACCGATCGGGCGCCAGCACGAGCTGCGAGAGGAGCGGCGCGTCCGTGCTAATGACGCCGTGTCCCGCAAAGTGAATGACGCTGGCGGCTCTGGCCTGCTCGAGGAATGCGCTACGGGTTGCGTCGGCGCCAATCAGCAGCCGGGCGCCCGGATACCGTCGCGCGACATCTCTCGCCTCGCGTTCCGCTCCAGCCAGCGTGGGAAGGTTGTAGACGGATCGATCGAAGGCCGGGTTTCCGACCGCCAATACCGATGACTCGTCGACTCCCAACGCGCCGGATCGTGCGACCGCATCGGCAAAGAGCTGAACGCTCGACGCAATCCCGAGCTCGTACGACTGCACGAGGTACCGCTGCCGGCGTGCGTCGAACAGCGCCGCGTAGGGAACGAAGTGGAGCCACTTGTCCGGCACGATGATCAGCCTCGAGTCCGTCGGGATGCGCGATTCGAACGGCTCTATCAGCACATCACGCAACCGCGCGCTCGTCGTGGCTATCTCCTCCCCCGATGTTCGCGTGGCAACCAGGCGGGTCAGCCGAGTGGCGAGATCCGCTGTCGCATCGTCAGCTGGCACGCGATGCATCCACACACCGTCCCGTCGGATCACCCAGCCCACGATCTCCCGTTCGAGCACCAGGTAACTCAGGATCGTCGTCCGAGGATCGAGTGCTCGACGAATGGCATCCACCGAGCGATAGGAGGGGTTCGCGTTAGGTGCCATGTTACCGGCGCGCTCGAGCAGCACGCGCGCGCGCATCCGTTCGGTGAAGTCGAGCGCACCGATCGTGTCCTGGCGACTCAGATAGAAGCCCGCCACCGTGTCGATGATCGGGCGAGCCTCATCGAGAAATCGCGTGCGATCATCGTGAGACGCGATACCGGATCGCGCTCGCTCGATGATCCCGAGCGCCTGGTCGAATGCGACGCGAGCCGAGTCCGGCGCGCCAGCCGCGACGTACGCATCCGCGAGCCGAAGCTTCGCTCGTCCCGCCTGCGCCAGGTACTGCGCGCCATCGTACCGCTCGACAACCCGCTTCAGGACTCGGACCGCCGAGTCAGGCAGCTCGGGCAACCACACCTGCCCGTAGACCAGGTCCGCGTCGGCCAACATGATGGCACGCAGGGAGTCGCTGCCGATTCCGGAAGCGTACGCGGGAATTCGGCCCAGGCTGGCCAATGCCTCCGAACGCATTCCTTCCCGGGCTAGCAGTTCCGCCTCTCGGGTTAGGGCGCTTACCATCAGCAGCGAATCACCGACCGACGCCGAGAGTCGCACGAACTCGCGTTGAAACAGGAGGGCGACCCGCGGCGATCTATGCCAAGTGAGTACGGCGGCGGTACTGAAGACCCGTTGCGCGTCGCCCGGGACGTCAGCGTAGGCAGGCAGGTTACGGAACGCCTTATACAGCTCGTGCCACCCCGCACGGTCCCCTCGGAGCGTCGCGGCCAGCCGAGCCGCGTCGGTTCGCGTGCGAAGATCGAGCGCAGGCTCTCGGACGCCGGCGCCCTCCGCCATCGCCGCCGAGAATGCGGAGGCGGCGACATCGAAGTTCGCGCGAATGTTCTCGATGAAGCCGACATTGCGCGTCGCGAGCGCCCGAACCAGCGGATACCTCGCCGGCGCTTCCGTCGCAATACGACGAAAGCGCGCCCTTGCATCGGTGTAGCTCGCGTCTGTGTGTCGCTGGAACGACACGCGGGCCCGGTCATACGCTGCCAGATGAGACCCCGGACTCCGAACCGATGACAACAGCTCGAACGCCCGGTCGAGCGAGGAACTGGCCGAGTCCAACTTCCCCTTGTCGAGTTCCGATCGTCCTCGATCGAAAGCAGTGAGCCCAGTGGCTAGCCGTCGAAGTCGCGACGTGTCGCCTACGGAAATCAGCGTGTCAATGCCGCGGGCGACGTCCGCCCACAAGCCGTCCCCGGTTGCGACCCACGCCGCACCGGCCAGGGTGAGCGCCTGCCGGCTGACCGTGTCTGCTCGGGCATCGCCCGACGTGTACAATCTCGCCCACTGGATGAGCAGGGCCCGCACATCGTTGCGCGCACGCCAGGGGAATTGCCTAACGGCGTCTGCCAGGCCGGCGGAATCGCCACGCGCCGCCGCTCGTTCGACATTCCGCCGCGCACTCGACCAGCTCGCCGCCGGTCGCTCGAGCTCCAGCAACCGATTGCGCGCCTCGTCGGCCCACGGAGACCGATCGTCGATTGCGAGATAGGCCTTCCATTGCCCGACCGCCAGCTCTCGCAGATAGAGGCACTCCAGGATAAGCGCTCGGTTGAATACCGCCTCGGTGAGGCGCGGAGCCATCGCGAGTGCACGGTCGTTCGCCGAATAGGCATCGACGATCGAGAGCGGGTCCTGCGCGAGCTCCGCGTGCTGCAGCAGCGCCACGGCCAGGTCGCTTTGCACGGCTGCGTTGCGAGGGTCCAGTGCGGCCGCTACCCTGAGTTCCTCGATCGCCGCATCCGTGTTCCGCCATACGATGTTCCATGCGCCAATGGCGTGGCGCGACGCCACGCTCGTGGAGTCGGTCGCGACGCTGGACTTGAGCGCTGCGGCGAGCTTGCCCAGTGCGCGAGACTGCGGCCACGCCGACGGTGCTTCATCGGCACAGGCAAGGCCGGTGACGAGGGAGTCGTTAGGCGTGAGCGGGCGGCACGAGGCATACACGTAGCTTCCGGTAAGCCGCGCTCGTGAGACTCGGTGCGGTCCGACCGCCGCTGCGACGCGGTCCGCCGGTCCTCGCCTCCAGACGGTGGACAGGAGCACCGGCAACGCCACAATCCCCCCGAGAGCAGCGACTGCCAACGTCGCCGCGTGCGATCTGCCTACCCGCTGAAGGGCCGGGCGCAATCCTGCCTCGCTCCTTCCACGTCGCAATGGGACCATCCGTGCGAAGGGACACCAGCCCGCAGCTCAACCCCCCCCGTGGCGGCGAATCAGCTCCGCGAAGTTCTGGCGAATCGTGGCGAACTCCTCGCCATCGACTCCTTGTCCGGCGAGCACCGAAACCTGACGCAACAGCTCCACATCGCTGGGCGCAAGCCTGCCGCGGCCGATCGCCGCGCGGAGGAATCGAGATGTGGAGCCTGAGGCGAAGAACGACGCCGACCCTGTTCGTGCCGCGAGCTCGCCGGCGGCCAACCACTTGCCGTACCCGAACCAGCGCGAGTCGAGAAATTCGTTCAGGGTTTTCTCGGCGTCCGATGCGGCCGCGATCAATGGTTCGCCCGTCTCACGGCGCTCGATCCGCGATCGCAATCCCTGATACTTGGCCTTCGCGCCATCGGCCACCGGCATCGCCTGAAGGAGGTCGAGCACTTCGCCTGTCAGGCCGCGCGCTCGTTCCGCATCCCCAGTCGCCAGCGCCACGCGCAGATCCGTTGCGCGAACGCCGAGTCGGAACTCGGTCGTGGAATCGAAGCCGGCCCGTGTTCCGCCGCGCATCACCGACCAGGATCGATCCTCCCATCCCGGCCGGAGCGTGCTTCTT
>Ga0268265_10001678_pt1 | contig 18073 bp, 19 predicted proteins | sample KBSSwiS52_FD_190355 | JGI IMG/M metagenome (GOLD analysis project Ga0268265, IMG submission 190355) | Switchgrass rhizosphere microbial communities from Kellogg Biological Station, Michigan, USA - KBS Switchgrass S5-2 (SPAdes) (version 2) | ecosystem: Host-associated > Plants > Roots >... | reverse complement strand
GGCGAACAGATACCCGGACGCCGGACGCTCGAGGGAACCGACCTTGAAATCGCCTACACTCTGCTGGGCGAGGACCTCGTTCTCCGCGTGAACAAAGCCGGCGTACAGGTGTTCGGGGTGGTGCTCGAAAACGCTGCCAAAGCCATGACTGCGCAACAGATGGTGGAGCTGAAGAGCGAGAGTGCCGACCTTGTCGTCCCCATCGGTACTCGCGGCCAGACCGCCCGTGATATTGGCTATCGTCTTGGCCGCGTGGCTGGCAAGCTGCTCAAGGCCACGCGTGAGAAGGTGGGCAAGACGTAGCGAGAGGCTACAGGGCTCGCGCGTGCCTACGGTTCGTTCCGCATGTCACGGTTGAGCAATGAAAACGCTTGAACTCCGAAGGGTGCTTGACTCGAGACGAGTCCCCTGCCCCTGTATGGCAAGTTCCTGGTGTGGGACGACGACAATGTGGTGACGTCGAGCCTCAACTGGGGCTCTGGGTCGAGCGATCCGGATTTTCCTTTGGGCGATATCGCCGCCGCGCCTCGCAGCTCCGGGGATCGCTCATCGGTCGAGAGACAGCCAGAGTTACTCCGCCAACACGCGGCAGATCTTCAGCGCGTCCGTTGCGACCGCATCAATGCTCTTCGCGTAGCCGCTGCGAATCCAAACTTTCGCGATCTCTAACACGGCGCCTACTACGCCAGCGCGCAGTAGCTCCACCCTCCTCAGCCTTGCACTTGCGTTGGGCGCGAGCGTTCGCGACAACAATTCCCCGAACTCGCGAAGCAACGCCGCCCCCACCTCATCGACGGCCGGCCCAACGCGAGCGATTTCCAGCACGAACAGTCTGGCGGCGACAGGATCGTCCTTCAGGGCCTGAAAATACGCCCGCAGCACCGCGTGACAACGTTCATCCGCCGCGCCGGCGTGTTCCGCGCGGATCCGGTCGAGGCAGTCGATCAGGCGATGCGAAACCGTGTCGAAGGCGGCAATCAGCAGCGCCTCACTGCTCGCGAAAGACTCGTAGAAGTAGCGCTCGGTGAGCTCCGCTGCCTCGCACACGGCCTTCACAGTCGCGTGGCGGTAGCCGACCTCGCCATAGACGCGGATCGCCGCTTCGGTCAACCGCTCCCGCCGTGCGAACTGCCGCTCCTTGGCGGAATGCCCTCCGTACCGCCTTTTTCGTGCCCTCGCCATGATCTTGCCGTCTGCTTGACATGCAATATTGTCAGATGCTCAATTGCGACAATATCGCATGTCAGAAGAAGAGGATAGGCTACCCGCAGCCGAGGACCTCGGACAAGGGAGATCGCAGGGATGCCCGAGCCGGCACGAGAGCAAGCCTTCTCGCCCACCGCCGAATTGATCCCCGCGCGTCTGGCGGCAGATGCGGGCGTCTTTAGCGCGCGATCGAGCGCCGCGGAATTCAAACCAGGAGTCGACCAGCTCGACTTCGACGTCATCATCGTAGGCGCGGGGTTGTCCGGTATTGGGGTCGCCTACCACCTGCAGCGGGACTGCCCACGGAAATCCTTCATTGTTCTGGAGGCGCGCGGCGCGATCGGCGGCACCTGGGACCTGTTCCGCTATCCCGGGGTCCGCTCCGATTCCGACATGCATACGCTGGGCTATCGCTTCCGGCCATGGCGCGGGGAGAAAGCGATCGCTGACGGGCCCTCGATTCTCGACTACCTCAACGACACCGCCCGGGAATACGGCATCGACCGCAAGATCCGTTATCATCAGAAGGTAAAGCGCGCATGCTGGTCCTCGGAGGAGGCGCGCTGGACGCTAGAGGTCGTGGGTGTCGACGGCCGGGTGGTGACCTACTCCTGCAACTTCCTCCAGATGTGCAGCGGCTACTACGACTACGACGCCGGCTATATGCCTGGCTGGCCGGGCATAGAGCGCTTCAAGGGCGAGATCGTGCATCCGCAGAAATGGCCGGAGAATCTCGACTACGCCGGCAAACGGGTTCTCGTGATCGGGAGCGGCGCAACTGCCGTCACGTTGGTGCCAGCGATGACGGACAAGGCATCGATCGTCACCATGCTGCAGCGCTCCCCGACCTATATCGTCGCGCGGCCGGCGAGGGATGTGATCGCCGACTGGCTCTATGCCAAGCTGCCCGAGCGCCTCGCGCACACGCTCGCGCGGTGGAAGAGCATCTTGCTGCAAATGTACTTTTACAATGCTGCGCGCAAGAAGCCGGAAGCCGCGAAGCAACGTATCATAGAGCTTGCCCAAGCCGAGCTCGGCCCCGGGATAGACGTCCAGCACTTCACGCCGCGCTACAATCCTTGGGATCAGCGGCTCTGCCTTGTGCCCGACGGTGATCTTTTCAAGGCAATCCGCGAAGGCAAGGCTTCCGTCGTCACTGACGAGATCGAGACCTTCACCGAAACAGGCCTGAAGCTGCGCTCCGGGAAAGTGCTGCCGGCCGACATCATCGTCACCGCGACCGGGCTCGTGATGAAGCTGATGGGCGGCATGGAGCTTGTGGTGGACGGCAGGAGCGTCGATCCAGGCACCACCTTGAGTTACAAGGGCATGATGCTCTCGGACGTGCCGAACCTCGCAACGACTTTTGGCTACACGAACGCATCGTGGACGCTCAAGGCCGATCTCACCGCCGAGTATCTCTGTCGCATTCTCAACAGGATGGACCGGGGTGGGCATGCCTACTGCATGCCGCGCGACCGCGATTCGTCAGTGATCCCGGATGCGACGCCTCCGCTCTCTTCCGGCTACATGCAGCGGGCAAAGGATATCCTGCCGAAGCAGGGCTCGAAGCGGCCTTGGAAGCTTTACCAGAACTACGCGAAGGACATGCTGGCGTTGCGCTTCGGATCGATCGACGACGGCACGTTGGTTTTCACACGAGCGCCCCACAATCGGCGCGGCACCGGCAGGGGTGACGACATTGATGGCAAGACATCATACGGGCAAGCCGTGCCAAAGCGAATGACGCTTCATGATCGCACCGCCGTGATCACGGGCGCCGGCAGCGGCATCGGACGTGCGATCGCGCAATCGCTCGCGAGGCGAGGCTGCCATCTCGCGCTTGCAGATATCAGCGAGCCTGGGTTGGCGGAAACTGCGCAGCTCCTTGGCGGGCTCGGGATCCGCGTCTCCTGCCATAAGCTCGACGTCGCGGATCGCGCAGCGGTCGCCGCGCTGCCACAAGCTGTCGTGGCCGAGCACGGGCGTGTCGATCTGCTGTTCAACAATGCGGGCGTTGCGCTCGCCGGCACCTTCGAGCAAGTCAGCGAAAGGGATTTCGAGTGGCTGTTCGACATCAATTTCGGGGCAGTGGTGCGGCTGACGCGGGCGTTCATGCCGCATCTGAAAGCCAGCGACGACGCACGGGTCGTCAACATGTCGAGCCTGTTCGGCCTGATCTCGCCGCCGGGCCAGACCGCCTATTCAGCGAGCAAGTTCGCCGTGCGGGGGTTCTCCAACGCCCTGCGCTTCGAGCTTGCGGGAAGCAATGTCGGCGTTACCGTGGTGCACCCGGGCGGGGTCGCCACGAAGATTGCCGAGAATGCGCGCAGACACGCTGGCGCCACCAACGCCGAGGTGGCGGCACAGCTTGAGCGCGCCCGCCGCCTGCTGACCATGCCGCCGGAGGTAGCCGGCGAGACCATCGTCCGCGCGGTCGAGCGCCGCGCCCCGCGTGTCGTGGTCGGCGGCCAGGCCAAGATGATGGCGCTGATCGAGCGCCTTGCGCCGGTGTCGTATTTGAGAATTCTGAGAACGCCGGCGCCGCGATCGTAAAGAGCCCAGGGGAAATATCGGGGACACATTCATGACAATCATTGTCGCGCTGGTCCTCCTGCTGGCCGCCCTGATCGCCGGCCTCGTCTGGTTCACGGCCAACACAGCACGCAAGGTTGAAGCCGCACTACCGCCGCGCGGCCGATTCATGGACATCGATGGCGAGCGCATCCACTATGTCGATACCGGTGGCGCGGGCCCCGCCGTCGTCATGATCCATGGCCTCGGAGGTAACCTGTTGCACTTCGACTACGCGCTCGCAGGCCGCCTCGCCGGCGAGTTCCGCCTGATCCTCATCGACCGCCCGGGCTCCGGTTATTCCGCCCGCGCGGCCGGCGGCGACGCGAGTCCGACCGCGCAGGCAGGCGCGATCGCCAAACTGATCCGCGCGCTCGGGCTAGCGCGCCCGCTCGTGGCCGGGCATTCGCTCGGCGGAGCGATCTCGCTCGCTCTCGCCCTCGACCATCCCGATTGCGTCGGCGGGTTGGCACTCCTTGCGCCGCTGACGCACGCGCAGGAGAAGGTGCCCGCGATTTTCCGGCGGTTCCTGATCTCATCGAGCCTGGTCCGCAGTCTCGTCGCCTGGACGCTCGCGGCGCCGCTGGGCATACGGCGCGGTCCGGCAGTGCTGAAGGAGGTCTTCGCGCCGGAAATGGTCGTGCCCGATTTTCCGCTCCGCGCGGGCGGGCTTCTCAGTCTACGCCCGAAGGCCTTCTACGCCACATCTTCGGACCTCGTCGCGATCAACGACACGCTGCCGGCCTATACGAGGCGCTATCCCTCACTCAACCTTCCATTCGGCATCCTTTTCGGCAAGGACGACCGAGTGCTCGACTATCGCCAGCAAGGCGAAGCGATGAGGGCGTCCTGTCCTGAGCTCGACCTGGAGCTCGTGGAGGGCGGCCACATGCTGCCGATGACCGCGCCGGATCGCTGCGCGGCGCTCATTCGTCGCGTCGCGGCGCGCCAGCAGGGGTCCCCCGTGTGGCGTAAGCCCTTGGGCGTGCGCCCTTGATGTTGGAATTCAAACGCTTTTTTCCTGGCGTTCCTTCTTGGCCTGCGCCAGTCTTCCTACGCCGCAACAGACGAAGAGCCCGCAAAAAGCGGTGGCCATATCCGGGAGGAACCATGCCATGAAGCCAACGCTGCGAAGCTTGTTGGGGATAGCCGCTGCCGCTCTCGGTCTGGCCCTGGCAACCGGTGCATCGGCCCAGTCTGCGCCCGTCGAGCTGCGTTACGCCACCAGCGCACCGCCTAAGACGGTCTGGGAAATGCAGATCCTGCGCTTCCAGAAGCAGGTTGATGAGCTGAGCAAGGGCACGCTCAAGATCAACGTGTTCCTGAATTCGCAGTTGGGCTCCGAGCAGGACACGGTTGCGCAGGTTGCTCGTGGCCGCATTGACATGGGGGGCTACTCCATCACCGCTGGCTCGCTGCTGGTGCCCGAGCTTTCACTCCTCAATATCCCGTTCCTGTTCAAGGACCAGAAGGAGCAGGACTGCGTCTACGACAAGCACCTGACCAAGCTGACCCAGGACATGTTCGCCAAGAAGGGCGTGGTCATGCTCAACTGGGCCGAGGTGGGCGTCGCCGACATCATCGGCAAGAAGGCCTTCGTGTCGCCGAACGATCTCAAGGGGCTGAAAGCCCGCTCTGCGCCCAGCAAGGTTGCGGCCTTCATGTGGAGCGAGTTCGGCGCAAATCCCAATCCGCTCCCCGTCACGGAGTGGAACTCGGCCTTCCAGACCGGGCTCATCGACGTGGCCGACTCGGGGCCGACCTACTACTTCTTCTCCGGCCTTGCTAAGCTCGCTCCGGTGATCACCATGACACAGCACCAGGATCAGGGCAGCGTGGTGCTCATGAACAAGAGCGCCTACGACAAGCTGTCGGACGAGCACAAGAAAGTGCTGGAGGCCGGCAGAACGCTGGTTCCCGACGCGCTGCTGCGCGCGGAGGTGCGCGGGTTCGAAGGCAAGATCCGCGAAATGCACAGGGCCGCGGGCGGCAGCATCGTGGAACTCACCCCCGAACAGCGCGCGGTATGGCGCAAGGGCATCGAGGCGGCGTGGCCGAAGATGGTGGCGGCCGTCGGCGGCGAGGCGAACGCCTACTGGAGGGCGATTCAGGGCGGCATCAAGGCCTGCTCGCCCTAGCATCAAGCAAACTCAACCCTGCACAAAGAACCGCTCGCACCTGCCGTCGCGAGCGGCGGCGTGATCCGGGCGACGTAGATGGACTGGAAATCGCTGCGGCAAAGGATGCGGCACACGTTGCAGCAGCGCTCCGCCTTGCTGCAGCGCATTGAGTGGAGGTCCTTGCGGCAGCGGTTGTTGCGCGAGTTGCAGCGGGTCTCAGTTCTGCTGAGGCTGCTGGGCCAGACGCTGTGGCGCGGGTTGCAGCAGTTGCCGCATTGGCTCGCGCAGGGGTGGACCTCGCTGCAGCGCCGGCTGCCGCAAACTTTGCCACCGTGGTGGCCCGGACGCGATGTGCCGCTGTCGGCCCTCAGGCTGGTCGACGGTTGGCACCGGGGTGAGTGCTGGCTCGCCGTTGCCTGTTTCGGCTTTATCGCCGGCATCCTGATCCTCGACGTCTTCGGCCGCGAGTTCCTGGGGCCATTCCTTCGCTTCGTCGGCATCGAGCCCGGAGCGACGGGCATCTTCGCTGCGCAGAAGCTGTCGATCTTTGCCCTGGTAATCGGCAGCTTCGCTGGTATCGGCATTGCCACCGCGACTGGAGCGCACATTGTGCCGAGCTTCGCCTCGGGCTGGGTGCCGGCTGAATGGAAGGGGCTCTACGACCGGGCAGTCGACCTCCTCACCGGCCTGTTTCTTCTCGGCGTCGTTGGGTTCGGGCTTAAGTTCGTCGGCTCGTCCTTCAAGACCGATCTGCGGGCTCCTGTGCTCGACTGGCCGGTGTGGCCGATCCAGCTCGCCATCCCCCTGGGCTTTCTATCGGCCGCGGGTCGCTACTTCGTCTATGCCGCCTGGCCGGCGCTTAAACCGGTGCCGCCGGAGTTCCAGGAATGAAGGCGCTCGGCCTCGCTGCCTCGATTTTTGGCCTGTTGCTGCTGCGCCAGCCGCTGCTCGTCATCCTGCTGGCCGCCGCCGGCTGCGTGCATCTGTTCTGGGGCCGCGGCAACCTCGAGGACATCATCGAGGACATGTGGGTGGGGCTCGACAAGGAGGTGATCCTGTCGATCCCGCTGTTCATCCTGTGCGGCAACGTGATGACGCGCGGTTCCATTGCGCGCCGCCTGATCCGCATCCTGGCCGCGCTGACCGAGCCGCTGCCCGGCGGGCTGGCGGTCGCCACCATCCTCTCTTGCGCCGTGTTCGCCGCCATCTCCGGCTCCTCGATCGTCACCATGCTGGCGATCGGCTCCATCATGTATCCGGCCATGCGCCAGGCTGGCTACGACAACAAGTTCTCGCTGGGCGCCGTCATGTCGGGCGGGACGCTCGGCATCATCATCCCGCCGTCGATCCCGATGATCATCTACGGGCTCGTCACCGAGACGTCAGTGACGGACCTGTTCGCGTCGGGCTTCGGCCCCGGCCTCCTGCTGACCGTGGCGCTATCGACCTATGCGGTGTGGTTCAACTGGGGCATGCGGACTGCAACATTCGACCTCGCCGAGTTCTGGCTCGCGTTCAAGGACGGCATCTGGGCGGCACTGATGCCGGTCATTCTGCTGGGCGGCATTTACTCCGGCTACTTCACAGCGACGGAGGCCGCGGCGGTCGCGCTCGCCTACGCCCTGGTGGTGGAGATCTTCCTCTACAAGGAGCTGAAGGCGGGCGACTTCTACAATGTCGTGCTGGAAGCCTCGAAGCTCGGCGGCTCGCTTTTCCCGCTGATCGCCGTGGCGCTCAGCCTCAACATCATCCTGATCGAGCACCGCGTGCCGCAGTCGCTCGTGCAGTTCATGCAGGGCTACATCTCGAGCCCCCTGGCATTCATGATCCTGGTCAACATCCTGCTTTTGATCGTTGGCTGCCTGATGACGACGGGCGAGGCGATCCTGGTACTGGCCCCGCTGCTGGCGCCGCTGGCCGAGTCCTACGGCTACAACAAGGTGCTGTTCGGCCTGATTATGATCCTCAACCTGGAGATCGGATTCCTGACGCCGCCAGTCGGCCTCAACCTGATCGTCGCGATGGGCGCCTTTAAGCAGAACTTCGGTCTGCTCTGCAGGGCGGCGGTACCCTTCATTCTCATCATGCTGGTTTGTCTGGTGATTGTGATCTGGCAGCCTTGGATCGCGATGTATCTCGTGACGGGCAAGTTCTAGGGCGCTTTCCATTTGATGTGAATCGGCGTTTCATTCGCGAGTTTCCAATGCCACCAGCCCCCCCGGCGGCAGCCGCGAGGGTGCGACGGGGCGCGGGCGCCTACTCCGCAACCATTCAACGGGGCGGTTGCCCGCCCCCAACGGGGTCGCCTTTCGGCGTCCGCGCTCGGCGATTTTTCGATCACCGCTGCAGGCTTTCGAAACCTTCCTGCCCTGGGAAGACTCCGTGGAGTTCTGGGCTGGCAGGACCAGGTGCCTTGAGCCCCGCTTCTCGTCTGACGCTTATGCGTCCAGCGCCATTGCTGGCACCCGGCGGTAACCGACGCAGCGGCCCCCCTGGAACTCGAGCCATCTCGCTCTCCTTCCAGGCGCCGGCCGTCTGCCCGTGAACGTCGGATGGCGCCATCCACGTCCCGTCATGCAAACGACGCGCGCATTATATCAGGCCGCTTCGGTGCCCTGGGGATAAGCCTGGCCGACGCGCCCCCATCGCTTCTGGTGTCAGCCTTAACGAAACGCGATGGCGGTCGGGTGCAATGGCGGCGTGAGCCGCAAACGGCGTGATCCGGATCAAGTGGAAACTGCTTTAGCCCAAGGCCGGGAAATTCTGACGGCGGGGACAGATTGGAGGGCGGCTCATACGACATCGTGGCCTTTCGGCGTTCTTCAATTCCGCGATGTGCTATGCTGACCGGTAAAGGGCTGAGACAGGGAGAAGCGCCATGAGCCAGCTGCTGCAGTCCGTTGCGGGCCCGCAGGCGGAGCCGCTTTTCAATCCGATGTCGCTGGATGTCATCGCCAACCCCTATCCGCACTACCATCGGCTCCGGACGCTCGACCCCGTCCACCGCTCCCCCCTGGGGGTCTTCGTGGCGAGCCGGCACGCGGACGTGAGCTTCGTTCTTCGCGACAAGCGCTTCGGCAAGGACTTTGTCGGCCGCATGACCCGGCGGTTCGGACCGCAAGTGCTCGACGAGCCCGTCTACCGCAGCATGAGACACTGGATGCTGCAGATGGACCCGCCTGACCATAGCCGCCTGCGGGGCCTGGTCGTGAAGGCGTTCACAGCCCGCCGCGTGGAGGACATGCGCCCGCGCATTCAGGAGATCGTCGATCGGACGCTCGATCGCATTGAGCCGCGTGGCCGGATGGACCTGATCGCCGATTTTGCGCTGCGGCTGCCGGTGACGGTGATCTGCGACATGCTGGGCATCCCCGAGGAGGATCACGAGATGATCTTCTCGGGCGCCCGCGGCGGCGGGCGGCTGCTCGATCCGGTGCCGCTGAACCGAGCCGAGATCGATCAGGCGAACAATGACAACCTTGCAACGGCGGCCTACTTCCACAGCCTGTTCGAGCTGCGCCGCCGCCAGCCGGGCGACGATCTCACCACGCAGCTGGTGCAAGCGGAGGAGGAGGGGCACAAGCTTACGAACGACGAGCTGACGGCAAACATCATCCTGCTGTTCGGTGCCGGGCATGAGACTACGGTGAACCTGATCGGCAACGGCCTGCTGGCGCTCCATCGCAATCCCGACCAGCTGCGGCTGCTCAAGGAGAACACGACGCTGATCACCAATGCCATTGAGGAGCTGCTGCGATACGACTCATCAGTGCAGCTGACAGGGCGCACGGCTCTGAAGGACGTGTCGGTAGGCGGCGTTGACGTTGCCAAGGGCGAGTCGGTGTTGTGCCTGCTTGGCGCCGCCAACCGCGACCCGTCCGTCTATCCCGATCCGGACCGGCTCGATATTACCCGCCCCAATATCCGGCCGATGTCCTTCGGCGGCGGCATCCATTTCTGCCTTGGAGCGCAGCTTGCTCGGATCGAGGGCGAAATCGCTATCGCCACGCTACTGCGCCGGCTGCCCAATCTGAAGCTCGATAACGTGGAGCATCCGGATTGGCGACCCACGTTCGTGCTGCGCGGGCTGAACGGGCTGCCAGCGAGGTGGTAATTGGCGTCGACCGAATGATCATCCACGAAGCAATTTGCTGCCCGGTTCTTCCGCTCGTGACGGGCTAAGCTGCCGTCGCGCGGGCCATTCGTTACGAAGATCGACGTCCTGAAGTGCGCGAACGGGCACCTTGCGATCCCCAAATTGCAGGGTGCCTTTTCGTTGAGGAGCGCCCTTGTCGCCACCTAATGCGCCCACCATGGCTCTGGCGCGCCCTCGTCGCCCACCTCGACTCGGTCAGGTGGGCACCCCATATAGATTTGTATCAGAAGACCAAAGTGCGATGGGGATTCTATCGTAGCTATCGAATAATCCTATCAAAACTGGCGTCTCGATAGGAGCAAGCAAATGCTGAAGGAGACCTGGAGCAAGCCAGAGGTAATAGAGCAGCAGATCGGGCTTGAGGCGACGGGCTACGCCCCGGCCGAGATTGAAGCTGCCTGAGCGCGCTGGCGATGTGCTCGGCGCGACAGACACCGTGCCGAGCACTTTGCTTTCGCTTCGCGCTCGCAGATATCGTTCTTAGGTTGGCCAAGAACGGTAGCTTTGACCCGCAGTGGCTTGCCGACACGGCCTCCGAATAATGCCGCCTCGAAGCATCGAGATCTCGGCCATAGCGATCGGGTGCGGCCCGCCTCCGGGGCGGCGATTAGGTGGATGTGGCGTGACGTGGTAAGATTTCCGTCACGCAGCACTGAGCCCGCCCTAGCTACACGCGCTCAGCCTCCGTCCGTCCGATCACGACTGCTTTGTTGCGTTCCGAGGATTGATCGGCGGCTGGAGACATTGGCGGTTGTCAGCAAACAGCCCGCCCTGCCTCTGGCACATCGCGCTTGGCCGCGCAGCAGGTGCCTCATGAAAGCTCGCCAATGCATAGAAGGTACGTCCTACGGTCCCGAAGCGCTGAATGCGATGACGCAGGCGTTCGACCAAGCCTGGTCGGTAATTGCTCGCAACATCAGCCAATATGCCAGCGAAGCAGCCCGGGCGAGGTTGGCCAAGGCGCTGTTGTCGGTAGCCGCAGAAGACAGCCGCGACGTGAAAGCCCTCAAGCGGAAGGCTCTTGAGGCGATGGCCCTCAGCTATTACGCCGTCCCATCCGATACCTTTACCTCAGACGCTACCGGTCACGAGGATGCTGGACAGCAGCCTCACCTAGCAAAATTCCCCGCGGCGAAGAGTGAGGTGGCAACCAGGCCTGCTGAGACGCTCAATTGGTTGGTATATCGGGTCGGCAGTCCCAACATGCTCATCGGAACCGTGATCGCGCCCACCCTGGAAACCGCGCTGGCCTCAGCCTTCAAGGATTTCAATGTAACCCCGATGAGGCGGAAGCGCATCATGGTGCGGCGGGTGGGCGGCGATGCGGATCGCCGACATCTGAATCTTTGAAGGTTCATAGCCCATGTAGCGACCAGTCGCGCATCACCGCAAAGCAAACTTTGCCCCGCGAAGATATCCGGCGGCGTGGAGGGCCGCAGTGCTGGCCGACCGGCGCGAGCATCGCGCCACCCGCCGCGACCTCCCAGACTTTGCGGCCTTCCGCGAGGTGCTGCCGAACATGCCCGAGGAGCAGGCGAAGCTGGAGACCACGCAGGCCATCGCCTTCGCGGCAGCGAACCATACCAAGTGGTTCTCGGGCGGTGTGTACGGGTAGAGAACTGCACGCACGCAAAGCCTAGTTATCGGGCGCTACGGGCGCGGCTTCCGCCTCGCGTCCGGCGCCCGCATGGTGGCGAACCAAAGCCGGACAGCACGCGCGGCGTCGCCGTAGGTCTCGACTATGATGCTAAGATTGTCCGTCAGCACCGAAATCGTGTCGGCGTGCTCCGGGGCGATCGGCCTCTCGGAGCTAGCGACGGCGTCAGCAGCCTGCAAGAGAGCATCTGGGTTGCCGCCCTGCTGGTAGGCGTTCAGAGCTGCGACAAAGGCGGTCTCGCGGTCGAGGCGGCGGCTGGTGGCACGGCGGCGGGCGTTGCTGCGGCGGGACACAGTGATAGAGCCTAGCCCTGTGGGTTCCGCTCCCCCCTTCAGGCTAATCGCAATCACGTTTGAGGCAAAGCCTTCCCTAGTGCCTCGCGCCTGGCTCTCCCATGACTGCGAACCAGCGGCGCACGGCTCGGCCGGCGTCGTCGTAGTCGGCGAGCTCGCAGCGGCAGCCGGTCGATGTTCGGCCACTTCTCGGCATACTCGCGGTTGAGCTCGAGCCACTTCTCGAGACCGGGCTCGGTATCGGGCTTGATCGCATCGACGGGACACTCGGGCTCGCACACCCCGCAGTCGATGCACTCGTCGGGGTGGATGACGAGCATGCTCTCGCCCTCGTAGAAGCAGTCGACCGGGCAGACCTCGACGCAGTCCATGTACTTGCACTTGATGCAGTTTTCGTTGACGATGTAAGTCATTGATCCAGGTCCGTTCCATTTTGGAAGGGTCGGCTGACGCTTCTGCTATCGCCGGAAGTCTGACCCGCCTTGATGTTCATTGGCGCGAGCCGGCACCGCTCTCCGCCGCGTTCACCTCCTCCTCGCTGCCTCATTTGTAGGGCGCATCGAGCTCGAGCATTTTCGCGATCTCGCGCTCCCACCGGTCGCCGTTCGCGAGCAGGCGTTCCTTGTCGTAATAGAGCTCCTCGCGCGTCTCGGTCGCGAACTCGAAGTTCGGGCCCTCGACAATGGCATCGACCGGGCAGGCCTCCTGGCAGAGGCCGCAGTAGATGCACTTCACCATGTCGATGTCGTAGCGGGTTGCGCGCCGCGTGCCGTCGTTGCGCCGAGGACCAGCTTCGATGGTGATCGCCTGCGCCGGGCAAATCGCCTCGCACAGCTTGCAGGCAATGCAGCGTTCCTCACCGTTGGGATAGCGGCGCAACGCATGCTCGCCACGGAAGCGAGGCGACAGCGGGCCCTTCTCGAAGGGGTAGTTCAGCGTCTTCTTTGGCGCGAAGAAGCAGCGCATCGACAAGAAGAATGCCGAGACGAACTCCTTGAGGAAGAGCGAGCTGATTACCTGTCCGAGCGACGCCATCCTGCCAACCCACAAGGGTAGAGCCTTTGCTTCATGGACCGCGGGCATCACCAGGCGAAGCTGCTCTGTCGCTACTGGTCCCGACAGTTGGCGGCACGCCCACCCCAGAACTTCTGGGCCGCATTAAGCTCGGCTGCGTGGAAGGATCGAGCCTCCACTCCATTGGGATCACCGGTGAACCTGCCGAGGCGCCGCGCGCAGTCAAAGAATCCCATTGCCGGCAATCCGCCTCGGGCCTTGCTGATCACGAGGGCGGCAATGAACGGCCGGCCGGCTTCGGCATCCTCTCCCATCAGACGCTCGAGGGCGACTGTGATCTGATGGATGGTATTGGGCGGCGACAGCTCAAGCAGTCTGGCGAGTCCGCCATAGGTGATGGTCTGACCTGCCGCTGCCATGTTCTGAAGGCAGGTGCGCAGTTGTTCCGCGATCTGGTCACGATGACTAGACGTTGGTCTCGTCTTCATGGGGATGGCGCTCGCGCTCCATGTCGTTGCGCGCTCTTTGCCGTCAGGCTCGATGACCGAAGTCCACGTGGTAGCGCACCGTGACCCGCGTGCGGCCCTCGTCTTCGTCAACTCCGGTCTCGACCAGACAGCAGCCATGCCCGCGCTGCACCTCGGCCTAGAGCGCCTTCGGCTTAAGGCCAAGCCGCGGAGCAACCGTTTCCGGAGCGATGACAACCGTACCGTCGGTGATGGAGTCGCCCCTGGAGCCAATAAGGTCATCTCGTGAGCTTTCTTGCGGAGAAGGGCTGCAACGCGGAGGTCCTAGCCGGCTCGAAGCTGATGCAGATTTGTTCTATCTCCTCGGCCGCAAGCGGCTCGTTGAGCAGGCTGCACTGATACCGGCATGGGTGGCTCCTGCCGCGTTCATGGCTTCGCAGATGCGTGCAGGAGGCGCAGATCCCGAAGGAGGGTCGACTACGCTGCCGCGCGACGTGGCCCAGCATCCGCTCGAGAAGTTTGACCAACTGGCCACGGAGACGCCCGGGTAGCGCTTCCGCGGCATCCACCAGCACGCGCAAGGGGTCGCGCGCCAGGATCGCCTTCGCACTGTCCGTCAGGTCGACGCGCGCGCTGCGGCCGTCCGTTTCCGAGGGGATCCGCGCAAGATAGCCTTGCTCGATCAGACCCTTCACGGTCTGCGATGCTGTCCCGCGCGTGGTCGCGTGGAACTCGGCGAACGCAGAGACCGTGCGGGAAAAGCGATTGGCGCGGGAGAAATAGCGCAGTGCCATCCACTGCGCCGATGTCAGGGCCTCGACGAAGCCCTCGCCGAGCGCCGCACGGCTCAGACGCAGCACTAAGTCCGCGGCAGCGCGGCCGCCGATTTCACGCTGTTGTGCCATGCGACAAGTAGTAGCGGTATCAAACTATATTGTCAACGTGGCATCATTGCATTTAGTTTGCTCTCGCTATTATATGAAAGCAGCCGCTGCCATGGGCGCAGCGATCCTGGTGTGCAGCCGCTGTACTACGAAGGGAGCACATGACCGCATCTGTCACCGTCACCGAGCGCGCGGCTGAGCGCATCGCGCAGATCGTCTCCAATGAGCCAGCAAATATCATGCTCCGGGTCAGCGTCGAGGGCGGCGGCTGTTCGGGCTTCGAGTACCACTTCGATCTCGTGCCCAACGCGGAGCCCGAAGACATTCTGATTGAGCACGCTGGTGCCAAGCTGCTGGTCGACTCCTTCTCGCTCACCTACCTGGCGGGCTCGGAGATCGACTACGTCGACGATTTAATGAGCGCGTCGTTCAAGATCAAGAACCCGAACGCGACCGCCGCCTGCGGCTGCGGCACGAGCTTCTCGGTCTGAAGCCGATCCGTCACGAAAGTACTCGCAGACCGAACAATCGCACTCCTGGCAATGGGATGATCTTCGATACGATCCGCTCCGATTTTGCGTTCCTCGATGACTGGGAGGACCGCTATCGCTACGTGATCGAGCTCGGCCGGGGCTTGCCTCCCTTGCCTGAGACCTACCGCACGGAGCGGTACAAGGTCCGGGGCTGCGCGAGCCAGGTGTGGCTCGCAACCGAGACCGAGCGCCGGGCCGGCGGAGTTGCCGTGTTCCGCTTCCAGGGCGCCAGCGACGCCCATATCGTGCGGGGGCTCATTGCAATCCTGTTCGCCATCTACTCCGGCAAGACGGCGGATGACCTCCTCAGTATCGACGCTGAGGCGATCTTCGCCAAGCTCGGCCTCAAGGAGCACCTGACGCCACAGCGCTCGAACGGGTTCGCCGCTATGGTCGAGCGCATCCGCACCGACGCCCGCCACACCATGAGCGAAGGAGCGAAGGCGGCCTGAGCCAAGGGCCCGCCGGGGAGGGAGTGGTCCTGACGAAACGCACGAGAGGAAGAGCCAATGGCAGCCTTTGTGAAAGTAGCGAAGACAGATGAGATCGCGTCCGGTCAGGCACGAGGGGTCGAGGTCAACGGCAAAGGGCTCGCCCTGTTCAATATTGACGGCAACTTCTACGCACTCGACGATACGTGCACCCACAAAGGAGGGCCCTTGTCTGAGGGCGCGATCGCAGGTGAAGAGGTGACCTGCCCTTGGCATAAGGCCAAGTTCAACATCCGGACGGGCCACGTGCTCAGCCCACCAGCGCGCCATGGCGTCGGCCGCTACAACATTCGGGTGATGGGGACCGATATCGAAGTCGAGGTCTAGGGGACGAGGATTGCTTGTCGATCGGCGCGGGATCTTCACCCCTGATCGGAGCGCACTCGATTTAAGGCATTCCACGGTTTCAGGCCGCCTGCCGGCCAAGCAAGGCCGATACCTACTTCTTGACCGTGCCGGACAAGCCCGCCTCGCCCTCCTCGAGCGCTGCGTTCGCAAAGCGCTGACGGAGTGCATCGACAAGCGGGGTGCGCTCATCGCCGAATTCGAACGCGATCAGACCGCGAGCCGAGTCCACCGGCTAGCCACGCCGGCAACGCCACCAGCACTTCACTCTTCGCCACCACCGCAACATCCACCGCCATCCTAACAACCTGGAAACTCCACAACTGACCTTTGAGTGCTGCTGGTCTTATTAAGAGGTTCGTGCCTTACTACGGCCAGGGCAACCGTTCCGAGGAAACTATGGGCAAGAAGCCGCGCAAGACGGGCACGCCCACCGAGCAATTGGAAACGCTTCTCAAGTCGTATGCTCTCAGGCGGCTGCAAGGGCCCACACTCAGCAAACCACCAAGGCCAGTCAAACCCCGGTCGAAACAAATTAAGAAGCGATAGGTGTACGCGCAGTCCACTCTCCCGCCAGTGGAAGGCTTCTAACCAGCGCCCGAACCGCGGCGCAAACCGCGCGCTCCGCGCAGACATCTGCCCAAATCCGTGACGCATACCGCGTCCAGAATTCGTGTTCTCACCCCTGCAATTTCCGTGCGGCTTGCGCTTAGTAGTCCATCCCTCCCATGCCGCCACCCGGCATTGGCGCATGAGCCGCTTCTCTCTTCGGCCGCTCAGCGACCATCGCTTCGGTCGTGATCAAGAGACCTGCGATCGAGGCCGCGCCCTGCAGGGCGCAGCGCACTACCTTGGTTGGGTCGATCACGCCTTGGCTCATGAGATCGCCGTATTCACCCGACTGCGCGTTGTAGCCAAAGCCATACTCCGAGTTTTCCAGGATCTTGCCGACCACTATCGAGCCGTCCGCGCCGGCATTGATGGCAATCAGGCGCGCAGGCCAGGACAGTGCCTTGCGCACGATATTGATGCCGGCCTTCTGGTCCTCGTTCTCAATCTCGATCTTGTCGAGGCGTTTCTCAGCGCGCAACAGCGCCACGCCGCCACCGGGAACAATGCCTTCTTCGACAGCCGCGCGCGTGGCGTGCAAGGCGTCGTCGACCCGGTCCTTGCGCTCCTTGACCTCAACCTCAGTCGAGCCTCCGACCTTGATGATCGCGACCCCGCCTGACAACTTGGCCAGCCGCTCCTGTAGCTTCTCCTTGTCGTAGTCCGAGGTGGTCTCCTCGATCTGCGCCTTGATCTGATTGATGCGGCCCTCGATGTCCTTCTTCTTGCCGGCGCCGTCAATGATCGTCGTATTGTCCTTGTCGATCGAGACGCGCTTGGCACGACCAAGCATATTGAGCGTGACGTTCTCGAGCTTGATGCCGAGGTCCTCACTGATCACCTGGCCGTTGGTGAGCGCGGCGATGTCCTCGAGCATGGCCTTGCGCCGGTCGCCGAAGCCTGGCGCCTTCACCGCTGCCACCTTGAGGCCGCCGCGCAACTTGTTGACGACCAGGGTCGCCAGCGCCTCACCCTCGATCTCCTCGGCGATGATGAGCAGCGGCTTCGCGGATTGCACGACCGCTTCGAGCAAGGGCAGCAATGACTGGAGGCTGGACAGCTTCTTCTCGTGGATCAGGATCAGAGCGTCCTCAAGCTCAACTACCATCTTGTCGGCATTGGTGATGAAGTAGGGTGAGATGTAGCCGCGGTCGAACTGCATGCCTTCGACGACGTCGAGCTCGGTCTCCAGTGACTTGGCTTCCTCGACCGTGATCACGCCTTCCTTGCCAACCTTCTCCATGGCCCTGGCGATCATCTTGCCGACCTCGGCATCGCCGTTGGCCGACACCGTGCCGACCTGGGCAATCTCGTCGTTGTTGGTTACCTTCTTGGATTTGGATTTCAGCTGATCGACGACGGCCTGCACCGCCAGATCGAGGCCGCGTTTCAGGTCCATCGGGTTAGCGCCAGCCGCTACCGATTTTGCACCCTCTTTGACAATCGCTTGTGCGAGCACGGTCGCCGTGGTGGTGCCGTCACCGGCGACGTTGGAGGTCCTGCTCGCCACCTCCTTCACCATCTGCGCGCCCATGTTCTCGAACTTGTCCTCGAGTTCGATCTCCTTCGCAACCGTGACGCCGTCCTTGGTGACGCGCGGGGCTCCGAATGATCTGTCGAGCACGACATTGCGACCTTTCGGCCCCAGCGTCACCTTGACCGCTTCGGCAAGAATGTCGACACCACGCAACATGCGATCGCGGCATCTTGAGAAAACTTGACGT
>Ga0268265_10001673_pt1 | contig 18092 bp, 7 predicted proteins | sample KBSSwiS52_FD_190355 | JGI IMG/M metagenome (GOLD analysis project Ga0268265, IMG submission 190355) | Switchgrass rhizosphere microbial communities from Kellogg Biological Station, Michigan, USA - KBS Switchgrass S5-2 (SPAdes) (version 2) | ecosystem: Host-associated > Plants > Roots >... | reverse complement strand
CCACGCATTCGTCGGCGACCGGCGAAGACAGCGTCTTCGAAAACCTGGCCATCACCCTGACCGATGTCGATGGCGACACCGCCACCGGCACGCTTTCGGCAAAGATCGTGGATGACGTGCCGACGGCCAATCCGGACACCGACAGCCTCAACAACGTGACCCAGACCGCGACGGGCAACGTGATGACCGGCCTGGGGACCACCTCGTCCGGCGCGGACGTGCCGGGCGCGGATGGCGCCACGATCACCAAGCTCGAAGGCTTCTCCACAACCGACAGCGACAACAGCGATGGTCTCTCAGTCACCGGTAAGTACGGCACGCTGACGATGTTGGCCAACGGGGAGTACACCTACACCCGCAGCGGCACCGCGCCACTTACCGACACCGACACCTTCACCTACACCCTGGAAGACGCGGACGGCGACAAGTCCACGGCGACCCTCACCATCAGCATCACCGACAAAGGTGTCACCATCACCGACTTGAGGCCGAGCGCCAATGGCGGCGACGTGACGGTGGACGAGGACGATCTCTCGGACGGTTCCGACACGACGAAGGAATCCACCACCGGAACCGGCACCTTCACCGTCAGTGCCCCGGACGGCGTGGCTGACGTCAGCATCGCCGGCACCAAGGTGATCGACGGTGGTGTGCTGACCGCCAACCTCACCATCACCACGCCCTTGGGCAACACGCTCACGGTCACCGGCTACGATTCCGGGACAGGTGTGATCTCCTACAGCTACACCCTTAACGACAACACGACCACGCATTCGGCCGCGACCGGCGAGGACAGCGTGTTCGAGAACCTGGCGGTTGTGCTGCATGATGTCGATGGCGACGAGGCCACCGGCACTCTCTCCGCGGCCATCGTGGACGACGTCCCGACGGCCAAGGACGACACGGACAGCGTCGGCAACCTGGCCACGACCGGCGGCAATGTGATCACCGGGACGAACACCAGCTCGGGTGCGGCCGGCGCGGATGTGCCGGGCGCCGACGGCGCCACCGTGACCAAGTTGGTCGGCTCCACGACGACTGACTCGAACAACAGCGATGGCCTTACGGCGGTCGGAACCTACGGCACGCTGACGATGTCGGCCAACGGGGAATACAGCTACACCCGGAGCGGCAATGCGCCGCTCACCGACACCGACACCTTCACCTACACCCTGGAGGACGCCGACGGCGACAAGTCCACAGCGACCTTGATCATCAGTATCAAGGACCAGGACGTCACCATTTCCAACCTGACACCGAGCGCCAGTGGCGGCGACGTCAGTGTCGACGAAGACGATCTCGCGGACGGTTCTGACACTTCTAAGGAATCGACCACCGGGACCGGCAGCTTCACCATCAGCGCCCCGGATGGGGTGGATGAAGTGACCATCGCCGGCGTCAAGGTGATCGACAACGGTGCGCTCACCGCCACCCTCACCATCACCACGCCTCTGGGCAACACCCTGACGGTCACCGACTACACCGCCGGTGTCATCTCCTACACCTACACGCTCAACGACAACACCACCTCGCATTCGTCGGCCAGCGGCGAAGACAGCGTCTTCGAGAACCTGGCCGTCGTGCTGACCGACGTCGATGGCGATACCGCCAATGCCACGCTCTCGGCCGGGATCGTGGACGACGTCCCGACCGCGCATAATGACACCGACAGCCTCGACAACGTGGCCAACGCGGCGAGCGGCAATGTGATCACTGGGTCGAATACGAGCTCGGGTGCGGCCGGCGCGGATGTGCTGGGCGCCGATGGCGCATCGATCGCCAAGCTCGAAGGCTCCAAGTCATCCGACTCCGACAGCAGCGGTGGCTTCACCGCCGTAGGCACCTACGGCACGCTGCAGATGTCGGCCAACGGGGAATACACCTACACCCGGAGCGGCACTGCGCCGCTCACCGACACGGACACCTTCACCTACACGCTGGAGGACGCCGACGGCGACAAGTCCACGGCGACGCTTACCATCAGCATCACCGACAAGGGTGTTACGATCACTGACCTCACGCCGGATACCGGCGGCGGCGACGTGACCGTGGACGAGGACGATCTTGCCGACGGTTTTCCGACACCACGAAGGAATCCAACCGGAACCGGCGCCTTCACCGTCAGCGCCCCGGACGGGGTGGATGAAGTCAGCATCGCCGGCACCAAGGTGATCGACAACGGCGCGCTCACCGCCAACCTCATCATCACCACGCCCTTGGGGAATACGTTGACGGTCACCGGCTACGATTCCGGCACCGGCGTGATCTCCTACAGCTATAAGCTCAACGACAACACCACCACGCATTCGTCGGCGACCGGCGAAGACAGCGTCTTCGAAAACCTGGCCATCACCCTGACCGATGTCGATGGCGACACTGCCACCGGCACGCTTTCGGCAAAGATCGTGGATGACGTGCCGACGGCCAATCCGGACACCGACACGCTGAACAATGTGACTCAGACGGCGGGCGGAAACGTCATCACCGGCGTGGGGACCACCTCGTCCGGCGCGGATGTACCGGGCGCCGACGGCGCCACCGTCACCAAACTGGTCGGCGCGACGACGACCGACAGCGACAACAGCAATGATCTCGTGGCCGTTGGGACCTACGGCACGCTGCAGATGTCCGCCAACGGGCAATACACCTACACTCGCTCCGGTAACACGCCGCTGACCGACACGGACACCTTCACCTACACGCTGGAGGACGCCGACGGCGACAAGTCCACGGCAACCTTGACCATCAATATCAAGGACCAGGACGTCACCATCACCGATCTCACGCCGAGCGGCGGTGGCGGCGACGTCTCGGTGGACGAGGACGATCTCTCCGCTTCGCGCGGGATCGGCGAGAGCGCAGGTTCCGACAGCACGCCGGAATCCACCACCGCGAGCGGCGACTTCAAGATCACCGCCCCGGATGGGGTGGATGAGGTCTCCATCGCCGGTATCAAGGTGATCGACAACGGCGCGCTCACCGCCAACCTCATCGTCACCACGCCCCTGGGCAACACCCTGACGGTCACCGCCTACGATTCCGGCACCGGGGTGGTTTCCTACACCTACACGCTCAAGGACAACACCACCACGCATTCCGCCGCCACCGGCGAAGACAGCGTGTTCGAGAATTTGGCCGTCACACTGACCGACGTCGATGGAGATCAGACCACCGGCACGCTCTCGGCCAAGATCGTGGACGACGCGCCGACCGCCAATGCCGACACCAAGTCCGTCAATGCCGGCGGCTTGGTGAGCGACAACGTCGAGAGCAACGACGTCTTCGGCGCGGACGGCAAGGACGCCGGCGGCGGCGTGGTCGGAGTCGTCAAGGGCACCAGCACCAGCTCGCCGGTTTCCGGCAACACCGGAGTCGCGATTGCCGGTGATTACGGTACCCTGACCCTGAAGGCCGACGGCAGCTACGATTACCAGGCCAAGGCCAATGTCGACCTGCCGGCGGGCACGAGCGTCGATCACTTTGTTTATACGATCAAGGACGCGGACGGCGATCTCTCCACCACCAAGCTCGACATCACGGTCAACAACGTGGTCCTGAAGACCGAAACCCAGACCGTCACGGTCTATGAGTCGGCGTTGGACAAGACCCAGGATCCGGGCGACCTGCTGGCCGGCACGGTCATCGGCTCCGACCCGACCTCGAGCAAGGAGACGGTCACCGGCACACTCACTTTCGACCCGGGCGTGACGACGGTGACCAAGGACTACACCGGCACTTACGGCACCCTGCACGTCGATTCGACCGGTGCCTTCACCTATACGCTGAGCGCGAACAAGATCGGCAGCCCGGCCGCGAATGACGGTGCCAACACCTATCTGGCGGCGGAGAACTTCAGCATCCAGATCAAGGACGGCGGCGGCAACACCGGCACCGACACGATCAAGGTCAACGTGGTCGATGATACGCCGCTTGCCTTCGATCCGCAGAACCAGAGCCTGCTGAACGCCGCACCCGGCGGCGTCATCACCGGCAAGCTCGACCTCGCCGGCCATACCGGGGCCGACGGCATGGCGGCGACCAACCCGGTCGTGTTCAGCGGCGGCACCGACGGTTCCTTCGCCAAGCTGGCCGACGGCACCACGCCGATGCTCTACCAGACCCACAACATCATCCTGACCGGCTTCGGCACCACGACGCTCACCGGTACCGCCGACATCAACAACAGCGGCACGATCGACGCCGGTGATACCCAGGTATTCACCGTCACGCTCGACGCCGCCAAGGACCAATTCGCGTTCAACCTGCTGAAGCCGATCGACAACGGCGCCAAGATCGACTTCACCGACTTGAGCAATGCCAAGGCCGGCAACGGCACCTGGCTGGGCGTCGGCGCCGATGCCGGCGATGCGACGACCCGGGATCTGCTCTACACCGCGAAGACCGCGGGCCAGTCGATCAACAGTTCCAGCACCGATGTCGCCACCGGCAACCAGTGGATCGATCCCGGCGAAGGGCTCCGCCTGGATTTCGTCAAGGGCCTGACCACCGGCGGCGGCGGTGCCGACCCCTACAACTTCGCCAGCCACTATCAGGTCCAGGACTTCCAGATCAGTGTCGCCGACGTCCAAGGCAACGCCAACAGCACGACGACGATCAAGCTGACGGCATTCGACGTCACCAACAACCTGGTCAACGATGCAACAACGACGAGTGCGCAATTCCTCGCTGAGGGTCTGGTTGCTCTTTCCGCGGGCGAGCTGACGATACTGCGCGGGGGCGTGCCGATTGCCTCCGGCACCAACGGCATCCTGGTGACCTTCGATGCGAGCGGCTTCGCCACCATCTCGGGTCTGAAAGCCCACGACGTCATCCAGATTGACGAATCCACCGGCTTCGACCGCCTGCTGATCGAGCCCGGTACCGCCGACGCCAACCTGTTCGCGATGACCGGTGCCAAGGTCCTCAACACCTCGATCGGCTTCGACATCGACGCCAAGTTCGAGACCACGCTGACCGACGGCGACGGCGACAAGTCGAAGGGCTCGATCGACGTCAACCTGCAGACCAACGACGGCGAGAGCCACACCTTCAAGGACGGTCCCGGCAACGACACGCTCCAGGGCGGCAGCGGCAACGACCTGATCTTCGGCGATGCCGGCAACGACACGATGCTCTACGACAGCAAGGACACCTTCAACGGCGGCGCCGATTTCGACCGGGTCCTGGTGACCACCGGCAATACTTCGATCGCTTCCTTCGATCCGGCGAAGTTCATCGGCATCGAGATGATCGATCTCGGCGACCACGCTGACTACAACCGCACCGGCTCCGGCAACCAGAACGCTTTGTCCCTGAGCGCCGCCGATGTGGTGACCGCCAATGGCAGTACGGTCGCCGCCACGATCTCCGGTGCGACCCCCAACCACCAGATCAACCTCTTCGTGATCGGCGATACCAACGGCACCTCGGCCGACAAGGACAATGTGCACCTGACGGGCTTCACCAAGATCGACAGCGTTGCCAGCTACACCGATCCGGTCACCGGCGCTGCGCACGCCTATGACATCTACCAGAGCAGCTCCGGTCCGGTGGTGAAGGTGGCGGTCGAGGCGAGCCTCGACATCGTGTGACCTGATTTAAAGATCCTGGCGGAGAGCCCTAACAGAGCGCTCCGTCCGGACCGGACCGACACTCCCGGAGGTGTTGATTCATGAAGATTAACAAAAATTAGCAGGCATTTTTGCGCAAACCCGACGTACTTATACGTACGTGTGCGTATTAACCAAACTCTACAACCCTCGCCCGGACTTTCTCCGAATTAACCTCCCCGCCATTCGTGGCGACGGGAGCGCGGCTCCGGCCATGTGGTCAGGGGGGCGCCTCGGGGCGCGGGTGATTATGGCGAACGATCTCAGCAATCCGGTTCAGGCGAACCCGGTTTCCGGCGACGGCTTTTTCGAGCATGGCGCGGGGCAGGACAGCCTCTTTAGCACCGTCCAGCTGGCCCAGAACGGCACAGAGGCCCCGACAGCCCCCGGCCAGACCATCCAGGTGACCCCGCCGCAAGGCGCGGCCGGTCCGGTGGTGATCCGGGTCGAGGTGACCCCCGGCAGCACCGTCGAGCTGCCCCAGCCCTTCGAAGCCGACGCCGCGCTGATGGCGCGCGAAGGCGACGGCAACCTGGCGATCAAGGTCGGCGACGTCACGGTCATCCTGCAGGGCTACGTGGACGCCAACCAGGCGGCCCCGGTCACCATCGAGGGCGCCGACAACCAGCCGATCGACATCGCGACCATCCTCGCCTCCACCGATGCCACCATCGACATCCAGACCGCCGCCGGCCCGGATGCCGGCCAGAACGGCCAAGGCGCCGACAACAGCGGCGCGATCCTCGCCCAGCTCGAAGACGGCAACGGTCTCGGCGGCTTCGAATCGGTCGGCGGCCAGGACGGGACGGAGCTCGGCTATCGGACGATCGACGCCAGCATCCGCAACGACTTCGCCGACCCGCTGCAGACTTCCGCCGTGTTCGGCTTCTCGGTCGCCGGCTTCTCCGGCGCGTTCAACGAGGGCTTCCTGCGCGATCCGGCGCAGACCTCTCCGTTCAGCGACAGCGAGGGCACGTTCTTCGACACCTTCCTGCATGAGTACCGGGATGCGGTCGAGCATCCGGGGCAGGCGATGTTCACCGGTTGGGCCGATTTCCACGGCACGGGGGTCACCCCGAACAACGACTTCGGCGAATACCTTTCCCAGACCAGCAAGACCACGACGGTCACCGTCAACTTCACCAACGGAACCGGCGACCTGGTGCTGACCGGTATCGGCGAGGGTGTCACCTCGAACGGCAGTCATCTCAGCGTCGAGATCAGGGACGACGGCCACACGATGTTCGTGCGCCGAGACGAAGCCACCGCCACGGACACTGGCAATGCCTTGGTCGCGGTGATCCATGTTGACGGCCCCGACGCCAACGGCCAGTTCACCATCGAGACCATCCTGATCAACCGCATCGACCACCACGAGGCGGGCAACGATACGATGGACATGGATATCCAGTTCACCGTGTATGACGGTCCGGCACCCCAGCAGCAGGAAGGTGAGGGCGGCGATATTCCGCAGGGGCCCACCTCGCCGTCGATGGACGGCAGCGTCACTGCGAGCTTCAGCGACGACGTGCCGATCTTGGACAAGGTCACCTACAACAACCAGCACGACGGCAGCGCAATGCCGGCGCGCGAGAGCGTCGAGGCCGGCGGCAGCGATCTCGGCATGATCGATGAGGATTGGCTGCATGGCGGCGCCAAAGACACTGGCGCCGACGGCATGAGCAATGCCGGCGACAACGGCGATGCCGGCGGCGGCACCTGCGTCACCGGCGCCATCAAGGTGAATTTCGGCGCCGATGGCGCGGCCAACTGGGATGGCGCGACCGAGAAGGCCACCCAGGCGGAAAAGCACGCCTTCGTCCTCGACACCGCGCAGTATCTGCTCGGCAAGGCCTTCCCCTACGGCGACACGGGCCTGAGCTCAGGCGGCAAACCCCTGGTCGTGCTCTCGGTCAGCGGCGATCACCTCACCGTCGGTATCGCCGACGCCAAGCAGTCCCAGCGGGTTGAGGGTGAGGAGGGCGACACCAGCGGCCAGCAGCCCACCGATCCGATCCCGGGCTGCACGATCTTCACGCTGACTCTCAACCAGGCCACCGGCCAGTTCGAGTTCGACCTGAAGGGTCCGCTCGACCACGGCGATTCGATCTTCGGGCACAAAGACGGCGTTTCCGCGCTGGTCGCGGCGCAGCCCGAGAACACCATCGCGCTGCAATTCGGCGTCACGGCCTCTGACGACGACGGCGACAAGGTTCATGCCGAGATCGACATTAACGTCAATGACGACATGCCGGTCGCGCGCGACGACAGCATCACCGTGCTTACGGGCAGTCATGACGTGATCCTCGGCGATGTCATCACTGCATGGGGCGAGGACTCCATTGCCGGCAAGGATTCGGTCGGCGCCGACGACGCGATCGTGATCGGCGTCGCCGCGGGTGATCTCAGCGGCGACCAGACCGGCGGTGTCGGCACCGTGATCCAAGGGACCTATGGCAAGCTGTTCATGGGCGGCGACGGCGGCAAGTACACCTACACCCGCGATCCCTACAGCCCGGGCGGCGTCGATGACGTCTTCACCTACACGCTGAAGGACGGCGACGGCGATACCAGCACGGCCACGCTCACCATCCACATCCAGAATGCCGAGGTCGGCATCGACCTCCCGTCCTGCGAAGCCGAGACCACGGTCTACGAATCCGGCCTGCCCGACGGCAGCAATGCCGCGGCCAACTCCGAGCATACCGCGGGCACCATCACCATCACCGCCAAGGACGGAATCAAGACCCTGGAGATCGGCGGCGACTCGCTGACCCTGACCGAGCTCAAGGACCTCGCCACCACCCACCACGTGATCGAGGACGCGACCGGCAAGCTGACCCTGACCGGCTTCAACGAATCGACCGGCGCGCTCAGCTACACCTACCTGTTGAAGGACAACACCGACGCCAACACCAAGTCCTCGGTCAACTTCAACATCAAGGTGACCGACGTCGATGACGACATCGGCACCGCCACGCTGAAGATCAACATCGTCGACGACCAGCCGACGGCGAATTGCGAGACGATCACGCTGGACCAGAAGGTGACGACCACCGACGTCCAGTTCATCATCGACGTCTCCGGCAGCATGGAGCGTTTCAGCGTCGGTGTGAACGGCTATCCGGACAACGGCGTCGGCCTGGCGCGCTACTCGATCGAGAAGATGCTGAACGCGCATCCCGAGATCCAGAACGTCCAGTTCGTGTTGTTCGACGACCATGCCTCCCACAGCGTGTGGATGACCGCGGCCCAGGCGCTGGCCTATGTGAAGGACGGCGACAATTTCGACAGCGGCGGCGGCTACACCAACTTCGACCGCGCGCTCGCCGAGGCGATGGGCGCCTTCGACGACGCCCGCCCGCTGCCCCAGGGCAACCAGAACCTGGTCTACTTCTTCTCCGACGGCAATCCGAACGAGCCGCACAACGACCCCGGGATCACCGACCAGGGCAACGGCGCGTCCCAGGTTTCGAAGCAGGAGTGGCAGGACTTCATCAACGATCCGGCCAACCACATCACCGACGCCTTTGCGATCGGCATCGGCAACGTCACCGCGAGCCAGCTCGCCCCGATCGCCTATCCGGACGGCCCGGCCAACACCGAGCCCAATTTCCTGACCATCAGCTCGCCGAACAATCTCGGCGCGCTGCTGACCACCCTCGACAACGCGATCGTGCCGGTCGTGACCCCGATCACCGGCAATGTGCTCGACAACGACGTCTCCGGCGCCGACGGCTTCGGCAACGGCAAGCTGGTCTCGCTGAGCTTCGACACCGACGGCAGCGGCGCCGGCACCGACCGGACCACGCTCACCTTTGACTCCACCCACCATTCGCACACCATCGACATGGGCGCCGATCGCGGCAAGCTGGTGCTCAACGACGATGGCACCTACAGCTACACGCCGCCTGCCGGCAAGGCGGACGGCACGCCGTTCTACGTGGAATACACGGTCCAGGACGGCGACGGCGACACCGCGACCGCCAAGCTGAAGATCGACATCAACACCCGCCCGGAGACCGACCTCAACGGCGGCGGCCAGGGCGCCGACAACCAGGCCAACTTCATCGAGCAGATCCCCGTCCTGATCGCGCCGCAGGGCACGGTCAGCGACGACGCGGACATCCACGCGATGACGCTGAAGCTCACCGACCGGCCGGACGGCAATGGCGTGGAGTCACTCGGCCTCAATGCCGCGGCGCTGCTCCTGGTCAGCCAGAACAATCTCACCGTCAGCGCCTACAATCAGGCGACCGGCGTGATCACCATCACCGGCTCGGCTTCGCCTGCGGTCTACCAGGCGATCCTGCGCGGCATCGAGTACAACAATGCCAGCGACACGCCGAACACGACGGACCGCCATGTCACCGTGGTGGTGAACGACGGCACCTTCGACAGCATCATCCATACGGTCGATATCTGCGTGACGCCGGTGAACGACGCGCCGGACGCGACCATCAACCCGGACAGCTTCGCCGCGGATGAGGACCAGTGGATCGATCTCTCCGGCAAGATCGGCAACACGCTGAACATGATGATCAGCGATCCCGACTCCGGGAATGACGACGTCACCGTCACGATTTCGGTGACCGAGGGCAAGCTGTACGTCGAGGACGGCTGGACCGGCGTGCAGGTCACCAACAACAACTCGATGAGCGTGACGCTGAAAGGCTCCGTTTCGGAGATCAACAATCTCCTGAAGGAATCCAACAGCGGTTATGTCAGCTACATCAACGAGAACAACACGCCGACCCATAATGTGACGCTGACCCTCAAGGTCAACGACAACGGCGAGAACGGCCTGGGTGGCGCGAAGTTCGACCAGGACACCGCCACCATCTACGTCACCGACACCAACGACAAGCCGGTGACCGACCTCAACGGCAACGGCAACGGCTCCGACGCCTCGGCGAGCTTCGTCGAGGATGCCGGCGCCATCAAGATCGCCCCCAACGGCACGGTCACGGATGACTCCGGTGTGGTCAAGTCGCTGACGGTGACCCTCACCAACCACCCGGACGGCTCGGCGGAATCGCTCGGCCTCAACAGCACCGCCCAGGGCCTGGTGACCACCTACAGCCTCAACGTCACGGCCTACAATTCCTCGACCGGCCTTCTCAAGATCACCGGCGATGCCCCGCAGTCGGTCTATCAGCAGATCCTGCAGAACATCGTCTACAACAACAGCAGCGACACCCCGAACATTCAGCACCGCGACGTCGATGTGGTGGTGAACGACGGCGCGCTCGGCAGCTCGACGCACAGCGTCGATATCTCGGTGACGCCGGTCAACGACTCCCCGGATGCGAATATCGCGCCGCTGACCTTCAGCGCCACCGAAGACCAGTCGATCAACCTCTCGGGCAAGATCGGCAACACGCTTAACATGATGATCAGCGATCCCGACTCCGGCAACGACGACGTCACGGTCACGATCTCGGTGACCGAGGGCAAGCTGACCGTCGAGGACGGTTGGAACGATGTCACCGTCACCAACAACAACTCCATGAGCGTGACGCTGAAAGGCTCGGTTGCGGAGATCAACAGCCTGCTGAAGGAATCCAACGGCGGCTATGTCAAGTACGTCAATGAGAGCAACGCGCCGGCTGCCCAGGTCACGCTGAAGCTCCTGGTCAACGACAACGGCGAGAACGGTAGCGGCGGCGCCAAGTCCGACTTCGACACGGCGACCATCAACGTGACCGACCTCAACGAGAAGCCGGTCACGGATCTCAACGGCAACAGCAACGGCTCGGACAACTCGGTGAGCTTTGTCGAAGACTCCGCCGCCGTGAAGATCGCGCCGAACGGCAAGATCTCGGACGCTGACTCGGCCAACATGAGTTCGATGACGGTCACGATCACCAACGTCAAGGACGGGTCGGCCGAATCCCTCTCGGTCAACCCGGCGCTCCTGCCGGTGGGCGTGACGGCGAACTACGCCAATGGCGTGCTCACCATCGGCGGCCCGGCCTCGGTGGCGACCTACCAGACGATCCTGCAGAACATCGTCTACAACAACAGCAGCGATACACCGAACACCACGAGCCGCAGCGTGACGGTGGTAGTGAACGACGGCTCTCTCAACAGCGACAGCCACACCTCGACCATCTCGGTGACGCCGTACAACGACGCACCGACCGCGAACGCGCTGCAGAGCGGGCTCAGCGTCAACGAACAGGCCAGCCTGAACATCGCGGGGAAGGGCCTGTCGATCGCCGATGTGGACGCGGGCAGCGACACGATCACCGTGAAGCTGACCGTGGGCGATGGTGCGCTCACCGTCACTAAGGGCGGCGCCAGTGTCAGCATCTCCGGCAGCGGCAGCGGCACGGTCTATATTTCCGGCTCGCAGTCGGAGATCAACAAGGTGCTGACCGGCACGACCGGTTCGATGAACTACAAGGATGACACCGACGCGCCGGCAGCCAACACCAAGCTGACCATGACGGTCGATGACAACGGCAACAACGGCATTGGCGGAGACCAGACTGTCACGGTCGAAACCACGATCACCATCAACCCCCTGAACGACGCGCCGACCGCCTGCGACGACAACGTCTATACCAACGCCGGTGCCACGCAGATCAGCATCGGAGAGTGGATGCTGGTCCGCAACGACAGCGACCCGGACACCGACTCGAGCAAGTTCGACCTGATCTCGGGCAATGCCGCAGTCGCCAACGTCACCGGATCGTCGGTTGGTCACACCAACGGTTCCGGCACTGACGGCTCAGTGCAGTTCACCGACACCAACGGCAACAGCACCGACTCCAAGTTCGACTACACGTTTAGCGACGGCTCGGGCGGAACCGGGACCGGCCACGTCACGGTCCATCAGGACACCAGCGGCACGCTCACGGCCTCGAGCGGCGACGACATCGTCATCGTTCACCCGACCACGGCCACCACAGTCGATGCCGGTGCCGGTGACGACATCGTGGTCGGCGGCAGCAAGAGTGACCGGCTGGACGGCGGCGCCGACGACGACCTGATCTTCGGCGGCGGCGGCAACGATACGATGATCTTCGGCAGCGGCGACAAGTATGACGGCGGAGCCGATTTCGACCGGATCGAGGTGACCGGCAGCAATGGCGGGGTCACCGTCAGCTACAACGCGAGCACCTTCCTCAATGTCGAAATGATCGATCTCGGCGAGGACACCAACCGGCAGGGTCAGAGCCACCAGAATACCCTGGCGCTCAACGCCGGCGATGTCGGCGTCCACGACTACGGCACGGTCGGCAACTTCAAGATCAGCTTGTTCGTGATCGGCGATACCAACGGCGACAGCGGCAACTCGCAAACGCAGGCCAACAACCGCGACAATGTCGACCTGAACGACTTCACCAAGGAGACCGGCGCCGGCTCCAGCGGCAGCTTCACGGATGCGGCCACCGGGGACTCGCACACCTTCAACGTCTGGACCAGCAACTCCAACCCGCAGGTCCATGTCGCAATCGAGCAGGGTCTCGACATCGTGTAATCGGCCGGAATCCCGATCCCAAATTCCGCCGAGCCCGGGCCTCCCTCTCGCCATAGAGGGAGGTCCTCTTTTTTTAGGCCGCGTTGGCTCTCGTATTTGCGCGGCGGAGTAGGCTGCTTGAGGAGTGCTAACGCCCGAAGACCGACCAAGCGAAGCGCCGCCACCATGGCACCCGCCGCTTGCGGTAGGACGCGCGCTTACGTCCGAAGCTCTCCGCCGCCAGCTCCAGCCCGACGCGATCGCAAGCCACCAGCGCCGCGCACTCTGCGTCGGACAAGCCCGCCCGCGCCGCCTCGCCCGCGGGGTCGGCATCGAACTGTGCCCGCGCCACGGCATCGGTGTAGAGCCGCGCCAAGTAGGTCTCCAGCGCTACCGAGCTCATTCTGCGGCCCTCAGCGAGCATGCCGCGCGCCCCGCCGCCAAAGCCACCCGCGCCGCGTCGAGTTGCGCCAGCAGGCGCGGGAAGGCGGGGAACTTCCCATCCCGCTCAAGGATCACATCCAGCGGCTGTGGGGCATGCTGCGCCAGCAAGGTCAGCAGCGCGAAACATTCCGGCGGCACGTCATGCACATGGTCGTCCAGCAGACGGCGCTCCGCCGTTCCCGGCGCCTCGATCCAATGCCCGCCGCTCAGGTGCACCGTCGTCACGCGGTGCAACGGTAGGCGCAGCAGCATCGCCCCTGGCTCCGCGCCGAAATTGACTGCGTTGGCATAGAGATTGTGGAGATCGAGCAACAGCGGTGCATCGCAGCTTGCGACAATTCCATCGATCCAGTCGGGCTCGTCCAGGGTGCTGGCCGGTGGATCGATCAAGCTCGCGACATTCTCCATCGCCGGCGACGCACCGACGATTGCGGTGGCACGTCGGATGTTGCGCGCGGTCGCCTCGATCCCGGCCGGTGTCCGCGGCGGGGCGGCAAGATGCCCGATCTCGATCCCGCCGGCGCGCACAAAGGCCAGATGCTCCGACCAGGATTCCGGCTGCACCGCTTCGGCGAGGCGTGCCATCCGCTCCAAACGGTGCTGGTCGGGTACCGCCATCGATGCGAGGCCCTGTGTCACGCCGTGCAGCATCATCGGAATCTGGCCGGCCAGGGTGCGGAGCGCGCGCAGCTGTCGCTTCGAGGCACGGAAGTGATCGTCGGCGACCAGCTCGATCAGGTCGATCCGGTCGCGATGCACGAAGATGCTGGCGGCGAGCTCCGCCCGCCAGCCGATGCCGACCCGATCGCGCAGCTCAGCCGCCACAGCCGCCGCCACATCCACCTCCGCAGCTGCCGCTGCAACTGCTGCCGCAGCCGCTTCCGCCGCCACAGGAAGAATCCTGCTTCTTGCGCCGCAGCGGCTTGGTGCCTGGAAACCGCTCCGGCGGAAGCCTATCCACGCCGTAGACAGCTGCAAGCAACGCTGCTTCGTTGGTCGCGCCGCCTTGCCGCAGGGTGTCGGCGCGGTCTCGCAAACGCGCGAACAGCACTTTCAGGTCTGCGAGCATCGCATCTCCGCGTGCGGTCCGGTGACGGCGATAGATCTTCAGCGTGCCGATCCCGAAGACGACCATGAGCGCCACGATCAGGCCGTAGTCGCGGCCCTCCGTGACCGCGATGCCGATTTTAAGAAATCCGACAAAGGCCATCCCGACGACTCCGAGGATGAGCGGGATCAGGCGCTGGGCGGAGACCTTGCGGCTCGCGACCAGCTCGAAGTCCTCCAGGGTGCGCTGGTACTCGTGGCAAGCGGCAAGACAGGTCAGGCTCTTCCGCATTTCAGCCGCTCTACCGGCGGACTTGTAGAGCGAGAGAATCGCCTTTTCGATCGGCCGGCGCGCCAGGTCCGCCGCATTCCGTTCCGCCGCCAGCAGGGCGTCCGCGCCTGAGAGCAACCCGCGGTCGATCAAGGATACGGCAGCGATGTTCAGGGCCTGATCGGAGCCGCCGCGTAGGTAGGCGATCTGATAGGGATCGGTCATATTCAACTGCGGCACCAGCCCGGAGAGCTCGCGCGTGCGGTTCCAGAGAAATTGGCAGACCAGTGCGATGCAGCCGAGCACGGCGTAGAAGGCGAGGAACGAAGCGCCGTGAAGCGCGAAGGGATTCATGGCGGGTTCGCTCAACCTCGACCTTCGAGGCGCTCCACATTCTCGCGGAGCTTCTCGATGAGCCGCATCAGATCCATCAAGGTCTCCGGCGCGTCGCCAGGCTCCAGCGGATCGCCGCCGCGGACATGGGTCATCGCGTTCAGCACGTCTGTGAGCGCCGGATCGTTGAACCCGGCCACCAGGCGTTCCAGCGCCTTCTTCGGGGAGGGGGCGGGATTCCCCTCGATCTGCAGGATCGAGGCGGCGCTGGCACGCAAGGGCGGTGCCGCATCGGCAATAACCCGCCCCAATTGCTCCTCGCGCAGACTGATCAGGATGTAGCGCTCGCGCAAGCGGATCTGCAGGTTGAGCAGGACCTGCTTCAGCCGCCGCAGCAAGGCGGCGTCTGACACCGTGACGCCGGCGAAAGGATCGCTGCCGTGGAGCACGCGGTGCCGGTGCAGGATGTCGGAGAACTTGACCGCGAAGGCCTCCATGGCCAGCGGCACTTCCGTTTCCAGCATGAACATCGCGTTCAATTCGATCGCCGCATGGGCAAAGCGCAAAGGCTCGCGCAGGGCATCGGCCTGCGCCTGGTCGAACCGCTTCAGCACCAGCAGGATGTTGACGTCGGAGGTGGCGCGCAAATTCTGCTCGGCGCCGGATCCGAACAGCACGATAGAAACGAGGTCGGCGCCGAACGCCTGCTTCGCCGCATCGACGAAAGTCGTGATCGTCCGCTCGATCGTCTCAGGCAGCCCCATGTCGCCCGCCACGGCTTCCCCCTCGCGACTCCGCCACAGCTTCGACTCCTACCATTTTTCCGCGACGGGCGGCTACCTTGCGGAATGTTTTCCGAGGTGGGTGGAAAACAGCGACGGCACGCGCTAAGTGTTCCGAAGGCGATCACCGCGAGGCAGACATGGCGGCAAAACCCAAAGGCAAGACCAACGGCGGCCAAATCCGTGTCGGGATCGGCGGCTGGACCTTCGAACCCTGGCGCGGCGTGTTCTACCCGAAGGATCTCTCGCAGAAGCGCGAGCTGGAATATGCCTCCAGCAAGCTGACCTCAATCGAGATCAACGGCACCTATTATTCCACCTTCAAGCCGCCGAGCTGGATCAAGTGGCGCGAGGAGACCCCGAAGGACTTCGTCTTCGCGGTCAAGGCCTCGCGTTTCTGCACCAACCGCAAGGAGCTGGCCGGAGCCGGGGAGTCGGTGACCCGCTTCATCAACCAGGGCCTGCACGAGCTGGGCGACAAGCTCGGGCCGATCAACTGGCAGTTCATGGGGACGAAGAAATTCGACCCGGTGGACTTCGAGGCCTTCCTGAAGCTCCTGCCGAAGGAAGTGAACAAGGTTCCCTTGCGCCACGCCATGGAAGTGCGCAACGAGAGCTTCAACAGCGACGCCTTCTTCGAACTCTGCCGCAAATACAACGCGGCCATCGTCTATGCCCATGACGCGGATTTCCCGGAGATCGACGAACCGACCGCGGACTTCACCTATGCAAGGCTGATGCAGAGCCAGGAAGATGTCGCCACCGGCTACAAGCCGAAGGAGCTCGACGCCTGGGCGAAGAAGGCGAAAGACTGGGCCAAGACCGGCGACGCCTTCGTCTATTTCATCTCCGGCGCCAAAGTCCGCAATCCCGCCGCGGCCCAGGCCTTGATCGAGCGGGTCGCGTAAGAAGGCGGGAATGCGCCGCGTGGTGACACTGTTGTTGTGGTTCTTCCTGATCGCGTTTGCGCTGCCGATCGGGATCTCCGCCGCGCTCTACTACAGCGGCAATGAGGCGAAAGCGGATTGGCGCACGGCGGATCGGACCAGCGCCGGCCTGCTCGAGACGCCGCTCCTGCATTCCGATGCCGTGATCCGTATCTATGCGGCGCGCACGGTGCGCTGGCGCAGTGTCTTCGCCGTGCATTGCTGGCTGGTCTACAAAGCCAAGGGGGCTTCGGCCTACACCCGCTACGACTACACCGCCTGGACCGAGTTGCCGGTGCGGATGAACGGCTATGCGCCGGATGGCCGCTGGTTCGGGCGCGAGCCCGAAACGGTCTACGCGCTCGACGGTGCAGCGGCCGAACGGCTGATCCCGAAGATCGAGGACGCGATCCGCGCCTACCCGTTGAGTGCAGCCGGCGACTACCGCGCCTGGCCGGGACCGAATTCCAACACCTTCATCCAGGCGATCCTCGACGCGGTGCCCGAGATCGACGCGACCTTGCCTGCCCTCGCGATCGGCAAGGATCATCCCTATGACGGCAAATGGCTGCGCGTGACCGCCGATGGGTTGGGCCTGCGCTTGAGCCTCGCCGGCTATGCCGGTGTCACGCTGGGTTGGCGCGAGGGTCTGGCGGTCGATATCGGCGGCGCTGCAATCCGCGTCGATGTGAGGCGACCCGCGATCGAGCTCCCCGGCCTTGGCCGCTTCGGGATGGGGCTTCAGGCACTCTGAATCCCACGCGTCCGCCGAAGCCTTGGCGTAGGCGGATTTTCTCTCGCGTCTCCTGAGGTCGAAAAGACCGTACACCATTGTGTGTGCTAGGTCAAGTGCTCGCCAACCCATTGGCGTGGTTTGCATATTCCGGACGTGCCGTTCCCGGAAATGCTATAATCGCGCCAATGCTTCGCTGGCCAGCTTGCGCGTCAGCTCTCCCGCCGGCATCTCGACCCCGAGCCGCGCCGCCTGCCCGGACCACATATTGCTGAACTCTCCGGATCCCTTCGCTTCGCTGACCTTGCGCAGCGGAATGAGGCCGCCACCGGCCAACGGGAAGCGCGGCGCATCGCTTGAGAGCGGCCCGACCTCGCGCATGATCCGGTTGGCAATCCCCCGTGCCGGCCGTCCGGTGAAGAGATTGGTGACCATCGTGTCGTCATCCGCCGCGCCTTTCAGCGCCGCGCGGTGATAGG
>Ga0268265_10001670_pt1 | contig 18127 bp, 18 predicted proteins | sample KBSSwiS52_FD_190355 | JGI IMG/M metagenome (GOLD analysis project Ga0268265, IMG submission 190355) | Switchgrass rhizosphere microbial communities from Kellogg Biological Station, Michigan, USA - KBS Switchgrass S5-2 (SPAdes) (version 2) | ecosystem: Host-associated > Plants > Roots >... | reverse complement strand
GCAGGACCGGCGGTTTGTCGATCCGCAGTGGCGCGAGCAGCCGTTCTTCGCGCTTCTCCACCAGTTGTACCTCCTGCTCTCGCAGCGGATGCTGGGACTGGCCGAAGCGCGCGAGGGGCTGGACGCGGCGCAACGCCGCCAGCTCGTGTTCGCGACTCGCGCGCTTACCGAAGCGCTGAGCCCGGCCAATTTCCCGCTCACCAATCCCGTCGCCTTGGCGCGCGCTGCCGAGACGCGCGGCGAGAGCCTGGTGAAGGGGCTGGAGCACCTGCTGGCCGATATGCGGCGCGGTCAGCTCACGCATACCCAGCCCGGCGCGTTCGTGGTGGGCGAGAACATCGCCACCACGCCGGGGAAAGTGATCCACGAGACGCCGCTGTTCCAGCTCATCCAGTACACGCCGACCACCGAACGCGTGCTGAAGGTGCCGCTGGTGATCTTTCCGCCCTGGATCAACCGTTTCTACATCCTCGACCTGAATGCCCGGAAGAGCTTCGTGCGGTGGGCCGTGGAGCAGGGCGTCACGGTGTTCATGGTGTCGTGGCGGTCGGCCGACGCCTCGCTGGCGGACGTGACATGGGACGATTACATCGCGGCGCAGATCGAGGCCATCGACCTCGTGCGCCTGCGCCTTGCCGTCCCGTCGGTTCACACCATCGGGTACTGCGTGGCAGGCACGACGCTCGCCGCGGCGCTGGCCGTGCTGGCCCGCAAGGGCGAGGCCGACAAGGTCGCGAGCGCCACGTTCTTCACCGCGCAAGTCGATTTCGAGGAAGCGGGCGATCTCAAGTCGTTCATCGGCGAGCAGCAGCTCGGCCTGCTGGAGCAGCTTACGCCCGAAGGCTACCTCGACGGGCGGTACCTTGCCGCGACGTTCAACCTCCTGCGCGGCAACGATCTCATCTGGAACTACGTCGAGCGCAATTACCTCAAGGGCGAGGACTATCCCGCTTTCGACCTGCTCCACTGGAACGGCGACGTGACCAACCTTCCGGCGCGGTGGCATCGGGCCTACTTGCGCGACTTGTATCGCGACAACCGCCTTGTGGTGCCCGACTCGCTGGAAGCATGCGGCGCCCCGATCGACCTGCGGCGCATCGCCACCCCGTGCTACATCCAGGCCGGCCGCGAGGACCACATCGCTCCGCCCCGCAGCGTCTGGAAGCTCACGCGCCATCTGAGCGGCCCGTGGACATTCATGCTCGCGGGTTCGGGTCACATCGCGGGCGTCGTCAATCCGCCATCGGACGGCAAATACCAGTACTGGACCCATCCCGGCGGCGCCGATACGCTCGAACGGTTTCGCGAAGAGGCGCAGGAACACCCCGGTAGCTGGTGGCCGCACTGGCGCGACTGGCTGGAATCGATCGACACCTCGACGGTATCGGCGAAGGGCAAGCGGCGCCCCGGCGGGCGAGGGGACCGCGTGATCGAGGATGCGCCAGGGCGCTACGTGATGACCCGCTGAGCAATTCCGCGCACTGATCGAGACATCCGGCTGCGCGGTGGCAGGGCGTAATTGCGACGGACCGGCGTTTCTTTATGCTGCATCGCAACAATGCGGATTGACTTTCGCCAAGGGGAGTTCATATTGTGCACTGCAACATAAGGGGCTTCTCAGAGCAGTTGCCCACCCGGAGAGCTTGTATTCCGGGAGAATGATACGCTCGCAGGACCCAGATTGATGGCCGAATCGGACGAAGCAGAATTGCAGGTTGCCACTGCGCCGGAGTCGCCGGTACTGGGTGGCGGTGCGCGCAAACGCGGTCGTCCGCGCAAGGTGGTGGCAAGCCTTCCCCTTTCCGACGGAAATGCGCCTTTGGCCGTTGCCGAAACTCCCTCGGCTGAAATCCTGCCCGCTCCGTTGGAGACGGCGTCTTCTGCCGTTGCCCTCTCGCCGCCGCTTGCTGCCGAGCCGGCAGCGGAGCCTGTCGAGGCAGAAAATCCCGCGCCGGTTACGACCGCGCCCCGTAAGTTCAAGGGCAAGGCTGCACCCAAGGCGCGCAAGATCGTGTCCGCTGCCAAGGCTGTCGCGCCCAAGCCAGTCGCCGCCAAGCCGCTTGCGGCCAAGCCGGCTCCTGCAAAGCCCGTCCTTGCAAAGCCGGCTCACGTCAAACCGGTCGCTGCCAAAGTCTCTGTCGCCAAGGTCTCCGTGACCAAGGCCCCTGGTGCCAAGATCTCTGCCGCCAGGCCCATCCGCAAGCCGGTGGCAGAGACGCCGCAGCCCGTATTTTCCTTTACGTCCCCCTTGTTCGCCGATCTTTCCAGCAATCCCCTCTTCAAGGATATCACTATGGATATGAGCGCCAATTTCGGTGGCCTCCAGACTGCCATGACCGAAGCCCAAGCCAAAGCCAAAGCCGCCTTCGAGAAGAGCACTGCCCTGTTCGGCGAAGTCGCCGAGTTCACCAAGGGCAACGTCGAGGCCGTCGTCCAGTCGGGCAAGATCCTGGCCGAGAACGTGCAGGAGATCGGTGGCACCATGGTGAGCGAGGGCCGCACCGCTTTCGAGACCGCCACGAGCGACATCAAGGAACTCGCCGCGGCGAAGTCGCCCACCGACTTCCTGAAGCTGCAGAGCGATCTGATGCGCAAGAACTTCGACAGCGCCGTGGCGCTCGGCTCGAAGAACAGCGAGACCATGCTCAAGCTGATGACCGACGTCTTCGCGCCGATCTCCGGACGAGTCAGCCTCGCGGTCGAGAAGGCGCGGCAGACCGCGTCGTTCTGATCGCAGGTCGAAGATAGCGAGCGGCCGGGTGGGCGACCATCCGGCTCTCTCGTGCCGCGCGTCCGACGATCGACCCCGCGCGCATCTTGAAGATGCGCGCTGCGGATGCGATATTCTCGCGTCATGACTTTCCCGTTTGCCGATGCCGATTCTTTCGCCCGATCCCGCTTGCGCACAGCCGTGCGCGGGGCGGGCGACGGTGACGATGGCCGCGACGGCGCTCCTCCGGGCGACGACGGCCAGATCGGCGTCGCCACCAAGACCCGCGCCAAACCGAAGAAGCCCAGCCAGTTCAAGGTGCTGATGCTGAACGACGACTACACGCCGATGGAATTCGTCGTGCTCGTCCTCAAGCGCTTCTTCCACATGGACATGGAGCAGGCGACCCGCGTGATGCTGCACGTCCATCAGAAGGGCGTCGGCGTCTGCGGCATCTTCCCCTATGAAATCGCCGAAACGAAGGTGAACCAGGTCATGGACTTCGCGCGGCAGAACCAGCATCCCCTTCAATGCACGCTGGAGAAGGCCTGAGCCGCCGGCTCGGCCATGATCGCGCGCCCTTTCCGCACGATGTGCTGCTCCCGGAGCGAGTTGCCGCCGGGCCGCGCTAAGGGTATCGACTTGATGAGGCGTGAAAAGGCCTCTTCCGCCGCTGCCGGCTTGCCGGTAGAGCGGCCCTGTCCCTACCGGTGATCCCCGACTTCGTGAAATTCATCAGCGCCATAGACCGATACATCTTCCGCCTGGTGCTGGTGCCCATGCTGGGTATCTTCGTGCTCGCCGCCTCGCTGCTGATGCTGGACAAGATGCTGCGCCTGTTCGACTTCGTGGCGACGGCGGGCGGTCCGGTCGGCGTCGTGTTCAAGATGCTGGCGAACCTCATTCCCGAATACGCCAGCCTTGCCATTCCGCTGGGGCTGATGCTGGGCATCCTGCTCGCGTTCCGAAAGCTGGCGACATCCAGCGAGCTGGACGTGATGCGCGCGGTGGGCCTCAGCTATACCCGGCTGCTGCGCGTCCCCTACCTGATCGCGCTGACGCTGGCGTTCCTCAACTTCACGATCGTCGGCTACCTCCAGCCGCTGTCGCGCTACTACTACGAGCAGCTGGAGTACGAGCTGAAATCCGGCGCGCTCGGCGCATCGATCAAGGTGGGCGAGTTCACCACGCTGAAGGACCGGGTCGCGCTGCGGATCGAACAGAGCCGCGACGACGGGCGCAAGCTGATGGGCATCTTCGCCCGCGTCGCCAACCAGAAGGGCCAGGTGCTCTCGATTTCGGCGCGCGAGGGTACCTTCCTGGCGCTGAAGGACCAGCCCGACACGATCGTGCTGCGGCTCTCGCAAGGCCAGATCATCCAGGACATGCCGGGACAGGTCCCGCGCGTGCTCACCTTCACCCGCCACGACCTGCCGATCGACCTGCCCGCGATCGAGCGTTTCCGCACCCGCGGCGCGAACGACGAACGCCGCGAGTACCTGCTGCCCGAGCTGCTGCGGATCGGCTGGAACAAAAATCTGCCGACGGCCGAGCGGGTCTCCAGTCAGGCCGACCTCAACTATCGGCTGGTCGAGGTGATCATGATGCTGCTGTTGCCGCTGCTGAGCGTGGCGCTGGCGATCCCGCCCAAGCGATCGACATCGGCGCTGGGGCTGTTCGTCTCGATCGTGATGGTCGTGGCCTATCACAAGGTGAACCAGTACGCGTCCGACGTCGCCTCGCTTGGCCGGATCAGCCCGGTCTTCGGTCTCTGGGGGCCATTCCTGCTGCTCGCCGCGCTGATCGTGTGGATGTACTATCGCGTCGCCTACGTTCCTGGCGGACAGGCCATCGGCTGGCTGGACAAGGGTGCGGAGACGGTGGGCAAGAAGCTGCGCTCGCTGCTGCGTCGTCGCCGCCGCGGGCCGGTCCTGCCCGAGCTGGCGCAGGATCCGGGCGGGGTCGTCTGACGTGCATTTCGAGTTCTTCCCCTCGCGCACGCTGACGTTTTACCTGGCGCGGCTGTTCTCGGTCCGCATCCTCGCGGTGCTGCTGATGCTCGTGCTGGTGCTCCAGATGCTCGACCTTCTGGGCGAGAGCGGCGACATTCTCGCGCACCCCGGCAACGGCCAGGCGCAACTGCTCTACTACGTCTCGCTGCGCATCCCCCAGCTCATCGCGCGCTTCCTGCCCTATTCGGTGCTGCTGGCCACGATCATCACGCTCGCTACGCTGAACCAGAACAGCGAAGTGATCTCGATGAAGGCGGCGGGTCTCTCCGCGCATCAAGTGCTGGCGCCGCTGATCGCCACGGCCCTGGTCATCTCGGGGCTGAGCTTCGCCTTCAACGAGCGCGTGGTGACGCGGGCGACGGCGACGCTGACCGCCTGGCAATCGGCCGACTACGGGCCGGTGCCCAAGGGATCCGGCTCGCGCAACAACGTCTATATTGCCGAGGGGCGCGACATCCTGCTGGCGTCCACCATCAGCGGCGTGGGCAATGCCATGGTGCTGACGCAGGTCACCTATTACCGCCGCGACGCCTCGGGCATGATCGTCGAGCAGCTTCGCGCGCCGCGCGCGACTTTTGCGAATCCGGGCTGGCGCATGACGGGCGCGACCCGGTTCGACGCGCAGACTGTCGCCAGCACGAAGCTGGCATCGGCCGTCGTCGCGAAGGGCATCACACCCGCGCGCATCGAGATCACCGGCGTCGATGCCGATTCGGAAAGCCTCTTCGCGCTGTCGGGCTCGATCGAATCGATGCGCCAGGCAGGGCGCCGGACGAGCGAACTGCAAGCATCCTGGTGGCACAAGCTGTCCGGCCCGCTGTCCGCCGCCCTGATGCCGTTGCTGGGCGCCATCGCGGCATTCGGCCTCGCCCGCTCCGGCGCGTTGCTGATCCGCGCCGTGATCGGCATGGCGCTGGGATTTGCCTACTTCGTGTTCGACAATGCGGCACTGGCGATGGGCAACTTCGGCGGCTACCCGCCGTTCGTCGCAGCCTGGGCGCCGTTCCTGCTGTTCGCCCTGATCGGCGAGACGGTGTTGATCCGCACCGAGGAATAGGCCGGCGGCGCCGCGCTCCCCCGGCGTTACGGCGTCAGCGGGCGCGCATGGTGCTCCGGGCGATCCTGCCGACCAGCGGCAGCAGCCCCGGATGGCTGGCCCGCGCGTAAGTGCTCTCGACCCCCAGATGGGCGCTCAGGCGGCGGTGCGCCTCCGCCAGCGAGTGATAGGGCATGCTCGGCAGCAGATGGTGCAGCGCGTGGTACCGCAGCCCCACCGGCGCCCACATCGCGGGCACGGGGCCGGGCGGCGGCACGTTGACCGAATCGAGGTATTGCGCGGTCACCGTCATCGGCTCGCCCTCGTTCTCCCACAGGTGCGCGACCAGAGTGCGGAGCTGGTTCAGCACGGCGGCGAGCGACACTACGCACAGCGCGATTCCCAGCGGGCGCCAGCCCCACGCGAAGCTTGCCGAGAGCAGCGTCCAGGCCCAGACAAAGGCGCCCAGCTCCTGCCAGAACACCATGCGCTTCATGTCGCCCTCGGGCTGGCGGCGGCGGAAGGCCGGGTTGATCGAGAGCGAGGACGCCCGCTCCCACACGAGGCGGCGCAGCGGCGGCACGACGGCGCCGAGCGGCACCAGAATCGCCGAGCGGAACAGCAGCGCGGACGGCAGCAGGATCGCCGTGACAAGGAACAGCGGCAAGGACCACGGCTTCATCAGCGCCAGCGGGAGGTATTCCGGATCGTCGGCGGTGCCATAGCGCGTGCGCGCGTGATGGAGTTGATGCACGCCCTCGTACATGAACGAGGGCATCAGCAGCGGAATGCCGACCGCGAGGTTCCACACGAAGCGAAAGCCGGGCAGCGCGTCGCGATGGATATGCGTCAGCTCATGGATGAAGAGCAGCGCGCGATAGAGCGCCAGTGCCGCCACCACGCCCAGCACCACGGCCAAGGCGGGGCTAGGCGCGAGGATCGCGCCCGCCAGCGCGGCATAGCCCAGCGCGGCCGAGACCAGCATGTCCGGCCAGTAGATCGCCGGCCGGGCCTTCGCGATGTCGCGCGTCAGCTCTACGGCGGCGCGCAGCATCGCCTTGTCGTCCGGGATGTCGCGATGGCGCGTGGCGGCAGCGCCATGCGGCTGCGCCTGGCGCAGGACAGGACCTTCGGAGGACAGGCTCTGGTGCATGCTCATCGTTCTAATCCAAATTCGTCGTATCACGCGCAGGGACGGGCCGGCTGGCGTCATCCTCGCGCGCGTCCTACACCATCTTCGCAGGGTTTGCTTGACAAGGCGCAATGCCCGCACGCACTTCGCGCTTCCGGTCTTAACTAACTCCGAACAAAGGCAGCATCGTGGCCGCATCCGAGCTAATCATCGAACCCGTCACGAGCAAGGCCGAGCGGGCCGCCTTCGTCGACTATGCCTACCATCGCAACGCCGCCGATCCGAACTGGGTGGCGAACCTGCGGATGGAGGAGATCGAGAAGTTCACCCCGGGTAAGAACCCGTTCTTCGAGCATGCGAAGGTGCAGCTCTTCGTCGCGAAACGCGGGGGCGAGATCGTCGGCCGGATCGCCGCGCACATCGACCAACTGGCGCTGGGCCAGCCCCCGGAGCAGGGCATGGGGCCGGGTACCGGAAACTGGGGCGCGATCGAGGCGGATGACGAGGCGGTAGCCACGGCGCTCATTGCGCGTGCGGAGGATTGGCTGCGCGAGCAGGGAATGACCCGCGTGCTGGCGCCGATGAACCTCTCCGTCTGGGAAGAGCCGGGCGTGCAGGTGCTGGGCTTCGACCATCCGCCGATGGTGATGATGGCTCACCACAGCGCTGCCTACCAGCCCTGGATCGAGGGTGCGGGCTATGTCCTGGTCAAGACGCTGCACACCTATGACATCGACGTGCGCGAGGAATATCCGCCGTTGATCCAGCGGATCATCGCCTCGGGCGAGAAGAACCCCAAGATCCGCGTGCGCGAGGTGGTGTTGAAGGACTTCGACAAGGAGGCCGCGATCATCTGCGACATCCTGAACGATGCCTGGGCGGACAACTGGGGCTTCGTGCCCTTCACGCCCACGGAAATCGCCTACACCGGCAAGAAGCTGAAGCCGCTGGTCCACCCCGACCTGATCCGTATCGCCGAGTACGAAGGCGAGCCGGTCGCGTTCATGATGACGCTGCCCGATCTGAACCAGGCGCAGATGCGGATCAACGGGCGGACCGGGAAGCCCTCTCCGCTCGGCTGGTTGAAGCTGGCGCTCTGGCTCAAGAAGCCGCACCCCGCGGACATGCGCGTGCCGCTGATGGGTGTGCGCAAGCGGCTGCAGTCCTCGCGCCTCGCCAGCCAGCTCGCCTTCATGATGATCGAGTACATCCGCCGCGCCGCGGTGGGCAAGTACGGGTCCAAACGGGCGGAGATCGGCTGGATCCTGGAGGACAACCAGGGAATGGTCGCCATCGCCGACGCCATCCGGAGCAAGATCAACCGCGAGTACCGGATTTACGAAAAAGCGCTCTGAGGCCAGCGCCGGGCCTCAGCCTTCGGTCTCAGGTGGCGGCCGGTTCCGGTGTGTCGTCGGGTTCTGCGGCGTCGTCCTCGTCGGCCGATCCGCTTGCGCGGGCGGCAGGGCCGGCGTCATCTAGGTTCGCGCCAGGGTTCTCCAGCGGGGGTGCGGAAGTGACGGTGTCGTAGGGCAGCATGGCGTCGCTGGCCGAACCGGGCAGCACCTCGCCGAAGCTGGAGCCTTTCGCCGCCTTCTCCTCCTTCCTGCCGCAAGCGGAGAGCGCGCAGAGCGCCAGCCCGCACAGCAGGGTGACGAGCGGCCGTCTCATGCCGTCACCGGGGGGCAGGCGCGGTCGAGCGCGTTCAGGAAGGCCGGGGCGTGCGCCAGCAGCGCCGCGTCCCAGCGCGCGAAGTCCACTTCATGTCCCAGGCGCCGGAGGCTGGTCACGCCGTATTCCTCGATGCCGCAAGGGACGATCCCGCCGAAGTGCGACAGGTCGGGGTCTATGTTCACTGCGAAGCCGTGCATCGTCACCCACTTGCGAATGCGCACGCCGATCGCGCCGATCTTGGCCTCGCGACCGTCGACGTCGCGCGTCCAGATGCCGATCCGCCCCTCGCTCCGAAAACTCTCGACGCCCAAGTCGGCCAGCGTGTCGATTACCCAGCCCTCCAGCGCGTGGACGAAGCCGCGGGCGTCGCGGGCGCGCTTCCTGAGGTCGATCAGCACGTAGCCGACGCGCTGGCCCGGGCCGTGATAGGTGTAGCGCCCGCCGCGCCCGGCCTCGACCACCTCGAAGCGCGGATCGAGCAGTTCGGCAGCGGCGGCGCTGGTACCGGCGGTGTAGACGGGCGGATGCTCCAGCAGCCAGATCAGCTCGCGCGCGTCGGGTCCGTCGCCACCGGCGGCGATCGCGGCGTTGCGCGCGGTCATCTCCTCCAGCGCCGCGCGATAGGGCACCGGCTGGGCGGAGACGCGCAGTTCGATGTCGCCGGGCAGGCTGGCGAGGGCAGACGTCATGGCGCGTTGCGTGGCCCCAATCGCCGCGCTTATCAAGGGGGACTTTCTTCCGGCCCCGTGCGCGCGTAGGGGTGCGGCCGGTCCATCCGGAGTTCACGATGAAGCTCGACAGCAACCGCGCCTGGAAGGAAGCCTCGCGCAGCATCTCGCGCAACCGCGAGGCGCTGCTGGCGGTCGCCGGCGTATTCTTCCTGCTGCCGCAGCTGGCGCTCGCACTGTTCTATCCGCAGCCCGAGCCGGCGGTGGGGATGAGCGAGCAGCAGATCGTCGCGCTGACGCAGAAATATTACCTCTCGGCATTGCCGGCGCTGATCCCGCTGGTGGTCTGCCAAGCGGTGGGTACGTTGAGCCTGCTGGGGCTGCTCAGCCATGCCACCCGGCCGACCGTGGGCGAAGCGCTGCGCATCGGCCTTGCCGGGCTGCTGACATACCTCGGCGCGCAGATCCTGGTGGGCGTCGGCATCGGCGCGGTGGGCGGGATTCTGCTCGGCGCCCTGGGCGTGGCCGGCGGGGTCGCGGTCGCGACGGTCGGCCTCGTCGCACTGCTGGCGGTTGCGGTCGCGATCGCGTTGCGGGTCTCGCTCTGCGCGCCCGTCGTCGCGGTGGAGGGAGAGCGCAGCCCGATCCGCGCGCTCGCCCGATCGTGGCGCCTGACCCGTGGCAACGCCTGGCGGCTGCTCGGCTTCTACGCGCTGTTCCTGGTCGCCTCGTCGGTGATCCTGGTCATCATCGGCCTGATCGTGGGAATTCCGCTGCAGATGCTGGCGCCCGGCTTCGTCGCCGCGCCGGTCTCGGCGGTGGTTTCCTCGGCCGCCAACGCGCTGATGGCGCTCTATCTCGTCGCCATCATCGGCGCGGTGCACGACCAGCTCACCGGCCCCACCCCGGAGCAGGAACGCCGGCCGTTCGTCTGACGGCCATTCGTCTGAGGGGAAGCCCACGCAGGGCCGCTGGTCGAATGTTGCCTTGATTTCGGCGCGCGCGCCGGTGCGGCGAGCCGCGGCTTTACCCGCTGGCGCTTACGCGCCCTCTTCGTCCTTCCAGCCCCAGTAGAGGAAGCAGGGCATCACGTTCAGCGGCTCGAAGTCGTTGTCGATCCGGGTGAAGTGGCGGGCCATGAAATCGCGGGCGCGCGAGGTGAACTGGTAGACCAGGAAGGCGCCGCCCGGGCGAATCACCCGGTGCGTCGCCGCCGCGATCGCCGGACCGACGCCGGCGGGCAGAGTCGAGAACGGCAGGCCCGAGAGCACGTAGTCCGCCTTTTCATGCCCGTGCGCGCGCACGATCTCCTCGACGTCGGCGGCCGAGCCGAGCACCGCGGTAAAGCGGCTGTCGGTGATCGTGCGGCGCAGATAGTCGATGTAGAGCGGGTTGGTGTCGATCACGATCAGCGCGCCGTCGCGCGCCAGCCGGTCGAGGACCGGGCGGCAGAAGGTGCCGACGCCGGGCCCGTACTCGACGAAAAGGCGGCATTGGTCCCACTTCACCGGCTTCAGCATCTTGGCGATGGTGAAGCGCGAGGAAGGGATGATCGACCCCACCATGACGGGGTGTTTGAGGAAGCCTTCGAAGAACACACCCCACGGTCCGAGGCTGTGCTTGATCTTCCGCTTGATCCTTTGGGCAAGCGCCTCGCGGGCAAGCTCTGTACTGGTCATGCTTGAGGCAGCTCTCGCGCTTTGTCATGGCGTTTTGTGAAGGGCGGCGGTGGCAGATTCCCCACGGTATTGCAAGCGACCGGGGGTGCCACGGTTCACAGGATGTCGTGGACCTTGTCCTGCGGACGGCACAACCGGACGCCTTTTTCGGTTTCCACCAGCGGGCGTTCGATCAGGATCGGCTCGGCTTCCATCGCGGCGAGAACGGTGGCGTCGTCGGCCTCGGGCAGCCCGCGTTCCACCGCGTCGGTGCCGCGAATACGCAGCCCCTGCTGCGGCGTGAGCCCGGCATCGCGGTAGAGCTGCGCGAGCTTCGCGGCGGACGGCGGGGCCTTAAGGTATTCCACGACTTCGAGCTGAATGCCGGGCGTCTCCTGCAGGATCGCCAGCGTCTTGCGCGAGGTGCCGCAATTGGGATTGTGCCAGATCGTGGCCTTCATCGGACTTCCTTTTAAGGTGGAGCGCTAAGGGTTGGGGTCGAGCGCCGGAACTGCCCGGGCGGCATCGGCACCGGCAATGCCGGGCGCGGGCGCGCTGCTCAGGGTCTCCTCGCGGCGCATCACCCGGCCAGCGCGCTGCACCGCGCGCACGAGGCGCGGATGGACGCCGCAGCGGCACAAGTTCGGGATCGCCGCCTTGATCTGCTCGTCGGAGGGGTTGGCGTTGTGCGCCAGCAGGGCCGCGGCGGCGATGACGATACCCGGCGTGCAGAACCCGCACTGGATCGCCTGTTCGGCCACCATCGCCTGTTGGACGGGATGCGAGCGATCGCGCGACAGGCCCTCGATGGTGACGATCTCGCGGCCCTCGCACTCCGAAAGGGCGATCGTGCACGAGGGGCGTGCCTCGCCGTCGAGCAGCACCATGCAGGCGCCGCACTCGCCGACGCCGCAGCCATACTTGGTGCCGGTGAGGTTCGCCGCGTCGCGCAATGCCCAGAGCAGCGGTGTCGCTGCGTCCATCTCGAACGCGAGCGGACGGCCGTTGAGGGTCAGGCGGGGCATCGGCGAACTTCTAGGGGAGTGCGCCGCGGTTGGGAACGGGTGACGCTGCGGCGATTCGAGGACGTCTCGGGCGCACCGCGCCGCTCGCCCAAAGCGCCCACCATATGATCAGCGGCTGCGCCAGCAGGCGGGGTATGTGATAGCCCAGCCCCAGCCCGTGATCGGGCCGCGCCATGTCGAGCTGCATATGGTGGAAGTTCGCGGGCCAGACGCACAGCGCATAAGCGGCAAGGCCCCACCCGGCCCATCGCCGCAGCGTGGGCGAGAGCGTCTGGAGCAAACCCGCCGCCCCGGCCAGTTCCGCCACGCCCGTCGCCGCCACGACCGTGCCGGGATGAGGCACCCAGGCGGGCGTGATCGCTACGAACGCGGCGGGGCGGGCCAGATGGATCGCCCCGGCCGCGCCATAGAGCAGCGCCAGGGCGACACGTCCCACCTTGCGCGCGCGGCTTTCCGCGGCGGGCTCCGCCAGCGGTACGGTCAACGCGCGGAAGCGATCTTGCGGTAAGGCACGAAGTCCTGCAGCCCCACGAAGCCCTCGTAGAAGTGGGAGGCGCGATCGTGCAGCTTCACCGTGTCGAGGCGGCAGAGCGTACTGCTTCCGCGCAGTTCGGTCACCATGACGTCGTCGCTGTCCAGCGCGTTCGCGTTGGTCGGTCGGTTGACGTACAGCGTGTTGCCATAGCGATAGACGATCGCGGTCTTGTCGATAACCGTGGTGTCGCTGCCGCTTCCCAGCGGGAGACAACTGACCGGCTTCCCGGCCTCCCGGCCTTCCAGCATCTTGGCCAGCTTCGCCTCGCCGGTGAGTTTCGGCTTGGCCAGCGCCGGCGCCGTGCCCGATGCGGCGATCATGACGGCCAGGGCGGCGATGATTGTCTTTTTCATGTTACCTCTTCCTGCAGTCCCGCCCCATCTCTTGCACGGAACGGCTGAACCGGGACTGACCGGCCCGTGCACGACCGCAACGTGCCCGAACGCAACGCGGCAAGTGGCTCTCGGTATCCCTCGGTCGAATCGATCGGTGCGCAGGGTGGCTCGGATCAGGCCGTGCCACCCACCGTCAGCCCCTCGACCAGCAGCGTGGGCTGGCCGACGCCGGCGGGCACGCTCTGCCCACCCTTGCCGCAGACGCCCACGCCCTCGTCCAGCGCGAAATCGTTGCCAATGCCGGTGACGCGAGTGAGCACCGAAGGACCATCGCCGATCAGAGTCGCGCCCTTGATCGGGGCACCCAGCTTGCCGTTCTCGACCTTGTAGGCCTCGGTGCACGAGAACACGAACTTGCCCGAAACGATGTCCACCTGCCCGCCGCCGAAGCTCTTGGCGTAGATACCGTTCCGGATCCGGCTGAGCAGCTCGGCCGGGTCGTCGTTGCCCGCTTTCATGAAAGTGTTGGTCATGCGCGGCATCGGCACGTGCGCGTAGTCCTGCCGCCGCCCGTTACCTGTGGGCGCGACCCCCATCAGCCGGGCGTTGAGGCGGTCCTGCATGTAGCCCTTCAGGATGCCGTCCTCGATCAGCACGGTTTCCTGAGTCGGGGTGCCCTCGTCGTCGATCGAGAGCGAGCCGCGGCGGTTGGCGATCGAGCCGTCGTCCACCACGGTGACCCCCGGCGCGCCGACCCGCTCGCCGATCCGGCCGGCGAAGGCACTGGTGCCCTTGCGGTTGAAGTCGCCCTCCAGTCCGTGCCCGACCGCTTCGTGCAGCAGCACGCCGGGCCACCCCGGCCCGCACAGCACGGTCATCTCGCCGGCGGGCGCGTCGATGCTTTCCAGGTTCACCAGCGCCTGATTGAGCGCCACGTCGATGCCACGGTTCCAGTTCGCGGGATCGAACAGGTCATCGTAGAGCCAGCGGCCGCCCATGCCGAAGCTGCCCGTCTCGCGCCGGCCGTTGCTTTCCGCCACGATCGAGACGTTGAGCCGCACCAGCGGGCGCACGTCGGTGGCGACGAAGCCGTCGGGACGGACGATCTCCACCACCGACCAGCTGCCCGTGATCGAGCAGGAGACTTGGGCGACTCGCGGATCGCGCGCCCGGGCAGCGGCGTCGATGGTCTCCAACAGCCGGACCTTCTCGGCAAAGGGCACCAGGTCGAGCGGAGACGCGTCGGTATAAAGATGGCGATTGCTGGCGCGCGGCGGCGCGGGGCGGGTCCCGTTGGCGGGATCGAGCAGCCGCAGCGTCTCGCCGGCGCGCCGGATCGCGGCGGCGCTGATCTCGTTGGCATGGGCGAACCCGGTCATCTCGCCCGAGACGCCGCGCAGGCCGAACCCGCTTTCGCGCGAGTAGTCGCAGGTCTTGAGCCGGCCGTCGTCGAATCCGAACGCTTCGGAAGCGACGAACTGCATGTAGAGCTCGCCGTCGTCGCAGGCCTTCAGCGTCTCGGCGGCAAGCGCCTGCGCTTCGTCGGGGGAGAGGTGGGTATAAAGGAGCGAACGGGGATCGGGTGCGGATGCCATCCGGGAGATATAGCCCCCGATGCACGATCCGCCAGCGTGTTCGTCGGCGCGTGTTCGTCGGCGCGCGTTCGTCGACGCGCGGGCGCAAGCCGGTCAGACGGGGCCGGGTTCCGGCTCGTCCAGCTCGCCCGGAAACACCTCATGGATGCCGCGCGCGTGCGGATCGCCGTCGAGCACGAAGCGGCGGTCGCAATAGCCGCACTCGACGTAGCCCTTCTCGTCGATCTCCAGCCAAACGCGAGGGTGGCCGAGCGCGGCACCGCCGCGGATGTCGCTGGCCCCGTCGCAGGAGACGCGGCGCTTGTCGGTATGGACGGTTTCAGGCGGGTTGCTCATGCGCCTGCCAATATCAGCGAGCCGCGGTGCGATAAAGAGGCTTCGGGCCTGCATCGCGCCAACTCCGAGCGGGACAGCCGGTTCGCGACGTCCCCTCCCTGGCGCGGACGCTCGGCAAGGAAACGCGACCGCGACGGCGAGCCCTTTACCCTCGGTCTCGCATGGCCCACATGCGCATGATGACCAGCAACCCGACTAACGGCGCTGCCGCCATCTCGATCCGCGACGTCGTCAAGCGCTATGCCCCCGCCGGCGGGGGCGAAGGCAAGCTGGCGCTGAAGGGCGTCAGCTTCGACGTGCCCGAGGGGCAGATCTTCGGCCTGCTCGGCCCCAACGGGGCGGGCAAGTCCACCCTGATCAACATCATGGCCGGGCTGGTGCGCAAGACCTCGGGCACGATCGACATCTGGGGCTTCGACATCGACCGCGACATGCGCAACGCCAAGCGCTCGATCGGGATCGTGCCGCAGGAAATCGTATTCGACCCGTTCTTCACCCCCTTCGAGGTGCTGGAGAACCAGGGCGGTTTCTACGGCATCGCCAAACACTTGCGCCGATCCGAAGAGTTGCTGCGCGCCGTCCACCTTTCGGACAAGCGCGATGCCTATGCGCGAACGCTGTCGGGCGGAATGAAGCGGCGGCTGCTGATCGCCAAGGCGCTGGTCCACCAGCCGCCGGTGCTCGTGCTGGACGAGCCGACCGCCGGGGTCGACGTGGAACTGCGCCGGCAGTTGTGGGAATTGGTTTCAGAGATGAACAAGGAGGGCGTGACGATCGTCCTCACCACGCATTACCTCGAGGAAGCCGAGCAGCTGTGCGACCGTATCGCCATCATCAATCATGGCGAGTGCATCGCGAACAAGCCGACTCGCGAGCTGGTCGGCATGGCGCGCGAGAAGGTGGTGGTGCTCACGCTCGACCGCGATCTGGGCCAGCTTCCCGTCGATGCCGCCTTCCTCAAAAGCGAGAAGACGGGCGAGCGCACGATCGCCATCACCTACGACAAGGATGCCAACAATGCCGGCCAGGTGCTGGCGGCGGTGCAGGCCCAGGGTTTCTCGATCGTCGACGTGACGACGCGCGAGGCCGATCTGGAAGATGTGTTCGTCAGGCTGACCAGCGAGGCCGCCTGACCGCCGGCTGTCCGGCTTGACGATCAGGTCGCGGGCATCAGCGCGTGTCGCGGTCCACCTTCCAGTTTCCTCGCGAAACCCGGCGGATGCGATTGCCGCATCCACGGCATTTGCCCACGTAGCTCGCCCCGTCCCAATGGGTGGATGAGCGCTTCGGTTCGTGCTTGTTGAGGAGGCAGAAGACCCAGTTGAAAATCACGCGACTCACCATTGCGCCCGCGGCCCGGGGCGTCCCAGAGAAATTTAAAAAAGCGTTAGTGTTTTTTGCAGTGCGGCATCGCTCCAAATGCCGCCCGTTCTGGAGGTTAAGACATATCATTGCCCCCGCTATGCTGCAATGAACAACCCCTGACCGGGTGCAAAATCTTGCGGGCTGTCGCCGATGGCGCCAAGGAGGCGGGATGGAAGAGCCTCTCGCCGGCGCCGGCACGCAACATGATGTAATTATTGTCGGATCGGGCGCGGCGGGGCTTACAGCGGCCCTCGCGCTCGGGCAATCGCTGCGTGTGCTGGTCATCGCAAAGGGGGAATTGACCGGCGGATCGACCGCGTGGGCACAGGGCGGGATCGCGGCCGTGCTCGACTCGGGCGATACGTTCGAGGATCATATCCGCGACACGATGGTCGCCGGGGCGGGGCTGAACCGGCTGGAAACCGTGGAGTTCGTGGTGGAACGGGCACCGCACGCGATCGAGCGGCTGGTGGGGCTGGGGGTTCCGTTCAACACCGACGGCAACACGCTCCACCTCACGCGTGAGGGAGGGCATTCGCACCGGCGGATCGTCCATGTCGACGATGCGACGGGGCAGGCGGTGCTCGGCGCGCTGCTGAAGGCGGCGCAGGCCAATCCCAACATCACCCTGTTGCCGGGCCGCGCCTGCATCGACCTCATCACCGGGCGGCACGAGGAGCGCTATTCGGGTTCGGGCCGGGTCTGGGGCGTCTATGCGCTCGACCAGGCGACCGGCGCGGTAGAGGCGCATACCGCCCGCGCGACGATCCTGGCGACCGGCGGCGCGGGCCGCGTCTACCAGTTCAGCACCGCCCCCCGGGGCGCCACCGGAGACGGCATCGCCATGGCCTGGCGGGCGGGCGCGCGCGTTTCCAACATGGAGATGATGCAGTTTCACCCCACCTGCCTCTACAATCTGGCGGTCAAGAGCTTCCTCATTACAGAGGCGGTCCGGGGCGAGGGCGGGCACCTGATCAATCCGCGCACCGGCAAGCGTTTCATGGCCTACTACGATGCGGAGCGGCTGGAGCTGGCGCCCCGCGACGTGGTGGCGCGCGCGATCGACGCCGAGATCAAGCGCTTCGGGCTCGACTATGTCCACCTCGACATCAGCCATCAGCCGGCCGAGTTCGTGCGCGAGCACTTTCCGACGATCTACGAGAAGCTGCTGGGCCTCGGGATCGACATGACGCGCGAGCCGATTCCGGTGGTGCCGGCGCAGCACTATACTTGCGGCGGCGTGGTCATCGATCTCGACGGCCGCACCGACCTGCCCGGCCTCTACGCGGCGGGAGAGTGTACCGAAAGCGGCCTTCACGGCGCCAATCGCCTGGCATCCAACTCGCTGCTGGAATGCTTCGTGTTCGGCGAGGCGGCGGCGGCACACATCCTCGACCATTGGGACGCCTTCGATGCGCCCCCGCCGGTTCGGGCCTGGGACGAGAGCCGGGTGACCGATTCGGACGAGGAAGTCGTGATCAAGCAGAACTGGACCGAGATTCGGCGGTTCATGTGGAACTACGTCGGCATCGTGCGGACCACCAAGCGACTGGAGCGCGCCCAGCACCGGATCCGGCTGCTCAACCACGAGATCGAGGAATATTACCGTCACTTCCGCGTTTCGACCGACCTCGTCGAATTGCGCAACCTGCTGCAGAGCGCCGAGCTGATCGTGCGTTCGGCGCTGCGGCGGCACGAGAGCCGGGGCTTGCACTACACGCTGGACTATCCCGAGACGCTGCCCGAGGCACGCGACACGGTGCTGGTGCCTTAGGAATAGATCCTGAGTGCCGGAGCCCTCTCCCTAATTGGGATAGGCTGCAGCACACACGCTTGCGCGCGTACTCGACAGGCGCGCCTTCACGCCCGCCGGCGAGTGCGGGATAACGCCTGAGGAAAAGCGGCGACGGCGTGATGGCCGGCGAGGGCCCTGGCGCGACAGGGTTGGCTGGGCTTCAATCCTGCGAACGGCTGGCGATTAAGCGCGTGAACGCCAACTCGGCCCTGAGTGCGAAGCATCGGCGCGTAGGGCTCGCAAGTAAGCGCCGG
>Ga0268265_10001664_pt1 | contig 18172 bp, 16 predicted proteins | sample KBSSwiS52_FD_190355 | JGI IMG/M metagenome (GOLD analysis project Ga0268265, IMG submission 190355) | Switchgrass rhizosphere microbial communities from Kellogg Biological Station, Michigan, USA - KBS Switchgrass S5-2 (SPAdes) (version 2) | ecosystem: Host-associated > Plants > Roots >... | reverse complement strand
GCCTCGACACGCTCCAGCGCGATCGCTTTCGGCAACTCGCACGCATGGACGCGCTACCGCAGGTGCTCGCCGGCATCGATGCCGTCCGGCGGGTCGGTTTCCCCGGCCTCAAGATCGACGCCGTCATCACACGAGGTGACAACGACGACGAGCTTGGCGACCTGCTGGAATTCGGACGGTCCGTGAAGGCCGAAGTGCGATTCATCGAGTACATGGACGTCGGCGGCGCCACGGCCTGGCGGCCGGAGGCCGTCGTCTCGCGCCGGGAGATGCAGGCACGAATCGCCGCCCGCTACGGCGCCGTGCATCCGATCGAGGAAGTCTCGTCGGCGCCCGCGGCTCGCTTTCGCCTGCCGGACGGCCTGACGTTCGGCATCATCTCGTCGACCACCGAGCCGTTCTGCGCGACCTGCGATCGCAGCCGGCTCACGGCCGACGGCATGTGGTATCTGTGCCTGTACGCGACCCACGGCATCGACCTGCGCGGACCGCTGCGGCAGGGCGCGTCGCCTGACGAACTTCGCCAGTTGATTACGGGCGGCTGGCAACGGCGCGACGATCGCGGCGCCGAGGATCGCCTGGCGCTCGGCGATCAGCGCGCGTTCGTGCCAGTACAGGATCTCCTGAAGCGGGACCCACACCTCGAGATGCATACACGCGGGGGGTAACGGGAGGCCGGGCAGGAAGGGCTGGAAGGGCCGGACGGGCAGGAACGCGTCCTGCCTTTCCCGCCCATCCCGCCTATCCCGCCTTACTGCGGCCCTAACGCGGCGCGGACCTTTTTCACCAGCCCGCCCGGCGTGAACGGTTTCTGCAGATACAGCACGCGCGTATCCGGTCTGCGTGCGCGCAGCGCCGTCGCCACCTCCGCGCCTGTCGTTGACTCTGCGGCGCTGGCAATCACCAGGTGAATAGCGGCCTCGTGTTCGTCCGCCACACGAACCGCGCCCGCGCCGTCCTGCGCGACCAGCAGGTTGTAGCCGCGCCGCCTGAGGACGTTGCCGATCAGCGACTGGACGCTCTGGTCGCTCTCCACCACGAGCACGGTTTCTGATCCGCGCTCACCAGGCGCCGGTTCGTGAAGCGCCGCTTCCTGCGACGCCGCCGTCGCCGGCAGGTAGATCACGAACTTCGAACCGCGGCCCACCTCGCTGTCGACAATGATGTGGCCGCCGCTCTGCTTGACGATGCCGTACACGGTCGACAGGCCGAGACCGGTGCCGCGATGACGGTCTTTGGTCGTGAAGAATGGTTCGAACAGCCGGACGCGGACTTGGGGTGGAATACCCGTACCGGTGTCAGTTACTGACAGCTCGACGTAGTCGCCCGGCTCGATGCTCCGGCGCCGCGCGACGTCCGGGCCGATCGTCACGTTCGCCGTCTCGAGTGTCACGACGCCGCCGTCCGGCATGGCGTCGCGCGCGTTGACCACCAGGTTGAGGACGATCTGGAAGATCTGTCCGGCGTCGGCGTTGACAGACCACAACGCGTCCGCCGGCCGGGTTTCGAGCGCGATGCTGTCGCGCATCAGCCGCTGCAGACCCGTGCGAGCACGTTCGATGACGTCGTTCAGGTTGAGGACGGTCTCCTGCAGCCGCTGTTTGCTGCTGAACACGACGAGCTGGCGCGTCAGGTCGGCCGCCAGTTCCGCCGCGTCACGAATCGCCTGCACTTCGGCCGAGCGCGGATCGCCGGGCGCCATGTAGTCGGACAACACCTCGATGTGGCCGACGATGGCCGCCAGCACGTTGTTGAAATCGTGAGCGATCCCGCCGGTGACCCTCCCGACGGTTTCGATGTTCTGGGCGTGGCGAAGCTGCGATTCGAGGGCGAGGTCGAACGACACGTCGCGCACGATTTCGAGCCGCGTCTGCCGGCCGTCGATCGTCAGACGCGAGCCGACGACTTCGACGTCCATCTGATCGCCGTGTTTCGTTTGATGCCGGAATTCGCCGCGAAGGCTGGCGCCGGCCGGCTGGCGCGGCCGATCGGCGCTGACTGCCTGAAGGTCGTTGATCGTCAGCCGCAGGAATTCGTTGCGCGTGTAGCCGTAGACGGCGACGGCCGCGCGATTGACGTCGAGGAACCGGAGCGTTTCTTCGTCGTAGAGCCACGTCGGCTCGGGACTTTCGTCGAAGAGGCGCCGGTCCCGGCCCGGTGATGCGGACTGCGGCATCGGCCGGGCATCCCTCAGGAGCTGAAGTCGGTGGGAACTTCGAACCGGCCGAACAGCAGCAGCGATACTGCCTGCAGCAACCCCTGCACGCCGCACGGCTTGTCGAGGAACGCTTCGTCTTGCCACAGCGTGACCTTTTCCTTGAAGAGGCGGTCGCTGAAACCGGTGAGATACAGGACCTTCAACCCGCGCTGTTCCGTCTGCCGCAGACGCCGCGCCAGCTCGTCGCCGGTCATCTGCGGCATCATCACGTCGGTCACCAGGATGTCCAGCGACTCCATCCTCTTGGCGACTTCGATCGCCTCGGGGCCGTCGGTCGCCGTCGCCGTTTTGTAGCCGGCATCGCGAAGCACGCGTTCAACGAACTTTCTCACCGGCTCCTCGTCGTCGACGACGAGCACGTTGATGACCGTCGGAGGCATCCCCTTCATGCGGGCCGCGTGATTCTTGACCATGTTGAATACGGAGTTCATATGCCCTTCCACCCGGGGTCAGCTCCTGTCTGCCGTCCGGTCTAGCCAGGAGCTTGCCACCGCCTACTGCCCTGCAACTGACTGCACGTCAAACAGTTGTTGTCTCTCACGACCGGCCGCCGCGTTGTGCGGTGTGCGGTTCTGGCGCTGTCGCGCCCACCACGCGCACCGGTCAGAGCGCGGATCGAAGCCGGCCGGGCCGCGACAGCATCTGCCGGACGCGTTCGCTCAGCACTGACGCCTGGAACGGCTTGCTGAGGAAGCTCACGTTCGGGTTGTCAGACTCCGGCGGTGTCGTCATGTCGGCGTATCCCGAGATGAACAGGATGCGCAGCTCCGGCCGTACGGTGACCAGCCGCTGTGCCAGCGCCGGGCCGTTCATCTCCGGCATGACGACGTCCGTCAGCAGCAGGTCGATCTCGCGCCCCTGCCGCTCGAAGATGTCCCACGCACCGCGCGGGCTCGACGCCTCCAGCACGCGGTACCCCTCCCGTCGCAGCACGGCACTCACGATGACGCGGACCGCGTCCTCGTCTTCCACGAGCAGAATCGTCTCCCGGCCGCGCGGCCTGCTGCCGGTTTCGACCGCCGGGACCTGTTTGTCTTGCTCGGCGGCGACCGCCGGCAGGTGAATCGTGAACGTGCTGCCGACGCCGGCCTGGCTCTCCACCGCGATGAAGCCGTTGCTCTGGCGGACGATGCCGTACACGGACGCGAGACCGAGGCCGGTCCCCTTGCCGATGTCCTTCGTCGTGAAGAACGGCTCGAACAAATGGGCGCGCGCCTCCGGCGAAATCCCGACGCCGTTGTCGACCACGCGCAGCCGGACGTAGTCGCCCGCCATCGATTGCAGATCTTGGGGGACGTCGACCTGTGATCGACGGACGCACGCGACCTCGAGCCTGATGTGGCCGCCGGTCGGCAGGGCGTCGCGTGCGTTCAGGACGAGGTTCAGGATCGCCTGCTCGATCTGCGTCGGATCGACCTTGACCGTGGCGGGTTGTCCCGCCACCTCGCACGTCAACGTGATGTCTTCGCGAATCAGCCGCCCGAGCATGTTCTTCAGACTCGTCACGGTCCGATTCAGGTCCACGTCCTTCGGCATCAGGACCTGCTTGCGGCTGAACGCGAGCAGCTGCTGCGTGAGCGCCGCCGCACGCTGTCCCGCCCTCTGGATCTCTTCGAGATCGGCGCGATCCGGATCGGCTTCGGCGTGGTGGCTGATCAACAGCTCGGTGTAACCGAGGATGGCCGTCAACAGGTTGTTGAAGTCGTGGGCGATGCCGCCCGCCAGGCGTCCGACGCTTTCGATCTTCTCGGACTGCATCAATCGCTCTTCGAGCTGCCGGCGGTCGGTGATGTCGCGCGCGATGCACAGATGGCGATCGCCGTGTACGCGGACGCGGTAGCTGCACTCGACGAGGCGCGTGCCGTCAGGTCCCGACACGACTCGATGCTCGCGTTTCGCTTCGCCGAGCGCCAGCAGTTCGCGCCACGCCGTGACCAGCTGATCGCCGGCTTCGACCAGCAGGCCGTCGAGCGATCGCTGGACGAGACGTTCGTGCTCGAGGCCGAACAGCGCGCACGCCGCGGGATTGGCGTCGAGGATCGTGCGGGTGTCGTCGAGGATCAGCATGGCGTCGGCGGCGTCAAGGAAGACCGCGCGGAATTGCCGCGCGCGCTGGACCAGCGCCGTTTCCGCCTCCACGTTGGCGGTGACGTCGATCAGGAATCCGCACAGCTCGACGAGCTCACCGCCGGCGAATTCGCCGACCGCGGTTTCGATGACGTCGATAATCGTGTCGTCGCGGCGGCGCAGGCGGCTCCGGTGGTGCTCCAGGTGTCCGTGGTCGCGCAGGCGGCTGACGAACCGGGCACGCTCCGAAGCATCGGCGAAGATGTCGCGCATTCCGTGACCGACGGCGTCGTCCACCGAGTCGAAGCCGAGCATGCGCGCGAACGCGCGGTTGCAGGCGATGAGCCGGCCGTCAGGCCGGGCGACGTAGATGGCGAGCAGCGCGCCTTCGAACAGCTTCTGATAGCGTGGCGCCAGCGAAACGGGAGGTCGTGTCAGCGCTGCCTCCGGGCCGCCGGCCGGCACCGTGGCGACACCGGCATCGGTCATGACAGCCGTCGGGCGGCGGCCGGGCGCGGCGCTTCGTCGCCGAGATTGTGGCGTTCGAGGCGGCGGTACAGCGCACGGCGGCTGATGCCGAGCAGCTTGGCGGCCGCCATCCGGTTCCCGTTCACCTGCCGCAGGACGTCGAGGATGTGCTCGCGCTCGATCTCGTCGAGCTGCGCGGGCGCCTCCGGCGCGCGTGCGCCGTGATCGGCGGTTCGGATGCGCGGCAGCGCCGTCGGTGTCTCGGGACCGAAGGCGCCCGCGAGCTCGCGCTCGGACACCAGCGTCCCGTCGGACAGCATGCACGCGCGTTCGATGACGTTCTTCAGCTCGCGGACGTTGCCATCCCACCTGGCCTGGAACAACAGACGTTCGGCGGGCGGCGTCAGCCCGGTCATCGGCTTGTGCATCCGCTGCGCGCATTCGCGCATGAACGCGGCGGTGAGATAGGGAATGTCTTCGCGGCGATCGCGGAGCGGCGGAAGCGTGACCTCGACGACGTTCAAGCGGTAGAAGAGATCGCCGCGGAACCGGCCGGCGGCCACTTCCGAGCGCAGATCGCGATTGGTGGCGGCGATCACGGTGACGTCGACTTTCTTCGGCTGCAACGATCCGACGCGCTGCACCTCGCCATACTCGAGGGCACGCAGCAGCTTGGCCTGGACCGACAGCGGCAGCTCGCCGACCTCGTCGAGGAACAACGTGCCACCTTGAGCGGCTTCGAACACGCCGGCCTTCGATTCGACCGCGCCGGTGAAGGCGCCGCGGACGTGGCCGAACAACTCGCTCTCGAACAGCGTGTCGACGACCGCCGAGCAGTTGATCGTCACGAACGGCTTGCTGCGACGTGGTCCAGCCTGATGGAAGGCGCGCGCGGCGAGCTCCTTGCCGGTGCCGGTTTCGCCGCTCACGAGAACGACCTTCGCGTGCGGCGCGAGCCGCTGGATGAGACTGAACAGCTCCTGCATGATGGGGCTGCGTCCGAGCATCCCGCAGAACTCGAGTTGTTTGGCGACCTCGCTTTCGAGCGCCACGACTTGCGCACGCCGCTCCAGCTCCACCCGGATGTCAACCAGCACGTCGCGCAGCCGATCGAAGTCGAATGGCTTCGTCAGGTACTCGCGCGCGCCGAGCTTGATCGCTTCGACCGCGCTATCGACGGCGGCATACGCGGTCATGAGGATGACTTCGCACCCGGGGACATTGGCGCGGATCTGACGGAGCAGGTCGAGTCCGTTCACATCGGGCATGCGCAGGTCGACCATCGCCAGGTCCGACGGTTTGCGCATCAACATCCGCAGCGCCTCGGTGCCGCTCGCACACGTTTCGACCTCGAAACCGGCCTTCGCCGCGAGCCGCTCCACCACCTTCAGGACCGGGAGCTCGTCGTCGACGACGAGGAGCGACGGACTGGCGACGGAGGCGGGAGCCACAGGTTTGGGTAACGACATAGCTCTCGGCGCGGCTCCACAGCTGGGGCAACGCGTCTCCGTCAATTCATCCGCCCACTCCGGCACCGCGGTCGGTTCATGCATCGTTCTGGAGCGCTCCAGAGGCCGCCGGGTCCAAGAAACATGCCCGGCGCCCACCTGCACGAACCCGCGAAATCCCCGCCACTTACGGTGTCTGACAGGTGTCCGGCGCGTGTCCGACACCGCGAGTGTGCGCTTGCGGCCGCCGGAGCGTGCGCCAGTGTGCGGAATTGCACACCAGCCGGCCGTTCGTCTGCTCGCTCCCTATATATCGGTGCTGAAACCAGCTGGCAGTAATCTTGCCTCTTCCGTTGCACTCCATGACTCCTCTGTCCTCCGTGCTGATCGTCGACGATGAACCGGCCGTGCGCGAACTGATGGCGCGATGGGTGACGTCGCTGGGCCTCAGACCAAAAACCGCAGCCAGCGCCGACGAAGCGCTCGAAGCGCTGCGCGAACAGCATTGCGACCTCGCCGTCATCGACGTGATGATGCCGGGCCACGACGGCCTGTGGCTCGCGACACAACTGCAGCGCGATCACCCGCACACCGCGGTGGTGATTGCGACCGCCTATACGGAGCTCATCGACGCCGACGCCGAACAGCGGCCGATCGCCGACATGCTCGTCAAGCCGTTTCAGCGCGATCGGTTCGCCCTGGCCGTCGATCGCGGCCGGCAGTGGCGAAAGGAAACACTCGAGGAAGTCCAGTGGCATGCGCGGTTGTCGATAGAAGTCGCCGATCGCGCCGAGCACGTCATCGCCGCCATCGCCCGACGGGCGCCGGGTGTCAGCGAAGCCCAGGCCCTCAACGTCCTCGCCGTCGAGCGCATGCCCGAGACGATGGCGCATTCAGAGCGGGTGTGCCGGTACGCTCAGTCGGTCGCGCGCGAACTGGGCCTGGAACAAGAACTCGGCATGACGCTCGAGCTCGGAGGGCGTTTTCACGACATCGGCAAGGTCGCGATGCCGGAAGCGCTGCTGACGAAACCCTCGCCCCTCACGCCGGGCGAGCTTGGCATCATGCGGCGCCACGTCGCGCTCGGCGCCGAGATTCTCGAGGCGACCGACACGCTCGCCTGGGTGGCGCCGCTCGTGATGACGTCACACGAGTGGTTCAACGGCGGCGGCTATCCGAACCGGCTCGCCGGTTCGAGCATTCCACTCGCGACCCGCATCATCACGGTGGTCGACGCCTACGACGCGATGACTCAGGACCGCTCGTACCGGATGGGGACCAACGCCCAGAACGCCGTCGCGGAGCTCCTGCGCTGTACCCCCACGCAATTCGACCCGGAAGTCGTCACCGCCTTCCTCGGCGTCCTCGGCACTCACTAAGGAAATCCCCTACAAACTTCCCTGATCTGGGACCGCACCGTCCCACAAGCGGACACTTTTTTCGGTGGTCCGCCACTTTTTGCCACCTGATAAGTCGTTACTGTATAATGACTTAATCTCCAGGTCACGGCTGGCGCGCACTTTGCCCCTTCGTAGGTGCTGATCGTTTTCCCTGTGGTTTCCGTCTAAGCTCACAACACAACAACCATGGATATTGCTCGCCCGTCCAATGCAAGGAAGAAGCGGATTCGTCAAATCATCTACGCCGTCGTCGGCCTGGCGGCGGTCGCGCTCGTCAGTTTCGGGCTGTCGCGCCTGAAGCCGGCGGCGCCGACCGTTGAACGCGCGGTGGTTTGGCCCGCAAAGGTGGAACGAGGACCGATGGTGCGTCAGGTGCGCGGCCTCGGGACGTTGACCCCTGAGGACATTCGCTGGATTCCGGCGACGACGCAGGGACGGGTGGAAAAAATAATTCTTCGGCCTGGTACACCGGTGAAGGCGAACGACGTAGTACTGGAGTTGACCAACCCGCAGCTTGAACAGCAGCTGCAGGACGCCACCCTCAAGCTGCAGGCGGCGGAAGCGGGCCTGGCGAACACGAAAGTGGCGATGAGCAACGACCTCCTGCAGGCGCGCGCGGCGGCCGCCCAGGTGGAAGCCGACTTCAACAAAGCGAAGATGCAGGCGCAGATGAACGAGGAGCTCGCCAAGGATCAGCTCGTCTCGGCACTGGTCCTCAGGCAGTCGCAGGTCGAGCGCGACCAGCTCGGTGTCCGCAACGAGATCGCGAAGGAGCAGCTCGCGAGCAAGACCGAATCGAGCCGTGCGCAGCTCGCCGTTCAGCAGTCGTCGGTCGATCAGGCGCGCGCCCTCCTCCGCCTGACGCAACAGCAGCGTGACGAGTTGAAAGTGCGTGCCGGTCTCGATGGCATGCTGCAGCTGGTGCCGGTGGAAGTCGGACAGCAGGTCGCCCCGGGCGCCAATCTCGCCCGCGTGGCGAATCCGAGCCGCTTGAAGGCAGAAATCAAGATCGCGGAGACACAAGCGAAAGACATCCAGATTGGCCAGAAGGCGGAAGTCGATACGCGGAACGGCGTCGTGCAGGGACGCGTGGCCCGCATCGATCCGTCGGTCCAGAACGGTACGCGCACCGTGGACGTCACGCTGACCGGCGATCTCCCGAGGGGCGCGGTTCCCGACTTGAGCGTCGACGGCACCATCGAGCTCGAACGGCTGAACGACGTGCTGTTCATGGGGCGCCCCGCGTTCGGTCAGGAACAGAGCGTGGTGGGCCTCTTCAAGATTCTGACCGACGGCGTGAACGCCGAGCGCGTCCAGGTCAAGCTCGGTCGCAGCTCCGTCAACACGATGGAAGTCCTGTCGGGACTCAAGGTCGGGGATCAGGTCATCCTGTCCGACATGTCGGCATACGACGCATACGATCGCATTCGGTTGAAATAGAACGGGCAGCCCCGAGGGCCGCCGCTACGACAGCGCAAGCCCCCCAGACGTACGTAGCGCAGGCCTTCAGGCCTGCCAGGAGAAGAAGACGATGGCTGAGAACGGACAGGCGTTGATCAAGCTGGATGGTGTGACCAAGGTCTTCTTCACTGACGAAGTCGAGACGCACGCACTGTCGGGGATCCACCTGCAGATCGACAAGGGCGAGTACGTGGCGATTGCCGGGCCGTCTGGCTGCGGCAAGTCGACCCTGCTCTCCATTCTCGGCCTTCTCGACTCGCCGACCGAAGGCCAGTTCACGTTGAACGGGCGGCCGGTCGCCGAGCTCGCGGCATCCGAGCGCGCGCGGGTTCGGAACCGCGAGATCGGATTCATCTTCCAGAGCTTCAATCTGATTGGCGACCTCACGGTCTTCGAGAACGTCGAGCTGCCGCTGACCTACCGCGGCATGAAGGCCGCGGAGCGCAAACAGCGGGTGGAAGCGGCGCTCGAACGCGTCGGGATGGCCCACCGGGCGAAGCACCTGCCCAGCCAGCTCTCGGGCGGTCAACAGCAGCGCGTCGCCGTGGCGCGCGCCGTCGCCGGCGAGCCGCTCATCCTGCTCGCGGACGAGCCGACCGGAAACCTCGACTCGCGCAGCGGCGAAGCGGTGATGGATCTGCTTCGCGAGCTGCATCGCGCCGGCGCCACCATCTGCATGGTCACGCACGATCCGCGATACGCGCGGCACGCGGACCGCAGCATCCATCTGTTCGACGGCCGCGTCGTCGAGGAGCGGATGGAGATGGCTGTGACAGAGTAGAAGCGCGTAGGGATTAGGGAGTAGGGCTTAGGGACTCGTCAGCCTTGGGCCCCCTCCCTCTCGCGTTTTCCTAGTCCCCAATCCCTACGCCCTCATCCCTTCAAATATTCCAGATGCTTATTTCCTTACGGAACGTTGAGAAGTCCTACCCTCACGGCGTCGGCCGCACCTACGTGCTGCGGCGCGTGAATTGCGACATCAAGGAAGGCGAATTCGTCTCGATCATGGGGCCGTCCGGAGCCGGCAAGTCGACGCTGCTGCACATTCTGGGGATGCACGACAGCGCCTGGTCCGGCGAGTACTACTTCATGGATCAGCCGGTCCATCGTCTCAACCCGAAGCAGCGCTCGGAGCTGCACAAGAAGCACATCGGGTTCGTGTTTCAGAGCTACCACCTGCTGGACAACCTCACGGTCTACGAGAACCTGGAGATCCCCCTGTCGTATCGGAACGTCAGCCGCAAGGATCGCCAGAGCATGGTCGGCGACATCCTCGATCGCTTTCAGATCGTAGGGAAGAAAGATCTCTATCCCAATCAGCTCTCGGGCGGCCAGCAGCAACTCGTCGGCGTGGCGCGCGCGGTCATCGCCAACCCGCAGGTCATCCTGGCGGACGAGCCGACCGGTAACCTCCATACGGCTCAGGGCAAAGAAATCATGGAGTTGTTCCGGTCGCTGAACGAGAGTGGCGCGACGATCGTCCAGGTGACCCATTCGGAAGTGAACGCGTCCTATGGAACGCGGATCATTCAGCTCCGCGACGGCTGGGTCGTCGAAGAAGAGCCGTCAAACCAGCGATCGCTGTCGAACGTCTAAAGGGCGCGCGTCGCCTAGCCTGATGACTGGAGACTGATTCAAGGAGACCCTCGTGGCACTCGCACATCGGTGGCCCGTCGAATCGATCACTGACTCCACGCCAACGCGATCAGAAGCGGTTATCCCGCGCGTGCTGATTGCCGACGACCAGCCTGACGTCCTCGAGGCGCTCCGCCTCCTCCTCAAGGGCGAGGGTTACCGCATCGAATCGGCGGGATCGCCCGCCGGCATCCTGGAATCCATCGACGCCACGGAATTCGACGCGGTCTTGATGGACCTGAATTACGCGCGCGACACGACGTCCGGCCAGGAAGGTCTCGATCTGCTGTCGCAGCTCCGGTCGCACGATCCCACGCTGCCGATTGTGGTCATGACGGCCTGGGGCAGCGTCGAAGTCGCTGTCGAAGCGATGCGCCGCGGCGCGCGCGACTTCGTGCAGAAACCCTGGGAGAACGCCAGGCTTCTCACCATCCTTCGCACGCAGGTCGAACTGGCGCGCGCGCTTCGCCGCCAGCAGCGCCTCGAAGCCGAAAACCGTTCGCTCAAGCCTGATGCCCGCCCGCTGCTCATCGCGGAAGCGATGTCGATGCGTCCGGTCCTCGAGCTGATATCGCGCGTCGGACCCTCGGAGGCCAACGTCCTCGTCACCGGCGAGAACGGCACCGGCAAAGGAACCGTCGCCCAGGCCATCCACGCCGTGTCCGGCCGCGCCGGCAAGGGGCTGGTCACCGTCAACGCCGGCGGACTGTCGGAAGGGGTCTTCGAGAGCGAGCTGTTCGGCCACGTCAAAGGCGCGTTCACCGACGCGAAGACGGACCGCGTCGGGCGGTTCGAGCTCGCGGACGGCGGCACGCTGTTCCTCGACGAAATCGCCAACGTACCGCTGAACCTGCAGCCCAAGCTGCTGCGCGTCCTCGAGACCGGCGACTTCGAGCGCGTCGGGTCGTCGCGCACGCGCCACGTCAACGTGCGGATCGTGTCAGCCACCAACTCCAATCTCGGCGAAGAAGTCGGCGCCGGACGTTTCCGTCAGGATCTCCTGTTCCGGCTGAATACGATCGAAATCCAGCTGCCGCCGCTTCGCGATCGGCGCGAGGACATTCCGGCGCTGGCGACGCATTTCCTGCGGCAGCACGCGCAGCGCTATCGGAAAAACCTCAGTGGCTTCGAGCCGGCCGCGCTGCAGGCGCTGCTCGATCACCCGTGGCCGGGCAACATCCGCGAGCTGGATCACGCGGTGGAACGCGGCGTGCTGATGTCGCAGAGCGGCACCATCCGTCTGGGCGAGCTCGGTCTGCGCATCGATCGCGACTCGACGTCGCGGATCGAGGACATGAGCCTCGAGGAAGTCGAAGGCTTCCTCATCAAGAAGGCCATGGCGCGATTCGACGGCAACGTCAGCCAGGCAGCCAAGGCCCTGGGACTCAGCCGCAGCGCGCTCTATCGCCGGCTGCAGCGCTACGGACTGTAAAATTAGGAATTCGGGATTAGGAATTAGGAATTAATTCCTAATTCTGAATTCCGAATTCCTAATTTCAGTTGGCTGACGACATTCTCTCCACTCGTCCCGACTCCCGTCTGCGCTTCGACCAGCGCATCCTGTTGCTGGCGCTGGTCGCCGGACTGCCGGCGGCGCTCGTCGCCCTCATCCTGCTCTGGACCGGTCCGTACACCTCCAAGGTGCAGTGGACGCTGACGGTGTTCATCGTCGGCGTGTGGACCGGCTGTTCGTTCAGCGTCCGGCATCGCGTGGTACTGCCGCTGCAGACGCTGTCGAACCTCCTCGCGGCACTGCGCGAGAGCGACTTCTCCATCCGCGCACGCGGCGCCAGCGGCGACGATCCCCTGGGTGCGGTCATGCTCGAAGTGAACGTCCTCGCCGCGACGCTGCACGATCAGCGCCTTGGCGCTCTCGAGGCGAGCGCGCTGCTGCGCACCGTGATGGTGGAGATTGACGTCGCGGTCTTCACCTTCGACGGCGCGCAGACGCTGCGGCTCGTCAACCGCGCCGGCGAGCGCCTGCTGGCGCAGACCGCCGAGCAGATCCTCGGCCGGACCGCGACCGAGCTGGGACTGCGGACCTGTCTCGAAGGGCTGTCGCCGCGCATCGAGGACGTCGCCTTCCCGGGCGGCTCGGGCCGCTACGAAGTGCGCCGCACCACCTTCCGTCAGGAAGGGCGTCCGCACCAACTGCTGGTGCTCGCCGACGTCAGCCGGCCGCTGCGCGACGAAGAGCGTCAGGCGTGGCAGCGGCTGATCCGCGTCATCGGCCACGAGATCAACAACTCGCTGGCTCCGATCAAGTCGATCGCCGGCAGCCTGGAATCGATTCTCGCGCGCGAGTTGACAGGCTCGAATGCCACGGCGATGTCGGATCCGGACGTCATCGACGATATGAAGCGCGGACTCGCCGTCATCGCGGCGCGCTCCGACTCGCTCAGCCGCTTCACGACGGCGTACGCCCGTCTCGCGAAACTGCCGGCGCCGCGCCTCGAAACCGTTCCGGTATCCGCGCTGGTGCGGCGAATCGCCGGCGTCGAAACGCGGTTGCCCGTCCAGATCCACGAAGGCCCCGATCTGAGCGTTCGCGCCGACCCCGATCAGCTGGAGCAGCTGCTGATCAACCTGCTCCACAATGCGACGGACGCGGCGCTGCAGACCGGAGGCGGCGTCACCATCGGATGGAAACGTGAAGGGCGCGGCTTCGAGCTGTGGATCGACGACGAGGGCGCCGGCCTGACGAACGCGTCGAATCTGTTCGTGCCGTTCTTCACCACCAAGCCCGGAGGCTCAGGGATCGGGCTCGTTCTGAGCCGTCAGATCGCCGAAGCGCACGGCGGCACGCTGACGCTCGAGAACCGGCTAGACCGGCGCGGCTGCCGCGCGTACCTCCGTCTCCCCGTCTAGTCGGGTCACCCACTTCTCCCGGTCTCGGCGGCGCCGTACTCGGCCCTGAGGTCGTTCGCGCGTTCGTAGAGATCGGATTTCAACGGAAACAATTCCCGCAGCACGATTTCGCCGGCCTTCCGTACCTGGAGCTCAGCGCCGGAGCAGCACGACACCATCACGCATTCCAGGTCGCCAAAGCGCCACAGTTGACGTTCCTCGTCGATCACTGGCCTCCGCCTTGCTTCGAGCGGTGATACGACATGCGATGGCTGGCCGCCAAATTCGTCACGCTCCTCGCCTCCCCGGTTGGCGTCGTCGTCCTCGCCGCTCTCGATTCCACCGTCTTCTTCTCGCTGCCCTTCGGCATTGATGCCGCAGTCATCATTCTAGCGGCCCGCCTTCAGACGCTCTGGTGGGTCGCGCCGCTGCTGGCCACGTTCGGATCGGTCGCCGGCGCCTGGCTCACGTTCTGGATGGGCGTGAAAGCCGGCGAACAGGGGCTCAAACGCTACGTCTCGGAGAAGCGATTGGCCCGTATCCGCGCCCGGATCCAGCGGAGCGGCGCCGTGGCGCTCGCGGTGCTGGATCTCATTCCGCCGCCGTTTCCGTTCACGCCGTTCGTGCTGGCCGCCGGCGCGCTGGGCGTGAACGCGTCGACGTTCTTCGTCACCCTCGTCGTCTGCCGGTTGCTGCGCTTCGGGCTCGAAGCGGCGCTCGCCGTTGTCTACGGTCCTCACATCCTGTCGTGGCTGGAGTCGGACCTCTTTCACGATATCGTGATCGGCTGCATCGTGGTCGCCGTGGTCCTGACGCTCCTCTCGGTGATCGCGCTGATCAGAACATCCGGCCGCCCAAAGGGACGTCGCGTTCCGGCGTGAGCAGCACCACGGCGCCATCGGCGTCGGGCACCCCCAGCGTCAACACCTCGGACATGAACGGACCGATTTGCCGCGGCGGAAAATTCACGACCGCGACGACGAGCCGGTGGATGAGATCGCCCTTGACGTAGTGTTTCGTGACCTGGGCCGACGATTTCCTGATGCCCAGTTCCGGGCCAAAATCGATGCGCAGCTTATAAGCGGGTTTCCGCGCCTCGGGAAAATCCTGAACGTCGATAATCCGCCCGACGCGGATATCGACACGTTCGAACTCGGCGTAGGAAAGCGGTGCAAGTTCGCCAGTCATTGCGCAGAAACATGACACGTTTCGGCGGCGAGGCGCCAGATGAGGCCGTTTTCACAATGGCCGAGGCGGCACGGGACTTGATTGGGCCCAGGCCATGACGGGAGAGGTGCGCGCGTTCCTCGGCAACGTGCTGATCGTCGAAGACGACCGCGACACGCGGGAAATGCTCGCGACCCTCCTGGCGATGGAAGGGTTTCACACCGTGGCCGCGGAAGACGGCCTCGAAGCGCTCCACTTGCTTCGAACGGTCCGCCATCGTGCGCCGGAGGTCCCCTGCCTCGTGCTCCTCGACCTCAAGATGCCCCGCCTCGGCGGCAGCGAGTTCAGACGGGCGCAGCTCGGCGACCCCACGGTCGCCAGCGTCCCGGTGGCCGTGATGTCGGGGATCGCCGACCTCGAAGCGCACGCCCAGGCCCTGGGCGCGGTCGCCAGCGTCAGCAAACCAATCGATTGTGATGCGTTGATGGATGTCGTCCGGCGCTACTGCGCGTAGCGGCCGAGGAACTCTACGGGCGAACCGCTTGCCGGACCGCGCTCGCCAGTACGCCGCCGAGCGCGGCCGCCGCAATCACGAGCGCACCGGGCGGGCGCTCCTCCAGCATGTAGCACAAGGCTGCGCCGATGATGGCACCGAGCCCTACGGTCGACAGCCCTTCCGTCATCCGGCTGAACGGACCCCGGGGGCACCGGTGGTTCTCGGTGAGCGCCCCCATGCACTTAGGACAGGTAGCCAGAGCGATTATTTTACCATCGATGCCAAAGCGTGAAGTCCGGCGCTACGTGTGCTTCATCGCGCCGAAGACGGCAATGTGGCTGTCGACGACGCGCTTGCGTTCCGCCTCGTCGGGTTCGAGCGTCCAGACGCCGCGCTGCGACGTCCCGCCGAGCACGATGCCGTCGCTGCGCGCCATCATGTGGATGCCGAGGCTGGCGCCGGGAACCGGCGGCACCCCGCCGTTGGTGTGATAGTTCACTTCCGGCTGCGGCACCATCACCGTCAGCTGGCCTTTCAGCGGCAGCAGCTCCTGATCGCCGAACAGATCCTTGGCGCCAAGGCCCGTGCAGTTCATGACGATCGGTTCGCGCAACGTCATCAGGTCGCGTGGCGTGTCGAACTTGCGCATGACGATCTTCCCGCCCCACAACTGGAAGTCGCGCACGAGCATATCCAGGTAGATGGACGGCTCGATGCGGATTTGCGGCGAGCAGATCGCGTACTTGGTGGCGAATGGATGCTCGCCGGGGCCGTAGACCTCGCTGCCGATGTTGTATCGCGCCTGCAGATTCGGCCGCTCCGGGTCCTGCGGCCGCGGCGGGCCCGGCAGCTGCTCCGTCAGAAAGAAGTTGTCGAGCCACGACACGCCGAAATGCGGCCCGGCGAGCAGCTGGAGCTGCCGGTACGAGATGTCAGCCGCGCGCAGGTACTGCGCATCCCACTCCCGGGTGCGCCGATCGGTCTCCACGAGGCCAGAGGTCGGCGTGAATCCAGCCAGTGACATGTTCGACGTGACGTTCGGCGGCACCGCGAGCGCGTAAATCGTGACGTCGAACCCGCGTCGCTGCAGCTGGCGTGCGCACGTCAGCCCGACGGACCCGCACCCGATGACGGCCGCCTGCCGCGCCTGATGTTCGGTGGCGAATTCCGCGGCCATCAGCCCCGTGCCCCACGCGAGCGACATGCCGGCGCCGCCGTGTCCGTAGTTGTGGACGAGCAGTTTGTCGTCCAGCTTGTCTGGTTTAAGGACGAAGCCGGAGTCGCGATGCGGACGCAGGCCGACCGTGGTCCGGATGACTCGATCCCAGGACGCATTGACCGGCGGGAGATGCAGAGGCGGTTTGCGGGCTGTCGCGGCCACCGGCTTCGACCGCGACGCACATGCGCCCGCGCCAAATCCGATCGCAGCGACACCCCCGGCGGTGAGAAAGGCGCGTCGATGCATGTCGCGGATGATATGCGATCAGAGCGCTCGGCTAAAGCCGTCGCGCTCCATTCCGTCTGGCAACAGGGCCGAAGACTCCCGCGTCCGAAGCTGGAGCGCGAAGGCTTCAGCCGAGCGTCACCGTGCTGCCGTCGACCCGCTCCTCGGCTTCATGTTCGCCAGCGCGAAGGCCCACTCGTCCGCGAGCTCGGCGATCCGCTTGTCCGTGGGACGGTAGCCGTGGGACCCCTGTGTTTCCACCCGAATCAACGTCGGCCTGCTGCAGCCTTGCGCGGCCTGCAGCGCCGCCGCGAACTTGAACGAGTGGCTGGGCACGACTCGATCGTCGTGATCCGCGGTGACCACGAGCGTGGCCGGATAGCAGGTGCCCGGCTTGAGATTGTGGAGCGGCGAATACTTGAACAGATAGGCAAACGCCTTGGCATCGTCGGCGGATCCGTACTCGGTGGCCCAGGCCGCGCCGCCCGAGAACTTGTGATAGCGCAGCATGTCCATCACGCCGACCGCGGGCAGCGCCACGGCGAAGAGGTCTGGACGCTGCTCCATCACCGCCCCAACCAGCAGACCGCCGTTCGACCCGCCCATGATGCCCAGGGTTGCCGGCGACGCGTACCGTTCCTTGACGAGGTATTCGGCGGCCCCGATGAAATCATCGAAGACGTTCTGTTTTTTCTCGAACATGCCGGCTTCGTGCCAGACCTCGCCGTATTCGCCGCCGCCGCGCATGTTGGCCGTCGCGTAGACGCCGCCTTTCTCCAGAAACGCCGGAACGTCCGGACGGAAACGCGGCACCTCTGAAATGTCGAAGCCGCCGTATCCATAGAGCATCGTCGGATTGCTGCCGTCTTTTACCAGGCCCTTCTTGTGCGTGATGAAGACCGGGACCTTCGTACCGTCCTTCGAGGTCGCAAAAACACGCTCGGTTTCATACAGCGATGCGTCGAACGTCGACTTCGGCGCCTCGAATGCGGTGCTCTTTCCCGACGCGACGTCGAACTGGAACACCGTCGTCGGATACAACGGCGACGTGAACGAGTAGAACACTTCCGGCCGATCGAAACGGCCGAACGGCCCGGTGATCGTCCCGAGAGACGGCGGCGTGATCCGGCCCGCACTCGAGCCGTCGAGGTTGAACACCCGGACCTCGCTCGCCACGTCGGCCAGCGCGTTGACGAACAGCTTGCCGGCCACCATGGACGCCGACTCGATCGAGTTCTTCGTCTCCGGCACGACAACCTTCCAATTGGCGACGTCCGGCCGATCGACGGGAGCGGCCACCACCTTCTTATTGGGGGCGTCGCGGTCGGTCAGCAGATAGACAGTGCCGTTGACGACGCCGAGCGGGTTGTAGGCGGCAGTGTGATTCGGGAACAGCGCGCGGACCGGCGCGTCGATTCTGGGAGACAGCGGATCGCTCAGATCCTTGACGAACAGCTCGTTCTTCGGGCTCGTGCCCTTGTTGGTGTAGATCCACAGGTACCGTCCGCTCTCGTCGACCTC
>Ga0268265_10001663_pt1 | contig 18181 bp, 16 predicted proteins | sample KBSSwiS52_FD_190355 | JGI IMG/M metagenome (GOLD analysis project Ga0268265, IMG submission 190355) | Switchgrass rhizosphere microbial communities from Kellogg Biological Station, Michigan, USA - KBS Switchgrass S5-2 (SPAdes) (version 2) | ecosystem: Host-associated > Plants > Roots >... | reverse complement strand
CCTGAGGAGATGGGCGCGCGAATGGGAACCGAGCGCATGCCCCACAGCCCCACCCTCGACAGCAGCAAGACGCTGGCCGTCATCGCCCACGAGAAGCGCCGCGACTGAGTTCGCGCTCCCACGAAACCGGCTGGTCGCCGCACCCTCGGGCGCGGCGACCAGAGTAGGAGTTCGAAGACCTATTCCGCGGCGGCCAGCTTCGTCCGCGGTTTCGCGCGTCCGTCCCCGACGCGGAACAGCTTCTTGGCGATGCCGCCCACGATCTGCGCCTTGTCGGCCTCGGGAACGCCCTTGAAGATGCGTTCGATCACCTCCTGGGAGTTGGGATAGGTCGTCTCCGAGTGCGGATAGTCCGAAGACCACATGATATTCTTGCCGCCGGGCATGTGGCGGAGCTGGACGCCCACGACCTCGTCGATGAATGAGGCGTAGACGTTCTGGTCCATGTAGAAGCTGGGCGGGTTCTTCAGCGTACTGTTTGTCCAGTAGCGTTGCTTCTTCCAGGTGGCGTCCATGTAGCCGGCCATCCAGGGGATCCAGCCGACGCCGCTCTCGATGATGGCGACCTTCAGCTCAGGGAAGCGATCGAAGACGCCGCCGTAGATCATGATGGCCAGCGGCTCGGCCATCGCGACCTTGGTCATCACGAGGTCGGCCAGGAACTTGTCGGCCTCCTGGAAGCGCGCCGAGCGGCCGCCAAGATGCAAGGTCAACGCCAGGCCCAGGTCGACGGCGGTCTGCCAGATCGGATCGAACTCGGGCTGGTCATAGCGCCGCGGACCCATGGGATCGCCGGTCAGTGCGAGCACCTGCGCGGACGCGCCCCCGTTGGGGCTGATCTTCTCCTGCGCCTGCGGGAAGGCCGGAATGTTGAGGGCGGTGAAGCCGAGCGCGGCGGCCTCCTTCATCATGCCGACCGTCTCCTGGACGTCGCGCAGGGGGACGTAGCCGACCCCGCAAAGGCGGTCGGGCGCATAGCTGCAGAAGTCGGCGAGCCACCGGTTGTAGGCGCTGAAGCTGGCCATGAAGAGCTCGTCGTTGCCGGTGCCTAGCGGGCCGCCGCCGAACAGCACCGCGGCGTCCATGCCGTCCTGGTCCATGTCGGCCAGCCGGTCGCCCGGCATCCAGCCACCCTTGCGGGCGTCGGATAGCCGGCCCTCCAGCTTGAAGTCCTTGCCGGTCCGCCCCGCCTGGGCGCCGATCAGGTTGACCTTCTTGCGCTTGCCCTCGAAGACCACATAGTCGGCGTCCTCGGCCTGCTCCAGCTTGGGCGCCAGGTCCCGCAAGTGCGAGGGCAGGTACTCCTCCCAGAACGTCGGCACCGGGTTCACATGCGCATCGGCGTCGACGATCTGATAATTCCGGGACATCGGGGCTCTCCACAGTTCCCCTGGACTCTGCGAATATCGAGCTCGACGGTCCAATATTAATCCACATCAAATAGATGCCGGCGCGATATGGCGCGGCCGGTTGTTCTGGTGATGGCCGCTCTCTAGTTGCGCCGGATGGCCTCGAACGTGGCCGTCAACAGGTTACGGACCGGCGCAGGCGCGTTGCGACGCCACGCCATGCCGAGTTCCAGGTGCAATCCGCCCGGAAGATCCTCGACGCGACGGATGACGACGCCCGGGTAGCCGTTGCGGGCGGTGGTGTCGCTGATCAACGACATGCCCATGCCCGCCGCCACCAGCTGCAGTCGCGTCAGACTGAAGGTCGCCTCCTGCGATATGCGCGGCGTGACGCCGGCGGCGCGAAAAGCGCTGACGATCGCAAGGTGGAATTCGGGCCGGTACCGGGCAGGGAAGAGCAGCAACGGCTGATCGGCCAGGTCGGCCATCCGGAATTCCGGCTTGCTCGCCTGCGGCCAGTCCTCGGGGATGGCCACCACGAGCGAGCTCCGCTCCACCGTGCGCAGCTCCAGCCCCTTGATCTGGGGTTCGGGCGGATGGAAGAAGCCGACGTCGAGCGCGCCGCTCAGCAGTCCCGCGACCTGTTCAGTGGTAGGGCCCTCCGACAGAGTGATCTCGGCCCCCGGCGCGAGACGGCGTATCTCGCGCATCGCCGCGGGCACCGATTCCGTAAGGGCGTTCGGCGTGAAGCCGATGGTGATCCTGGTGACGCCAGCTTCCTTGGCGCGATGCACGGCCTTCTCGGCATACTCGACCTGGTGAAGGATATCCCGGGCATGCGGCAGCAGCGTGTCGCCGGCCGGCGTCAGTTCGACCCGACGCCTTGTCCGCAGGAACAGGCGGCACCCCAGCGAATCCTCCAGGCGACGGATCGACTGGCTGAGCGGCGGCTGCGCCATCCCGACGCGTTCGGCCGCCCGGCCGAAATGAAGTTCCTCGGCCACGGCGACGAAGTGTTTCAGATGCTGCAGGTTCAAGGCTGGCCCCATTTCAAGGTTCGGGGTTCTGACGATCGATGTCCAAGAGCTTCCGCGCCCCCGCGGCAGATTGCGACCTCGGTCATGGAGCCGCCTTCGCCGCCGCGGCCGCTGCGTACTTGTAGGGCCCGCCGGCGCGGATAGCCGCCGCGTAGGCCGGGCGCGCCTGGAAGCGTCGCACCCAGTCCTGCAGGGCGGGGTAGGGGCCAAGCCGCCCGGCGAAGGCGCAAACCTCTCCGAAGTAGCTGAGCTGGACGTCAGCGCCGGTGAACTCCTGGCCGAGCAGCCAGTCGCGATGCGTCAGGGCCGCGTCCACGAAGGCGAGGTGACGGGCGGTCTCGGCCTCCAGGCGGCGGCGCCCCGGACCGTCGGTGACGCGCAGCAGCCGCAACCAGTTGAGATGGGTCAGGCAGGCCATTGCGGAGGCTTCCGCATAATGCAGCCACTGCTGGTAGGCGTCGTACTCCGGGCTGTCGCCGGGCGGTGCGAGCCGGCCCGCCCCACGCCGACGGATCAGCAGGTCGACGATCGCGCCGGATTCGATGATCCGCTGGCCGTCGAACTCGAGGATCGGAGTCTTGCCGAGCGGATGCGCGGCCTCGAGCGCCGCGGGGGCGAACCGTGCGCGCGTCTTCTCGTAACGGAAGATCTCGTACTCGAGGCTCAGCTCCTCCAGCAGCCAGATGACCCGATGCGAGCGCGAGTCGTTCAGGTGATAGACCACGAGCGACACGATGCGGCTCCAAGGCGAACAGATCCAACGTTTGCCAAACCATCGCGGCGCCATCCAATACCCGATGCATATCATCGAGATATCTGCGGATATTAGACCTGCCGGCCGCCCGGCGTTAGCGTCGCGCCGAACGATGGGAGGACGCCAGGATGGACGCCGAAGCGGAGCCGGGCCCAAGCATCGCGCCTCGGCCCTTGGTCGGGCGCGTGGCCTTGGTCGTGGGAGGCGCTGGCGGCGTGGGGCGCGAAGTCGCCGCCGCCCTGGCGGCCGAGGGCGCCGGCGTGGTGATCGCCGGGCGGTCCAGGGCCAACGCCCAGCACGCCCTCGATGCGATCCGGTCCGCCGACCCCCGCGCCGACGTGGGTTTCGCGCCCGTCGACCTCGTCCGGTACGCCGACTGTTCGGACCTGATCGAGCGCGTCGTGTCGGAGCGTGGCCGCCTCGACGCGGTGGTGAACTGCGCCAACACCCCGACCCCCGGCATGGGCGGGCGCTTCGGAGATGTGAACCCGCAGAACTTCACCGCCTTCCTGGAAGGCAGCCTGACCACCGTCTTCAACCTGTGCCACGCCGCGCTGCCGGCCCTGGCGGGGCTCGGCGGCGGCGCCATCGTCAACTTCGCCTCCGATTCCGGGCGGGTGGCCGCGCCCAATCAGACGATGATCGGCGCCACGCGCGCGGCGATCATGATGTTCACCCGGTCCCTGAGCCTGGAGACGGCGGCGCAGGGCGTGCGGGTGAACTGCATCTCGTCGTCGTTCATCAAGGACACGCCGGTCTACGAGACCGTCATGAGCGGGCCGATCGCATCCCGCGCCAGGACCGCGGCGACCCGGGCCGGGCTGGGATTGCCGGGCCCCAGCGACATCGCGCAGCTAGCCGTGTTCCTGTGCGGTGACGCGTCCAGCCACCTCACCGGCCAGGTGATCAGCGTGAACGGCGGCGTGTCGGCCGGCTGACCCCCGCCCGAATCCCCGACTTTGGAGGACGAACCATGGCCGCTCACCACGTCCCGCCCCAGGACATCCACCCCGAGGTCCGCGCCGCCGGCGACGCGCTGAGGAACTGGGGGCGCTGGGGAGCCGAGGACGAGCGGGGCACGGCCAATCTGATCACGCCGGAAAAGCTGATGCAGGCCGGCGGCCTGATCCGTCGTGGGGTGATCTTCTCGCTGGCCCTGCCGCTCGACATCGATGGCCCGCAGGACCCGCTGCGCGGCCGGTTCAATCCCATCCACAAGATGACCCGGTACCGTGGCGACAACGCCCAGGGCCAGGCGCAGGGGCAGTTCTGCTCGTCGGACGACATGGCGATCATCGCCCTGCAGTCGTCGACCCAGTGGGATTCGCTGGCCCACCTCTGGTACGAGGACCAGCTGTACAACGGCTTCCCGTCCGACACGATCACTGCGGCGGGCGCGTCACGCTGCGCGATCAGCAACTGGACGCGCGGCGTCGTCTCGCGCGGCGTGCTGCTGGACATCGCGCGCCTCAAGGGGCTGCCGCGGCTCGCGCCGGGCTATGCGGTCACGCCGGAGGATCTCGATGCGGCGGAAGCCCGCCAGGGCGTCCGCGTCACCAGCGGCGACGTCGTGGTGATCCGCACCGGCGTGCTGGGGGACTGGCAACAGACCCGGCAGGGACTGGCCGATCAGCCGGGACTCGAGCTGCGCTGCGCGCACTGGCTGCATGCGCGCGAGGCGGCGGCGGTCTGCGCCGACAACTCCGCCGTGGAGGTGATCAACCAGCCCCGGGGCCTGCCGCTGTGCGCCTTCCACATGGTCGCCTTGCGCGACATGGGCCTGTTGCTGGGCGAACTGTTCGTGCTGGAGGACCTGGCCGAGGATTGCGCGTGCGATGGCGTGTACGAATTCTTCTTCTCGGCCGCGCCGCTGAACTTCCCGCGCGCGGTGGGTTCGCCGATCAATCCGCTGGCGATCAAGTAGCCACGACCGGCGATCGAGCCTTCGATACCTTTCCAATCTAAAATTGCCCCTTTTCGATATTGGACTTGGCGGGTCGGCTCCCCGATCGTCGCCTGGCGCCGTCGTTTCGGCCGCAACTTCGACTCTCAACGAACAGAAAATGTTCAACAAATCAGAGCGACCACTGCGTCGCCGAGAACAAGCGCTATTGGAATGGGGATGGGGATGGCTCAGGAACAACGCCTTCTTTTCGCAGGCTCGGCCTTGGCCGCCGTGCTGATGTCGACGCCAAGCTGGGCGCAGGCGCCTGCAGACGGACAGACTGCGATCGAGGAAGTGGTGGTGACGGCGCGCCGCCGCGAGGAGAAGATCCAGGAGGTCCCGGTCGCTGTCTCGGCCTTCAGCGGCGAGGCGCTGGAACGGCGTTCGGTGTCGGATATCACTGACCTGGCGGCGATCGCGCCCGGCCTGCAGATGACCGCCGAATCCCGGGGCACCGGCTATACGCGGATCAACCTTCGGGGTCAGGAGGCGAACAGCGGCGCGTCCACCTTCGATCCGGCCGTCGGCATCTATTTTTCAGAAGTGTACGTAGGCCGCACGTCCGGCAGCTTGTTGACGTCCCTGCAGGACGTCAGGTCGGTCGAAGTCCTGCGGGGCGTTCAAGGGACGCTCTTCGGGCGCAACAGCAACGGCGGGGCGATCGTCATCACCCCCAACGCACCGGACGCCTCTAGAGTCAGCGGGTCTCTCGGGATCAGCTACGGCAGCTTCAACCGGACCGAATACAGCGCGGTCGTGAACGTGCCGGTGGTCGAGGACAAGTTGGCGATCCGCGCGATGATCAACCGGCTGGAGCGGGACGACACGCAGAAGAGCCTCACGAGCGGCTACGGCTTCGGAAACCGGGACCGGGTGAGCGGCCGGCTTTCCGCGCAGTACGACGTCTCGCCCGACCTCTACGTCAATCTGATGTACGACTATTCGAAGATCGACGAGCACGGGACCATGTCGGTCAATCCGATCCTGCTCAGGCCCGGCCAGACCTTCAACCAGACGCTTGCCGGCGAGGTCGGGATCGCGGAGGTCGAGGCGAGCGGCGTGACCGGGCGCGCCGTCTATCAACACGACGATTTCCAGGTCAAGGGCATCGTCGGCTTCCGCACGGTGAAGACGTTCTCGACCCGCGACGTGGACGCGGCCGCCGCCCCGACGATCGACACCGCCGCCCTGAACGGCACCCATCAGGTCAGCGCGGAACTGAACGCGAGCGGGGTCGTGCTGCGCGACGCCGCGCCGTTCATCAAGAGCCTGGACTGGACCGCCGGCCTCTTCGGGTTCCACGAGTACGGCTACGACAATTCCTTCAATCCCTGGACGCCGACCATCACCCTGGCCGGGACGCGCTGGAAGCAGGTGAACGTCGACAACAGGTCCCGCGCCGTCTACGGCCAGGCCGAGCTGCACGTGACCGAACAGGCCTCGATCTGGGGCGGCGCACGGTACACCAAGGACAAGCGCTACGTCCGCTCGGGAACCTTCAACTTTAACGCCTGCGTCACCGTCCCTCGCGCCAGCGTCGAGAACTGCCAGGTGTCGAACAACAAGAACAACGGCTTCTGGTCCTGGAACGGAGGCCTGCGCTACCAGTTCACACCGGACATCAACACCTATGTCCGCGTCGCGCGGGGGGTCCGGTCGGGCGGCCTGGACAACAACACCACGGTGGCGTTCGAGCCCGAGAAGGTCACGGAATACGAGGCTGGGCTGAAGGCCGACTGGCTCGACCACCGGCTGCGGACGAACGTCGCCGTCTACAGCAGCGACTACAAGAACATCCAGAAGACCACCGTGATCATCGTCAACGGCGGACCGCTGGCCACCACCAGCAACGCGGCGAAGGGCAAGGTGAAAGGCTTCGAGTTCGAGGGGACCGCCATCGTCGGCGGCGGGTTCTCGGTCGCCGGCACCTACAGCTACACCGACGCCGAGTATCAGGAGTTCTTCTTCCGCGCCGCCAACGGGACCGTCTCGGATTTCAGCGACAAGGCGTTCCAGGACACGCCGAAGACGACCTACAGCCTGTCGGCGAATTTCGATCACGAGATCGAAGGCGTCGGCGACTTCAACGCGCGGGTGGACTACTCCTGGCGCAGCCGCATCTTCATGGACATCTCGAACTCGCCGCTGCTGGTGCAGCCGGCCTTCGGCCTGGTGAACGCCCGGATCGGCTGGACCCCGAGCCTCACGTTCGGAAACCTGCGGCCCGAGCTGTCCATCTGGGGCAAGAACCTGGCGGACAAGAAGTACAACACCTCCGGCGTTCTCAACGGGACCCAGCCGGTGGTGATCCGCACCGACGAGCGGCGCGCGATCGGCGTCGAACTCAAGGGACGCTTCTGAGGTCGGCATGACCTCGCCCGAGCCCGCGCCGCCGCTGAACCAGCTCTTCTCTCTGGCCGGCGACGTGGCGCTCGTCACCGGGTCGGCCCGGGGACTGGGCTTCAGCATGGCCTCGGCGCTCGCCGAGGCCGGCGCGCGGGTCTATCTGAACGGCCGGGAGACGGGGCGGGCGCAGGCCGCGGTCGACGCCTTGCGGGGCAGGGGGCTGGACGCGCACGCCAGCGTCTTCGACGTCACCGATGGGGACGCGGCCCAGGCCGCCCTGCAGGCGATCATGGACGAGACCGGCCGGCTGGACATCCTGGTCAACAACGTCGGCGCCCGCCTGCGCCATCCGGTCGACCAGATCTCCACCGGCGCTTTCCGGGCGATGCTGGAGTCGAACCTCGTGGCGCCCTTCGATCTCAGCAAGCGCGCCGCCGAGCTGATGAAGCCCCGCGGCTACGGGCGGATTCTCATGATCACGTCCGTCGTCGCGGAGCGGGGCAAGGTCGACGACGCCGCCTATATCGCGGCCAAGGGCGGCATGTCGGCGGTGATGCGCGCCTTCGCCTGCGAGTGGGGGCCGTTCGGGATCACCTGCAACGCCATCTCGCCGGGTCGCTTCGCGACCGAGACCAACGCCGAACACGCCGCGCGGCTTCCGGCGCCGAAGTCCCCGATCAGTCGCTGGGCGGAGCCGTGGGAGATCGGCGGCGCCTGCGTCTTCCTGGCCTCGCGCGCCGCGTCCTTCGTCACCGGTTCGGTGCTTTATGTCGACGGCGGCGCCCATGCTTCCGTCTAGCCTGAGGGCGCGCCCATGAGCCTGCGGGACCGCACCGCGATCGTCGGCGTCGGCGCCACACCCTACTACAAGCGCGGCCAGTCCCTGCCGGAGACCGAACTCTCCATGGCCTGCGCGGCCATCCTGGGCGCGCTGGACGACGCCGGCCTGACGGTGGCGGACCTCGACGGGTTCGCATTGTTCGCGGGGGGTTACGATCCGGCGCAGTTGGCGTCGGTCCTGGGCGTGGACGAGGTGCGCTTCGCCGCCATGATGACGTCCGGCGGCGGCGGTTCGGCCGGCTCCCTCGGCCTGGCCGCCGCGGCGATCGTCTCCGGCCAGTGCGAGGCCTGCGTCTGCCTGATGACCTTGCAGCAGGTGGGGCGGCGGCTGGGCGGGACGGCGGCGGCCACGTCCACCCCGGCCAGCGCCGGTCCTTACGGCGGCGGGGTCTCGGCGCTCGACGCCTTCCGAGCGGCGAGCGGCCTGGCCGCGCCGGGCCACAACTATTCGCTGCTCGCCCGGCGGCACATGCACCTCTATGGGACCCGGCGCGAGCACTTCGCCGAGATCTGCATCGCCCAACGGGAGAACGCTATCCGGCGGCCGACGTCGATCCGGCGCGAGCCGCTGACGCTCGACGACTACTTCAACGCCCGGATGGTCTCCGACCCGCTCTGCGTCCTCGACTACACCATGGAGACGGACGGGGCGGTGGCAGTCGTCGTGACGTCCGTCGAGCGGGCGCAGGACCTCAAGCAAAGACCGGTCCACATCCTGGCCTCGGCGAGCGGCGGCACCGGACGCTGGGGGCCGGCGGTGGGGAGCTATTTCCAGGCGCCCGACCTCGAGTTCGCCTCGTCGGGTCATCGGCCGGTGGCCAGACGCATGTACGAGATGGCGGGCGTGGGGCCCGAGGACGTGGACGTGGCGCTGCTCTACGACCATTTTTCGCCGATGGTCCTGATGCAACTCGAGGACTACGGGTTCTGCGGCGTCGGCGAAGGCGGACCGTTCGTCGCCGGCGGCCATATCCGGCATGGAACCGGATCGATCCCGGTCAACACGCACGGCGGGCACCTCTCCGAGGCCTACATCATCGGCATGACCCACGTGCGCGAAGCCGTCGAACAGCTGCGCGGCGTGGCCGTCAACCAGGTTGAGGGCGCGGAGATCGCGCTCGTGACCGGCGGCCCTGCGAGCCTGCCCGTGAGCGGTACGTTGTTGAGGCGCGGATGAGGCGATGCTGAGGTCATTCGACACCAGGCCCCTGCTGGATGGCCTGAGGTTCGCCGAGGGGCCGCGATGGCGCGACGGCCGCCTGTGGTTCTCCGACATCGAGCAGAACAAGGTGATGACGCTCGACGAGGCCGGGCGGGTCGAGGTGGTGGCGGAAATCGAGCGGCCATCCGGCCTCGGGTTCCTCCCCGACGGCGCGCTGCTCGTGGTCGGCATGCGCACGCGCCAGCTTTTCCGTATCGACGGCGCGGGCGTGACGCCCCACGCGGACCTCAGCGCCATGGGGACGAGCCTCAACGACATGGTGGTCACGCCCGACGGCTACGCCTACGTCGACTGCTACCGGCCCGGCGAACCGTTCGCGCCGCTTCAGGGGCCGGACGGTTCGCCCCGGGCCCTGGGGGCGGACATCAATCGCTACTATTCCAACGGCCTGGGCGTGTCGCCCAGCCTCGTCGGGGACATTGCGCTGGTGTCGCCGGATGGCGCCGTGCGGCGCGTGGCCGGCGGGATCAACTACCCCAACGGCCTCGGCGTCGCGCCGGACGGGCGCACGCTCGTGGTGAGCGTGTCGCACGAGAGCAAGCTCATCGCCTTCACGATCCAGCCGGACGGCGGGCTGTCGGAGCCACGGTTGTGGGCGGATCTTCCCGGGCGGCATCCGGACGGCTTGTGCTTCGACGCCGAAGGGGCGGTCTGGGTGGCGAGCGTCGCCACCAGCGCGTTCCTGCGGGTGCTGCAGGGCGGCGAGATCACCCACCTGATCCCGACGCCCGGGCGCTGGGCGGTGTCCGTCGCCCTGGGGTCGGAGGACCGTCGCACCCTGTTCATGGTCAGCATGGAGCCGGCCGATGTACCGGGTCACCGCTCATGGATCGAGACGGCGCGCGTCCAGGTTCCCGGGGCGGGACTGCCCTGAATCGTCCGAGGGAGCGATCAGACCGCCGCCGCCGCCTCGAACGCCGCCAGATAGAGCGGCCGAATCGAGGCCGCCACCGCGCTTCGCCACGCCATCACCAGGTCGACGGCGATGTAGTTCGGCAGGTCGACGATCGGGCGCTGAACGACGCCGGGGTAGCCGCGGGGCGCAGTCGTCTCGTTGATCAGCGACACCCCCATGCCAGCCGCCGTCAGCTTCAGCCGCGTATAGTCGAACGCCGCTTCCTGCGCGATCGTGGGCGTGACGCCGGCCTGCCGGAAGGCCGCCATGATCGCGGCGTGGATATCGGCGCGGCTTTGGGCGGGGAACAGCAGCAACGGCACGTCGGCGAAGTCGGCGAGCCTGATCTCGTCGGCGCGCGCGAGCGGCCAATCCGCGGGGATCGCCGCCACCAGCCGGGTGGTCGCGACGATCCGGACGTCGAGCCGGGGAATCTGCGTCGAAGGCGGGTTGAAGAAGCCCAGATCGAGCTCGCCGGTCGAAAGCCCATGGATCTGGTCGGGCGTATTGGCCTCGACCAGGGTGATCTTCACCAGCGGGGCCTGGGCCTTCAGGCTTCGCACCGCGGCGGGCAGGTGGTCGGACAGGGCGTTCGGGGTGAAGCCGATCCGGATCGCCGTCAGGCCGGCCTGGCCGGCGCGTTCCACGGCCTTTCGGCTGTATTCGACCTGGCCGATGATGTCGCGCGCGTGCTCCAGCAGCGCCTCCCCGGGCGCGGTCAACTCCACGCGGCGGCGCGTCCGCGTAAACAGCTGGCAGTCCAGCGAAATCTCGAGGCGCCGGATGGACTGGCTGAGCGGCGGCTGGGCCATGCCTATCCGCTCGGCCGCGCGGCCGAAGTGCAGTTCCTCGGCGACCGCCACGAAATGCTTGAGTTGTTGGAGGTTCACGGTTTCCTGGGGCGTGACGACGCGATGGCGGAAACTGGCGCCGAACCCAAGACCTTTCAAATATCTAAAAACTATCCAGTGATATTGGACACGACCATTCGTTCAGGAGACCGTTCCACTCGGCGAGGCTGTCAACCTACGCATGCGGCTCGTCGCGGCGACGCCTGCCGACTTATCCCGCCTCAACGGAGATCCCGATGACACCCGACGACATCCGCGCGCGCATCGTGGTGATCCGCGCGTGGGCGATCGATCACGAGGAGTACGACAAGGCCCACCAGGCCGAATCAGATCTCTGGCGCGACGTGCTGGCCGCCATCGCCGGCGGGGTCGATCAGCCCGCCGAGCTCGCCAAGGCGGCGCTGGAAAGCCGCTACGTGGACTTTCCGCGCGGATTCGGGTGACGTCGTAACAACGGGAGAATGGCGATGGCGCAACGTTGGGTGACGCGGCCGGAGGGGTCCAACTGGGGCGACTTCGGCGATGACGACCAGATCGGGCGCATGAACCTGCTCACGCCGGAACGCCGGCTCGGCGGCCTGCAGGAGGCGCGCGAAGGGCTCGCCTTCACCCTTAGCCTTCCCCTGGACTATCCCGGATGGTCGGGCGAGGTGGTGGGGCGCCGGCCGCCGCAGCTGTTCACCGCCGAGCTGATGGGCGCGCCGCCCTACAACATGTGCTTCGACGCCTTCGTACCCGGCTCCCACGACCTGGTCTGCGACGACGCGGTGGTGATGTTCACCCAGTACTCTACCCAGTGGGACTCCCTGGCGCATTGGGGGCAGCTGTTCGACGCCGACGCCGACGGCGTTCCGGAGCCCCTCTACTACAATGGCTACCGTGCGAACGAGCACCTGCAGGCGCCGAGCGGCGAGAGCGGGCCCTATGCGCGCCGCCTCGGCATCGAGAACCTTGCGATGGCGGGCGTGCAGGGGCGCGGGGTGTTGGTGGACCTGCACGCGGTCTATGGCGAGGCGCCGGTGTCGGTGGGTTACGACGATCTGATGCGGGCGATGGACGCGCAGAAGGTCGATGTGCGGGCGGGGGACCTGCTGCTCGTCCACACGGGCTGGGACGACGTCATCATGTCGATGCAGCGGAAACCGGACCGTGAGCGGCTGCGCCGCGCCGGCGCTTCGCTGAGCGGTCGCGACCCGCGGCTGCTGGACTGGATCACCTCCAGCGGGATCGTCGCCATCTGCTCGGACAACCCCGCCGTCGAAACCGTCGCGCCGGAGGCCACCGCCTGCGCGCACGGCGAGTCCTTCCTGCCGCTGCACGAACATTGCCTGTTCAAGCTCGGGATTCACCTGGGCGAGATGTGGTGGCTCAGCGATCTTTCGGCCTGGCTGCGCCAGAACGCGCGCAGCGCCTTCTTGCTCACCGCGCCGCCGCTGCGCCTGCCGGGCAGCGTCGGTTCGCCGGTGACGCCGATCGCGACGGTCTAGGCGAACGGTGTCCGCTGGCTCACGCCAATTCATGACGGGGCCGGTCCCGGGCGTGCGCGCTCTGCAGTTTTCCGCCCGATATCAACAGAATATCACATGGCGCTAACATTGTATTGGCGCAATACTTCCGCGTGATTAGCCTGCGAGATGCAAGACGTCGATCGAAGGTGCGGCGCGCGTTTACTGCAAAAGAAGCCGCCGGCGGACGGCCTGCGCGGGCGAAGGAGGAAGCTGAATGACGAACCCCGCCGCGCCGCCGCGCGCGCTGCCGGGCCTGGAGCGCCAGAACCGGGCCTATTGGACGGGTGGCGCAGAGGGGCTGTTGCTGATCGGCCGGTGCGGCGCGTGCCAGGTCTTCGTGCATCCGCCCTTGCCGCGCTGCCCGGCGTGCGGCGATCGCAACGTCGAGCCCGAGGCGGTCTCCGGGCGCGGTCGCGTGGCGTCCTTCAGCATCAATCATCAGGCCTGGCTGCCGGGGCTGCCGGTCCCCTACGTCTTCGCCGCCGTGGAACTGGAGGAGCAGACCCAGCTCTATGTTTTCACCAACATTATCAATTCGCCGGTCGATCAAATTGAGATCGGCATGCCGGTCGAGGTGACGTTCGAGGCGCATGAGGACGTCCACCTGCCGATGTTCCAGCCCCGCGGCGGCGCCCGATGAGCCGCGAGCAATATCCCGAGAAGCTGGTCGCCATCACCGGCATCGGCCAGTCCGAGGTCGGACGGCCTTCGACGAAGAGCGCGATCGCCCTGACGGTGGACGCCTGTGAGCAGGCTGTCGCCGACGCGGGCCTGACGATGGCCGACATCGACGGCCTGGCCACCTATCCCGGACCGGTGACCAACGGCGACGGCTTCTCACCGGTGGGCGCCACGGAGGTCATGTTGGCGCTCGGCCTCGACCCCACCTGGGTGGGCGCCTCGACCGAGGGCCACGCGCACATGAGCGCGATCTTCAACGCGACCCAGGCGATCGCTTCGGGCCTCTGCCGCCACGTCCTGGTCTTCCGCACGGTCGCCCAGGCCTCCGCGCGCGCGGAGGTGCCCCACGCCGGCATCATCGGCGGCGGCCGCGTGGTGGCCCAGCGTGTCTGGGGCGGCCAGTCCTGGACCTTGCCCTACAACGCCCTTTCGGCCGCCACCCTCTATGGCCTCTATGCGAACGCCTACTTCAGGAAATACGGCGCCACCTCCGAACAACTCGGCGCGATCGCCGTGCACAGCCGCAAGATGGCGGGGCTCAACGCGAACGCCGTCTATCGCAAGCCGATCACCCTGGACGACTACCTCGCCTCGCGGATGATCTCGACGCCGCTGCGGCTCTACGACTGCGACACCCATATCGACGGCTCGACGGCGATCCTGTTCTCCCGCCGCGACGTGGCCAAGGACCTCAGGCAGCCGCCGCTGGCCATCGAGGCCATGGGCATGGCGCTGGGCGGGATCGGGGCCGGTCTGCACACCGGCGACTTCACCACGCTTCCCGCCGAGAAGGCCGGCCGCATGCTGTGGTCGCGGACCGACCTGACGCCGGCGGACCTCGACATGGCCCAGGTCTACGACGGCTTCTCCATCCTCACCCTGCTCTGGCTGGAGGCGCTGCAGATCTGCGCGCCGGGGGAGGCGGCCCAGTTCGTCGAGGGCGGCTCGCGCATCGCCCTGGACGGCGCCTTGCCGATGAACACCAGCGGCGGACAGCTTTCGGCGGGCCGCTTCCACGGGTACGGGCACACCCACGAGGCGTGCCTGCAACTCTGGGGGCGGGGCGGCGAGCGGCAGGTGCGCGACGCTCGCGCAGGCGTGGTCTGCAACGGCGGCTTCGGCTATGGCGCTCTGCTGCTCAGGCGCGATTGAGGACGGCGTCGGGACGGCTTCCTGGTGCGGATGGCAGCGAATGAGCCGCATCACTGTTCGCTTGATCATCCATGGCCGCGTCCAAGGCGTCGGCTACCGCATTTGGGCGCGCTCGGAGGCGCGTCGGCTGCAGCTGGACGGGTATGTGAGGAACCGCTCCGATGGGACAGTGGAGCTCGTGGCCGCCGGCCCACCGGACGCGGTGACCCGGCTGATGAACGCGTGCCGCAGCGGGCCGTCCGCCGCCCAGGTCACATCGGTGGAGCAATGGGACGCCGACGACGAAGTCCCGAACGGATTCGAGGCGCGGCGGACCGTCTAAGGCGGCGCCGGCAGTCGCCTGAACGTGTTTACGGCGCGCTGGCGCGTTCGGCCGCTGAATGACCGCCGAAGTCACGCGGCTCTGGCGGCGGCGTGATCAGCTCCCGCAGCGCCCGGATAGCATCCGGGTCGCCCAGGCTCGCGTGGCGGCGGAGCCGCTCGATCTGCGTTGAGCCGAGTTGCCGGAGTACGAACTGGAAATCGTTTGCATTCATCGCGATCACCATTTGCGCAGCAGGCATGCCGAATAGCAGCAAACGTCACTATTGGCCACCTGCGAACACGAATCGCTTGACTGCAGGGAATCAATGTCTCGCTCGCAGGCGCAGGCACCCGACCATCCAGGCCGGTTCGTGACGCGCGCCATCTGCGGCTGAGCCCCCAGGGGCGCGACGGGAAGGTGGCTCCTCGGGCAGGACTCGAACCTGCGACAAGCCGGTTAACAGCCGGCTGCTCTACCAACTGAGCTACCGAGGATCATCACCTTCGCGGGCGGGCCGTATAGACCGCCGGACCCGCCGAAGCAAGTCCGCGGGCACCATGCCCGGCAGAGGTTAAGAACTTCCGCCCGAGCCCGCCAAAAAAAGAGCCCGGCGCGGACGCCGGGCTTGAAAAAGTCGGTGATGGTGGGTGTCTTCGAAGAAGACCGCTACAGACTCCGCCCTTATGGTTAAGCCCCGGTTAACGCCGTCGCGACGGTCCGGGACCTCTGGTCGCAGCCTTTCGAGTTCCGCCCATGCCCAACGTTCACGTGGCCGCCATCGACCAGGGCACCACCTCCTCGCGCTGCATCGTCTTCGATTCGGCCGGCGCGGTCGTCGCGGCCGTCCGGCGCGAGCACCGCCAGATCTTTCCCCGGCCCGGCTGGGTGGAGCATGATGCGGCCGAGATCTGGGTCAACGTCCAGGCGGTGACGGCCGAAGCCCTGTCACAGGCGGGGCTGAAGCCCGCCGACCTGGCCGCGGTGGGCATCACCAACCAGCGCGAGACCACCGTCATCTGGGACCGGGCCACGGGCCGGCCGCTGGCCAACGCCATCGTCTGGCAGGACACCCGCACCGACGCCCTGGCCGCCGAGATCGGCGGGACGGAAGGGCCGGATCGCCTGCGCGCGCTCTGCGGCCTGCCGCTCGCCACCTACTTCTCCGGACCGAAGATCCGCTGGCTGCTGGACAATACGCCGGGCCTGCGCGCCCGGGCGGAGGCTGGAGACGCCCTGTTCGGCACCATGGATTCCTGGCTGATCTGGAATCTCACTGGCCGTCACGTCACCGACGTCACCAACGCCAGCCGCACCATGCTGATGAACCTGGCGACCCTGGACTGGGACGACCGGCTGCTCGCCGCCATCGGCGTGCCCCGCGCCATGTTGCCGGAGATCCGCGCCTCGTCGGAAATCTATGGCGAGGCGCGGGACGGCCTGGCCGGGGCGGTGGTGGCCTCGGCGCTGGGCGACCAGCAGGCGGCGCTGTTCGGCCAGACCTGCTTTTCGGTGGGCGAGGGCAAGTGCACCTACGGAACCGGCGGCTTTCTGCTGGTCAATACGGGCGAAGCGCCGGTGTTCTCGAAGAACGGCCTGCTGACCACGGTGGGCTACAAGATCGGCGGCCAGCCGGCGGTCTACGCCCTGGAGGGCTCCATCGCGGTCGCCGGCTCCCTCGTCCAATGGCTGCGCGACAACATCGGCCTGATCGCCTCCGCCGACGAGATCGAGGCCCTGGCCCGGACCGTGGACGATAACGGCGGCTGCTATTTCGTGCCGGCCTTCGCGGGCCTGTTCGCCCCCTACTGGCGCCCCGAGGCCCGGGGCGTGATCGCCGGCCTCACCGGCTATGTCACCAAGGGCCACATCGCCCGCGCCGTGCTGGAGGCCACCGCCTGGCAGGTGCGCGAGGTGGCCGACGCCATGGCGGCCGATTCCGGCGTGCCGCTCAGCACGCTGAAGGCCGACGGCGGCATGACCGCCAACACCCTGCTCATGCAGTTCCAGGCCGACGTGCTGGCCGCCCCGGTGGTGCGGCCCACCGTGCCGGAGACCACCTGCCTGGGCGCCGCCTACGCCGCCGGTCTCGCCGTCGGCGTCTGGCCGGACCTGGAGAGCCTGCGCGCCCAATGGCGCAAGGATGCGGAGTGGACCCCGGCGCTGGCGCCGGAGGCGCGCGAACGGGCCTATCGAAAGTGGAAGAAGGCCGTGCAGCGGACCCTGGACTGGATCGACGCCGATGACGCCTGACGAGGACCTGGAGCTCGTCTGCTACCTGCAGGAAGGCTGGAAGCCGCTGATCCGCCCGGCCTCGCCGAGGCGCGACTGGATGGACGCCACCCCGGAATCCTTCGCCTATCGCTGCCTGCCGCTGAACATCGCCAACGCCCATGGCTGGGAAGTGCTCTCGTCCTGCGCCTTCGAGGCCTCGTGGAGCGGCGGCACGGGAACCGACGCCGTCACCATCCGCCTGCCGGGGGACGCCGACCCCATCACCGCGCCGGTGTCGGTCTTCGGCCAAGGGGTGCTGACCTTCCACATTGCCGGGCTATTCCGCACGCCGCCGGGCTGGAACCTGTGGGTCGGCGGCTCGCCGAACCAGGCGAAGGATGGGATCGCGCCCCTGGGCGGGGTGGTGGAGACCGACTGGTCGCCCTTCACCTTCACCATGAACTGGCGGTTCACCCGGCCGCACAACTGGGTCCGCTTCGAGGCGGGGGAGGCGGTGTGCTTCCTGTTCCCGGTCCGGCGCGACGCGCTGGAGCGCTTCACGACCCGATTCGCGCCGATGTCCGAGCAGCCCGCCCTTGCGGCCCAGTTCGACGCCTGGAGCCGAGCCCGCGACGCCTTCCATGCGAAGATGCGGCAGAACCCGCCCCAGACGCCCGCCGACAAATGGCAGAAGCACTATTACCGCGGCGTCGACCCCGACGAGCAGGCCCACATCGCCGACCACCGCACCAAGCTGCGCGTGGCGCCCTTCGCCTGGAACCCGCAGATGGGGGCGCCGCCGGCGCCCTCCGCCGCGGTCTGCCCGGTCAGCGCGCCGGCGCCGTCGCCGGCCGAACAGCGGGTGGCCGAGCTCACCGCCGAACTGGCCCGGACCCGCCTGGCGCTGGCCCGGCGCGACTGGCTGCTCGACGTCGTCGAGGGTCACCGCCACCTGGCGCCCCCCGTCGCCCGGATCGAGAAGCGCACCGGCGTCGGCCGCGAAGAGTTCCTCCAGCGCTACTACGCCGCCGGCCGCCCGGTGGTGATCACCGGCCTGCTCCCTGCCGGGGCTGATCCGGAAACGCT
>Ga0268265_10001659_pt1 | contig 18215 bp, 32 predicted proteins | sample KBSSwiS52_FD_190355 | JGI IMG/M metagenome (GOLD analysis project Ga0268265, IMG submission 190355) | Switchgrass rhizosphere microbial communities from Kellogg Biological Station, Michigan, USA - KBS Switchgrass S5-2 (SPAdes) (version 2) | ecosystem: Host-associated > Plants > Roots >... | reverse complement strand
AGGTGACGGGCCAGTTCGAGCCCGTGTGGATCACGGGCACGCTCAAGGTCACCAGCGCCTTCACCGGCCTCGCCGAGGCCGGCTACAGCCTGGAGGCCGACAGAGTGGAGCATCGGTAAAGTGGTGTCACACCTGTGGGGCTGACGCCGCTTGCCCCTTGCGCAAAGCCGCGCGCCGGCATACTTAGGCGCCTGCCGGATGGAGGCTTCCCCTTCCCCGGCCCCGGGGCCGTAGCTCAGTTGGGAGAGCGCTTGAATGGCATTCAAGAGGTCAGGGGTTCGATTCCCCTCGGCTCCACCACCAAGAAACACCAATAAAATCAGCTACTTCTCCCGTCACAGCTTCTTCTCATCTAGCTCCTAATTTTCGTCACTGTCTACCAACTGTCTACCAAAGTGGCGCCCCTCGGGCCTCTTGCACCCATGCGCCTTCGCACACCATGGCCCCTGTCGGGGCTCGGTGCGGTAGCTCCGAAGTACCCAACACACTCCCAACTGAGCTGAGCACGGGCCGGCCATTGTATTGGATCGCGGGTCCTCGTTGCGCTTCGCGCCTATACAAGCTGGCCGCCCCTGAGACCCCGGTACCGGCCTACGGGGCATGTAGGGGGTGCCGGGTGGCCTCTGGGGGGAGAATTCACTGCCCAAATTTGCTCATAGAAATTCCCTGGAATCGCTCCGCGATTCGGTTGAGCACGCATAGCTGTGCGGGTCCATCTGTGTTCGCATAACTGGGGGCAGTAGATGGTTTCGCGATCTCCGGAACTCAAAAAAGGCGTACTTGGGATCGCCGTTGGTGTGGGTGGCATCCACGCCACTTTGCTGACTGACACGGGAGCCCTTGACGCCGTAGGCGCAGCGATCTCCGGGACAGGACTGCCACCTAGCTTCAAGAGCCTTGGAGGGGCTGCAACCCTATTCGTCACCATCTTAACCGCTGTAACGGCCGTAGCATCTCTCTTCCTTGGACTTGTGTGGACTCTGGAGCGAGTCTTTTGTCTCGCACGTTACCGGCGGCCACGAGTGATTGCTTTCTCCTTAGTCGGAATCTTCTTCTGGGCATCAGCCATGATCACCGTACTGATGTACGATTTCATTGCTGCAGCCGCCTTCCTGGCCGTCAGCCTAGTAATGGCAACAACCGGCGCCATAGCCGGGATGGTCATGGCGGAACGATGACATTCCGCGAAGGCAGGCACGGCCCAGTCTGAAATTGAGGATCGTTAGCGGATGTTCAAATCCGACACGCGGCAAACGTTGACGCCGTAGACTACGTACGGCGAACGGCCGTTATTGAAGACGGCCTTGATGTCGAAGATACACGCGCCAGTGCCGTCGTTCCAGTTGACGTTGATGCACGTTCGTGCCGGGAGCACCTTTTCATGGAGGACATCCTCTTCCCAGGAGTCCGTTGACGCGCGAGAGCCGTATAGCTCGCGCACCGTCGCCCCGCTGTTATTGCACACCTTGACCCAACGATTTTCCGCCGAAGCAGAGTCGACCAAGAAGCTGGGTATCGCCACGGCCACCATGAACGCCGCCGCTAAAACAAATTTCCTCATCTATACGCTCCTAAAAGAAGTCAGGTGATGCAACGCAGCACAAGTACACTTGAAGGAGTGGGAAGTGCAACGCAATACAACTGCATCACCTGACAGGAAAAACAGGTTCCTGACACAGAGGGAACGGAGGCCAGTCCGCCCTCTAGAATGCATTAGACCTGACTTGCACTTTACGGCGGGGTAGCCGAAAGCAGACAAACGATATCAGATCTTCTGGCAGAGGCTGTAGCTGCAAGGCAACAGTCACCCGGAAACTGACAGAATGCCTACGCAGGCCGTCAGTGCAGTGGAGGCGAGGGATTGTTGGCTTCCTACGTTCCAAGACGGAAGAGTCGCAGCAGCGTCGTACTCGTATGCCGGTTGTGATTGCGCGGGCTTGTCCCCGTTCAACGAAGTCCTGAGTCGAAAATAGGATTGCAGGGACTTGCGCTGCTAGAGCCTATGTCATGGTCAGCGACGGACCTCCACGCTCAGCTCAACGCCCTACCAACGCAGAGTGGAGGGGATCACACCAATGCACCGACGGATTCCTAAGTTTGCTCCTCTTGCCGCTCTCCTACTGTGTCTACCTACCATGCCCTGTGCACAATCACCTGAATGGAAGGCGATTGCTTGTACCATCGACTCTCCAGATAGTCTTCGGGGGCTTGTCATGCCAATATACTTCGCCGAGAATGGCAACATCAATTACGATGGTATAGAAAGTTCTGGTTCTGTGACATCCACTCAGATACGATTTTGCTACAATAACGCAAATAATCAAGGCTGCTTGACTATCTCAAGGCTCTCCGGTCGGTTCAATCTAACTGTCCCGTTCGGTTATGCACGTGGAAGCTGTGAAGCAGTCAGCAGTCCTAAATTACCGCCAGTCGTGGCACCCTCAAAATAGCTGACAGGAATTCTAGGGATTTGGACCTAAGGGGAGAACAATAGATGCGTGACTATAACTGGATAGATGTTCTAACTGCCTTTTCTACTCTAGCGGCCGTACTAGTGGCTCTTCTAATAGCCCTTTATGGCAGTTGGCTCAGCTCCATAGTACCAGGGATGCGGCCTAGGCTTAATATAGAACTTGTTTCTCCTAAAGAACCAATACCAATAAAAGTCAAACTAGATCCCAAGGATGGTAATCCACCTCGGTTCGAGAAGAGCTGGTGGTATTACGCCAGGGTTTCAAATCCCAGACGTAGGTGGACCAAGGCAACTCAAGTCCAAGTCTTCTTAATCAAAGTGGAGGAGGAGCAAGCTAATGGGGAAACGGATATAACCTGGTCACAAGAGATACCTGTTCAGTGGCACTTGCAGGAAGTAAAGCCTCTTCAAGCCACAGTTGGTCCCAGTGATACCTTCCCCGTCTGTAGCCTCGTCAAAGATAAGTGGGTTGAACTTTATCCCCTCGCTCACTTGTTCAGCCTAGAACATAAGAAGAGAAAGCCCTTCAAACTTATTATCACCTTTCAAGCTAGAAGTGTCGAAATAGACTCTAGAGACCTAAGAGTTGAGATCGTTTGGAAAGATGGCTGGTCAGACGACAGGAAGGAGTTACTACAGTACATGACGGTTAGAGAGCTACCTAATGAGAAGAAGAACTCCTAGGGCTTAATCTGAGAACGGGGGGAAGGGTTAACATCTATGGACTGATCTTGTTTGAAACTCCTTGCTCCTTGAGCACAACTGAGACGATTCCGGCAGTGATCAAAGGAAGAAGTACAGGCACCAGTTTCTTCAGTTCTTCGTATCACTTTCTTTGGGCATAACCAATCCCCCGAAACTGCTATTCGTTAAGCCTCACCGCAGGTCCCCCGTCCTTGTCCTTGTCGAGGAAGACCACCCCTGCCTTCTCTAAGGCTCTCCGGGGGTCTGTAAGCCCTTGCTCGAAGGCTCGCGTACTCGGGGACCTGTCTGGGGTGGTTTCGCCACTGGCGATCTCTTGAAGCACGGAACGCCAGTAAGCAGTAGGTAGCTGAGGCAACTTTGCTGTCGCCTCTCTCCTTCTTCCACTCTACACTGACGAGGCGTGTAGTGTAGGGGGATTGGCATGTTAGTTTTCGTCGGTTGCAACTATGAGAGGATTCCGATCCAGGGATACCGTGATGCCTTCCGCGAGGTCCAAGCCTCAGAGCCGCGCATCCAGTTTCGCTTCGCTGATGTCAGGATCAGCAACAAGGTCATCATGGAGAAGGTGCGAGACGAAATCTTGCACTGCGATGTTGGGCTGTATGACGTTACCTTCCGTAACCCCAATGTCATGATGGAACTGGGGATAGCAGTAGGCGCAGGTCGGTCCTGGAACATCCTCTACAATCCTGTCGCTGATGCCCAGTCATGGCTGACGAAGGGCTGGTTCAACAAGAAGACCGCCGAGCTGCCTGCAAACCTTCGCGGCTATGAGTACCTGCAGTACACGAGCCAAGCGACGCTGAGAGACGCCCTGACCAAATGGGCCAAGCATGCCTTGGAGCAGGCGCCTCTCTCAACCGTTGAACATTGGCTGGAGGCAACGCACGAACTGACGGCGCTGCTAACCAGGAAGCCGGGTTTGACGATAAACGAGATCGCCCGTGAGCTTGGGGCGCAGCATGTCTCCCTCGTGAGGCTGACCCTGAGCGAACTTCGCAAGAAGGGCATCCTCCGCAGCGACGGCAAAGGGCCGGGTACCCGATACTTCGTATCCAGGCCAAGGCGCGAGACACAGACACGGTCGCGACGTGGCCCCGTGCAACCCCCAGCAGAGTAGGGCCGCCCAGCCAAAGAAGCGACTGAGGGACATTGCCGTGGCCGATATCTTCATCAGCTATTCCAAGGCAGATCGGGACAAGTTGGTGCTGCTCTCTGCTTACCTAGAGAGCGAGGGTTGGACCGTTTGGTGGGACAAGAACCTAAACCCAGGTGAGCCCTACCGTGACGAGATCATGCGAGAGCTAGTCTCGGCTCGTGCAGTCATCGTCTTATGGACACCTACCTCGATCAAGTCTGACTTCGTTCGTGCTGAGGCAGGGAGAGCTAAGGCGGACGGCAAGCTTATCCCGGTCAAGACAGATGACGTGAACTACGGTGACATCCCCTTGCCGTTCGGGGAGATGCACACCGAACCCCTGTCTAACAAAGAGCTGATCCGGGCTGCTGTCGTAGCCCAGCTGGCCAAGCCTGCGGTACAGCCGAGTGCATTGTGGGTTGCTACTAAGACACTCCGGTATCAGGTGCTGACCTGGGTCGGCATTGTTGGTGGTGCTGTTACGTTATTCGCAAACCTTCGGGAAGTACTCAATTTGGCCGATTGGGCAAGGTGGTTGGTCACGAACTGGCATCAATTGACGGTCGCTTTTTGGCGCATTGCCTTTGGATGGACTGGAATTCGTATTACAGCGCCTTGGGCAACAGCGTTGTCCTTTACTGCGTTCGCACTGCTAACCGCGCTGGCTGCTAGACGTTCAATGGAAAGATCGAGTAACGAACGCAGTGTCTTGCCGTATCTAAGGTGGTCCTACGCTGCCCTCCTCGCAGTGATCATCGGTGCCTTTATAATGTCAGCTACAATTAAGGCAGAGTCCTTGGTCCATAATATACTAATGGTCGCGTTCCTGTGTGCACCCGTTGTTGTGGCAGTTCTGAAGGCAGGGATTGGTGTCCTTCGTGCCATCGCGTTCTCATCCTTGTTTATGGTATTTAGCGTAGCTATTACGAAGTCGGTACTTCTAGGCTCGGAGCGAATTGAATATGACGAATTCTCTCCAATATACGTGGTCTTAATGCTATACCTATTCCCACCGATCTTGCTAGCCATTGCCCCAATTGCTCCTTTACTCAGACGGTTGTCGTTTTTGTTTATTGGATTTGTTATGCTGATAGCCCTAAACGAGCTATCCCACTACGCACCGGATATTAGAAGCTTGCTCAAAGCACCTGATTGATACTCATCGCTACCCAAGCTATGACAATCTCGTTGGATGTTGAGTACTTCTACAGGGGGGGTTCATGCCTAAAGAGAGCACGTGGAACCTTGGCCCGTTGGGCTATCTCGGGTTGTTTGTCTCTACGCTCCTGAACATCTCTGGGCTTTCCTCAATCGTTCAAGGCTTTGTAGAGCTAGGAGGGTTCCTAGGGGATTTGGTCAATCAGTATCGGACTTGGATAAGGGAACCCATACGGGCAGTTTTTGGCTTTATCTGGATACCTCTCCCTTGGTGGTTGGCAGATTGGTGTGTAGTTGGTGGGAGTTTCCTTGCTATAGGACTCTTGATCTCTTATCAGAAAGAAGAGAAGGGTCGCATTAGCGCCACTATTTCGTTCATTGCGAAACAGGCTTTCACGCATGTAGTTGTTCCCATGTTTTGCTTATTCATTAAGCCCCTCGTGGCCCGTCTCATAACGATTGGTGCATGGGCATTGCTTGCCCCTCTGGGTCTGTTTCTACTTCTGCTATTCCTGAATTGGCAGGTGCAGAAGCTAGGGTACTGGTGAAGGGAGAAGAAGAAGAACTGAAGGGGAGGCGGGAATGATCTTCAGCCATTTGACACGCATCGTAGCGTTCTTAGCTGTGCTCATTGGTGTCGGTACGGTCCTGATGGGAGTTTATATCGCTATGGGATATGCAGGCCCACCTGACCTTGTGCTGAGACGCTACACGACAATGCCCACAACAGGGCAGGTTATCGATAAGGGAATCTACTATGCCCTAGTGGGCTTGGCCTTGGGGACCTTGGCGGAGATCGGCTTGGCCGTGCGCAAGGGAAGCCGCTAGTAGCTGGCGTCTGGTGAGCCTTTGGAGTACCTGGCCATCTACACAACGCTGAGGCCGCAACCCTAGGACGCCGGAGTTCTGGGTGGCATCATCTACCCTAAGGACAGTCGGGAAGACCTGGACCACCACAGCGGACTTTTCTCTTCTTGGTATCTACCTTGGCCATCTTGTCCGTCTCTGGGCTCGCTTGCGCCAGCACCATGTTGTCAGGCACGGCAATGGCCGGGGCAGCAAAGCCCGCCGCTTCACTGCGACCGGCGAGAGCGGCGCATGCAAAACCTGATGCAAAGAGAACAGACAGGACCTTCCTACTCGTCCGAGAGCCGCGTACCTTGATCGTCATCGCATCCTCCAACTTTGCTTATTATGCTGTCCGCCAGCGTGCCCAGGAACTGATAGATACCTGCTGGGTGAGCGTATTTATGCAGGTTGTTCGGGTCAAGCTGCCAGGCCAGCTCAACGGCCGTTGGATAACGCCAAGCAGCCCCCAGTTGCCGTGGCTCACCATAGTAACTATGGCTCACCTGTACTCAGACCAGGACACGTGGGCTTGCGCCATTCTCGCGTAGGCATGCGCTGACGCGCCCACAGCGCCTGCCATCCTTCATGTTGAGGCAGCACTGCTTTTAGTCTTGAAATCCTATTCAAACCAATGCATTACAAGTCTCTCCAATCACAAACCGTTCGTGGGAGACTAAAATGGCCAGACCTGCCAACCTCGAAAACATGTCCTATGCCGACTTGTCGCAAATGCAGGCGCGGATCGAGCGCTTGAAGGTAGAGAAGCAGAATGCCGAGCGAGATGGATTGCGCCAGCGCATTCTCGCAATGGTCAAGGAACAGGGCTTCGAGATGAGCGACTTGTTCGGCAAGGGCCGCAAAGCTAAAGGGACCGTGGCCGTCAAGTATCGCGATCCCCAGAACCCCGAGAATACCTGGACTGGTCGCGGACGTATGCCCCGTTGGTTGACTGCAGTCACCAAAGGCGGGAAGGTCAAGAAGGACGATTTCTTGATCTAGGCCAGAGGCAGGGCAGGGAGCAGGACGGAGCAATTTGCCTCGGGCCTCGATAGACCCTGCCTGCTCCTGCAGAACCGAAGGGGAGAACAGGCAGAGCGCAACCCTGTTCTGCTAAGACCAATCAGCAGACGCGAAGCGTCATTGAGATGCTACGCATCTACCACCCCTTCTTAGGAGTCAGAAACGGATACCAGCCATGTGAGCGCCAGCTCAGGTGCGACGGCGGATGAGGTCCGCAACGAGCGATACGACGAACAGGACGATGAAGATCCAGAACAGCAGGCGCGCGCCTTCCATGGCAACGCCCGCAACCCCGCCGAAGCCTACCGCTGCGGCGACCAAGGCTACGACGAGAAATACGATGGCATAGTGAAGCAGACTGAAGCTCGCCATCGCTTCCTCCAATGGGCTCGCATGTGACTTGATAACGTGACTTGATAACGCTGCGGCTCGCGGTGTTGTTCCCCACGCCGGTCGAGCAAAGACGCCCCAGGGCGCATGACCGTCACGAAACCGACAATGGGCATTGCGCGTTCTCCCTTGCCGCGACTCGGCATCACAAGAGGAGGACGTGCCGTGACAGCTTTCAATTGGTCAGCCATCGATTGGGTCTCCCTGGTTGCGCTTTCCGTTCTGGTTCTGCTTGCCGCGCGCATCGGTGAGAGACTGTCGTTCGGCAGTCGCGGGCTCGGCGCGACCGTCACCGCCCTACTGTTCGCCATCGGTTTCGGGGCCTGGTCCTATTTCGCGCTGCACGACACGCTGACCCAGGCTGTCGCAACGCTCATGCCCGGCAGCCCCGGCAACCCCGGCTGAGGTCGCGCCCATCCAGATCTCACGCGGCAGCGACACGCAGGCAGAAATGACTAGCCTATCTTCCCGACGGTCCCCTCGGCGGAGAGCTACCGTACGCAGGTCATTGCACGGAGAACTAGCATCATGCAGCAGTTCCTGACTCAGATCCTGCAGCTCATGCAGCAGGGTATCGATGCGATCTTCCGCTTCGTTCGCCTCGTCTGGAGCTGGTCCGTCGATCAGATCTCCAGCCTCATGGACGTGCCCTGGCAGGCTTGGCCGCTCTGGAAGCAGGTATTCCTCATCCTCATTGCGGCCGGCGTGGTCTGGGCCCTTTTCCGGGCCGCGAAGGAACTATGGGATGCCGCCGAGCGCATCCTTGCGGCCTTCGCGACGCTTCTTGCCGCGCTGGTGAGAACGCTACCCAGCGTTCTTCTCGCCGGCGTCATTGCTCTGGGCGGTGTATGGGTGCTCAACAACGCCGACCTGTCGCGTCTGGGCCTGCCCTCGTTCGCCTGGAATGGCGATCGCTGACGGGCGCACGGTGTCGTACTCCATCGCCCGGCTGTTGCGTCAGTGCGTCAATGGCAGGAAGGACGAACTAAGGACGACAACGGCCGTCCTTGGCGTTCCTAGGCGCTCTGGCAGGCTAGTTGATGCCGTGTGACGCTTCGCGGCTACCCCCGAAGGGGTGAGGTAGGACAAGACCCTAATGCCCTACCTCAGGCGCGAAGCGCCGCACGTAGCTCTGCTACTCAGATGCCGTTAGCAAGTCACCGAAGGTGACGCTAGCAGTGGATACGAAGCCTCTGCATATCGAGGATAGTCAACTCCCTCGGCATCAAGGTCTGCGGCTCCTCTGGAGCCTCTATCCCCTCGCTTCGCTCGGGAAGCGCCACAGGCGCTGTAGCGGGTGTAGCGGCTGTTGCCCCTGTAGCGGCTGTAGGGGGAGGGAGGGGGGGCTCAGCCTCCCCCCGCTGCTCCTGACCGGAGGGAAGGTATCGATCAAACGCATCGGTGAAGTCATCCTTGTAGTATCCTTTCAAGACAGTGCCTCCTATTCTAATATCCCTAGGTGTAATCTTATAAGGTCTAAGCATATCAGCCAACAGCCTGGCATTGATAGGTTTATTATTATCAATACCGGACCAAGGTGACTCTTCTATATTATTTAATACATTAATAATACTATTAGTATGGAACTTATCTCTTCCTTCGAACACAGTCCGAAGGTCGGATAGGAGCAAAGTCCCCAGGTCGCCCCGTGCCTTTCCTGTAGGCGCTACAAGCGCTACAGCCGCTACACGGGCTCTCTCTAACCAGTTCCCTCCTGCCCTGTCGGCTATCGCCAACAGAGGTTCCCATATCTCCTCTTGTCGGTCTGACATACCAGACGGCATCTTCGGTCTATCGTCCCCGATGCCGGCAAGGGAGGTAGAGAACTCCGCTAGCCGCTCCCTCAATCTGATGCCTTCGGGATCGATATCCCTATCCCGGTATCTCTCGATTACTTCATCTGGCTTTCGTCGCTTCATCTCGATGATAATCGATCTACTTTTAACCGTATCGAACCCATCGAGTTCGTCTATCCCAGCAAGAGCTACGGCACAGTACACAGGGAAGTCCTGCGTCTCGTGCTTCTCGCCGACACACCTGCCTATCGTAGCTCCCTTCTTATAACCGGAATTCAATAAGCCACGTAGTTCTTCGGTATCCTTCTTGCCTCTGATACTAAAGATCGTATCGATCTCATCGTACATCAACGTAGGCAAGCCTTTTTCTTGCTCTGCTAGTCTCCGGAAGATATATGGCGCAGTTGCATTCACCGTCAGGATACCATTCGGTACAAGCAGGTTCGTCACCTGCATCGCCCTAGTCTTGCCCGTCTCCCTTGTCGGAGACAAGAAAAGAAGCCGAGGCGTAATGTACCATTCGTCTATCAAGTGGGCATGTGCAATCCACAACGTATGCGCTACTCTTGTTTCGTCACTCGGGTAAACGATGAACCTCCCGAGAAAGTCATAAATATCATTTAGAACAGTCACTATTAAAATCTCCATCAATTTGCCTAACAATACTCGCCTTCTGTTCTGAAGTTAGGCGCCTCCAGTACTGGCGTTGAATAAACACCTCACCTGTCTTGTAATTAGTCCAAAGGGTGAGGTTAAGCTCTAAGGCCTTAAGATAAGCATCTCTATTCAATGGCCTCTCAGTAATCTCAATCATTCAGTTGGCACCTCCGGTGCTCATAGGAACATTCGGTTCCGTGTCTCCTCTAATCAGCCAGACCGCAAACACTCTCGGTCTTACTGACTGACGTGCAAACGAACTAGTGTCCTACTTTCGTCCCTCAAGTATTCTCGTATATAGTCCAGTGCGTCTTGCTCTGTCTTGAAACTCCCATGGTCCTCTTCGTTGATGTATACTTCGAAAGGTTTACTCGTCCTGAACCTCCCTGCATAGAACCGACCGGGAGGACAATCGATTACGATAGATACCCTCTTCCTTCTGTGGGGACGCTTTGCGTCCTTGGCGCCCTTTGCGATATGAGCTTGCATTTAATCCTTTCTGTCCAGGAGTTGGTCGATTACCTTCTTCGCATCCTCGCGTCTGCCGAAGACACCAAACTCGGGTAGCTCTACGATAGTCAAAGTACCGTAGCGTTCCTGAGACACGATGGTGTATCCGCGATACCGGACTTCGTTATTCGCCTTGCGCATCGCTCTGCTTCGTCTCAAGGTACTTCAGCAATGCGTCATGAGCGGACTTCTGGTCCGTGAAACTGCCAAGCTCCTCAAGGTTCAGAATGTACCAGTGTCCAAATGGATTCCGACGCTGGAGCTTGTACCCCTCTACCTCTCTGGTCTTGGTAACGACTACTCCCTTTTCAAAGACATTCCGATCTCCGGGCTGGTAATTATCTTTAACTGAGGGATCAGGCTGCTCTTGCTTCCAGGTCTCATAAGCCTTCTCGCCCAGCCGTCTCGCCTCTGCTTCGGTAATCTGCGTTACCTCTGTGATCTTGTGGCCTTGGTTAGCCGAGGGTCGCTTGTTCCTTGGTAGGTGTTTGTAGCCTTCATCAATACTCATGTTTATCTTCCTTCTCCAAAATAGCGATAAATGGAATAGATCGCTGTGTCTTCGTCTTGGTAGATGCGGGATAGCTCCTGTGGGATCGGCCTACTAGAATCGACATTCACGTTCCTGACCCGATAGAATCCGTCATCATCGAGAACGACGATGAATCCGTAATAGCTAGTCTTGGCTTTCATTGCTCGCCTTGGCCTCTTTCTTGGCCTCCTTCTTGGTACCCTTCTTGGTCCTCTTCTCCGAGGCATCTAGAACAGCCTGGAGCCTAGGGCCAATGATCGGCATGGTGCCCTGCCCCTGGAGCTTCTTGGCCATCGCAGCCAGAGCCAGAACGTTCCTCTTGTAACTGTTCTGCTCGACAGGGTGCTCGACTTTGATCACGTTGGGTAGCTGTGCCTTCTTAGCCTTAGAAGGCTTAGGATCAGGATTGACAGTCCAACCCCCCGGAATGCCCCTAGTGTCCTGGGCATCTGTGGTCTTGGTCTTCTTTGCTTTGGCCATCAGAAGCTACCATCTTCGGTAAGTCCAAGGTCCTTATAGACTTGCTGAGTAATCTCTCGCTTCAACTGGGCATCCCTTTGGTTCTCGGGCCTGGATGCTTCTAGGTTCTTCATATGATCGCTGTAAGCGACATCGGCCTGGCCAGCTAGGTGCATCGCCAGAAGCTTTGCAAAGACGGGCGAGCTTTTGTATTGGCTGAGGATTCTAGATGCCTCGGCAGCCGCTTTGTTGTCATGAAATGCTTTGGTCTCAGAGCTTGCACTAGCTATATCGTTTATAGATCGCGGATCTGTAAGTAAGTATTTGTTAGTCATTCTTGTAGTCGCCTTTCACTTGGTTATAAAGTCTGGAAATTGAAATGCGGTAGTTGCCTGTTAGGCTATCGATGTCCACCACCGTGTAATCAGGTTGCCTCCCTGGGATGTTCTTCCAAGCCCCGGAAACAGGACGTGTCCGAGGAAGTGGTAGCTGGTCCATCTGTACGTAAGGGCCAAAATCTATGTGGTTGGTACTAAAGGGTTTTACATCTGATGTACTATCAATCTAAGTGATCCTTTCTGAAAGGTACGGCTAGAAATGTTCGGTGGGTAGCCCTAAGGATGTTCCGGCCAGAACGGTAGCGGAGCTACCTCAGGCACCGAAGGTGCCGTTAGGACCCGCCAGAGGTAGCTCCAGCGGTTAAAAACATCTGGGATGGTACTATGAGAGGGGGGAGAATATTTTTAACTTCCTGGAGCCTGCAGCAGCCTTCTGGCACCCCTTGCAAACGGGTTGTCTCCGATCCTTGGTCTTCGGATGGGAGTAGAACTCAGACAGAGGCTTGTCTTGGTGACACGCCTTACAGACCTTGGCTCCCGAGGGAGCAGCTGCGGTGTCCCTGTGAGCTTGGTACTCGGGGACAGGCATATCCGCCTGTATGAATGGGTCGATAAAGGCTTCATGTGCCTCTACCGTCTCTTGGTCTAACGACTCACCCAGCACAGGTTTCCCCGATCCCCATCGGTCCGTAATGAACCGGGAGAGCAGAGCCATCTTTCGCTTGGCTTGGTCTGGGGCAAGCCGGACAATGGTGCCCCCAGCTGACTGCTTCAATCGAGTAGCAGTGTAAATATTCCTAGTAGTCAAAGTCTCAATTACTCCCTTCTGTTAGTACCCCTCCCCTTATAAGGCGACTTTTCGGTGAAAACTGACCCGAATTCTGGTAAAAACTGCAGCCTTGGTGAGATTATTTCATCCCCCATCGCCTGCGGAACCTGCCGGAAGGCTTCTTCCCTGGTAGTGGCATGTACCCACTGTTTCCTGCAAAACCGTCAAGGTACTCCGAAGTGTATTGATGAGTTTGCCCAACACTGGATTTCAGCCGAGTGCCGGTCACTTCTTCGTCTACCTGCTTGGCCAACTCCTTCCGAAATGTCTGGATGGGTCCGATTCGGAGGAGACGGAGTAGCTTCTGGAAGACGCCTTCCGGATCGTACTGATTCTGCCTCAACCGCCTAGGTCTGCGGACGTTGTCAGTGACGCGATGGCCTTCCTCGTCCCAAAGAATATCCTTGCTATCGGGCAATGGCTGGTTCTTGTTCTCAGGGAGCTTCCTTACCCGCCTCGCTTCTTTTCGCTTTAGCTCAGCCTGCCGTTCCCGCTGCTTTTGCTGCTTGGCTGCATCGGGGTGACAGTAATCAATCAAATTCCTGATACCGTCTCGGGTTATGCTGGCTTTGTCTTCCTCGGAGAGCTTCAGGAATTCCCGAACTACCTTATCCCAGTGCTCTGGCCTCCGGGGATAGAGGCGATTGTAATTATTCTCAGAATGCCGTTCCAACGTCCGCTTAAATCTATCGTATTCGCCTTTCGGGATATAGCCTTTTCGCCAGCGATATCGCTCTGATTCAAGCCAGGCGCTGTCCTCTGGCATCCTATGCCATGCCTACTTTGGGTGGTCAGGGTTCCCGTAACCCATGACTTCCGCCAATATCAAATCAGCTTCTTTAACCGTGTCTTTCATTCAATCACTCCATTACTCGAAATAAAAAGGGGCCTCGAATGAGACCCCATCATCAGAGCGGTATTGCTCCGATTCCTTGAATGAGTGCTAGTCGTCCCTGCGGCCCGCGCGCTGACCATGAAGGCCACATATCGAGTAATCACACTCTACCTGCACGGCATCACTGCCACAGCGGACCATGACCGACATGCAGGCATGCTCCAGCCTGCGTCTCTCAGCTGGCGGTAATGCCTCAATCTGCTCATCGGTCAGTGAGGCCAGCAGAGCAACGATCTTGTCTGTGAGTGCGATAGGCATGGCTTCCCCCTGTGTACAACGGCGTACTAACTGATACTACGCTGTACACCTGGACAAGCCAAGCGCATCTGTCGCCATCTCGGCAGCATGGCAGAGCGCAAAGAGAAGCGGACAGAGGTTGTGACCCTTCGGCTGAAGCCGTCTACGAAGGAAGGGCTACAGGCTATGGCAGAGGCCGACCGTCGCCCGTTTGCGACGTTCCTAGCGATGATCCTGGAAGATCACTTTGAAGCCCGGAGCGAGGCGTCATCGAAGATGACTCAAGGCACCGTAGGTGCCGCTCAGACGGGCAGGAAACGTACGGGTGGTAGGGAGTAGGCCGAAGGTGAGAACGCCTGTCCTGAACGATCCCGGAGGCTATGCGCGGCGTGCGCCAACCGGGAACCGCTTTATGCAGGAAAGGCTGTAGCCCTTGCTTGTTCCACCCCATTGGGAGTCAAGGGACACAACCTTCCCGCCTCGGGGTTTAGGGTCTTGGATGTCAGGGATTCGCTTGGTCGTGCATTCACTGGCGAGTCGTTTGAAGGCCGAATCCTTTCGGCCCCATGGCAAGCGTTTGGGCATAGAGCCTCCTTTACGTCTGGAAGGTGGGTGATGGAGAGAGGGAGGGACTTGAGTTCTGGGGCACACTACGTGCGGGGATGATTTGGCATTCAACAGCAGAGTTTCACACGAAGCGTTTGGGCGGTCACTTCGGACGACGTGGATCGTCCCGCTCCTTCTTCCTACTGACCTCGCTCGCCAGTCCTCTACTGTTGCTCTGCTCTAGGGGACATTCTGGCTCCCCACACACAGGCGTGCTCTCCTACGCGAGACTCATCCGGGGTCTTTCTGGCGACGATCTTGCTTCACCTACCGGGATGTACTTGTCCTACCGCGTACAAGTGTTGTCGGCCTTGTCGCTGGCCTGGCACTGCGGTCATTCAGCGCCGATGTGCTGGTGACGATCCAGCTCCTGACCCGCTGGGGACTGACCCCCTCACGCTGGCGGTTGATGAGGACTGATTACCTCCCTGTACAGCGAACCGCATGATGACGTTTGACCACTGCTACGCCCCGGAGATGTTCGTCTTCCCCGGGGTTTGGGATGGACCGACAGTGCCGATCTCTCCCCTTACACTTAATATGCTTTGGCTTTTGCAGAATGCAACAACTTTATTTGTTCATCATACAACTCGCCGCATCGGCCGAACGTTATCGGCGGGTGCAAGGCCAACAATGCGCTTCAACTCCAGCTGCCACAGCTGCAGTGCTCTCCGCTTCTCGTCGTCATGCTCGCCGGCATCGTAGTTCCAGCTGGTGACCTTAGCCTTCGCACCGGAGATGTGATTGAAGACGTAGCTACGGTCTTCGACAGAGACGCCCATCTTGCGAAGCGTTGTGCCTATCGTCCGACGAATGTCGTGGGGGCCTAGACCTTCGATCTTCGGTGCCATCTTCCGGCACGTCCGTTGCAGCTGCTTCGTCACGGCATCGGGACGGATGGCACCTTCGGTCTTGCCAGACGGGAACACGTATTCGCTGTCGCCGCTGGCTTCTAGAGCCTCCGAGAGCACGTCCAGGGCAAGCTGTGTGAGAGGGACACGATGGGGTAGTCCGTTCTTCGTTCTGTCCTTCGGGATGACCCACCAAGCATCGTCTTTGTCAGCAAGGTCTAGTTCACCCTTGGCCATCCCGATGACCTCACCGCGACGCTGGCCGGTCAGCATCAGGAGCTTGATCGCTCTCCGGGTCGCAACAGCGGCTTGAAGGTCGGTCTCCGTCAATCCGCCCTTGCGGCTTGGATCGTGCTTCTGCCCCTTCGGCCGGCTGTCCACGACAAGTGGCTGGTCTAGCTCATGCCACAGACGTTTGAACTCATCGGGAGTCAGCACGCGTTCGCGGCGTTGCTCTTCTCCGACCTTCTTGAGGCGTGCAGCGGGATTGAATTTCGCTCTGTCCTCATCAACAGCCCAGTTCATCACCCGGTTGAACAGAGCAACGACACGATTGGACTCGATGGGGCCGGAGTTCTCAGCGACATCATCCCGGATCTCCCGAACGTCTTTCCGTTCGATATCGGCTATGAGCTTTTTGCCAAGGGCCTTCCTGAGTTGGTAGTTATAGCGCCGCTCCTCATCGGCCCATGTGCGGAGCTGTTTCTTGGCGTGTTCATCCAGCCACGCCGTGAACAACTCTCCGAACGTAGTAGGTGCCCGCGGATCGATGCCGGTAGAGGCTTTGGCCTGCAGGTCTTTGTTCCTGTCGGTCGCCTTGTCCAGCGTCCAACCGTCTGGATGATCAGAATACTCCCCGATCTCGATCCATACCCTCTTACGGGTCTTGCCGCTCCCGAGTTGGTAGACGCTGTAAAACACCTTCCTGCCTGATGGGTGCTTCTTGCCCGGAGGATGGACGACAAGATGAAGGCCGGAGGCGCCTTTGATGCTGTAAGTCTGCCTAGCCTCCTTGGCAGATAACCTACTGATAACGCGGTCATTTTTGGCGATTGTGGCCATAAAAGCACCCCTCGATTGGCCCTGGGAAAGGACGGCAGAGACGCGCATGTGCTCTGAGCATGATATCGTTATATATCAGGTACTTAGGTAAGTATGACGGATGTGCCGGGGCATTTGACCAAGGTCATCACAAAGCGCCATGCGATACCCTGACCTTATCACTGATCTGTCTACCAGTCCATTTCTGTCTACCAACTGTCTACCAGAAATGCCACCAATCGTAGATCACCCCAGAAACGAGACATTGATTATACGGGATATTATTGATGGCGTTGCTGTCTTGCAGTGAATGGCATTCAAGAGGTCAGGGGTTCGATTCCCCTCGGCTCCACCAATAAAATCAAGAAGTTAGACTGTCACAATCCGCCTCATCTAAAATCCCATATCACAACTGTATCACCGAAATCCAGCAAAGCTGGCGTATGCTGCTCTGCGTGGCCTAGCCGCTGGCGCGGGCCCGTGCAGTAGCGCGGAGCTACGCCTCGGGTTCCCGATTCAGGTCGCAACCCGACGACTTAGGTCGTTCGCTTGTCGTCCCCCTCGGGCATGAAAGTTAACCGATATTAACCTTTGGGGTACCTCCTTGGGGGGGCATGTAGGGGGTGGACAACCCGCATTATGAACCGGGTTGATACCTCTCAGCGACCCCACCGTCGCCCCTCTGTCTCCTGCGGGACAGCACGAGCGCCGCAAATGTGGTAGGCTCAACACGTACTGTCAGATTGCTGTTAGCGCGAGAATGGGGAGGGTCGAATGTCGAGATGGCTCGCCTTGGCATTGCTTGCAATCATTGCAGGCGCAGGACCGGCATGGGCGGAGTCCTGGCAGAGGGATAGATATTGTCGGGGATGCGATGCCGTCTGTGGAAGCCGTTTGATCTATCCCCCTTTCTGTCCCCGCTTGACGCGTGACGGGTGGCCTGTCTGCGGCGGAGAGATTGGAGGGACCTTCTGGACTGGGATCAACATACGAGAGTACGGGGAGTCCTATTGTAGAGTTTGGACTCCTTGGGGCTACGAATACCTTTCACGGTATTATTGTCGGTGCTGGCGCCCCCGCTGGTGAAAGATGCCCTGGCGTCGAGTCACCGCTTTGAGCTGAGAGCGTATTCGCGTAGAGCTGCCAAGTCGCTCTCAGAAAAGTCTCCGATCTGAAAGGGCTTAGCGTAGTCCGCGAGGCAGTCCTTGTGCACCCATGCAATCGCTTGAGCATCAAGCACGTCGGCAGATGCCTGCAAGTAGAGCGGATCGCCACTATCGACCGTCACAGGCTCATAGCAGCAGATACAAAGCGATTCGGACATCGTTGCGGCCTCCATGTCCGGTGCATCGTGGCGTAGCGGCCTGCCCACGTGCTAGCGCCATGGAGCAACACTCACAGCGTTCGTTGGCCAGCAGACAGATAGAGGGAATCCGATAACTGCTATAGGACGTAAGAGACCTGGGGACGCGGCCGTTCGGCTCTGAGAGCATGAAAAGGGCGCCCAGTGGGTCGGGGCGCCAGGGAGATTCCAGCGATTGCTTGGCGCGAGCGGGGGCACGCGCCATGTTTGCGCTCAACGAGGCACTGTAAGGCACAGCGCGATTGAGGAACGCCGCTAGAGGCCCCTGGTTCCGCAGTGTACCTCGGACGCCGACACCTGGCATCCGTGCTGGATGCAGTTTCCGATGCACGCAAGCTTAAGTTCATCATCCGTGATGCCCGCCGACA
>Ga0268265_10001657_pt1 | contig 18220 bp, 15 predicted proteins | sample KBSSwiS52_FD_190355 | JGI IMG/M metagenome (GOLD analysis project Ga0268265, IMG submission 190355) | Switchgrass rhizosphere microbial communities from Kellogg Biological Station, Michigan, USA - KBS Switchgrass S5-2 (SPAdes) (version 2) | ecosystem: Host-associated > Plants > Roots >... | reverse complement strand
GGCCAGACCAATCTCCTGGCCCTCAATGCCACCATCGAGGCCGCGCGCGCCGGTGAAGCCGGCAAGGGCTTCGCGGTGGTCGCGTCGGAGGTGAAGACCCTGGCCACCCAGACCGCCCGTGCGACCGACGAGATCACCGGCCAGGTGAAAGCGATCCAGGACGCGACCGAAGGCTCGGCGGAAGCGATCCGCGGCATCGGCGCCACCATCCACCGGGTGAACGAGATCTCGACCGCGATCGCCTCGGCGGTTGAGGAACAAGGCGCGGCAACGCAGGAGATCTCGCGCAGCGTCCAGCAAGCGGCCCAGGGCACCCAGGAAGTCTCCGCCAACATCGTCACCGTCAGCACTGCGGCCCAGGAGACCGGCAGTGCCGCGGCGCAGGTCCTGGAAGCCTCGACCGAACTCGCCAAGCAAGCTGAAGTGATGCGCGAAGAGGTCGAACGCTACATCGCTGGCGTGCGAGCGGCTTGAGAACGCGTAGCCGCCGGGTGTGCGATTCGGAGAAAGTTAGGACTGGCTTCCGACCCCGTCCTGCCCATACCATTGCTCACAGCTAGCTGACGTGAAGCAAAAAGCATGCGGAGCAGGTCGATGCGTTTGCGCAAGAGACTTCGACGCTTTGGGATGTCCGAACTGGGTGCGACGGCGATCGAATACGGCTTGATCGCAGCATTGATCTCGGTGGTGATCATTGCCGCATTGCGCCTGACCGGAAACAGCCTCAGGCTCGTGTTCAACAATATCGGCGGCACGCTGAGCACCGCGGCCAACTGATCGGCGCGCGCCCGGGAGTATGGCGACCCCGGCTGGACTTGAACCAGCGACCTACCGCTTAGAAGGCGGTTGCTCTATCCGCTGAGCTACGGGGCCGTGCCCAAGGGGGCGCGTGGGGTATGGCGCGGTCAGTGCGTCCAGTTCCCGATCCGGTCGAACCGGAAATTGTCGGCATAGGCCTTGGGCTGAACTTTTCTGACCGCCGGCTCTTCGACGATATAGGGAATACCCTCGCGCTCGGCATAGGCGACCGCCTCCTCGCGCGTTTCGAAGTTGAGGCGGAGCTGGCGGCGGGTGTCGTCGGAACTGGTCCACCCCATCAAAGGATCGGCCTCGCGGCGCGAGGATGGCGCATATTCCAGCACCCACTTCTGCTGCGCGCCCGCGCGCCCCGATTGCATCGCCGTCTTCGCCGGTTTGAAAATCCGCGCCTGCATGTCTCGATCCGCCTTCTCGTCTGTCTTTGCCGCTGGTCGGGGTGACTGGATTCGAACCAGCGACACCCTGCTCCCAAAGCAGGTACTCTACCGGGCTGAGCTACACCCCGAAACTCGCGACAATCGCGCGGAAACTAAAGGAAATGGCCCGGATCTGCAAGAACGGCCCGGGAACCGGGCCGGGAAGATTTTAGTGCAGCCGGCGCGAGGCGGTATGGGTGGCGCGGACGGTCGTGGATTGGGCCGGCTGGCTGGTCTGGCCGACCATGGCGGCGAAGTCCTCGATCGGCATCGGCTTGCCATAGAGATAGCCTTGCACCACTTCAGCGCCGGCGCCGCGTAGGAAGTCGGCCTGCTGCTGCGTCTCGACGCCTTCGGCGATGATCGCCATGCCGAGGCTGTGCGCCATGGCGATCGCGGCGCGGACCACCGCCTGCGGCCCCTCACCGCTTTCGAGGTCGATCACGAAGCTCCGGTCGATCTTCAGGTAATCCACCGGAAAGCGCCGCAGCTGCGCCAGCGATGAATAGCCGGTGCCGAAATCGTCGATCGCGAGCTTGCAGCCCAAGGCCGCGAGCGACCGCGTGGTCTCGCTCGCCCGCTCCGGCTCCAAGGCAAGCATGGATTCGGTCAGCTCCAATTCGAGCCGCTCCGGCGGGAACCCGGTGACGTCGAGCGCGCCGCGGATCGATTCCACGAACTCGTCCTCGGCGAACTGGCCGAAGGAGAGATTGACCGAGAGGGTCAGGTTCTTGCTGACGAAGCCCGGGATCGCGGCGACGAAATCCATGATCGCCCGGTGCAGGATGTAGAGGCCGAGCTCTCCGATGAGACCCGTCTCCTCGGCGATCGCGATGAACTGCAGCGGCGAGACCATGCCGAGTTCCGGGTGCTTCCAGCGGGCGAGCGCCTCGCAGCCGATCACGGTCTCGGTCTTCAGATCGATCAGCGGCTGGTAGACTAGGAAGATCTGCCCTTCGCGCATTGCCGCCGGCAAGGCTGAGGCGAGCTTGGCGCGGGTCTGGGCCGCTTCCTGCAGCGCCGGCGTGAAATAGCGGAGACTGCCGCGCGCCTCGGTCTTCGCCCTTCGCATCGCGAGTTCAGCCTTAGTCAGCAGCTCATCGGCGGTCCCCTGGTCGGCCGGGAACACGCTGATTCCGACACTGGCGCCGAGCCGCACCTCGACCGGACTGAACTCCATCGCGCCGGTCAATGCCGTAGAAAGCCGGCGCGCCAGATTGGCCGCGTCGTCGGCACTCTTCGCCATCCGCTGCAGCACCACGAACTCGTCGCCGCCGCAGCGCGCGACATTGTCGGTCGGCCGCAGGCAGTCGTTCAGCGTCACCGCCACGCGCTGCAGCACCTCGTCGGCCGACTGGCGGCCGATCCGGTCATTCACCACCTTGAAGTGGTCGAGCCCGACATAGAGCAAGGCGAAGCCCGGGCCGCCGCGCTCGTGCTCGGCGATGGCGCGGTCGATCACATCGACCATGCTGGCGCGATTGAGGAGTCCGGTCAGCTCGTCATGCTGCCGCAGATAGACCAGGCGGCTCTCCACCGATTTCCGCTCGGTGATGTCCTCGGAGATCGCGATGTATTTCTCGATCTGACCGCCGGCGCCCACCACCGGCGTGATGACCTGCTCGACGGTGACCAGCTCGCCGTCCTTGCGCCGGTTGATGAACTCCGCGGTGAAGGAGCGCCCATCGGCGATCGTTTCCCAGAGCCGCCGGTAGAAGGACTCGTCCTGCTCGCCGGAGCGCAGGAAGCGGAGATCGCGTCCCGCCATCTCCGCCAGCGTGTATCCATTGATGCGTTCGAAGGCCGCATTGGCCCATTCGACCCGGCCCTCCGGATCGGTGATCACGATGCCATTGACGGCGCTCTGCAACACCCGCGACTGGATCTCGAGCTTGCGCGCCTGCCGGATGCGCAGCACCAGGCGCCAGGCCTCGATGCCGATGATCTGCAGGCTGGCCCGATCTTCCTGGTCATATTCGGACCGGCCGGCCACGGTGAGCCGCGCGACGATCCTACCGCCGTCGCGGATCTCGCTTTCCAGCCGCATCTCGCTGGCGCGGCGCGGGTGATCGTTCGGGCCGAAGCGATATGTCGCTTCGACCTCGCCCCGGTCGTCGAGCACATGCAGCACGCCGCCGGGGCTTTCGGTAATCGTAGCCGCGTGCTCCGCAGCGCAGGCGAAGAGTGCCGATTCCGATCCGGAATCGCTCAGCGACACTAGGGCGAGCTGAGCCTGGCTGCGCCGGTTGTTGCGCTCGAGCGCCACTTCGGAGGCCTTCAGTTCGCTCACGTCAAGATGCGAGCCGATGACCTGCCGCGGCATCCCGGTCAGATCGATCTCGGTCACTTCGGCGATTGCCGAGACCCAGAGCCAGCCGCCGCGGCCGTTGTTGAGCCGATGCTCCATCCGATAGCGCCCGACCCGGCCGGCGATGAACTCCTGCATCGCGCGCAAGGCCTGCTCGCGATCGGCGGGATGAATGCGTTCAGCCCAGAGGTCCAGGCTCTCCGTGTAGGAGACCGGCCCGATGCCGAGCTGCCAGGCATAGATGTCGTTGTAGGTGATGCAACGCTTCTGCACGTCGATCTCGAACAGGCCGAGCCGCGCAGTGCGCGTCACCAGGGCGAGCCGCGCCTCACTCTGGCTGAGTGCGCGCTCCTTGGCGAAGAGGTCGGTGACCTCGAACACGAACACGTTGAGGCAGTCGCTGGAATCCGTGACCGCGCTCAAGAGATAGACCCGGTCGCCGATCTCGAAGCGGCGTTCGGTGCGGCCGGTGCCGCGCATGCTGCGCAACGCCTCTTGCCATAGTTCCCAGGAATCGGGATCGGCGCCGATCCGCCCCAGCAGCACGTTGGCTGAGGCGTTGGCATAGCGCACCTCGCCGGAAGGCGCGATGCGCAGGATCGGATGCGGATTGTCCTCCGGAACGCCGGCCAACTGCTCCAGTTCGGCGTGACGCGCGGCGCGCAGGCGGCTGCGCTTGGCCAGCAGAAACAGCGCCAGGGCGCCAATGATTGTGCCGACGGCAAGGCCGGCAAAGGCGGTCGGGGCCACCAGACTCCCGTCAGCAGCAACAGCCGGCGCGCTGTCCACGAGCACGGTGTGGGTGACAAGCAGTCCGAAACCCGCTGCTAATACGCGTGTTCGCTGTACAGGCGCATCCGACCGGCCGGACCTCCCCAGATTTTTGAAGTGATCAGATTCCTAGTTTCGCGCGCTCGTTACGAGACTCTGATCCCAATGGGAGTGATATAGCACCCGGAATGGCTAAGGTTCCCTTTACGGGCTTGGTAAACAAAGCCTTAAAGCTCAAGGATTTCGAGATCACAAATCCCTTGCTTGATCATATTATAAGCATGCTTATATTACGCCCCACACAGCAACCGACCGAAGCCCCGACATGCTACAGATCACCTTCGGATTTCTCCTGCATGACACCGCGCGCCTGCTGCGCCGCGACTTCGAACGGCGCTCCAAGGGGACCGGCCTGACCCGCGCGCAATGGGCGGTGCTCGCCTATGTCGCGCGCAACGAGGGCTCCAGCCAGGCGGCCTTGGCCGACATGCTCGAGATCGAGCCGATCACCCTGGTCCGCCTCCTGGACAAGCTGGAAGCCGCGGGCCTGGTCGAGCGCCGCCCCGACCCCAACGATCGCCGCGTCAGGCGCCTCCATCTCACCGAAGCGACCCGTCCGCTGCTGATCCAGCTTCAGGACCTTGCCTCCGAAACCCGGGAAGCGGCGCTCGCCGGGCTCACGGATTCGGAACGCCAGCAGCTCACGGATCTTCTGATGAAGGTGCGCGCCAATCTCTCGGGCCGCGACCTCAAAGCCAACGACGAAACTGATTCAACACCCAGTGCAAGAACAGTCAGCCATGCCTGATTCAGGTTCAGCTCCAGATGGCGGAAACCGGGACGCCGCCGCGCCGACCAATGCGCCGGGCGCAGCGCCGCGGACCCTCGCCGCTCGCGACGGCATCACCCTCGCCTTCAACCGCCGCCGCCGCTGGCGCCGGCTGTTCCTGGCGCTCGGTCCGATCGCGGTCATCCTGATCTCCGGCTACGTCTACCTGACCGGCGGACGGATTCAGAGCACCGACAATGCCTATATCAAGGCGCATATGACCTCGATCAGCCCGGAGATCTCCGGCCGCGTGGTCGAAGTGCCGGTGCATGAGAACCAGGTCGTGAAGCAGGGCGAAACCTTGCTGCAGATCGACCAGGAGCCGCTGAAGATCACCCTCGCCGGTGCGCAAGCCGAGCTTGCCGCCGCGCGCAACGACATCGCGGCGCAGAAGGCCGCCTATCGCCAGCGCCAGGCCGATCTGCAAATGGCCAACGACAATGTCGGCCTTGCCAAGCGCGAATATGCCCGCCGCGAGAAGCTGTTCAACGCCAAGACCATCTCGGAATCCGATTACGACGAGGCACGCAATCAGTACAGCGTCGCCCAGGCGCAAGTCTCCGGTGTGCAGCAGGACATCCAGCGCATTCTCTCCGACTTGAGCGGCAATCCCGACATCGCGCCGGAAGACCATCCGCGCGTGCAGGCCGCTCAAGCCAAGGTCGATCAGGCGCAACTCGACCTCCGACGCGCGACGATCACCGCGCCCAGCGACGGCATCGTCAGCCAGATCGACAACATCCGCGCCGGCACCTATCTGACCGCCGGCCGGCCGGCCTTCAGCCTGGTCTCGGACAACGATCTCTGGATCGACGCCAACTTGAAGGAAACCGATCTCACCTATGTGAAGACCGGACAGGAAGCGCATGTCAGCGTCGACACCTATCCGTCGGTGGACTTCATCGCTGAAGTCGAAAGCATCGGCGCCGGCACCGGCTCGGAGTTCAGCGCGCTCCCCGCGCAGAACGCGACCGGCAACTGGGTGAAGGTGGTGCAACGCATCCCCGTCCGCCTGAAGCTCGAGCCGAAGCCGGACCAGCCGCAACTCCGCGCCGGCATGAGCGTCGAGGTCGAGATCGACACCGGCCATACCCGCTCCTTCCCCAGCCTGATCCATTCCGCCATGGCCTGGATCGACGGAAAGAAATAGGCCCGCACGATGTCCGGCGGCACGAAAGCGGCGGCCGCGCCGTTCTTGATCACCTGCTCGATCATGCTGGCGACGATCATGCAGGCGCTGGATACGACTATCGCCAACGTCGCCTTGCCGCATATGCAAGGCTCGCTCTCGGCGACGCAGGATCAAGTCGCCTGGGTGCTGACCTCCTACATCGTCGCCGCCGCGATCATGACGCCGCCGACCGGCTTCCTCTCGGCGAAACTCGGCCGCAAGCGCTTGTTCGTCTGGTCGGTGGTCGGATTCACCATCGCTTCCATGCTCTGCGGCATCGCCGGGACGCTCGAACAGATGGTGCTGTTCCGCCTGCTGCAGGGCGTGTTCGGCGCGGCTCTGGTGCCGCTCTCGCAATCGGTCCTGCTCGACACCTACCCCAAAGAGAAGCACGGCGCCGCCATGGCGATGTGGGGCGTCGGCGTCATGGTCGGCCCGATCCTCGGCCCGACGCTGGGCGGCTATCTCACCGAATATTACAACTGGCGCTGGGTCTTCTTCATCAACCTGCCCTTCGGCATCCTGGCACTGATGGGCATCCTCGCCTTCGTGCCGGAGACCGAGAAGACCAACAAACCGATCGATTTCTTCGGCTTCGCGCTGCTCAGTCTCGCGATCGGCGCGTTGCAGATGATGCTCGACCGCGGCGAGCTCCTGGACTGGTTCTCCTCCAACGAGATCATCGTCGAGACCGTGCTAGCCGGCCTCGCCTTCTACATGTTCATCGTGCATATGCTGACGCACGAGCATCCCTTCATCACGCCCGCCCTGTTCAAGGACCGGAATCTCGTCACTGGACTCTGCTTCATCTTCCTGGTCGGCATCGTGCTGCTGGCGACCATGGCGCTGCTGCCGCCCTTCCTGCAGAACCTGAAAGGCTATCCGGTCATCACCGTCGGCTTCGTGCTGGCGCCGCGCGGCATCGGGACGATGATCGCCATGATGCTGGTCGGCAAAATGGTCGGAAAGGTCGATACCCGCCTGCTGATCCTGAGCGGTCTGTTGATGACCGCGTACTCGCTTTATCAGATGGTCGGCTTTAACCTCGACACCAGCCAATACGATATCGTCGAAAGCGGCATCATTCAGGGCCTGGGGCTCGGCTTCATCTTCGTGCCCTTGAGCACGATCACCTTCTCCACCCTGGAGCCGAAGTTCCGCACCGAGGCGGCCGGCCTGTTCAGCCTGCTCCGCAACATCGGCTCATCGATCGGTATCTCGGTGGTGACGGCCCTACTCTCCGAGAACACCCAGGTCAATCACGCCGACATCGCTGAGCATGTGTCGCCCTACAAGCTGATGATGCAGGACGGTTTCCTGCCCCAAGCCTGGTCACTCGACACCGCGAGGGGTCTGGCTGCCCTCAACGGCGAGGTCACCCGCCAGGCGGCAACGATCGCCTATCTGAATGACTTCCAGTTCATGATGTGGGTGACCTTGGCCGCCGTGCCGCTGCTGATCTTCCTCCGCCGCCCCGCGCGGTCGGCGGGCGCACCGCCCGCCGCCGCGGTCGTGGCAGACTAGGCGACTTCCGGCATCTTCTCGATCAGCTTGTCCAGCGTGATCGGATAATCCCGCACTCGGATCCCGGTTGCGTTGTAGACCGCATTGGCGACCGCGGCGCCCACGCCGCAGATTCCGAGCTCGCCGACGCCTTTTGCTTTCATCGGCGATGAAATCGGATCGGCTTCGGGCAGGAAGATCACCTCCTGATGCGGAATATCAGCATGAACCGGCACCTCATAACTGGCGAGGTCGTGGTTCACGAAGAAGCCGTGCCGCTTGTCGACCACCAGTTCCTCCATCAGCGCGGCCCCGGTGCCCATGGTCATCGCACCGATCACCTGGCTCCGCGCCGATTTCGGGTTGAGGATGCGGCCGGCGGCGCAAACGGCCAGCATCCGCCGCACCCGAATCTCGGCCGTGGCGACATCGACGCCCACTTCGACAAAATGCGCGCCGAAGGTGGACTGCTGATACTTCTCGCCGAGATCACCGTATTCGATCGCATCCTCGGCTTCGAGCGCACCGCCGGCTGCCGCCTCCACCAGCGGCACGCTGCGATCACCGGACGTGACATGACCATCGATGAATTGCGGATCCTCGGCGTTGAAGCCGAGCTTCTGCGCCACCGCCTCGCGCAACTTCACGCAGGCGGCGTAGACGCCGGAGGTCGCGTTGTTGGCACCCCATTGACCGCCCGACCCGCAGGAAACCGGAAAGCGGGAATCGCCGAGCTTCACCTTCACCTGCTCGAGCGGCACGCCCATCATTTCCGCCGCGGTCTGGGCGATGATGGTATACGTGCCGGTGCCGATATCGGTCATATCGGTCTCGACCGTGACCGAGCCGTCGCCCTTCAGCCGCACCCGCGCCGCCGATTTGGTCAGAAGGTTGTTGCGGAAGGCCGAGGCGACCCCCATGCCGACCAGCCAGCGACCGTCGCGCACCTGCGCCGGCGTTGCATGGCGCCGATGCCAGGCGAAACGCTCGGCACCCAGGTTCAGGCATTCGACGAATTGCCGCTGCGAGAACGGACGCTTCGGGTTCTCCGGGTCGACCTGGGTGTCGTTGCGGATGCGGAACTCGACCGGATCGAGCTTCAGCTTCTCCGCCATCTCGTCGATCGCGATCTCCAGTGCCATCAGGCCCGGCGCTTCGCCGGGCGCGCGCATCGCGTTGCCTTCCGGCAGATCGAGCACCGCGAGGCGCGTCGCCGTCATCCGGTTGGTACCGGCATAGAGCAGCCGGGTCTGACTGACCGCCATCTCCGGTCCACCATTCGGTAAGTCGCCTGACCAGCTTTCGTGGGCAATGGCGGTGATCTTGCCATCGGCACCGGCGCCGACCCGGATCCGCTGGATGGTGGCCGGCCGGTGCGTGGTGTTGTTCATCATCATCGGCCGCGTCAGCGCGACCTTGACAGGCCGATTGGCCGCTTTGGCACCCAGGGCGGCGAGCAGTGCTTCGGCGCGCAGGAACAGCTTGCCGCCGAAACCGCCGCCGATGAACGGCGAGGCCAGCTGGACTTTCTCCTTCGGAATGCCGAGCGTCTTCGCCACGTCGCCGGCGCTCCAGGCGATCATCTGGTTCGAGGTGTAGAGCGACAGCTGATCGCCCTTCCACACCGCCGTCGAGGCATGCGGCTCCATCATCGCGTGGGACTGATCCGGCGTGGTGTAGGTCTCGTCCACCTTCACTGCTGCCGCGGCAAAAGCGCCGGCGAAATCGCCGACCGCGGTATCGGCCGGTCCGCCGAACTTCGGTTCGGGCTTGCTCGCGCTGTCCCTGGCCGCGGCCAGATCGAAGGCGCCCTTGCCTTCGACATAGTCAATTCGCACCAGTGCCGCCGCCGCGCGCGCCTCTTCGAACGTCTCGGCCACGACCACAGCCACCGCGTGGTGATAGTGGTCAATCTCCGGTCCGCCCAGCAGCTTGGCCGTGTTGAAATCGCCCTTACCGAGCTTGCCGGCATTCTCCGCGGTCACGATGGCGAGCACGCCCGGCGCCGCCTTGGCCTTGCCGAGATCCATCGAGGCGATGCGGCCCTTGGCAATCGCCGCGCCGATAATGAAGCCATAGGCCGGGTCAGTGACGACGTCGTGCCGCTCATAGGCATAAGGCGCACGCCCAGTGGTCTTGTAGCGCCCGTCAATGCGGTCGGTTGGCTTGCCGATGACCTTGAGCTGGTCGATCGGGTTCTGCCCCGCCGGTTTGTCGAATTTCATGATCTTACCCGTGCGCTTCGGCCAAGACCGCACCCAAGGTGCGCTCGGCCAGGGTCAGCTTGAACTGGTTCTGCTCGGTCGGCTTTGCGTCGGCGAACAATCCGGCCGCAACGGCCTTGGCGCCTTTCGGCAGCTCCGCCTCCGCCGCCTCCACCCGCCAGGGCTTGTGCGCGACACCGCCTAATGCCACCCGGCCGGTGCCGTCCGGCTGCACGACCGCCGCAACGGAGACCAGGGCAAAGGCATAGGAGGCGCGGTCGCGGACCTTGCGATAGAGCTGCTTGCCGCCGATGGGCTTCGGCAGAGTGACCGCGGTGATCAGTTCGCCTTTCTCCAGCACGGTCTCGATATGCGGCGTGTCACCGGGCAGCTTGTGGAAATCCGCAATCGGAATGCCGCGCGTCTTGCCATCCGGCCGCACGGTCTCGACCGTCGCATCGAGCGCCCGCATCGCCACCGCCATGTCGCTCGGATGGGTCGCGATGCAGGCATCGCTGCCGCCGACCACGGCCAGCTGGCGGGTGAATCCGCCGATCGCCGAACAGCCGCTGCCGGGTTGGCGTTTATTGCAGGCCATGTTGGTGTCGTAGAAGTAAGGACAGCGCGTCCGCTGCAACAGATTGCCCGCGGTCGTCGCCTTGTTGCGCAGCTGCCCTGAGGCGCCGGCCACCAAGGCGCGCGACAGCACTGGATAGTCCCGCCGCACCCGCTGATCGGCAGCGAGGTCGGTGTTGCGCACCAGTGCGCCGATGCGCAGGCCGCTCTCCTCCGACCCCTCGATCTTGTCGAGCGCGAGACCGTTCACATGGATGAGATGCGTTGGCGCCTCAATCCGCAGCTTCATTAAATCCAGCAGGTTGGTGCCGCCGGCAATGAACTTGGTGCCTTCGGCGCGCGCGGCCGCCACAGCGGCTTCGGCCGGAGAGGCCGCGCGTTCGTAGGTGAAGGCCCTCATGCCGGCCTCCTGGCGACTTCGACAATCGCGTCCACAATGTTGGAATAGGCGCCGCAGCGACAGATATTGCCGCTCATCCGCTCGCGAAGCTCCGGCTCGCTGAGCGTGACCGGTGCGGTGAGGTCGGCGGTCACATGGCTCGGAATCCCAGCCTTGATCTCATCGAGCACGGCGACCGCGGAACAGATCTGACCCGGGGTACAGTAGCCGCATTGGTAACCGTCATGCTTGACGAAGGCGGCCTGCATCGCGTGCATGTCGTCCGGAACGCCAAGGCCTTCGACCGTGGTGATCTTGTCGCCTTCATGCATCACCGCGAGGGTCAGGCAGGAATTGATCCGCCGTCCGTCGACGATCACCGTGCAGGCGCCGCACTGCCCATGATCGCAGCCTTTCTTGGTGCCGGTGAGGTCAAGATGCTCCCGCAGCGCATCGAGCAGGCTCGTCCTTGTATCGAACTCAAGTGCATGCTGAGCGCCATTCACGATGAGTGTCACTTTCTGCATCACCGGCTGCTCCGCAGGATCAGGCGGCGTATCCGCTTCGGCACAGAAGGGCATCGCGCAGACCGCGGTCGAAGCGGCGGCGACGACCATCGCCTCCCGCCGCGTGATTCCGAATTGGCTGGGGTCCTGCATGGCGCATTCCCTTGGCTTGAGATGAAAGAGGCAGACAGGCGCGAGCGCGCCCGAGCGTAACGGGCAAGCGGAGGCCGCCTGCCGATATCACCAATGAACGCCGGTCGGCGCGCGGGGTTGCGCGCCGCCGGCGACATTGCAGTCAGCGGTCGATCAGCGCCTGCATCTGCGCCGGGTAGCGCTCGCCCGCCACGGGCATAGCACCCAGCGCCTCGCCGATTTCCCGCAACTCGGCTGGCCTGAGCGCGAGCGTCGCGGCGCCGAGGTTTTCCTCCAGGCGATGCAGCTTGGTGGTGCCGGGGATCGGCACGATCCAGGGCTTTTGCGCGAGCAGCCAGGCGATGGCGACCTGGGCCGGCGTCGCCCGCTTCTCTGCGGCAAGTTCCTTCAAGCGATCCACCAGCGACTGGTTGGCCTGTCGCGCCTCGGCCGCAAAACGCGGGGCGATGTTGCGGAAGTCGCTGCTGTCAAACACCGTCTGGCCGTTGACGGCACCGGTCAGGAACCCCTTCCCCAGCGGGCTGAACGGCACGAAGCCGATGCCGAGTTCCTCCAAAGTCGGGATCACTTCGTCTTCCGGCTCCCGCCACCAGAGCGAATACTCGCTCTGCAGCGCCGTCACCTTTTGCACCGCGTGCGCCCGGCGGATGGTTTTCACCCCGGCTTCGGACAGGCCGAAATGCCGCACCTTGCCGGCGGCGATCAGGTCCTTCACCGCACCCGCGACGTCCTCGATCGGCACCTTGGGATCGACCCGGTGCTGATAGAAGAGGTCGATGACGTCGGTCTTGAGGCGTTTCAGCGAGGCCTCCGCGACCGCCTTGATGTGCTCCGGCCGGCTGTTGACGCCGCGTTGCTTGCCGGTCGCGGAATCGATGTCGAAGCCGAATTTGGTGGCAATGACGACATCCTTGCGGAACGGCGCGAGCGCTTCGCCGACCAGTTCCTCGTTGACGAACGCGCCGTAGACCTCGGCCGTGTCGAAGAAGGTGACGCCGCGCTCATAGGCGCCGCGAATGAGAGCGATCCCCTGCGATTGCTCAACCGCCGGGCCGAAGCCGAAGCTGAGACCCATGCAGCCGAGGCCAATGGCCGAAACTTCGAGATTGCTGTTGCCGAGTTTGCGCTTCTGCATCTGCTGCTCCTTGCTGATGCCGGGCATATTGGTGCTGTCCGCGCGCGCGATTAGTTGGCAAGATCGGCATGGACTTATGAAGGATGCTCATGAATGGCCAAGGCAAACCTGAACGATCTGGCCGCCTTCCTGACCGTCGCGCGGGAGCGCAGCTTTACCCGGGCCGCGGCCAGGCTCGGCGTCTCGCAATCCGCCCTCAGTCACACCTTGCGCCAACTCGAGACCCGGCTTGGGCTGCGGCTGCTGACGCGCAGCACCCGCAGCGTGGCACCGACCGAGGCCGGCGAGCGCCTGCTGCGGAATATCGGCCCGCGCTTCGAGGAGATCGAGGCCGAGCTCGAGGCCTTGAGCGAACTCCGCGACAAACCCGCGGGCACCATCCGGATCACCACCGGCGAGCACGCCGCCAACAGCATCCTCTGGCCGAAGCTCGAGAAGCTGTTGCCGAAGTATCCCGACATCAAGGTCGAGCTGACGATCGACTTCGGCCTGACCGACATCGTCGCCAGCCGCTATGACGCCGGCGTCCGCTATGGCGAGCAGGTCGGCAAGGACATGATCGCAGTCCGGATCGCCCCCGACATGCGCTTCACCGCCGCGGCGACGCCTGCGTACTTCGCCAAGAATCCGCCGCCGAAGAAGCCGCAGGACCTCGTCGGCCATTGCTGCATCAACATGCGCCTGCCGACCTATGGCGGGCTCTATGCCTGGGAGTTCGAGAAGGGCGGCCGCGAGTTGAAAGTCCGCGTCGAGGGCCAGCTCATCCTCAACACCACCTCGCAGCTCCTGTCCGCCTGCCTCTCTGGTTTCGGCATCGCCTTTCTGCCGGAGGACCTGATGGCGCCGCACATCGCCAAAGGCAAGCTCAAACCGGTGCTGCAGGACTGGTGCGCGCCCTTCCCCGGCTATCACCTCTATTATCCCAGCCGCCGCCAATCCTCGCCCGCCTTCGCGCTGGTCGTGGATGCGCTGCGATATCGCGGCTAGAAAATTCAGACGCGTCGCACAGTATCGATGAACGCCCGCAGGGCCGGCGCCATCTGGCGCTGCTGCGGGTAGCAGAGGAACATGCCGGGGAACGGCGCCGACCATTCTTCCAGCAGCGGCACCAAGCGACCGCCCGCGATATGATCGCGCACCGTATCCTCGACCGCGAAGCCAATGCCGATCCCCTGCAAGGTCGCGCGCAGCGCCATCTCCTTGTCGCTGAAGACCAGCGGCCCATCGACTGTGACGGAGAACCAGCTGCCGTTTTCGAAGAACTCCCAGGCATAGGGTGTCGCGTGCCCCGTCCAGCGCCAGCGAATGCAGCGATGATCGACCAGCTCGCGCGGATGCTTCGGTCGGCCGTGCATTTCAACGTAGTCCGGTGATGCGACCGCGATCTGCTTGATATCCGGCCCGAGCCGAACGGCGATCATGTCGCGCTCGATCACCTCGCCGATCCGGAGAGCGGCGTCGAAGCCGCCTGCCACCACATCGACCACCTCATCATCCAAGGTGATGTCGAGGACCACGTCGGGATAGCGCGCGGTGAAATCCGCCAGGATCGGATCGAGATAGCGTTCCGCCGCCGAGCGGAACGCATGCACGCGCACTGTCCCCGCGGGCCGCTCACGGCTGCGCCGTACCTGGCCGATGGCGGCACCGAGCTCCGAGACCGCCGGCCGCACCCGCTGGAACAGCGTCTCCCCGGCCTCGGTCAGCGCCACGCTGCGCGTCGTGCGGTTCAGCAGCCGGACACCAACCCGCTCCTCGAAGCCGCGCACCATCTGACTCAAGGCGGAAGGCGAGACGCCCAGCACCTCGGCGGCCCGGCTGAAGCTCAAATGCTCACCGACCGCGATGAAGGCGCGGAGCTGGTTGTAGTCGCTTCCCGGCAGGAGGGATTCCATGGCCGAGATATAGATTGTTTAGCCCTGCTTACAAGCTCTGTCAGAAGCCTGGGCATTTTGAACTCCGAGCGGAGGAATATCTCTTTGGGCATCCACCAACCCAAGGAGACTTCCATGAAAACCTGGTTCATCACCGGCATCGCGCGCGGCCTCGGCCTCGCGCTCGCCAAGGCGGTCCTGGCGCAAGGCGACAGCGTGATCGGCACTGTCCGCAGCGGCACGCCCGACCTCGAGGCGGCGTCCGGCAAGCTGCGGATCATCACGGTCGACCTGGCCGACGGCGCCGCCGCCGAAGCCGCCGTCAAGCAGGCCTTCGCGGCAGCCGGCACGATCGACGTCATCGTCAACAATGCCGGCTACGGATTGCTCGGCGCGACCGAGAAAGCCAGCGACGCGGAGCTCAATCATATCTTCGCCGTCGATGTCTTCGCGCCGTTCCGCATCATCCGCACCGCCTTGCCTTATCTGCGCGCCCAGGGTTCCGGCCATATCGTCAACATCACTTCGGTCGCGGGCCGGGCGCCGAACCCCGGCTACAGCCTCTATGCCGCGGTGAAGTACGCGCTCGAGGGCTTCTCGGCGAGCATCGCCCAGGAGCTGGCGCCGTTCGGCATCAAGGTGACCGCGGTGGCACCGGGCGCCTTCCGCACCGACTTCCTCTCGGCGCATTCGATCCGCAAGAGCGACGCCGACCACGCCTATGCGGCGAACATCGGGCGGATCACCGCCGCCTTCGATGCCAATGACGGCAAGCAGATCGGCGATCCCGATCGCGGCGCCCAGGCGATCCTCGCCGCCGTCAACGCGAACACGCCGCCGCTGCACCTGCTGCTGGGTTCCGATGCCCTGCGGCGCGCGCGCGAGAAGCTCGATGCGGTGATCGAAGAGATCGACCGCTGGGAAGATCTCACCCGCAGCACCGACTATCCGGGGGCGGCGGCATGATGATGCAGCAGCACCCTTACATCGGCATGTGGGTCACCGGCGACGGCCAGATCCGGCAGGAGCTCCTGCCCAACGGCCGCTATGACGAGGCCCGCGGCAAGCGCAAGAGCGCCTATCAGGGGCGCTATGAAGTCCGGGGCAGCCAGATCGACTATTGGGACGACACCGGCTTTACCGCCGATGGAGTCTTTGTCAACGCGGACGAACTCCACCACGGCGGGATGATCTTCTTCCGCGAACGGCAGTAAGCGAGCGCGGCGCGGCGGCGTCAGGCCGCCGCCGCAGCCCGCAACGGCCGCACCACCTGCGTATCCGCGCCGCGCAATTCCTCCTGCAACCAGGCGCGGAAGGCCTTCACCGAGGAGCGGTCGGCCTTCATCGCCGGATAGACGAGATAATAGGCGAAGGGCTCGCTGAGCTCGGCGCTGGCGAGACGCACCAGGCGGCCGCTGGCGATGTCGCCGTCGACCAAGGCCGCCGGCGCAAGCGCAACGCCAAGACCGGCCGCCGCCGCTTCGATCGCCAGAACGGTCTGGTTGAAGCGCGGACCCTTGCGCCAGTCCACGTCATCAATCGAGGCGGCACGCAGCCACATCTTCCAACCCGGCAGCGCCTCGTTCTGGTCGGCGCTGTCGTCGTGCAGCAGGTTGACGCTGTTCAGGAACTCGGCCGTCACCTTCTTCTGCCCGTTGAGCAGTTCTGGGCTGCAGACCGGGAACACCATCTCGCGCATCAGCAGCTCGGTCTCGAGATCGGGATAGCCGCCGCGGCCGTAGCGGATGCCGAGATCCGCCTCGCCGCGCTCGAAATCGGCGAGCTCGACCGTCGCCTTGATGCTAACCTCGATATCGGGATGAGCGGAGAGGAAGCGGTTCAGCCGCGGCAGCAGCCACTTCGCCGCAAAGGACGGCGCGGCCGACACCGTCAGCACCGCACCCTCTTCCGCATCGTTTAACGTGGCGAAGGTGGCGCGCAGCTTGTCGAAGGCCGCGTTGACGTCGGGCAGCACGCGCGAGCCGGCGGACGTCAAGGCAAGGCCCTTCGGCGTGCGCTCGAACAGTTTCAGCCCCAGCTCGTCCTCGAGCTGGCGGATCTGCAGACTGACCGCCGAAGCGGTCACATGAAGCTCATTGGCGGCTTTGACGAAGCTGCCGTGACGCGCGGCCGCCCAGAACACTTTCAGCGCATTCAAGGAGGGGAGACGTTGGGCTCGGGTCGCCATGAATGACCTCATCCTGTCTGTTTCAAAATCAATTTCACACAAGAAGTGTGATTGAATTAGCCTTGTAACCCTATCAGCCTAGTCGTGATAATAATCGGCCGTCAAGCGGAAGGATGCGGGAAGCGAATGGGGATATGAGATCGCGCAGACGCTGACTCAGACGTGTCCAGTCCGGTCTGCAGTCGAAAAATCACGCCAAATAATTGATTATGCTGGCATAAACGTTCGTCGACCGAGGCACCGCGAACCGTATTCTGTCTGTGTCCCGTCTGTGTTGCGCGTTTCTGTCTGTGTCCGGTCTGCGTTGAGAATACGAGTCTCGTTGCGACGATTTTCACGTCCAAACGATGTATTGTACCTTATTTGTCCGAAAAAGGCCACCAGCTTGCGAAGGCGACTCCGCGCCAGGCCAGCGCCCTACATGCCCCAGCGCAAGGCGGCGGTATGCACGGGGCTGTCCCAGAGCTTGGTCAGCTTGTCGTCCACCAGCGACACGGTGAGAGAGCAGCCGGCCATCTCGAGCGAGGTCACGTAAGAGCCGACCAGGGTGCGGATCGGCTTCACGCCCCTGCCCGCCAGGATCCGGTTGGCGGCGTTGCACATCAGATAGAGTTCCATCGACGGCGTGCCGCCGAAGCCATTCACCAGCAGGATCGCTTCCGATCCGCTTTTCGGCGCGAGGTCGTCGAGAATCGCCGTCATCATTTCCTTGGCGATGTCGTCCGCGCTGGCCAGCTTCACCCGCCGCCGCCCCGGTTCGCCGTGGATGCCGACGCCCATCTCCATTTCGTCGTCGGCGAGTTGGAAGGTGGGCTTCCCCGCCGCCGGCACGGTGCAGCTGGTGAGTGCCACACCCATCGAGCGGGTGCGTCCGTTCACATCCTTGCCGAGCGCCTGTGCGTCGTCGAGCGCGGCGCCCTGCTCCGCCGCGGCGCCGACGATGCGCTCGACGATCAAGGTGCCGGCGACGCCGCGCCGCCCAATCGAGTAGGTCGACTTCTCGACGGCGACATCGTCATCCACCACGACGGTCTTGACCGGCGTCTCCGCCATGTCGGCCGCCATCTCGAAGTTCATCACGTCGCCTTCGTAGTTCTTCACGATGAAGAGCGTACCCTTGCCGGTGTCGATGGCACCGGCCGCGGCCGCCATCTGATCCGGCGTCGGCGAGGTGAAGACCTGGCCCGGGCAGGCGCCGTCGAGCATGCCGTGCCCGACAAAGCCCGCATGCAGCGGCTCGTGGCCGGAACCGCCGCCGGAAAGCAGAGCGACCTTGTTCGGCTTCAGGGTCTTGCGGCGCAAGAACAGCCGGTCCGCACCCAAGGTCACGATATCCGCATGGGCCGCGGCGAAACCGTCGAGACTTTCCGACAAGACGGTATCGACGC
>Ga0268265_10001655_pt1 | contig 18241 bp, 22 predicted proteins | sample KBSSwiS52_FD_190355 | JGI IMG/M metagenome (GOLD analysis project Ga0268265, IMG submission 190355) | Switchgrass rhizosphere microbial communities from Kellogg Biological Station, Michigan, USA - KBS Switchgrass S5-2 (SPAdes) (version 2) | ecosystem: Host-associated > Plants > Roots >... | reverse complement strand
CAGAACTTCTACCTGCTCAAGGCCGAGAAGGTGAAGAGCGGCGACATCGAGATGCACATCCAGAAGACGATCTTCGAGAAGCACAAGGACTCGTACTACCAAGACTGCAAGATGAAGTGGTGAGCATCTAGGACCACCACGGAAAGGGGCGCGCCAGCGCCCTTTTTTTATGAATTTCGCGCTGCTTTTCGAGCAACTGCTGAACGGGCTGCAGTTCGGCGTGACCCTGTTCCTGATGGCCGCCGGGCTGACGCTGGTGCTCGGCATCATGAACTTCGTCAACCTGGCGCATGGCTCGCTCTTCATGGTGGGCGCCTACCTCGCGCTCGCCGCCGCGAAATGGACCGGCAGCTACCTGCTCGGCGTGGTGCTCGGCCTCGGCGGCACGCTGGTGGTCGGCATGCTGGTCGAGATCATCGCGCTGCGCACGCTCTACGACCGCGACCATCTCGACCAGGTGCTCGCCACCTTCGGCCTGATCCTGTTCTTCAACGAGCTGGTGGCGATCGTGTGGGGGCGCGCGGCGCTGTTCGCTTCGGCGCCGAGCTGGCTCTCGGGTCACATCGAGCTCTTCACCGGCTCGAGCTACCCCTTGTACCGCGCGGCAATCATTGTTGTCGGTCTGGTAACCGCAATCATTCTTTGGTACGTGGTGACTCGAACGCGCCTCGGCATGCTGATCCGCGCCGGCGCCACCAATCGCACCATGGTCGCCGCGCTCGGCGTGAACATCCGCCTGCTCTACACCGTGGTGTTCGGCTTCGGCGCCGCGCTCGCCGGCCTCGCCGGCCTGCTCTCGGGACCGATCTACAACGTGCAGCCCGGGATGGGCGAGCTGGTCCTGATCCAGGTGTTCGTGGTGATCGTGATCGGCGGCATCGGCTCGATCCGCGGCGCGCTGGTCGGCGCGATCATCGTCGGCGTGGTCGACACGCTCGGCCGCGCCTTCCTCAAGCCGCTGCTCGGCACGCTGATCTCGCCGCCGGCCGCGGAGTCCGCCGGGCCGGCGCTCGCCTCGATGCTCATCTACCTGCTGATGGCGGCGGTGCTCGCCTTCCGCCCGCAGGGCCTGTTCCCCGCCCGCGGATGAACAAGCGCCTCATTCTCTGGGCAATCGCGGTGCTGGTGCTGATCGCCATTCCGCCGTTCGTGCAGGCGATCGGCCAGCCGTTCTATCTCGACCTGACGCGCCGCATCCTGATCCTCGCCATCGCCGCGATCAGCCTCAACCTGATTCTCGGCTACGGCGGCCTGGTGTCGTTCGGCCACGCGGCCTACATCGGCATCGGCGCCTACACCGTGGGCATCATGGGGTTCTACGGCCTCACCAGCGGCTGGCTGCAGTGGCCGGTTGCGATCGTGGCCTCGGCCATCGTTGCGCTCGCCATCGGCGCGGTGTCGATCCGCACCAGCGGCGTCTACTTCATCATGATCACGCTCGCCTTCACCCAGATGCTGTATTACCTCGGCATCTCGATCGCGGAGTTCGGCGGCGACGACGGCATGCGCCTGAAGGCGAAGAGCCAGTTCAGCGGGTTGATCGACCTGCGCGACCCGGTGGCGTTCTATTACCTGTGTTTGGCGCTAATGCTGATCGCTGTCTATTTGGTTTTTAGACTTGTCAATTCCAGATTCGGCATGGTGCTGCGCGCCAGCAAGTCCAACGACGCACGTACGCGCGCCATCGGCTTCTCGCCCTATCCGTATCGCCTCGCCGCGTTCGTCATCGCCGGCGCCATGTGCGGCCTCGCCGGCGCGCTCTACGCCAACCACACCAACTACATCACCCCGGGCCTGATGCACTGGCAGCAATCGGGCGACATCATGTTCATGGTGATCCTCGGCGGCATGGCGACCACCTCGGGTCCGGTGATCGGGGCGTTCGCGCTGCTGCTGCTCGAGGACCTGCTCTCCGGCTGGACCCAGCACTGGCAGGTGATCCTCGGACCCTTGCTCGTGCTCTCGGTGATCTTCTTCCGCCGCGGTCTCGCCGGCATCTTCTACAAGCCCGATGCTTGAGGTCAGAAACCTGGTCAAGAATTTCGGCGCGCTGAAGGCGAGCGACGGCATCGATTTCGACGTCGCCGAGGGCGAAACGCACGCCGTGATCGGCCCGAACGGCGCCGGCAAGACCACCTTCATCAGCCAGCTCGCCGGCAACCTCCGCCCCGACGCCGGCACGGTGCGCTTCGCCGGCACCGACGTCACTGTCCTGTCCGCTTCGCGCCGCGCGCGCATGGGACTCGCGCGCTCGTTCCAGATCACCAGCGTCTATCCCGAGTTCAGCGCGCTCGACAACGTCGCGCTCGCGGTGCAGGCGCGCTCGGGCCACAGCTTCCGTTTCTGGCGCAAGGCCCAGGGAGACGTCACGCTGCTCGAGCCTGCCGAGCGCGTGCTGGCGGAAGTGGGACTTCTTCAAAGGAAGAACATCCTGGCGGCAAACCTCGCGCATGGCGAGCAGCGCCAGCTCGAAGTGGCCATGGCGCTCGCCACCAACCCTCGCCTGCTGCTGCTCGACGAGCCGATGGCCGGCATGGGCACCGAGGAATCGCAGCGCATGATCGACCTGCTGTCGAAGCTCAAGCAGAAGAAGACCATCATCCTGGTCGAGCACGACATGGACGCCGTGTTCCGCCTCGCCGACCGTATCTCGGTGCTGGTCTACGGGCGCGTGATCGCCACCGGCACGCCGGAAAAAATAAAAATGAATGAAGAAGTCAGAAGAGCCTATCTGGGCGAGGAAGTCTGATGCTCGAGGTACGCGACCTGCAGACGGCGTACGGGCGCAGCCAGGTGCTCTTTGGAGTTTCCTTGCAAGTCCCTTCGTCGACGGTGGTGAGCCTCCTCGGCCGCAACGGCATGGGCAAGACCACCACCGTGCGTTCGATCATGGGCATCACGCGGCCGCGAGCGGGGAGCATCACGTTCGAGAAGAAAAGCCTGGATGGACTGCCTTCATACCGCATCGCCAAGGCCGGGCTGGGCCTCGTGCCCGAGGGCCGTCAGGTTTTCCCCAACCTGACGGTGCACGAGAACCTGGTTGCCACCGCGCGCAAGGGCGCCTGGAACGAGGAACGAGTCCTGCAGCTCTTTCCGCACCTCGAGGCGCGCAAGGGCAACTACGGCAACCAGCTCTCGGGTGGCGAACAACAGATGCTCGCCATTGGGCGCGCGCTGATGACCAACCCGCGCCTGCTGATCCTCGATGAAGCCACCGAGGGCCTCGCGCCGCTGATCCGCGCCGAGATCTACCGCTCGATCGAGCGCCTCAAGGCCGAAGGGCTTTCGATCCTGGTGATCGACAAGGACGTCCGGGCGCTAACCCGCGTGGCCGACCGGCACTACGTACTCGAGAAGGGGCGCGTGGTGTGGAGCGGAACCAGCAGCGAGCTTTCAGCCAGCCCCGACACCCAGCACCGCTACCTCGGCGTCTAGCACGCGGGCGCGGTCGTCGCCGGCAATTCCGAGAATGAACGCCCAATGGAACGAGATGCCGGCGAGCACCGCCAGATGGAATACCTCGTGGGGGCCGACGATGCCGGCGATCAGTACCGGCCAGCCCTGAAAGTCCACGACGGCTCCGATCGTGTAGGCCAGCGCTCCCCACACCAGCGGCAGGACGAAGCGCACACCGGAACGGCGCGCGAGCGCGACGGTGGAAATCACCCCCTGCCAGCCCAGTCCCAGGTACATCAGCAGACCGATCCATTCTGGCGTGGCGTCGAAGTACACCGTCTTGAGCACGAGCCCGACGATCGCCAGCGCCCAGATCCACGCCAGCAGGTGCCAATGCCACAGATCGCGCAGCAGGATCACATGGACCGGGGTGAAGCTGCCGGCGATCAGCACGAAGATCGCGGCGTGGTCGAGGCGCATCAGCACGCCGCGCGCCGTCGTGCCCGGCGACAGCAGGTGGTAGACCCCGCTGAACGACAGCAGTAGCACGCACGAGAAGGCGAATACCACGAGCGACATCACCCGTCGCGCGTCGCCGCGGCCGCGGGCGATGAGAAAGGCGCTCAGGATGGCAAAGACCACTGCTCCCGCGAGGTGGGTCAGCGAACTGACCGGATCGCTGAACCCCGGAATCGACAACATGAAACATGGTACTAAACTATGCACATGAAGCGCGAGAACGTCGTCGGCCGGGCGAACGTCGAGGACACGCCGGAGCTCGAGGCGTACTACCGCGCGCTCGAGGGCGAGGAGCTGGGCGCGCTGTGGAACGTCGCCAACGAGATCGAGCCGTGGTATCCGCAGCCCAAGTCGGTGCCGACGCTGTGGAAGTGGAAGAAGGTCGAACCCTTCGTGCGCCGCGCCGCGGAGCTGGTGAGCGCCGAAAAGGCCGCTCGGCGCGTGGTGATGCTGGTCAATCCCGGGCGCAAGGAATGGAGCGCGGCGGCGGGCCTGCTCTATACCGGTGTGCAGGTGATGAACCCCGGCGAGTTCACCTCCGCGCATCGCCACCAGGCCTCAGCGCTGCGCTTCGTGATGGACGGCAAAGGCGCCTACACGGTGGTCGATGGCGAGCGCATGACGCTGGGCGCGCGCGACTTCGTGCTGACGCCGAACGGCACCTGGCACGACCACGGCGTCGAGGAAAGCGGCACGCAATGCACCTGGCAGGACGGCCTCGACATTCCGCTGATGAATTCGCTCGACGCGAATTTCTACGAGGTGCATCCAAAGGTCGTGCAGACACCGGCCCCGCTGTCGCGGGAAAACTGGAAGAAGCCCTACTCGCCGGTCTTTCTCTACAAATGGGACGACAGCTACAAGTCCCTGAAGAAGAACGGCCACTTCGAATACACCAATCCCCTGACCAACGGCCCGGTCATGCCCACCATGGGCGCGAGGCTCGAGCTCATCAAGGAAACCAAGCCGAAGCGGCACACCGGCAGCCTGATCTACCAGGTCGCCAGCGGCCGCGGCTTTTCCGAGATCGGCGGCAAGCGCTTCGAGTGGGAAGAGAAGGACATCTTCTGCGTGCCGTCGTGGACGCAATACCGCCACGGCGCGCACGGCGAAGCGGTGCTGTTCTGCTTCAACGACATTCCGGCCATGAAGGCGCTCGCCCTATATAGGGAAGAGGCATAGCTGCGAATGATCAGCGCCGAGCAGAACGAGCTGATGACGCGCATCGGGCCGGGCACCCCGGCCGGCAAGCTGCTGCGACGCTACTGGCAGCCGGTGGCCCTCGTGGACGAGATGAAAGGCGAGCGGCCGGTCAAGGCGGTGCGCCTGTTCTCCGAGAACCTGGTTCTCTACAAGACCGCAAGCGGCTACGGCCTCATGCAGCGGCATTGCCCCCATCGCGGCGCGGACCTGGCCTACGGGCGGATCGAGCCCGACGGGCTGCGCTGCTCGTTTCACGGCTGGAAATACGACGCCGCCGGCAAGTGCATCGAAACCCCGGCCGAACCGGAAGGCAGCCGCTTGTGCGAGCACATCAAGACCGTGGCGTATCCGGTGGTCGAGAAGAGCGGCATCCTGTTCGCGTATCTCGGCGAAGGCGCGGCGCCGGCGTTCCCGCACTTCGACTGCTTCGTCGCCCCCGACGCCTATACCTTTGCGTTCAAGGGCTACTGGGACTGCAACTGGCTGCAGGCGCTCGAGGTCGGCATCGATCCGGCGCACGCCTCGTGGCTGCACAAGTATTTCGAGGACGAGGACACCGCCGGGAGCTATGGCAAGCAGTTCCGCGGCGTGCCGGCGGATTCGGACCTGCCGATCAGCAAGGTGCTGCGCGAATACGACCGTCCCGAGATCCGCGTCGAGCGCACCGAGTACGGCATGCGCCTGCACACACTGCGGCGGATCAGCGACGCGCAGACCCACATCCGCGTCACCAACATCCTCTTCCCGCAGGCGTTCGTGATCCCGATGAACGCCGAGATGACGATCACCCAGTTCCACGTGCCGGTCGACGACACCGGCTGCTACTGGTATTCGATCTTCACCAGCTTCGGCGCGCCGGTGGACAAGGACACGATGCGCGCACAGCGATTGAAGACCTATCCGGCCCCGGAGTACAAGCCGATCCATGGCCGTCATGACGGCTGGGGCTTCGACGCCAGAGAACAGCAGACCAAGACCTTCACCGGCATGGGTTTCGATATCAACATCCACGACCAGTTCGCGTGCGAGTCCCCGGGCGTGATCGCCGACCGCACCAAGGAGAACCTCGGCACCACCGACAAGGGCATCGTGCTCTACCGGCGGTTGCTGATGGATGCGATCAGGAAGAACGAGGCCGGGCAGCTGGTGATCGACATGGAGAAGGCATCCGGCCCGCCGGCGATCGACGGCATCGGCCCGACCGCCAGCATCGACCAGTACTGGAAGGAATCCGACGAGACGCGGCGTAGGCGCTCGGCCTGGGCCGCATGAATCTTCCGAAGGGCATCAAGGCAGTACGCTTTTCTTTTGCCGATCAGCACGGCGTGCTGCGCGGCAAGACGCTGTCGGCGACCGCGGCGGAAGCGGCGATGGAGCGCGGGGTCACCGTGACCAGCACGCTGCTCCTCAAGGACACCTCGCACCGCACCGTGTTTCCCGCCTTCACGCCTGGCGGCGGCATCGGCATGCCGGAAATGCAGGGGGCGGCGGACATCCTGATGGTGCCGGATCCCTCCACCTTCCGGGTGCTGCCCTGGTCGCCGGAGACCGGCTGGTTCCTGTGCGACCTGAAGTTTCCCGACGGGCGCGAGGTGCCGTTCAGCACGCGGCGCCAGCTGCGCAAGGCGCTGGAGCGGCTGGAGAGCGTGGGCTACGAATTCGTCGCCGGCCTGGAAGTGGAGTTCCACGTCTTCAAGATCAAGGATCCGCGCCTGCAGCCGGAAGACGCCGGGCAGCCGGGAAACCCGCCCGACGTCGAGCTGCTCACCACCGGCTATCAGCTCCTCACCGAGCACAAGTACGACCAGCTCGATCATGTAGTTCAAATACTAAGAAAAGATTTGGACGAGTTGCAGCTGCCGCTGCGCTCGTTCGAGATCGAATTCGGCCCGAGCCAGCTCGAGTTCACTCTCGGACCGCGCGCCGGCATGGCGGCGGCGGACGCGATGATCCTGCTGCGCAGCGCGATCAAACAGATCACGCGGCGCCACGGCTATCACGCGACCTTCATGTGCCGCCCGAAGCTGCCGAACGTGATGTCGAGCGGCTGGCACCTGCACCAGTCGCTGACGCGAAACGGGCTGAACGCGTTCACTTCCGACAAGGAAGATCTCTCGGAGACCGGCAAGTACTACCTCTCCGGGCTGCTGGCCCACGCGCGCGCGGCGACCGCGTTCGCCACGCCGACCATCAACGGCTACAAGCGCTATCGCCCCTACTCGCTCGCGCCCGACCGCGTGATCTGGGGCAAGGAGAACCGCGGCGCGATGCTGCGCGTGGTCGGCGGGCCGCGCGATCCCGACACCCGGATCGAGAACCGCATCGGCGAGCCGGCGGCGAATCCGTATCTCTACTTCGCTTCGCAGGTCTACAGCGGCCTCGACGGCATCGAGCGGCGCATGCCGATGACGCGCTCGGCCGACACCCCGTACGAAGCGAAGGCCGACTTCCTGCCGCGCACGCTGGAAGAGGCGCTGCAGCACCTCAAGGTCAACAAGGCGCTGCGCGACGGATTCGGCAACGGCTTCATCGACTACTACTGCCGCATCAAGGAAGCCGAGATCGCCCGCTTCAACCTGGAAGTGAGCGACTGGGAGCACCGCGAATACTTCGACTTGTTCTAGACTAGCCGCGTGCTCACGCTCGAGGAGTACGAGAAGCTTCTTCCGTCCTGCCACGTTTCGCACAACGGCGTCGAGGTGGACTACCTCACGCCCACCTCGATCCTGAAGTGGCGCGTCGACACGCTGTTCACCAAGGAGCCGTGCACCATCGACTGGATCGCACAGTTCCAGCAGGATGAAACGCTGGTCGACGTCGGGGCGAATGTCGGCATGTACACCGTATGGGCGGCGAAGACGCGCGGCGTGCGCGTGTACGCGTTCGAGCCTGAAGCGCAGAACTACGCGCTGCTCAACCGCAACCTGGTGCGCAACCAGCTCGGCGCCAAGGTCAAGGCGTATTGCCTGGCGCTCTCCGATACCGCGGGCTTCGGCGAGCTCCACCTCGCGACGCTGGAGGCAGGCGGCTCGCTGCATTCCTACGGCGAGCGGGTCGGCTTCGACGGCGCGCCGTTGCAGCCGAAGTTCTCGCAGGGCTGCGTGTCGGCGCGGCTGGACGACCTGGTGCGCGATGGCATCGTGCCGCAGCCGGACCACCTCAAGGTGGACGTCGACGGCCTCGAGCCCAGGGTCATGGCCGGCGCCTCGCAGGTGCTGCGCGATGCCCGGCTGCAATCGATCCTGGTCGAGGTGAACCACAACCTGCCGCAGCACCGCGAGATGGTCGCTGCGCTGAACCGCCTGGGGTTCAAGCACGATCCGGCGCAAGTCGCGCGCGCCGAACGCAAGGAAGGCCCGTTCAAGGGATGCGCCGAATATGTCTTCCGCCGTTGACCTGCACGTCCTGTACCAGATCGCGAACGCGCCGGTTCGCGATTACCCTTTCCCGCACATCCTGGTGCACGACGTCTTTCCGTCCGACTTCTACCGCGAGCTGCGCGCCAACCTGCCGGAGCGGGGCGCGCTCAAGACGCTGGGCGCGCTGGGGCGCGTCAAAGGCGGCGACTATCCGGCGCGGCTGGTGATGCCGCTCACGCGCGAAAGCATCGCCCCGCTTCCCGACGCGCAGCGCGCGTTCTGGGAGCGCATGGGGAACTGGATCCTTGCCGGCAAGTTCGGCGAGATGATGCTCACGAAGTTCGAGCCATGGCTCAAGCAGAGGCTCGGCGACCTGAACAAGCACGCGTTCAGCGACGAGGTGCTGATCGTGCGCGACGGCACCAGCTACGCGCTCGGGCCGCATACCGACGCGCGCGACAAGGTGCTCTCCTTTCTGTTCTACCTGCCGGCCGACGACTCGCAGGTCGAGCTCGGCACCTCGATCTACCTGCCCAACGAGCCGCAGTTCCGCTGCGAAGGCGGCCCCGAGCACGATTTCCGGAAATTCCGGCGCATGCAGACCATGCCGTACCTGCCGAACACGCTGTTCGCCTTCATGAAGACCACCAATTCATTCCACGGCGTCGAGCCCATCCGGGGACGGGAAGTTCGCCGCGACGTGATGCTCTACGATGTCAGGCTGAAGACGCCGCCGCCCGGCACACCCGCAGTCCAATTCTCTTTCTGAGGAAGTCATCAATGGAACGACGCAAGCTCGGTGGCAGTCCATTGCAGGTCCCGGCGCTGGGCCTCGGCCTGATGTCGATGTCGGGCATCTACGGCAATGCGAACGACGACGAGTCGATCGGCGTGATCCGACACGCGATCGACAAGGGCATCACTTTTCTCGACTCGGCCGACATGTACGGCTGGGGCCACAACGAGACGCTGCTCGGAAAAGCGCTCAAGGACGGCTGGCGCGCGAAGGCGATCGTCGCCACCAAGTTCGGCCAGGTGAAGCTGCCCGACGGCAAGCAGGGCGTCGACGGCACGCCCGGCTACGTAATGAAGGCGTGTGAGGCGAGCCTCAAGCGCCTGGGCATCGAGGTGATCGACCTCTACTACCAGCATCGCGTCGATCCGAACACGCCGATCGAGGACACCGTGGGCGCGATGAAGCGTCTCGTCGAGCAGGGCAAGGTGCGCGCGCTCGGCCTGTCGGAAGCCAACCCGCAGACCATCCGCCGCGCGCACAAGGTGCATCCCATCGCGGCGGTGCAGAACGAGTACTCGCTGCTTTACCGCAAGGAAGGCGAGGAAACCCTCAAGGCGTGCCGCGAGCTCGGCATCTCGCTCGTTCCCTACGCCCCGCTCGGCCGCAGCATGCTCACCGGCACGGTGCGCGGCAAAGCGGACCTGCCCGAGGGCGATCGGCGCCTCGCGCATCCGAGGTTTCAGGGCGACGCGCTGGACAAGAACGTGCAGCTGGTTTCCAAACTGGAATCCATTGCGCGCGAGAAGCATTGCACGGTCCCGCAGCTCGCGCTGGCCTGGGTGCTGGCGCAGGGCAAGGACATCGTGCCGATCCCGGGCACCAAGCGCAAAGAGCGCGTCGACGAGAACCTGAAGGCGCTCGACATCAAGCTGAGCGCAGATGACGTGAAGCGCATCTCGGACGCCGCGCCCGTGGGCGCGGGTGCAGGTACGAGGTATCCCGCCGACGGGATGAAACGCGTGTACCTCTGACAGGCTCCGCAGGCGCCCGGTGGCTAGCGCTGGCCACCATGTGGTCGCTGCAGTACATCTTCATGCGCTTGGCGGTGCCGGTGTTCGGCATCGCCGTCACGGCCGAGGGACGCGCGCTGTGCGCGGCTCTGTTCCTGCTGCCCTGGGTGACCTGGGTCGCGCGCGAGCGCATCGGCCTGCGCGCGCACTGGCGCGACCACCTGTCGGTCGCGCTGGTGAACAACGTCATGCCGTTCGTCTGCTTCGCGTGGGCCGCGACCCAGCTGCCCGCCGGCTACCTCGCGATCATCAACGGCATGGTGCCGCTGTGGACCGCGCTGATCGCGGTGCCGGTGCTGAAGGAGCCGCTCGGCGCGAAACGCATCGCCGGCTTCGCGCTCGGCGTGGCCGGGGTGGCGCTGATCGTCAATCTCGGCCCGGTCGAGCTGTCCTGGAAAACCGCGCTTGCCTCGATCGTCGGCATCGCCGGCGCCGCATTCTGGGGCTGGGCCGGCGTGCTCATCAAGCAGCGACAGGGGCGCGTGCCGCCGATGGGCCTTGCCGCCGGCTCGATCGCTTTTTCCGCGCTGGTGATGATGCCGCTCTGGACCCAGGTTCCGCCGCCGGCCACCTGGACGCCGAATGCCACGCTGGCGCTGATCGCGCTCGGCGCGGTGTGCAGCGGGATCGCCTACTTGCCGTTCTTTACCTTGATCCGCGACATCGGGCCCTCGCGCACGCTCACCGTCGGCTTGGCGGTTCCGGTGCTGGGCGTGCTCTGGGGCTGGCTGCTGCTCGGCGAGGCGGTGACCTTGACCATGCTTGCCGGCATGGCGCTGGTGCTGGCCGCGCTCGCCTTGGTCCTGCGGCGCTGAAGCCAGCGCTTGGCGCGGCGCAGCGCCTCGCGCACGCCCAGCGCGAGCTTGCCCAAAGGCCCGGTTGCGAGCGTCAAGCCCTGGATTTTCACGCGCTGGTTCCACAGGCGGTTCAGGACGACGTTGCCGTCGGCGGTGAACGAATCCATCCATTGCAGTTCCGGAAGCTCGTGCAGCGCGCGAATGCGGTCCACCTCCGCGATGATTCCGGGCGAGAAACGAGAGAAGGCCTCGTCGTACGCCGTCTTGAACGCGTAGCCGCCGTCGCCGGCAAGGATGGTCGAGCAGCGCGAAAGCGGCTTGCCGTCCAGGTCCAGCCCGACCATGTGCAGGCGCCCGCGGCTGAAAGCGGCGCTGAAAATCTCGGCCGCGAAGCGGCGGTTGGCTTCGTTGCTGGCGAGCGCGCTGCCCTGCTTGCCTTTCCAGCCGCTCGCCTCGATCTGCATCAATTCGTCCAGCCAGCGCTCGATCGAGTCGCCGGGGCGCAGCGTGACGTGCGCCACGGCGCCGCGCTCGGCCAGGCGGCGCTCGCGGCGGCGAACTTCCTGCCGGTCCTGGCGCGACACCGCGGTCGCTATGTAGGTATCCGCATCCTTGGCGCGGCGGAAAAGCGCGCGCTCGTAGCCCTCCCACACCTGCGCGGCGGGAAGCATCTTGGCCAGGAGGCGATAGACCGGCCCGTCGGAGGGCATGTAGTCGAGCTCGACCACCGAGGCGGCGCGGCGGAGCCACTCGATCATGGCGGCGAGATAGGTCTCGGCGCCCTCGGTGCGCACCAGCGGCGTGCAAAGCATGCAGTGACGATGGCGCCAGGAGCGCAAACTGCCGACCGGCAGGCCCTTGTAGCGCGCCTGGCGCTCCAGCGGGAGCAGCGCGCCAAGCTTGCCGTCGGCCCACACGGTGACCAGCTGGATGTCGCGCCCGGCAGCGAGCCATTCGAGCGCCGGCCGCAGCATCCACGACTCGTAGAACGGGTTCGGCTCGAGCGCGTTCGCGGCCAGGTCATCCCAGGCGGCGACGATCTCGGCGCTCGCCTGCGCGCCGCGCAGGACGGCGACCGTCGGCGCGGCAGTCAGCCTGTCGGCTTGCGGCAACGGAAGGGCGGCACCCACGCCGCTCTTTGTACGCGGAGGACTGTTAAAACACGCCGGTCAGCCGTCCCCCGAAAGGACTGTTCTACCCCTCCACCGGCAAGACCTTGACCCTGTACTCGTGTTTCAGCCTGCGCTTCAGGACCGGGTTCCAGCTCCATGCGGAACACCTCGCGGCCTGGTCGCGCCCGGTCCGGCCGGCGATTACCAATTCAACGGGTTGGAACATCGTAGCTCCCCATCAGGTCATCGACCACCTTGTGAAAGCCCTCCCAGGGCGCTTCGCGGAACGAATGGTTGCGCACGATGAACGACGCGCCGGCGTAGAACTTCTCGTACTGCAGGTGGCGGCCGGCGAACTCCGAGCCGATCAGGTCCCAGGCGAGCTTGTAGAGCTTCATGCGCTCGACCGCGCCGAGCTGCGGCGTCTGCCAGTAGGTCTCGAACATCTTCCTGAGCTTCGCGTCGTGCATCACCGTGATGTCCGCGGGCATCTGGAAGATGCCGCCGCCGATCAGCTCGCGCAGCGCGTCGATGATCGCCGAGTGGCTCTCGGTGCACCAGTTGAGCGCCGCGTACATGTAGCGGCGGTTGAAGGTCTTGAATCCCGCCGGCCAGTCCTCGGCGTCGTGCAGCTGCCCGGCGATCATGCCGCCGAGCGCCGCCTCGAGCGCGGCGAAGCGCCCCAGCACCTCGCGCACCGCCGGCACTTCGTTCGCGCCGGAGGCCTGCGCGATCTTGCTCGCGAGCCCGACGATGAGCTGCATCTTGGCGTGGAAGCGCACGTTCGACTGGTGGTTGCCGTAGCAGTGGCCCGGGGTCTTGATGTAGATCTCGCGCGCGAGAATCGCGTCCATGTGCACGAACACGCGCTCCCACGGCACCTTCACGTTCTCGCACATCACCATCGAGTCGGTCTCGTCGAAGCGCCAGGTGAGCGGGTTCTCGAACTCGTGCGCGACGTGGCGCTCGAAGGGCTTGCGCGACCAGAGCGTCACGCCGGGCGCGTTCACCGGCACCGCGCAGGTGACCGACTCGGCGAGCTGGTTCGGCGCGAGCGGCAGCAGGTTGCCGATCCAGATCTCGTTGGCGAACACCGCGCCGGTGGCCAGCATCTTCATGCCGGTGATCACCACGCCGTCGTCGTCCTCGCGCACCACGCGCAACGACGGCACCGGAATGTTCTGCTTGACGTAGAACTCCGGGTTGCGCGCCGCCTGCGGGGGCAGCACGGCGTACACGCCGTAAAGGTCCCGGGCGCGCATCTCCTCGTAGTACTTGAGCAGGTTCTTCGCGAAGCCCTTGAACACCTCCGGGTTCATCGACATCCCGGTGACGAAGCTCGACACGTGGTCGGGCGAGCGCCCGAGCAGGCCGTGGCTCATCGCCGCGATCGCGCGGTGCAGATCGGTCCGCTTCTGGAGATCCTCTTTTGACTTACTTCTCAAGAAGTAACTGCTGAAGCGTTCGCCGCCCTCCTCGAAACTGAAACGCGGATCGGCGCGCTTTATGTCGTAGATCGCCGCCATCGAGCGCGCGGCGTTGCGGAACGCGGGATGGGTGGTGACGTCGTCCACCTTCTCCGAGCCGATGTACACGACCCGGCCGTCGCGCAGCGACTCGAGGTGCTCAGCTCCGGTCTTGAGCATAGTAGTGAATCTCGTGCAGGATGCAGCCGCCGCGGGAGGTGAACGGGCCGTGGTGCACGCCTGGGGGGCGGCAGGCGTACGTGGGCGCGAAGCACTGCTGGCCGCCCTTGCCCTGCTTGTCGTTGCCGACCACCAGGTCGCCCTGCACCACGTAGACCTCTTCCCAGTGGTCGTGCACGAACGGCTCGGTGGAGAACGCGCCGGGCTCGATCTTGAGCAGCCGCGTGCGACTCCCTTTTTTTGCTTTTTCATCCAGATCGGAGGCAAGAATCTTCTGATAGAAACCCGGCGGATAGCCCGGCGGCACTTCCCAGCCGCTCTTCAGGTCGACCTTCACGAACTCCAGGTGCTGTTTCGGCTTCATCAGGCCTGCTCCTCGTTGGCGTCCAGCCAGGGCGAGCGCCACACCTCCTCCGCGCGCATCGCCTGGTGGATCACGGTTCCCTCGAACGTCATGAAGTTCTTGAAGTCCTCGCGCGCCGCCGCCCGCTCGCGCGAAGCGAAGGCCTGGTTCATCGCGCGCTCGCTGTCGAATTCGAGCTGCGCGACCAGCACGGCCTTGCCGCGATTCACCGGAAACGGGTCCTTCCAGTCGAGCGGCGTGTGCAGCACCATGCGCTGCAGCCCGGGCCAGGTCGAGACCAGCGGTACGTGCAGCGCGCGGTAGCGCTCGAGAAACGCCGGAAGGTCGGGCACGGATATCTCGTAGCGCACGAAATACGAAACGGTCATGCGGCCTCCGCTTCGTGCAACAGGAGCGCGGTGAGCGCCACCGCGCGGTCGCCGCACGCCACCAGCTTCGCCGCCAGCGCGCGCAGCTCGCGGAAGCGCTTCTCGTCGAGGAACTCGAACAGCACGTCGTTGATGCGCCGCTGATAAGGTGCCAGGCGCTCCAGCAACGCAAGACTTTTACTGGTATTTTTTAAGAGAACTTTTCTTCCATCCCGCGGATCGGCGGCTTTCTCCAGGATGCCGGCGGCCGCGAGCTTGTTCGCCTCGATGGTGATGAATGCGCCTGAGCGGTGCAGGCGCGCCGCCACCTCGCCGATCGACAGGCCCTCGGCGCGGCTCACCAGCATCACGATCTCGTACTGCACGCCCGAGATGCCGGCGATGGTGGCGAACGCGTCGCGGCAGGCGTCGAGCTTGTGGCCATAGGCGATCAGGTCGTGGATCAGGCCGCGGAACTCGGCGTCCGAGCCGCGCGAAAGCAGCGCTGCGCGCGATACCGTAGGGGGTGGCAGAGGCGGTATCCTTCGTCGAGCTCGCGCCATGCGGCAAAATCTTCCGCCAGCCAATTACCTTTGTCAATTAGCTAAATGATCAAGAAAGACCTGCGCCAGGCCGTCGCCCTGCTCGCCGCCGGCGACTGGCAGGGCGCGCACGCGATCGTGCAGGAGGACGAGGAGTCGCGCCTGTCCTGCTGGGCGCACGGCATCGTGCACCTGATGGAAGGCGATACGGCGAACGCCGGCTACTGGTACCGCAAGGCGGGCCGCGGGTTGCGCAAGGACGTTTCGATCGAAAACGAAATCGCGGCGCTGCGCGACACGCTCAAGGAATGAGGCCGGGCTCCAGCTTGTAGCAGAACTCGGCCACGTCGCGCGGGCGCGTCCACCATACGCGCGCCGCCTTGGCGTGGCGCTGGCAGTGCGTGAGCGCCGCGCGTAGGCGCTTGAGCCGGAACGGCTGACCGAAGACGTAGGTATGCACCGAGACGTTCATCACCAGCGGGTGGCGCTCGCTCTGCTCCACCATCTCGTCGAACTGGTCGACGATCATGTCGCAGAAATCGGCAGCATCCTGGCGGCGGTGGATGATCACCTGCGCGTCGTTGAGCTCGATCGGGTAAGGCACCGACAGCAGCGGCCCGGCGCGGGTGCGCAGCCACACCGGCTGGTCGTCCATCGGCCAGTCCATCAGGTACTTGTAGCCGAGCTCCTTCAGGAGATCCGGCGTGTGGGCATTCTCATAGGCGCCCGATCCCATCCAGCCGGCCGGCGGCGCGCCCTCGTGGCGCGCGATCGTCTCGGTGACCTCGCGCAGGATGCGCTCCTCGTCGGGCTGCCACAGCCCTTTCAGGTTCTCGGCGTTGGTGCGGCCGTGCGCGACGACCTCGTCGCCGCGGGCGCGGATCGCCGCCATGATCTGCGGCGCATATTCGTACAGCAGGCTGTTGGCGTTATGCGCCGCGGGCAGCTTGAGCTGGTCGAACAGCTCGAGCAGCCGCCACACGCCGATGCGGTTGCCGTAGTCGCGCCAGGAATAGTTGCGGTGAGTCTGCGGCTCGCCGAGCTTCGCCGGGTCGTGGCCGAGGCCCGCGCCGAACGCGAACCATTCGACGTTCGTCGTCAGCACGAACGCGAGGCGCTTGCCGCCCGGCCAGCTGTAGTCCTTGCGTTCGGTCAGCGGAACGAAGTCGTAGCGGCTGTGCTGAGGCAGCAGCTGTCGCTTTTCCATCCCTAATCGACCTTCGCTCCCGAGGCCTTCACCACCGGGCCGAACTTCGCGATCTCGTCCACGGTGCGTTTCTGGAACTCCTGCGGCGACATGGCGAGCGGGTCGGCGCCGATGTTCTCGTAGACGTTCTTGATCTCGGGCGCCTGCACGACCTTCGCGAACTCGGCGTTGAGCTTCCGTACCAGCGCAGCGTCCATGCCCTTCGGGCCCAGGATGCCGGAGTACAGCACGATCTCGAAGTTGGGCACGCCGGCCTCGACCATGGTCGGGACCTCGGGCGCCGGCGCGACCCGCGCCGCCGTGGTCACCGCCAGCGCGCGCAGCTTGCCTGCTTTGGCGTTCGAGATCGCCGGCGGCATGGTGGAGAACACGAACGTCACCTCGCCGCCGAGGATGGCCGCGGTCGCCGGATTGCTTCCCTTATAAGGGACGTGCAGCGCATCCACGCCGGCCGATGCCTTCAGCATTTCCGAGGCCAGGTGGACGATGGTGCCGGTGCCCGACGAGCCGTAGGAATACTTGCCGGGACTCGCCTTGAGCAGCGCGATCAGTTCCTTGACGTTGTTCGCCGGCGTAGATGGATGCACCACGAGCATGAGCGGCGTCGACGCCACCATGGCGATGTAGGTGAAGTCCTTGACCGAGTCGTATGGCAGCTTGCTGTAGAGATTGACGTTGATCGCGTGGGTGGTGATGTCCTGCAGCCAGATGGTGTAGCCGTCCGGCGCGGCCTTCGCGATGTAGTCGCCGGCGATGCTGGTGCCGGCGCCGGGCTTGTTGTCGACGATCACCTGCTGGCCGAGCTGCTTGCTGAGCGGAATCGCCAGCGCGCGCGCCAGCACGTCGGAAATGCCGCCGGCAGCGAAGCTGACGACCAGCCGCACCGGCTTGTTGGGGTAATCGGACTGGGCGGACGCAGACGCGGCCCATCCCAGCAGCAATGCGATCAAGAACCGTTTCATGATCCGAGTCTCCTCATGGCCTGCCACAGCGCTTCGACTTCGCGTTTTTCCACGCCGTTCGTGATGAAAACCAGCGCCGGCTCACCGCCCTCGGCGTGCCGCATCCGGTCGAATACGTGCCGCACACCCTGGATGGCCACCATGCCGGATTCCAGGGGTACGAAACCCTTCACGCGCAGCAGGTCCGGGCCGCGCAGGTCCACCAGCGTGGAGATGAACTGCTGCAGCAGCTCGCGCCGCACCGGCTGCTCGAAGCGCAAGGCGAAGCTGCGGATCGCGCTGTTATGCGTCGGGGTATGCGAAAAAGAATGATCCCCCGGCTTCACTTGAAGAAGCGCTGCCGGGTCGACGTCGCCGAAACTTGCGCGGATACACCGCACGCCGGCATTGAGATCGTGCACTTCGGACTCGGTGTTCGACGCATCGGCGGCACGATCGACCTTCGAAAGCACCACGACATCTGCTGCCGCGATCTGCGCGCGCGCGATTTCGCCGGAGACTTTGCGGGAACCGGAATCGGAGGCATCGACCACCGTCACGATCGGCCCGAGCTTGAAGTCGCGCGCCAGCGCCTGGTCGGCGTACAGCGTCTGCGCCACCGGGCCGGGATCGGCCAGGCCGCTGGTCTCGACGATCACGCGGTCGAAGCCGGCGATCTCGCCGCGGCGCCGGCGCATGGCCGCGCCGATCAGCGTCTCCTCGAGGTCGCCGCGCAGGTGGCAGCAGAGGCAGCCGTTCGGCAGCGCGATTGCCTTTTCAACCGAGCTCTCTATGAGCTCGTGGTCCACCGGAACCTCGCCAAATTCATTGACGATGACCAGCGAGTCCGATTCCTTCCGCACAAGCTGATTCACAAGCGTGGTCTTGCCGCTGCCGAGGAACCCGGTCACGACGATGACCGGTGTCCGCCCGTCGGGGATCACACGTTCATTTCGAGCGCGTAGAGCCCGCCGCCGCCGCGGTCGACGGTGAACACGATGC